>Ga0172376_10009450_pt1 | contig 10023 bp, 11 predicted proteins | sample Lak35m_FD_121114 | JGI IMG/M metagenome (GOLD analysis project Ga0172376, IMG submission 121114) | Freshwater microbial communities from Kabuno Bay, South-Kivu, Congo - kab_092012_35m | ecosystem: Environmental > Aquatic > Freshwater > Lake | place: Democratic Republic of the Congo: South-Kivu... | reverse complement strand
TAGTCAAGCCGCTTAATTTTCAAATTTTTAAAGAGTATTTTTCTATGCCCACATCATATCATATTTGGGGTAGGATTCTACTCGTCTAGTGTTCACTAAAAACAGTACTTTTTGAACCATGCCCAAATTTGGAATATTTACTGTCTGACCTTTGCTTCTACTGTAGTAAATCGCGCTAGTAGCAGGACCATTGCTTTCTAAAAATGCCAACATTGTTTGATTGACGGTGTTAGATTGTGAAAAAAACATCTTTGATTTTCCTGATTACAGCCAATAATGCTGCCGTATTATACATAAAGAAACAATTAATAAATATCCGTAGTAATACGGTGTTCTAGCATAAATTTGTCCATAATATAAATTTCATATATAATTGCGTCATATTTAAGCATAAATATATATTACAGAATCTCTAAGCTGTGATATCCCGCAAATACTTTGTAATTTTACAAAGTATTGTGACTTTCAATAAGTCCCGTGAACGCAATGTGAGCGCATGAATAAATGAATTTTATACTGGCTACAAGGTCGGCTTGCGCCTGCGCAAAACCTTTTAGCATTGTTATTAATTTTTTACGAATGCGAGACTTATTATGAATCAACTGAATGTTTTAACGACACGTGAGCATCAATGTGCACATTACTTATTGAATGGCATGACGGCTAAAGAGATTGGGAAACAATTAGATTTGTCACCACGAACCATTGAATCCTATATCGAAAATATTAAATTTAAACTATGTTGCAGAAATAAAGTCCAATTAATTTTGGCACTAACAAAAGTAATTTTTTAATCCTAATAATCCGCCATGTTATGACATGTAGCTCTAGGCCGGAACCGTCGAAATTTCCGGTCTTTTTTTGAACTGTGTTTGTTTATCAGTTTTTTTTCACTTCAGTTCATTATAAAATTGTAAGCAAATCATTTTATTTGGAATAAAGATTTTATGTCGAAAGTTGAAAATAATTCTACAGCCAAGTCAATGCCCCCGGCTATATTATATGGAACCGCTTGGAAAGAAAATAATACAGAAGCTTTAACCTTTCAAGCATTAAATGCAGGCTTCATTGGCATTGACACAGCAAACCAACGAAAGCATTATTTTGAAAAAGGCGTGGGTCTTGGGATCCAACAATATTTGAAAACCAGTGGAAAAACACGGCAGGACTTATTTTTACAGACTAAATTTACATCTGCTCATGGACAAGATCACCGTAAACCCTATAATGAAGCAGACTCATACACCGAACAAGTCCGGCAATCCTTTGCAAGTTCTCTTTTGCATTTACAAACCAATTATATTGATTCATATCTTCTTCATGGACCACAGTATCAGGGCGGGGAGCTAGTTGATGAGGATTGGGAAATATGGAAAGCCATGGAGAATCTGTGCCATGAAAAACAAGTAAAGTATATTGGGATTTCTAACGTTGATATCCTACAACTGGAAATGCTTTATAAGTATGCGACTGTCAAACCAGCTTTTGTACAAAACCGATGCTTTGCAGTAACGCAATGGGATAAGTCTATAAGAGATTTTTGTGCTAAGCACCATATTGTTTATCAAGGTTTTTCATTATTGACAGCCAATCATCCTTTTATCATAAGTCCATTCATACAATCGTTGGCAACGAGATATGAAAAAACAATTCCACAAATTATTTTTCGTTTGGCTCGTGATTTTGGAATACTACCGTTGACAGGAACAACGAATCAACAGCATATGCAGGACGATTTAAATATTGATGATTTTCAACTGACCGCTGATGAGCTTCGCGCTATTGAAATGATTCATAATAGAGAGTTTAAATGAAAAAAATAATTTTAGTACCGTCATTAGCAACCATGCTTTTTTGTAATGTCTGTTTTTCTATATCGCATCTCATTGCACCAAAGAATAGAGATCAATCCAGCGTGATAGATGTCGTCAAAAAAGCTGCAAATTATGTTCAACAGAACGGAGTAAAGAAATCAATTATTGAATTTCAAAAAAATTCTAATGCTATTTTTATGGGTGATTACAAAGGAATATTTTTTGTTTCGCCATTGCACCCAGAAATGATTGGAAAAAATCAATTTAATTATCAAGATCCATCAGGCGCTTTTGTTGTTCAAGAAGAGATTGCAAAAGCGAAAGCGGGTGGTGGTTGGCTTAAAGGACGTTGGAGAGAAAATCCAGAGACCAAAACCTATCAGTGCAGAAGACTTTATATTCTTCCCATTGCAGATCATTATTTTATTGGGTCTTGGTATCATTATTCTTCAGATAAACGAGGAGTATGTTTAACTTAAGGTAAACAAATATGAATAAACCAAAGACATATTTAATTACAGGATGCACTAAAGGGATTGGGCTCGCCACCGCTATCTATTTAAAACAGTTAGGGCATGAAGTGGTAGGCATTGCACGAAAGGAGGATCCTCAGTTTCATGGACACCTATTTTGTGCAGATTTATCTGATACCAAACAAACACTCGATGTTTTAGAAGAGATTCGAGCAAAATATGACATTGATGGTATTGTGAATAATGTAGGAAATGTAGAACCTGCGCTGATTGAAGATATGGATCTGGACTCATTTTTTAGTGTTCTCGATCTTAACCTTCGTCCAGCCATTCAAACCATGCAAGTCTTTATCTCTCAAATGAAAGCTAAACAGTACGGTCGTGTTGTGAATATTGCCAGTCGAGCCATACTGGGCAAAGTAGGGCGGTCAAGTTACAGTGCCGCAAAATCAGGACTGATCGGATTAACTAAAACCTGGGCTTTGGAACTTGCACCTTATCAAATTACAGTAAATGCCGTAGCGCCTGGGCCTATTCAAACTGAATCCTTTGTAAAAAATTATCCTAAAGGAAGTCAAGAAGAGAAAAAATTGATTAGCTCTCTTCCACTAAAAAGAGCAGGACGAGCAGAGGAAATTGCTTTTGCTATTGCATTTTTTCTTGATGAGCGAGCAGGGTTTATTACCGGTCAAACCTTATTTGTTGATGGTGGTGGCAGTGTTGGTCATGTGTCTTGATACTATGTTGAACTAAAAGAAAGTGGCTCTTCGTGACACGAACCGTAAAATTTTACATACTTGCATATCCTCATTTATTGATACAGAATAAAATATAGATGCGCTATGAAACCTAGGCGAATATGGACATCAAAAAATCACTGATTTTTCTTTCATTAGCACTTGCCATTATGATGGTTGATTTGGATATCACCGCAGTGAACTTAGCCTTGGCCGATATAGCCAAAGAATTGATGATTAATATGTCCACTGCACAATGGATCATCGATGGATATATGATTGCTGCAGCATCACTCACGGCATTAGGTGGTCGCCTTTGTGATATTTATGGTACTAAGCGTATTTTTATTTTTGGATTAGTGATGTTTACCATCTCATCATTAGCGGTAGGCTTGTCTATTGATGCATGGACGGTATTAGTCAGTCGAGTGATTCAAGGTGCCTGTATTGCCTTTACCTTTCCTGTTGCCATGGTGATTGTGCGGGAGGCTTATCCAGAAGAAACACAAGGAACCATGATTGGATTATTGATTGCGATAGCAGGACTTTCTCAGGCTTTGGGGCCAACCGTCGGAGGGCTCATCATTTATGCAATCAATTGGCGCTGGATATTTTTCTTGGACGTTCCCTTGGCTTTGTTGGCATTGTGGATAGCAATATCTTATCTTCCAAAAACAACAGGAACCTGCACAAAAGAGGCAGTGGATTGGAAAAGCGCGACATTACTTTCCGTAGGTTTGCTTTCCATCATGACAGCACTGAATCAGGTGCAATTATTCGGCCTTCTATCGACACGTTTTATTGGATTAGTAGTCATAGGAGGAATTTTTCTATTTACCTTCACCCATAGTGAATATCGAACTTCAAGACCGTTATTGGCGTTGCACTTATTGATGAATAAAAATTTTCTGATTGTGAATACGGTGAGAATGCTTTTCAATTTTATCTATTTTGCAATGTTGTTTATGCTAGGACTCCTTCTACAAAATATTTTTGATTACACTCCATTGCATTCTGGTTATATCTTGCTTGCGATGACGCTTACATTTGGCGTGTTATCTATTTTTACCGGTCAATGGGTTGATAAAATAGGTGTCAAAACACCTATTATGTTAGGCTTTTTATTGTTAGCAATCAGCAATGTGTGTTTTGCTTTAGTAGAGCAGCATAATAACTTGATATTTGTCTTAATATCATTATTTATTGCAGGCATAGCTATTGCATTATTGGTTCCGGCGACAGGGGCTGCTGCTTTATTCTCAGTTGATAGAGAAAATAGTGGGGCAGCAATGGGCGTATTTACGACGAATGCATTTATTGGTGGCGCTATCGGTGTTGCTATCGCTGGTTTCTTATTGGCTCATTCAGGTGATGAGATGCTTAACGTTTTCATTCGTGAAGGAATAACGTTACCATCCACCATTACAGTACATCATTTAGAGCAAATTGCGAGCGGTGTTGTACCGATTTCATCGATTAGTCAACTGGTATCTGCAGATCTCTTACATCGTATAACACAAATGATTCACTCTGCTTTCTTATCAGGATTTTCTTTAATGATGTGGATATGTGTAGGTTTATCGGTATTTTCATTTCTTCTGATGCTGTTTTTACAGTTACCGCAAATGGGGAAACAATCACAATGAGATAGGCTGGATTTTACGGTTCGTGCTTCCTGCCGCCATATGTTCACTGATTTTTGTAAACTTCTTTAAGAGAATTGAATGAATCAAAAACGAATACAACGTATGCATGAGATGATTAATTTTTATGTCCAAGATAAAGAGTTTATGGGCACAGTATTAGTTGCAAAAAATAATGACATACTTTTGCATCAGGGATATGGGCTTGCAAATATAGAATGGGATATCCCGAATGATACAAAAACAAAGTTTCGTCTCGGCTCTCTTACTAAGCAATTTACGGCCGTAGCCATTTTGCTGCTTGAGGAGCGCGGCTTATTAAAAACGGATGATTTTATTACACAGCATCTACCTAATGCACCGGCGGCATGGAAGAATATAAAGTTATTTCATTTGCTTAACCATACACATGGTATTCCAAACTACACACAATTTCCTGAGTTTAGAGAAATAACCTATTGCAAAAAATCACCTTGGGAGCAGGTGCAGTTGTTTATTAATAAATCACTAGATTTTGAACCAGGGACTCAATATTGTTATAACAACACGGGCTATGTGTTGCTTGGGTTTTTAATTGAGCAACTCACAGGTCAGTCCTATGCTCGTTTTATTCAAGACAATATTTTTAAGCCGCTCAACATGCATGATTCTGGATATGATTCTTTTTCTGAAATTATTCCTCATCGCGCATCTGGTTATTCAAAGACTCCAAGCAATCAATTAACAAATGATGAATATCTGGACATGAGCTTGCCATATGCGGCTGGTTCACTTTATTCAACAACATCAGATTTATTGAAATGGACGCAAGGGTTATTCAAATATAATTTATTATCCATTGATTCTGTAAAAAAAATGATAACCCCATTTAAGGAACACTATGGCTTTGGTGTAGAAATCAAAGATATTCATAATAATAAAACTATTATGCATATCGGTGGTATTAATGGATTTCATTCAGCCCTTTTCTATTCACCATTAACGGAAACAACCATTGCTGTATTGTCTAATTTAAATACATTTGGCTATGTTTGGGATATTGGATTTTTAGCACAAGGTATTGGGTTAAAATTGCTTTCAATTGTGCATGATAAAAAAATAACGCTTCCATATGAAAAAAAATCAATAGCAGTAGCGTCAAAAATTCTTGAGGAATACGTAGGTGAATATGAAATTAAGCCCAATTTAAAGCTTGAAGTAATATTAAAAAATTTACAACTTGAGGCATATTTTTCAAATCAGCCTGTTATTTTATTAAAAGCTGAGAGCGAATCGGAGTTTTATGCACGGAAACCTGATCTTTCATTTAAGTTTTTAAGGAACAAGAAAGGTAATGTGAACCAAGTGTACTTATCTCAGAGCGGATATGAATTAATTGGCAAAAAATTCAATAGTAAAATAAAAGACATCCCCGTCTAAAATATAGATCCAAGTGGTCTCGCAGCGCTGAGGTCTTAATGTAGGACCAATAAATAATCGACTATAATAACTAAAATAGATCTTTACCACTCAATTATTTCCGAGTATCCTTATTATCGGAATATATATAATATTACTCTAACGGCAGTTTATCTAGTATCCAATTGAAGTTATAAATCATATGGTTTTGACACTCAACTAGATTATGCATTTGCGTAATTGCCCTTGGTAGACTAAATTCATCAGGCCTATGAGTTTGAAAAAAATATACCCCATGTGGTAACTCTGTTCCATCTCGAAGTATATTTCGATCGTCTTTAAGTAATATTGCTACATATTTACCTAGCACATGAATCATATCTGGCCTTTTATGCAAAGGAATACTTTTGTTTTCAATATAAAAAGAGTCTATTGTTTGTTTCGCTGTTTCAATAGAAACACCATCAGTAGCGTAAACTATTTTATATGGCCAATAATTGTATTGTGTGAGATTAATCAACGGAGAATTATTAATTAGACATTTGTCGGGAAGACTTGCAATATTTAGGAGTGCATCTTTTATATTGCGAGCATCTAATTGTGATTTAATTGATGCGACACCAACACATCCATCTATACATGCAATAGATTTTCCAGCCACATCTTGATTAAAAAAATTGAACTGTATTGCTCGGTTATTAACGATAATTAAATCCATCTGCTTGGATTCATTCCCATTTTCATCATAAACAAATCCTCCTTTATAAACATTACAGCAATTGGGAAGATGAGTTTCTAGAATTTTTGCATAAGTGTTCTCTCTAGACATCCCAACGTCAGTAGAATTTGGAAATAACGCAGCAGCTCCCGCCTCTCCTCTTAACACAGTTGCTAATTCTGCATAATACTGCTCTAATCGATTAAAAATATTTTTATCCATAGTTTTTATCAGGACGATTGATGCAATGCATCAATTACTGCACGTGGATTTTTAGCAATAACGGTTAAATAGGCGCGGGTAGGCCCTTCTGGTAATCGCTCCCCTCTTTCCCATTTTTCTAATGTTCTAATACTAAATCCAAACTCTTCGGAAAATTTTTGCCTGCTCATATGCAATCTTTTTCTTATAGCAGATACATCGATTTCAACAGGAATTTTAACTTTATGAGCTTTTACCTCAACGCTTTTGCCTGTTACGTACTCTAAAGCCTCTTCAGCTCCTCGAATTAAACTTTTGCCTATGTCACTCATGTTCATTCTCCATATACGCATCAACAATTTTACCTATAATAGTTTTAAGAATGTGTTTCTCAACTTGAGTTAAATTGTCTTTTTTATTCTTTCCATATACCGTCAATAAAAAAATCGGAACACTCTGATCATAATAGTAATATATTACTCTCACCCCACCCCTTTTTCCTTGATGACTATCTCCTGTCCACCTAATTTTTCTAACACCACCAGTTCCAACAATCAGATCTCCAGCTAATGGATGTTCAGCGATGTAATCTACAAAAGTTTTTCTAGATTCATCATCCATACAAGATTCAGCTTGCCGAATAAATTCAGGCATTTCTAAGACTGTTTGTAATATTGTTTTTGTTTTCATATTAAGAATATGATAGCCCCATTGGGGCTATATGTCAACCCCAATGGGGCTATTTAATTGAAATATTAAAAATATTTCAATTAAATAGGTTAAATGAATCAAGTAGCACTGAGTAAAATAAGCCCTTTACCCATTAATTATTTCAGAGTACTCTTATTATCAGTGCCATTGAAAAATAGGGATTTTATGGAAAAAACCGTCGGTATTCGACCTTTATTTATATTGAATGATAATGTTAGCCACATGGGTAAGGCTATTGTTCAGTTTGTGCAGGATGACTATAACAAAGAACTAGGCTCTTCCTTAATTGACGCGCAAGACGATGCTGAAGCAATTTCTACTTTTTTGAATGAGTATAAAGAATCTCCTGAAACGTTACGTTCTTACTCCAAAGAAATTGAACGATTGCTCCTGTGGTGCATCCATATTGCAAAAGTTAATATCTCAAGTTTACGCCGCGACCATTTATTAGAATATCAGCAGTTTCTAAAAAATCCTTTACCAAAAACCGCTTGGTGCGGTCCAAGTATTGGCCGACAAACAAAAAACGGGGCTTTTAATGAACACTGGCGCCCTTTTGTTAAAGGATTAGGTAATACTTCTGTTAATAAAGCACTCACCATTTTGGATTCCTTTTTTAATTATTTAGTCCAATGCAATTATCTCATCGGCAATCCATTGGCCGTTGATAGACGTCGCAAAAAAAGAAACAAAGCATCCCCCAACATTATTGACCGCTATTTAGAGTTGAATGAAATTCATGCGGTACTTGATGCATTAGCAGAATATCCAACGGATAATGATAGACAACTATTTCAAATCATTCGCGCACGCTATATTATTCTGCTACTTTTTTATACTGGATTACGCATTGCAGAAGCAGCCAATCATACTATGGGAGATTTTACACAACGCGAAGAAAATTGGTTTATTCGCGTTCTTGGAAAAGGACAGAAAGTGCGTGAGATCCCCATTCCGGATGAATTACTTAAAGTGTTGCGTCAATTTAGAACAAGCATAGGACTCTCCCCTGCCCTACCTAGCTTTAAAGAACTAACACCTCTTATCCCCATGCAAAATTTAACGCAGTGCATCAGCACCCGTCGCATCGATCAAATTTTACGATGGGCATTCAATTTAGGTGCTGCAAAATTTGAGCCAGATGAACCAAGACGTGCATCAAAACTGAGACAAGCTTCTGCACATTGGCTACGCCATAGTTATGTCACCTATTTATTAGAAGCCGGTGCGCCTCTCAAAGTTGCGCAGGAAAATGCGGGACATAGTGATGTAGGAACAACCATGCATTACACACATGTTGCACAAACCGACAGACATGCGGCAACCCGACAATTATCATTGTCAAATTTAAAACCATTATCATTGAATAAAAAAAATAACGGTAACTGAGTTAAATTATATTTCCGTATAGGAGAGTCTTGAAGAATAGTAAATTAATTTTTTTACACAAATTGACATAAATATCGGCTCTCATATTTTGATTGTATTAAACGATCTATCATAAGGTAATATGATTTTATGGACTTACACAATCATTCTATATTGCCACTTTAAATTCGTTTTAAGAACATAAAACAATTTTTGTTTTAAATTTGATCAGAGATTGGAGAATAATATGACTAATTTTCTTTATTCACTATTTTTCGAGATATGCGGTAAAATATCAAAAATTATCGAACAGAATTGAATATATGATCCAAGGTACAAAAAAAGCATTATCATTATGGGAAAAAATCCCTCCTTCAATACGTGTAAAACTTTTAAACAACGCTTGGTGCGGACAATGTCGTAATGTTTGTAGCATTGCAGATGCTTATTTAGAGTTATTAAAAGATCATTTGGTTATTAAAGGAAGTTGCATTACATGTGGTTCAGCCGTTGCTCGTTGTATAGACGATTAAACTGTGTTTGTTCTAAATTGGGTTCTAGGCGTAAACCGTCGAAATTTCTGACGATCCTCTTTATTTGCCAAACAAAAAAGCTTATAGAAGTGCTTATATTAGAAGCCCCTCCAAAGAGTCTGTATAAAAAATAGACCTACATGGCCCATAAGCCCCAGCGGTCAATATTCAACCAAGGAGACAATTTCGCGGGTATTCTCAAATACACCTAAATTAAAATCAGCGCCTGTTTCAGATCACGATTATTATTCCAACTAAAGAAAATGTTTCAAGTTTGCATCTACCTCATTTCTGTAATTGAACGTAGACTTTTTCTACAACCCAAATCTTCTACAAAACGCAACATGTAACCATCCGGATCTAAAACAATAAATTGGCGATTGCCAACTTCCATCGCGTCCACCCGATACCATTTTTCTTCAATTGG
>Ga0172376_10009449_pt1 | contig 10023 bp, 8 predicted proteins | sample Lak35m_FD_121114 | JGI IMG/M metagenome (GOLD analysis project Ga0172376, IMG submission 121114) | Freshwater microbial communities from Kabuno Bay, South-Kivu, Congo - kab_092012_35m | ecosystem: Environmental > Aquatic > Freshwater > Lake | place: Democratic Republic of the Congo: South-Kivu... | reverse complement strand
TTCTTGACCATCTTAAATATCAGATTAAGCTTACAAATAGACAAAATCTAATTTTGCAGTTTCTCGGCCCCTCTTCTCGTAAATATTATTTTTTGTCTTAAATAACCTGCTGAATGTAGGGTATCATCAAAGCCACATAACACTGCGTTGGAGCCGACCCAGCAAAAAGTGAGCTTCAAAAGCCAAAGCTTGACTGATGCGGCTCAACTAGACCGTTAGACAGCCTAGTATCTTGAAACTGTTCGTATAAATGTTTGAATTAAAGCATTATGGCGAACTCCTAAGCAATTGGTAATGTAAACCAAAACTTAGAACCCATATTTGGTTCACTGATGACCCCGATCGCACCTCCATGAGCTTGCACAATCTGACGGCAAATGTATAGGCCCAAGCCAAGACTAAGCGATCGCCGATTTAGTCTACTGTGGTCTTTGCCTTGAGAATATAGCTCAAATAAATTCTCGCTTTGAGCGCTGGTCATGCCCACGCCATTGTCAGCAACGGTGCAGAGCATTGTTTTTGCATCGCTAATCTCTGCGGAAATCGTGAGTTTAAGGTTAGGAGGATTGTGTTTAATCGCATTGGCAATTAGATTCTGAAATACTCTACAGACATGGGTCTGATCGATCAAAACGAGGGGAGAATCCAATGGAATTTGTAGATTAATTTCCGTTTCTTCTTTGTCTAAAAGTGGTTGCAGATCGTCAATCGCTGATTGAATAACTTCTCTAATTCTCATAGGCTGAGGATGGATGATAATCCCATGAACATCGTTTACATGGGACTCTAGCAACGAATTGATTAAAGCTAGCTGGCGATCGCCACTTTGTTGCATTCGCTCTAGTATCGTTTGGGGCAGCAGAATATTTGCCTCTGGACTACTCGCAGTTTTTGCCAAATTATCCAACACCATAAGTAAGCCCGTCACAGGATTTCGCAAGTCGTGGGAAACTGCATGGAGAAAAATCGTTAGGGCTTCTTCGGCACGTTTACGTTCAGCAATTTCCGCCTGTAGCCCAAGATTTTGGGACTCGATGGTTTGGCTTTGTTTGGCGATTGTTAAGTGAGTACGAATCCTGACTAAGACTTCTTCATGCTCAAAGGGCTTCGTCACATAGTCCACTGCCCCCAGAGATAAGCCACGCACTTTGTCCACAGTTTCCGAAAGTGCCGTCATAAAAATAATCGGAATTTTGACAGTTTCAAGATTTGCCTTGAGGCGTTGGCAAGTTTCAAAGCCATCAATGCCTGGCATCATTACATCTAGCAAAATCAGGTCGGGCTTAATATATGTAATCTGCTCGATCGCACTTTCGCCATCAGTTGCCACTAAGACCCGCAGCCCCACATCCCGTAATAAATTTACTAACACACTCAAGTTGGTGGGGTTGTCATCTACAACCAATACACAGCCTTCTAAGGAATGGCATAGATTTGAGATTTCCGAATTTTTATCCGTGGTTTGGTTGATGTAGCTTGACAGGCGATCGCTCATAAAGTTAGTCAGTAACTAAGCTAAATTATGTCAGCTTTTTGAGAAACGTCACACTGTTAAAAACCAAATCCAGTAAGCTGGCGTACTTCAGGTTCATGAAAAGCCAAAACTATATCCTCTTTGGGTACACCCATCTCTAAAAGCTGATTGGCAATACCTGTGTCCGTGCTATCGTGCTGAATCCAAATCTTGTTATCTTTGATATCAAGATGCAAAACACACCCAAAATCACGTTTATTGTTACGCCAACCAACACGAAGAAGTTGATAATGATCTCTCTCAGTGTCAAAAATGGTTTGCACTTCGTATTCTGAGAATATTTTGTTTTTGGAGGAACGTTGAGATTTTTCTAAAAGAATATTTTGAATGTATTGTCTATACTGATTAACGGATTGATTTATAGCCATTTGACAATCTCCTTTTGTGGAACATCATAGATTAGTAGTCTTAACTCATATCTTTGAATCGCAGATTGAATAAATCTTTTTTGGAAAAAACTTTCATAAACTGGTAGACGTATAGCTAGATACAAGTGACGCTCTGGTTCGGTCAAAGCAAGTGCGTCTCTATAGTTTAAGAATTGTCCCAGTGCTGTATGAAAATCAGAAATATTGGATGGGCTGATAAAACTTTTGATTTCTACGGCAATTTTTTGATTGTTTCTAGTTGCTGCTAATACCTGCTCTGCGGCTAAATCAATCTCAAAATCAACACCATCAACATTAATTTCATATGGATCATCAGTAACTTGCCAGCCTTCTTTTTCTAAAGCTAGTCTAACTACAGTATGAAATTTATCTTTTGCCATAGATATTTACTCGAATAGTATAGGCAGAAAATAGAATTCTATTTTTACTATATCATGTCACTCTATTTGTCTTTTCGTGTAGATGATAAGATAGCGATCGCCCAATCCCTCCTCGCCTCAACATAATTAACTCTGCGGTGATACTGACGGCAATCTCCGCAGGTGTGAGCGCACCAATATCTAAACCAATGGGAGCATAAACAAATTGTAATTTCTCTGTGGAGATTCCCATTTGTTTAACTTGCTCAAGAACCTCCTTAACTCGGCGATCGCTACCGATCATACCGATATAGGAACAGGGTAAATCGCGATTGAGTAAAGCGGTTAGAGCTTCTAAATCATAACGATAGCCTCTTGTGACTAGCGCAACATAGAGAGAACCATGATTTGATAATTCAGTTAAGGCTTGATCGATATGCGAATAAATAAAAGCTGCTTGAGGATATCGTTCTAGATTTGCCCATTCAGGACGATCATCCTGAATCGCAATCCGAAATCCAGCCAAATGTGCAACCTTAGCCAGTTGTTCCCCCACATGCCCCGCACCCACAATCAGCAGCATCGGCGCAGGCTCCAAAACCTCAATAAAACCCTCCCCTCCTTTTTCCTTTTTCCTTTCTCCTTTTTCCTTAATTAAATATGGACTTTCATCCCCAAAAGAAGTAACCAAACTAATCGATCGCCCCAGTTTTAGTGATGTCAGGATCTGCTCAACCAGAGCGATCGCTTCTTCTCCCTGCCATCGCTCTAATAAGATCTGCATCCATCCACCACAAACTCCCTCAGTCTGACGATTGGGCGCACCAGTAAGGTCAATTTCTACCAGTGTTTTCTTGCCACTTTGTAAAACTTCTCTGGCTTGAGAGATAACCTTCGCTTCTCCCGCACCACCACCGATCGTATCAATGCAGCGATCGCTGGTAATCAGCATTTTCGCGCCCACTTCTCTTGGCACTGATCCTTTGGAGCTAATTACGGTCGCCACAACCACTGCCCCTTGACTAAGGGCAATTAGAAGATCTTCATAAATCATAGGTCAGGCTTTTACCGCAGCGAGAGAATCTGATTTCACAGCTTCAATTGCCCAGAGGGTCGCTTCGGGAGTTGCGGGAATTGCCAATGCTACTTGGCTAGCCTTACCAAAGGCGGCGACAGCATTGCGAATTGCTTCTCTGACTGACATCGCTAGCATAAATGGTGGTTCCCCGATCGCTTTACTACCAAAAATCACACCGTCTTGGGCGGCTCTTTCTAGTAAATGTACTTGAAACTGTTCGGGGACTTCGCTAACCGTGGGGATTTTGTAAGTGCTGGGGGCAAAGGTAAGTAAGCGCCCTTGGTCATTCCAGACCAATTCCTCCATCGTCAGCCAGCCCATACCCTGCACAAAGGCACCTTCGATTTGTCCTTTGTCAAGTAATGGATTAATCGATTCGCCCACATCTTGGACAAGATCCACCTGTCTCAACTTGAATGTGCCTGTAAGTCCATCGACCTCCACTTCACTGACAGCCGTTCCATAGGAGAAGTAATAGAAGGGGCGACCTTTATTTAGCTTGGCATCCCAAAAAATATTCGGCGTGCGATAAAAGCCATTTGCCGACAAACTAATGCGATCGCTATAGGTGCGTTTTACGACTTCATCAAACGCAATTCTGGCACTAGGGTAGGTGCGGCAATAAATCCAATCATCCTCAAAAACAAGGTCTTCAGGGGCATCTAGATTGAGCATTTTCACAGCGACGGTTGCCATGCGGTTACGGAGAGTTTCACAGGCTGCCTTGACCGCTTGCCCATTGAGATCGGAACCACTTGAGGCAGCCGTTGCCGATGTATTGGGAACTTTATCGGTACTGGTGGGCATGATCCGAAAGCGTTCAAGTTTGACACCGAGGGACTTTGCGGCAACTTGGAGCATCTTTGTGTGCAGTCCCTGTCCCATTTCTGTGCCACCATGATTCACCTGAATGCTGCCATCAGTGTAAATCAGCACCAATGCGCCTGCTTGGTTATATTCGGTTTTGTTAAAGGAAACACCAAACTTAACGGGTGTAATGGCAATACCACGCTTTTTGTAAGCATTGGTCTGATTGAACTGAGCAATCTCAGCTTGGCGATCGCGAAAACGCGATTTCTCTATTGCTTCTGTCCATACTAGAGCAATCCGATTATGGACAATATCCTGTCCGTAATGGGTGGTGCTCGTTTCACCAGTGCCATGATAGAAATTCCGTTCGCGAACTACTTCGGGCGGCAACCCGAGAGTGCGTGCTATGCGATCGACTATTTCTTCACAGACGACCATCCCTTGAGGCCCGCCAAAACCACGATAAGCCGTATTCGATACCCGATTAGTCTTCGCAATCCATCCTTGTACTTCCAAATGAGGCACATAGTAAGCATTGTCGATATGCAGCATCGCTCTCAATAATACAGGTGGGGAGAGATCTAGACTCCAGCCCCCGTCAGCATATAGCTCAGCTTTGACCGCTGTAATTAGTCCTTCATCAGTAAATCCCACTTGGTACTTACCCAAAAAATTATGCCGCTTGCCTGTAACGATCATGTCTTGATGTCGGCGCAGGCTGACTCTAGCGGGGCGACCAGTTTTATGGGAGGCTACAGCCGCCGCCGCCGCAAAGGGGTTAGCCTGAGATTCTTTACCACCAAATGCGCCCCCCATCCGTAGACAGGTGACCACAACATGGCTATTGGGCAAGCCTAAAACCCTTGCCACGATTACTTGCGTTTCGCTAGGATGCTGGGTCGAGCTATAGACCTTGTAGCCATTTTCACCATCGGGAACCACCCAACTGGTATGGGTTTCTAGATAAAAATGATCCTGTCCGCCTACTTCTAGTTCTCCTTGGAGCGTGCGATCGCTATTTTGGAGAGCCGTATCAGGTTCACCACGCTTGATCACCCGTTTGTCAAGATGATAGCTATCAGCAGCGATCGCCTCTTGAATACTCAGAATTGCGGGTAAGGGTTCATATTCGACAATTATTTTGGCGGATGCTTGACGGGCTGCTTCTTCAGTTTCACCGACAGCCCAAACTACTACCTGTCCCCAGTAGCTCACTTCATCCGTTGGCAGCATCACTTCATCGTGAATGATCACCCCTGTATTATTCTCCCCAGGTACATCATCAGCCGTAAGAATTGTGACTAAACCTGCGACTTCATAGGCGGCAGTACAGTCGAGTTTGGTGATTTTGGCACGGGCATGGGGTGATAGCACAGGATAGAGCGATAGCATTCCTGCGGGTAACCTTTGGTCATCTGTATAGACAGCCTTGCCACTGACATGACCAACGGCGCTTTCATGGCTTTTCTGGTTACTAACTTTCTGATTGGTAATCGTCATTTTTTATTCCTTCCATATCTACAAAAAATCTACAAGGTAACAGTTGAAGCGAAGCTTCAACTGTTATGTATGTTCAATAAAAAACTTCTCAAACAGATTGCCTACTAACATCTTGCGATAATTGGCACTGCCACGTAGATCACTCAAGGGGGTAAACGCTTCATGCAGAGCAGGCTTTACCGATCGCACAGTTGCCATTGTCCAAGGTTGACCGATGAGCATTTCCTCAATCGCGATCGCACGTATCGGAGTTGCCGCGACACCACCATAGGCAAGACGAGCATGGAGAATATTCTGGTTAGCATCAAGATCAATTACAAAAGTAGCCGCAACAATGCTGATGTCGTCCGTGCCACGTTTACCAATTTTGTAGGACTGACTGAGCCGTCTGGTTGCTCCAGAGGTAATCGATTTAGGAATCTTTACAGAATGGATGATCTCACCTTGTTTTAGTTCTGTTTGTCGATAGCCTTTGAAAAAATCCGCAAGTAATAAACTGCGATCGCCATCAATACTTGCCAACTTCACCGATGCATCAAGAGCCAATAACACAGGTGGCAAATCACCAATGGGTGAAGCAGTGCCAATATTGCCGCCGAGGGTCGCCCGATTGCGTACCTGTCGAGCGGCGAACCAATGCAGCATTTCATCTAGACTAGGGAAAACCCCATGCAGCAAATCTTCAATGTGACTGAGGGGTAAAGCCGCACCAATCTCCACATAGTAATCGGTTTGGTTGATTTGTTTAAGCGCTGCAATTCCCTCTAAGGAAATGAGGATCGGATAGGTACGCCGATGCCAACTCATTTCTAGTCCTAAATCCGTTGCTCCTGCCACCAATGTTGCTTCAGGATACTGATGAAGTAGTTGCAAGGCTTCCGCTAGCTCGACGGGACGATAAAATTGCTGCTCACTTCCTGTATAGGCGATCGCTGCCAAATCAGGAGTTTTGCTAACTAGCGCCGCACTAAAATGGTCATCGGCATTGTTTCTCGCCAATAGTTGCGCGGCTTTGCGGATTGGTAAATAGCCTGTACAGCGACAGAGGTTACCCTCAATGCAAATGTCATCGCCTAGGCTGTGATTATAGTAAGCCGCAAACATACTCATAATAAAACCTGGGGTGCAGTAGCCACACTGCGATCCAGCCATCTCTACCATCGCTGCTTGGACTGGATGTAATTGACCATTAGCGATGCCTTCGGCGGTAATGACCTCTCGTCCCGCGATCGCGCCAAGGGGAACTAGGCAGCTATTCACCGCTTGATATTGGGGCTGACCATGACTATCTTGACCAACGATCGCTACCGTACAAGCACCGCAGTCACCATCTCCACAACCCTCTTTTGTCCCCACATAGCCGTTTTGTCGTAAATAGTGCAGCAGTGTCATTGTGGGCGCAAGATTTTTTACGTGAGTTTTTGCACCGTTAAGGGTGAACGTAAAATCAGTTATGGGAGCAGTCACCTGTTGAGTCACGGGAATTGCCTTGCTTAGCTTTATTTAGAGAGAAATATTGACAGGTCAATACAAATTTATTAATGAATGAATAGATTTTGATTAAAGTACGCCAAGATACAAAAGATCAATATCGTAATTAATCAACATAAAAGCCAAAAGAGTAATGGCGGCGCGAAGCGCCGCCATTACTCTTTTGGCTTTTGTCCTCTCGGCGAACGCGCAAAGCGCGGCACAAATGGTGATATCGAACTCACGTTATATTATGAATAAGTGAACTTAGCTACTCATCTATGAATATCCGTATTGGCAATGGTTATGACCTGCACCGACTTGTTAGCGATCGCCGCCTGGTCCTTGGTGGAGTCGAAATTCCTTACGAAAAAGGATTACTGGGACATAGCGATGCTGATGTACTAACCCACGCGATCATGGACGCAATGTTGGGAGCGCTTGCCCTTGGCGATATTGGGCATTATTTTCCACCCTCCGATCCCAAATGGGCAGGAGCCGATAGCATTATGCTCTTGCAACAAGTGCAAGCATTAATTAGCGCACAGGGTTGGCAAGTCAATAATCTGGATGCAATGGTGATCGCTGAAGCCCCAAAACTCAAACCACACATTAAGGCTATGCGCGATCGCCTATCTCAAGCGATGAATTTGCCTATAGATTGTGTCAGCGTGAAGGCAACTACCAACGAAGGCATGGATGCGATCGGGCAGAAAGAAGCGATCGCCGTTCATGCGGTAGTTTTATTAGTAAAAAGTAAAAAGTAAAAAGCTAAAAGCCAATAGCTAATAGCTAATAGCTATTGATTGATTGATTGATTGTATTTATTTTAAAATTTATTTTTTAGGGAAGATGGCGATCGTGAGAAAAAGCATTCAGAACCGAACCAAGGTAAAACAATGGAAAGCAATCGTCTTGCTGCTGGTGATCGGCATGTGTTCGTTGCTGCTTTGGGGTTGTGCGGTCAAACCAGAAGCCCTCAAAAATCGACTCGTAGTTCCACTTGATAGTGACATCAAAACCTTTAATCCAGTTTTAATTGGTGACGCTTACAGTGGTCTCGTTATTGGTTATACCCTCACTGGCTTGATTTCGGAAAATCCAATTACCAAGGATCTAGAAGCTGAACTAGCTGAAAAATGGGAATTTCAGCAGGATGGTAAACAACTTATTTTCACGATGCGTCCCGATCTGAAATGGTCAGATGGTCAACCACTCACGGTTGATGATGTTCTCTTTACCTATCAAAATATTATTTTCAATGAGAAGATTCCCACTGGTACTCGTGATGTCCTCCGAGTTGGACAATCGCAGACTCTTCCCAAAGTTGAGAAGCTTGACGATCGCCGCATTTCTTTTTTACTGAGTGAACCCTTTGCCCCTGCTCTACGCACAATAGGCGGAATTGGCATTTTACCCAAACATGTCTTTGCGCCAACCCTCCAAGAAGATCCGAACGCGCCAGACAAAAAATTAAAATTTCTCGAAACATGGACTCTCAGTACACCTGTTAGTCAGTTAGTTGGTAGTGGTGCTTACATCATCCAGGAATATCGACCTTCAGAACGGGTGATCTATAAACCCAATCCCTACTATTGGCGCAAGGAAAAGCCCTATATCGAGCAATTTGTAATGCAGATTGTCGAATCTCCAGATACAGCTCTGCTGCGATTTAGATCGCAAGATCTTGATATGTATCGCCTTCGTGGTGAAGACTTCCAATTATTGAAGCGTTTTGAACAGCGCGATCACTACAAAATTTATAATGCGGGACCCGCCACAGGGCAAGCGTTTATTATGTTCAATCTTAATAAGGGCAGAAATCCGAAAACCAATGAACCCTTTGTTGAACCCAAAAAATCCAAATGGTTTAATGATGTTAACTTTCGCCGTGCCGTCGCCTATGCGCTCAACCGCGAAGCGATGATTACCAATCTGTCGCGAGGTTTAGCCCAAACCCAAAACTCACCAGTTTCTATCCCTAGTCCCTATTTCTTTCCTCCTGAAAAAGGGCTTAAGGTTTACGATTACAACCATGAAAAGTCCAAAGAGGTTCTCTTACAAGCAGGGTATAAATATAACGCTGAACAACAACTTCTTGATGCTGAAGGTAATCTGGTGCGCTTTACTTTGTTGGCTCCTGCGGGTGGTAGAGTTGCGATGGGAGCACAAATTAAAAGTGACTTAGAAAAAATAGGCATGAAGATTGACTTCAATCCCGTTGATTTTCGGATTATCTCCGATAAACTCGACAACTCGAAGCAGTGGGATGCGACGATTTTGGGCTTTACTGGAGGTGCTGAACCCAATAGTTCGATCAATCTCTGGGCGACTGATGGTGATTCCCATTTGTTTAATAAAGGTCCAGTTGGTGATGAGCCGCCTTTCCCAGGTAGAGAGATCGCTGATTGGGAAAAGAAGATCCATTCGCTGATGATCCAAGGTGCACAGGAACTGGACGAAACGAAGCGTAAAGCCATCTACGCCGAATATCAGCAATTGGTGCAGGAGCAATTACCGTTAATTCATTTAACGATACCTCTGTATTTAGTTGCTGTGCGCGATCGCGTGGAGAATGCTCAACCATCATCATTGGCTGGCAGTACTGGTGTGACGGGTGCATTATGGAATATTGAACAATTGAAACTGAAGTCCTAAATTTGTATACAGCGCTTTGCGCTGATTTAAAACCCAGAAGAAAATTAAAAGTGTCGCGGAGCGACACTTTTAATTTTCTTCTGCGGCGCGAAGCGCCGCCCATCCTTAACTCAGATCTTGCACCATTCAGGAAAGGGGTTGCCAAGAGAGCAAAAGTATGAAAAAAAGGGCGTAGTAGAAAATAAAATAACGAGTATGGAAAGCATCGTTAAGTACGCCCAAGGG
>Ga0172376_10009448_pt1 | contig 10023 bp, 11 predicted proteins | sample Lak35m_FD_121114 | JGI IMG/M metagenome (GOLD analysis project Ga0172376, IMG submission 121114) | Freshwater microbial communities from Kabuno Bay, South-Kivu, Congo - kab_092012_35m | ecosystem: Environmental > Aquatic > Freshwater > Lake | place: Democratic Republic of the Congo: South-Kivu... | reverse complement strand
GGTTCCACGACCTACTTGGGATTGCCGCCGACTCGCTCCGGGCGCTGAGGTTCGTCTATGAGATCCGGCGGGGCATCGTCGCGAGCTTCACGACTTCGGGGTCGGCGAGCCTTCTCGTCGCGGAGCCCGTAGACACGGCGCGGTTCCCCTCGCCCTTCCCCGGCGGTACGGCGACTCAGCTTGGGGACTTCACCCTGCCGCTCTTGAACGTGAACGGCGGCGACACGGTGAGGTTCTTGGGAGCGGACGGCCTGCCCTTCGCGGAGATGGACGTGCTCTCGGTCGAAACCGACGGGTTCACGCTCCGGCTCTCGCGCAAGGCTCTCGCGGCGGTCGTTCCCGGTACGCGCTTTGAGGTGTACCTCCGCAAAGCGCCGGTTCCCCACGAGCAATCGTGCGAGGAGCTACTCGACCTCGCGACCGACGTTCGGGTTCTCGACCGGAAAGCGAACCTCGTTACGCAGCAAGGCGGCAAGGTAGATTACGTCTCGGATCCCAATCTTCAGGTCGCCTACGACCAGAGCATCAACAAGCTCACGGACACCGTCCCCTCGACCAACTTCGCGAAGGAAGGCGTGCAAGTCGGGGATCTTCTTGTCATCGACCCCGCCGGGAAGCTCCGTGGCCCAACGGGTTCGCCGACCCCCTCGGAGTTCGGGCGACAACCCTTCGGGGACCAAAGCGTTATCGACCGGGGTCCGGGCGCTCCGTACAATCCGGGCGGGCCGTCGCAACTCGATGACAACCGGGGCTTCTACCGCATCAAGACGGTCAACGTCGCCGTGCTAGAAGTAGAACCCCTCGGCGGTGCGCTCGCGAGCATGAGGCCCGACCCGGATGTCGTGTACGACGCCTCCTACGCGGTCTACCCGACGGTTCACGGGTCTAGCTTGTCGGGGGCGGGCAACGGCTTGGAAGGTCAGATCGACCTCCGACCGACGGCGTTTTGCAACGGGTCCAACTCGTTCCGGGGCAACTGGTTCAGCGTCGCTCCGTTCTCCTACCGAGTGATTCGGCCCTCGCCTTTCTTGAGTGACGAGGCGTTGGAGCTAATCCTGTCTACGCGGGAGAGGTTGCTCTCGTGGATGGACGAACTCAGGACGCTCTTTGAATCGGGGAAGTCGGGCACCTACTTCGTGTTCCAAAGGGACCGGCATATCACCGACCTCGGCGACCCGACCGATCCGCTCTTGGGGCTCGGGGTGCTGTTCGACGCCTACATCGCGACTATCGCGGGCCTAGTAGACGTGAGCCCGTACACGAACACGAGCGATGCCTTGTCGATCCTCGACCGGCGGTTCTGGGGGCTCGACTTCCGGCTCGACACGCTCACGCCCCCGTACTCTCCCCCGCTAACACCTCCGTATGCAGACTTCGCAAACGACGAGGGACGCCCCGTGCTCCCCGACCGCATCGAGGAAGTTCTCAACCAAAGCGACAAGCTCCGAGACTCCCGGTGGGCGTGGCTTACGCTCCGTGCCGACCGAGTCTCGGGTACTCTAGAGGCTATCCGGCGGTTTGACCGGGAGCTATCCCGGCGCATCGTTGAGCAAAAGCGCCTCCTCACGGCGGTGAAGGGAACCCAAGTCCGATGACCGACACGCTAGAAGAAGCGAAAGCGAAGCTCCGGGCTCTCGGCCTCGACCCGGACAACCCCGCTTGGGTACAGGGGCGCAAGGCCGACCTCACGAATCTCCCCGTCCTGAAGAAACAACGCGAGATGTTCCTGAAGGTATCAGAGCTTCTCCAGGCCCAGGTCGCCCAGGACCAGAAGCAAATCCAGGAGCTTCACGAGCAGATCGCTCGCCTGAAGAGAGGCGGAGGCCGGTAATGGCGGTAGGCGAATGGGGCGGAATACAACTCCGCTTTGAGGTTCCTGGTCTACGGGACTTCGTAGACGGGGTGAACGGACTGTTCCAGATCGCCATCGTGGCGCTCGATCTGGCGTTGGCCGTGATGAACGTCGTCAAGTCGTTTGTCGCGGGACTCCTAAACCCGATCCGTCAGATCATCCAGGAGCTGATCGCGCTCCTCCAGAATCTGCTGCTCGACTTCAGACGAGTCGGTATCTACTTCAACTCCGACATCAACGCCATCGTTCAGGACACGAGCTTCGCCGGGATCAAAGGCGGTTATCCCGCCTACGAACGGCGGATGATCTCGCGCCTGACGAATCGGGCAGACCTGACCCGCCCGGATTTCTCGCCGTCGAACACGGTCGTGGCCCTGTTTTTCTACGCGGGGCTCGATCCGACGTTCATCACGGGCCTCCTCGATACGAGCCGCTTCGGGATCTTCCAAGACCTCATCAACGGCTTCGCTCGGCTCCTGGGTCAGAACCCCGTCGCTAGCTCGCTCCCGCTACCCGTCGGGCTCACCCCGGCTTACGCGAACGCCAACTCGCGACTCACTCCAGGCCAAGGGACGGCGAACCTACTGCTCGGGATTTCGCAACTCGCCGGACGAGACAGCGTCTACCTCCAGTGGAACATCGCCCCCTCCCCGACGGCGAATCCGACTAGCTCCCCGGCGGTACCGCCGGACGGGTTCCTGATCGAAGTCTCGTGCTTTGAGCAGGGCTTGTATCTAGGCTGGTACGCGCCGGTCGCCTCTTCGACGGGCGGAGACGAGAGCGACGGCACAGCTCGATACACGACGGGGCTCTACCTCGATGGTTTGACGGGAGCGCCCGTGCAGATTTTCGGCGGAGCCGACTCGGTTCAGCTCGCCGAGGGCTCGCTCTGGTCGGATTGCTTCGACTCGGACGGGGCGATTCGCGACGGGGCGAGGCCGGTTTTCTTCTTGACGAGCCCGACCTCGACGAACTTCATCAAGCAGAACCCGATTTCCGTTCGGGACGACGGACGCTACTACAACCAGCGCACCTTCTACATTGGTTCGGGGGTGAGCCCAAACGCCGTGCTCGGCCAGTCCTGGATCGGCGGAACCTTCTCGATCAATATTCCCTTCGGAGAGCTGCCCCTCAAAGCAGAGGTGAACCCCTCAGACGGCTCCGTGAACATTGACGGAGCCGCGCCCCCGACTCAGGTCTGGATCCGCGTCTACGCGGTCAATAACACCGTCCAAAGCCCCTCCGACTACAAGTGGAACGTCGTCCCGTACCGGAACCCCGGAACGGACGTTCTCTCCCCGGTCGCTTCCGTCAGCGACCGGACCGTGACGCTGGCTTCGCGGGGGCTCCCGTCGAACATTGCCACGGCTATGATTCCGACGGAGGCGACCGACGCCTACATGCTCGGCCTCCAGGCCGCGATCACGCTCACGCTCCTGAGCCGGTCGGACCTTGTTCCTCAGATCGCAGAGGCGACGGGCACTGAAACTTCAGTCGCTAGCGCCTCTTCTTCGGGGACGGCGAGCCCGTATGTACCTACGGGTCTGGAGCCAGTAGCTCAGAATCTCATTCCCACGGTCATCGAGAACGTCCGCCGGTACTTCGTTACCCCGGAGCCCCCTATTGCTTTTTCTTCGGGGCTTCGGAGTCGAGTATCCGCGCTGGCGGCTACGCTCGTTGAGTCCCAAGGGAACCTCCCCCCGTCGCTCCTCGCGAACCTCCGCCCCCGGCTAGACCGGCTCGTCAACTTCAAGTGGAACACCTCTGACGTAGAGGGTGTCTCCGGGAACCCGCTTCTCGGGTGGGGTCTGAACGACGTACTCGCCCAGGGAACCGAAACCGAAGCCGAGGATCCGTACTTGGTTCCCCCTATTGTAGCAAAGAACGCCCGATCTCTCGCGGATCTCCCCATCGACGATGTGTTTTTCAACGAGTTGGGGGTCTTGGCTCTGCCGAATCTTCTACCCGAAGCCGATTCGATTCAAACAGCCCGGTTCCTGAGCCTGAACGAGAAGTACCAGAACGGTACTTTCGGGGGCTCTTCGATTCTGAACGTCTCAGAGTCGGCTCCGCTGCTTACGGACGGGGCGGGCTTGTGGTTCGTTCGGGACGTAGTACCGGATCAGATCTACGACGACGCCCAGGCGGTTCTCCAACTCGCAGGCGTCGCCCAAACGACCCCTCCAGCGGGTAGCTGGCTCCTGTGGAGGCCGTTCGCGAGCGTAGGGGCGTTCGGACTGTCTAGCGTCGCGGATCTGGTAGACCTGATCCGCGAATACGCGGCGGCGCTCGATACGGGTCTGACCGGAATCGTTGGGACGATCCTCGATTTCATCAGCGCCCTAGAGCAGCGCGTGAAAGAGATCCAGGAACTCGTCCGCCGAATCCAGTCCTACATCAACATCCCCCTGTCCTTTGAGATCCCGGACGCGCTGATCCTTCCTGTCGTGGCTTCGGGAACCGATGGCGTAGTCTCAGCTCTCGTCGGGGCTGGAAACAAGCCCGCCGACGGCCCTCAGGCGTACTCGGCGGGCCTCGTCATCACGGCGGGAGGGCTTCCGGCGCTGATTACGGACTTGATTCTGATCGCCGTGTCGGGCGGCTAAACGACGAAGCCCCGGAACCTCGCGGCTCCGGGGCTTCGTCGTTTCAGGTTGAGCCGGGATCAAACGGAGCCGAGCGCCTTCAAGAACTCGGTGTGCGCCTTCTCGACCTTCGCCGAGCGGCCCAGGATCACGTCCGTCGCCGCCTTCGCGACCTCGACGATCTTCGACCAGCCCTTCTTGATGTAGTCGCGGAACTTCGCGAGAACGCCGACGATGTTGAAGCTGAGGGCGGTCTTGCTCGCCGCCGTCTTGTCCGCCGCCTCGCGCGCCTCCAGCACGAAGCCGTCGAGCGAGATACGCATCGTTTGGTGTTGCTCTTGGAGGGCGTCTTGCGTCGCCTTGATGAAGGCGGCGACTTCCGCGCCGTACTTCTCGGTGACGGCGGCGAGCATATCCTCTTGGATCGAGTTGAGGGTGCCCTTGACGCCGACGACCTTGAGCTTGGCCTGCGCCTCAACGAGCTTCGTCTTGCGCTCGATGATGACGTTGCCCTGAGCCGAGAGGTTCTCCTTGTAGGCGTCCTTGATCGCCTCGACGGCGTCCTTGTAGCCCTTCTCGGCGTCTTTCAGCTTCTTGGAGAGGTCGCCTGTGAGCGCGTCGATCTCGGCCTGAAGGCGCTTGACGTTCGCTTCGGTGTCGGCCAGCTCGCGGATCTGGTCCGTGAAGCCGTCGTAGCCCGCGACGAGGCGGGTCGGGAGCTTGGACGCCGCCGCCTTGCCGAAGGCGAGGCGAATGTCGTTCTCGCGAATGACGTGGAGGATGTCGCTCCGACCGGGGTCGCCCGCCGGAAGGGTGCTCGCTACGCGAATCAGATTGGAACGAAGGTCAGACATTTCGATTCTCTCCTACCTAGCGACGGCGGTAGCCGTTGGGGTTGTGCCCGCCGCCGCACGGGCGAGCCTACTAGCTTCGCGCCCCTATAAAGAAAACCGCGAAGGCGTAACGTACATCATGGACGACCTCGACGTGGCCCAGCTACCGGACGATACGCGGCTCCCCGGCCATCAGTACACGCTTGGGGAGATGCGGGCGATGATCCGCTCGATGCGGGACATCAACCAGCGGTTCTACGGGGAGGTGTTCCACGGCGGAGTGCCCCACGCCTTCATCGAGTTCTGCGGCGTGCAAGCCGAGTTCATCAATATGTGCGAGCGGATGCTCGCTCAGGGCATCGAGTTCCCTTTGGTGAACCGGCATTGCGAGACGCAGTTCCGGGTGCCGGACTTCCAAGCCCGCTACCTCGGCGAGAAGTTCGGGTGCATCTTCAAGCAGCTACTCCCGGACGAGGCGTCCCGTCGGGTCTTCATCGAAGAGGCGTTCTCCCATGAGTGAGCACCCCCTCCGGTACGGTCTGCGACCCGGAAGCCCGGAGGCTCAGCGCGAGGGTTGCGCCTGTCCGGTGATGGACAACCACTACGGGCGCGGGTATTGGGGCAACGCCGAGAAGTACGGCTACGTCCACAACGCCGAGTGCCCCGTGCATGGCTCCCCAGAAGCCCCTGTAGAGCCAAAAGCTCCCGTACTCGCTCTCCCACCAGCATCGTTGGGATACCCGACATCGAGATTCCCGCGACCCCCTAGAAAACCGAAGGAGTGAATAGACCGTGAGCCTGAAGCCCGTCGAGATTGGTATCCTGATGCTCTCCCCGAAGAAGCGCCCCACCGAGTGGCTCGGCGAGGACCAGAAGCTCGCCCACCGGCTCGTGAAGCGTGGTTTGCTCGCGCACAATCCGGCGGACCCGTCGATGTTCTCGTGTACCGACGAGGGCGAGACGGCGCTCGGCAAGATGATGGCGGGTCGAGCTTGACGCCTTGGACGCTCACGGCTTCGGGCCGGAAGGTCGTCCTCGACCCGGACGCCCCGGAGTTCGATCCGGGGGTGTTCTCGTTGCGGGACGTAGCGACCCACCTCTCACGGCAAGCCCGATACAACGGCGCAGTCGATTGGTCGGTCGCCGCTCATTCGATTCTCGCGGCGAGCCTCGCTACCGCTGACGGCCAGCCCCGCGATACCGTCCGGGCCGTGTTCATGCACGACGGGCACGAAGCCTACGTCGGGGACGTGATCTCTCCCGTGCGGCGCGTCGTCGGACCAGCGTGGCAGACTTACGAGGACAAGTTCCAAGCGGCGTTCCTCCGGGCGATGGGGGTCGAGGATCCGCGTACTGCCGAGGTGCGGGTGTATGACCTCCTCGCGCTCGCGTGCGAGAAGCAGCACTTCTTCGATGACCGCTTCGGGTACACGGATTGGGGCGGCTCTCTACCGAAGCCCTCGCGCCCCCAGCTAGAAGTAGCATCGGGCCTGCTCGCCCAACGGGTAAGCCGTGGTACTTGGGAGCAGATGTTCTACTCGTGGGGGGCGATGCTCGGCTTCCCCGCTGACGGTCTCGGCAAGCGGGCTGCTCTAGGGCGACGAGCACCCCACCAGATGCGCTGAACTCCGTGACCGACTACGCCGACTTCAGCGCGGTGCCGGACGCCTCATATCAGATCGTCTACACGGATCCGCCGTGGCTCTATTACGGGGCCGAGGACAAGATGGCGGCGGCGGGCAAGCACTACTCGCTCATGGACGACGCGGCGTTGATGGCGTTGCCCGTCCGCCGCAAGTGCGCCGACCGAGCCGTCGTCTTCATGTGGGCGACGTGCCCCCGCCTCGACGCGGCTATCGACCTACTGCGGGCGTGGGGGTTCCACTTCCGAGGGGTGCCCTTCGTCTGGGTCAAGACTCGGAGCGATGGAACCCCCATCGGAGCCCAAGGCGTGCGCCCTTCGGTGGTGAAGCCGCTAGTCGAGCTAGTCATCGCGGGTTCGACTGAGGCGAGGGGGAGGCCCCTGCCCCTATTAGACGAGACTGTTCAGCAGACGGTGTTCTCGCCTCGCGGGGAACACAGCGCGAAGCCGGTTGAGGTCCGCTCCCGCATCGGACGCCTCTACGGTCCAGTGCGGAGACTAGAGATGTTCGCTCGCGGAGCGCCCGCCGAGGGTTGGGACCGCTTCGGCAACCAGCTAGGAGACGAGGAGCCGACGGTCCTCGACTTGTTTTGAGGTACGCCCGCTACGATTGGGTTTGCGGGAAGCACTCGGGGATCCCGGCGTGTTGCCGCGTGTGGTTCATCGGGGCTCAGGCGCTACCGTTCGCCGTGAAGCGGGTGTATTGGCGGTTCGCGTTGGCACGGGACAGGTACGATTACGTCCCGTGCCCCCGGTGCCTAGCGACCGGGCGAGGCGTGGACATCGTGCTACGCGAGTGCGAGTGCGACGGGCTTCGCAACGGCCCGCTGAAGTAGCTCCGAGGGGAGGGTTATCTTCCTTATCGAAAGGCAAAGTTATGTCCGACCTCCGGTCCCGCATCATCCGGCTCGCCCACTCCCGCCCCGACCTCCGTCCGGCCCTCTTGCCGCTGCTCAAGGAGAGCGCCTCTCGGGTTGCCGGTAAGCCTCACAAGTGGCTTCTCGATAACCCAGAGGCAAACCGCCTGTTCAATCAAATCCTTGGTGAGGTTCGGAAGACTGATTGGGAACCCTACTTGGTAGCTTTGTCGCTAGAGATTCTTGAAAATTCTGAAATTGATGACCTCCCGCGTACCCAAGACGGGGAGTTGGGGATTAGCGGGGAATATATGCAGTATCTCTATGAAAAGAGGAAAGACCCTTTCAACGTGAGGATGAATAGTGGCACTATCAATTTTATGATGGAAGCCCCCCGCATCAAGAGTCTCATTTTCAAATACATTGAGGCCGCTGAGAAAACCGGCGTGAGTGCCAGAGACGCCGCAGACGAACTAGATCAGACGGCGTTTAATGTATTTGTTGACGTTCCCAACCCAATAATCTTTAAGGATTTCCCCTTCGAGGATCGTCATAAGTCTATCAATGAGTATATTGACATAATGAAAGAAACAGCATATGAAGATGCTCAATACGATGACTACGTTAGGTCTCTACGGTATCTGGGATACCCTAGAAGCAGCAGATTCTAAATAGAGCCGTCGCTCGACCTGACGCTGCTCTGCTTCGGTCGGGCGTGAAGGACGGGAAGCAACAGAAACCGCCCACCGGCTCGTTACTTTGACGGGATACCCGTACTAGCGGCGGAGGAGACGGGAAGCGGCCTGTTCCCAATCAACTAGGTTGTCGAGGAACACGTCCACCCACTCGGCCCACTCGTTCAGGTAGTCCAGATAGTAGGCGTGTTCCCATACGTCGCAGACGAGCACGACCTCGCCTTGCCACAGGGCTTGGTTCTCGTGGTTGAGGACGGCGGCGATCTCTAGGTGGTCGCCCGACATCCCCCGCTTCCAGAAGAGCATCGCCCACCCGGAGCCCTCGACGCCCTTCGCGGCGGCGGTGAACTCAGCGCGGAACTTCTCGTAGCCGCCGAAGTCGCGCTCGATGAGCGCCCCGAGGAGGCCCCCCGGCTCGCCCCCGCCTCCGACCGGGGTCATGCCCCGCCAGAAGATCGAGTGCAGGACGTGCCCGCCCTCGTTGAACGCCCGACGCGACTCCCAATAGGGCACGAGCAGGGTGTCGCCCGAGTCCCGCGCCGCCGCGAGAGCTAGCTCGGCCTCGTTGAGCCCCTCGACGTAAGCGGCGTGGTGCTTGTCGTGATGAAGCCGCATCAGCTTCTCGCTGAGGAACGGCTCTAGCGCGTTGTACTCGTAGGGGAGCGGCGGGAGCTTGTGCGTGCCGGGGGTCATACCCTCTCTACTTTCGATAGGAAAGAACGCGGAAAGCGTAAGCTAGGGGTATGACCTCCAAGCTCCCCCCGCCCAAGGTCCACTTCGATTTCCTGCGGACCGCGCCGAACATGGACATGGTCCGGCAGATCCTCGCGTTCCCGCCGGAGCGCAAGCTCGCCATCATCCGCGACGAGACCGGCGAGGAATGCGGCATGGCGAACATGGCCGAGTTCTTCGGCACGACGTACACGATGACGCGGGCGATGCTCTTGTATGAGCTTCACCACCAGCAAGTCATCTGCGTCGGCCCCCGGATGCAAGCGGCCTTCGCCAACACGAGCCTCGCCAACGTCCCGCTCGACATGGTGCGGCTCCCGTATCCGTGCTTCTACCTCGCGACGCCTGAGAGCGAAGACCTCGTACTATGGGGTGGCACTCGGACGGGGTGGCACCGCGTCGTCGGGATGTACGTCGTCATGGAGACCCACCGCGATGTCAGCGCCCTCAGCGTCCTCGCTTGGGCCGAGGCAAATGAGAAGAGCATCGTCCCTACGGACGACGCGACGTTTTGGTTCAGGATCGACCTCGACCACCACTCTGAGACGACGTTTGAACAGTCGTTTGAGAAGTCGCTCGACCCCAAGTACGTCCGCCAGACCATCACGACCATCGAGAGCGAGAGTGCCGCTGTAGCGAACGAGCTAGAGGCCGTTCACGCGGCAGACCCGGACGCGCTCCGGCGCATCAATCTCGACAAGGCTCTCGACAAGCTCTTGGCGAACCGAGCTTCCGAGGCGAGTGACATCGGCATGGGGCTAGATAATTCCCCGAGGGACCGCATCGAGCGCGTGCGTCAGACGGCCCGGAAGCTCATGCGGATCGCC
>Ga0172376_10009443_pt1 | contig 10025 bp, 9 predicted proteins | sample Lak35m_FD_121114 | JGI IMG/M metagenome (GOLD analysis project Ga0172376, IMG submission 121114) | Freshwater microbial communities from Kabuno Bay, South-Kivu, Congo - kab_092012_35m | ecosystem: Environmental > Aquatic > Freshwater > Lake | place: Democratic Republic of the Congo: South-Kivu... | reverse complement strand
TTGAGGATGGCGAAATGGTTGAGCAGGTCGAGGGCCGAGACCTTGGGATAGAAGCCGAAATCCTGCGGCAGGTAGCCCAGCACCTTGCGTACTTCGTTCTTTTCGCTGACGACGTCGATGCCGTCGAGGTGGATGCTGCCGCTGTCGGGGTCCTGGAGGGTGGCGATGGTGCGCATGAGCGTGCTCTTGCCGGCGCCGTTGGGACCGAGGAGGCCGAACATGCCCTTGCCGAGGGTGAGGGTGACGTCGTTGAGCGCCTTGACGCCGTTGGGGTAGACCTTGGTGAGGTTCTTGATCTCCAGGAACATCTGCAGGTGGGTTTGGGTGATGGGGGAAGGCCGGGGCATGCGACGACGGGCCCCGGAGCCGGATGCTAAAGATAGCACCCGCCCATGAGTATGCCGGAGGCCGCAAAGATTACAGCCTCATGTGGACGGCCTGCACGATCGGACGAGGCGGTAGCATGATCCGGTTCCTATCGGATACGGCCCCGTTGCAGGCTTCAAGAGGCCTTGTAGGTGAACTGCTGTCCGCCGACCGAGACCTCCAGCATGAGGCCGCCCTTGCCCACGTTGGGGAACATGACATAGGCGAGGGCATGGTTGAAGAGGTCCTTCATGACGGGGTCTTTCGCAATGAAGGCGATGCGCGCCGTCTGGCAGTCGATGTCGAGCTTCTTGTCCGAAGCGGTCATCTGCGCAGTGGTAAGGATGGGCGTCAGACCGGCGGCCGTGGCCAGGGTCAGGAGGATGGCGATACGGGATCTCATGGTGTTGGTGTTTGTTTCAGAGGTGGTGATGGTTCGTAGCGATCCGGCGTTGAACCGGAACGTCGTAAATTGCCTCCATTCGCCCGCCCGGTGCATGACGCGTGTCATGTATCGTTGAGCGACGGCCTGCAATTTCCACGGATTCCCCACGCCACAATCCTCCACCAATGCGACTCATTTTCGTTCTCCTCCTCCTCCCCTGCCTCTGTATTGGCCAGATCGACCCGAAGCGCGTCACCATCGCGCGCGACAGTTTCGGCGTGCCGCACATCTTCGCCAAGACCGACGCGGAAGTGTCGTACGGCCTCGCCTGGGCCCATGCGGAGGACGACTTCCGCAGCATCCAGCTCGTGGCATTGCCCGCCAAGGGACTCATGGGGCGCGTGCTGGGCATGCAGGGGGTGTCGGGGGATTTCGCCTTTGCGCTATTCCGCTGCCGGGAGATCACGGAAGAGAAATGGCATACGCTGTCGCCCGAGTTCCTGCGGCTGGTGGACGGCTACCTGCAAGGCGTGAACGACTATGCGAAGGCGCATCCCGAGGAGATCCTGCACCCGAAGCTCTTTCCGATCACCCCCAAGGAATACATCGCCTCCTCCGTGCTGTCGCTCACCGTCTTCAACGGCGGCGGGCGTACGCTGTCATCCATCTACAACAACACGGTGCCCTCGGTCATCGACTTCGACAAGATGGGCTCCAACGCCATCGCCATCCATCCGTCGAAGACGAATACGGGCGAGGCCTTCTTAGCCATCAACGCACACCAGCCCAACGAAGGGCCCGAGGCGTTCTATGAAGCGCATGTCAACAGCGAGGAGGGATGGAACGCCCTCGGCGGGCTGCTGGCGGGCGGTCCCTGCATCCTGCACGGCGTCAACGAGAACCTGGGATGGGCGCATACCGTCAACCTCTGCGACCGCACCGACGTCTTCCAACTCCAGATGAATCCCGACAACCCCAACCAATACCGATTCGACGGGCAGTGGGTGGACCTCGAACGCAGCAAGGTCCGACTGCATGTGAAGGGCGTGCCCGTACCCGTGAAGCGCGAACTGCTGTGGAGCAGGTACGGTGCAACCTTGCGCAACAAGCAGGGGGTGTTTTCGATCCGCCTCGGCGCCAACATGGAGATCCGGGCGCTCGAGCAATGGTACCGCATGAACAAGGCGCAGAACTACACGCAGTTCCGGAAGGCCGTCTCGCTGCAGGGTCTTTCGATGTTCAACATCATGTATGCCGACCGGCACGACACGATCTTCTACATCAACAACGCGCTGATGCCGGTCCGTGACGCATCGCCGCAGTACGATTGGAAGTCGACCCTGCCGGGCAATACTTCGAAGACCCTCTGGACCCGTTTCCGGGGCATCGACGAGCTTCCGCAGTATGTGAATCCGAAGGGCGGCTTCCTGTTCAACACGAACCACTCGTCGTTCTTCGCCACGGCACCGGCCGACAACCTCCGCGCCTCGGCCTTCGCGCGTCAGGACGGCTGGGAGACGAACCACAACAACCGCAGCATCCGCTTTCTTGAGTTGATGCCCGAGGGCACTGTCGACTTCGCCACTTTCCGTCGCGTCAAGTTCGACCGGCAACTGCCGGCAAAGCTGCACTATCCCATCGGCATCGACACGTTGTGGTGGATGCGTCCGGAGGACCATCCCGCCTATGACACGCTCTTGCGCAACCTGCAGCAGTGGGACCGCCGCGGGGTGGCCGACAGCAAGGGAGCGGCCGTGTTCCTGATGGTGTATGAGAACGTGTCGCGCCGCATGCGGGGCCGCGAGGGGGTACAGGTCGACAAGGCCACCTGCGAGACGGTCTTGCGGGAGATCAAGGAGAAGATGCTGGCCGAGTCGGGCCGCATCGACCCCACGCTGGGCGACCTGCAGAAGCTGGTGCGTGGCGACAGGGAGTATCCGGCCCATGGCTTGCCCGACCTGCTGGCGCCCGAATGGGGCAATACGTTCCGCAAGGGCGTGCGCAAGATCGCGGGCGGAGACGCGTATGTGGCGCTGGTGCGATTCCCGAAGCAGGGCCTTCCCGTCATCGAGACCAACAACACCTACGGGGCCTCGTCGAAGCCCGGCAGTCCGCACTTTGCCGACCAGGTGCCGTTGTTCCTCGAGCAGCGCACCAAGCGGATGACGCTCGACAAGGCCGAGGTGCTGGCGAAGGCCGTGAGGACCTACCATCCCGGCGAGTGACGGGCCCTTCCGTCAGAAATCGCTACATTGTCTTCGGACAGTCTGAAAACCCCTGTCCCGGACCGCATGATTCGATCTTTGCGTCAACCATCACAGGCAATCCTTGTATTTATATTCATCTTAGGACAGCTCTCCATGCAGGCGCAGCGGTCGGCGCGGGAGGAATGGGTGTCGCTGTTCAACGGCCGCGACCTGACGGGCTGGACACCCAAGATCCGCTATCACGAAGCGGGCGACAACTTCGTCAACACCTTCCGCGTGGAGAACAAGAAGATCGTCGTACGCTATGACGGGTATGATCGTTTCGACGAGCGCTTCGGCCACCTCTTCTATGAGAAGCCTTTCGGATACTACCGGTTGAAACTGGAGTACCGATTCGTCGGTGAGCAGGCCAAGGAGGGGCCAGGCTGGGCGGTCCGCAACAGCGGCGTGATGCTCCACGGGCAGACGCCGCAGAGCATGGGCAAGGACCAGGACTTCCCTGTCTCCATCGAAGTTCAATTCCTCGGTGGTAACGGAAAGGACCCGCGCAGTACCTGCAACCTCTGCACGCCGGGCACGAACGTCGAGATGAACGGCAAGCTCTTCACGCCGCACTGTGTGAACTCGAAGTCGCAGACCTACCACGGCGACCAGTGGGTGCGTGCCGAGGTGCTGGTGCTGGGCGATTCGCTGATCCGCCATTATGCCAACGGGGAGGAGGTGCTGTCGTACCAGCGTCCGCAGATTGGTGGCGGCAATGTGAGCGGGTTGGCCGCCCCCGTCGGGCATCCCGGGCTGCTGCTCGGCTCGGGCACGATCTCGCTGCAGAGCGAGAGCCATCCCGTCGAGTTCCGAAAGATCGAGATCCTGGAGTTGGAGGGTTGCATGGACCCGGCGGCGATGAACTACAAATCATACTATGTGAAGTCGAAGCCGGGGGACTGCCGCTACCGTCGCGGGCGGCAGCCGAAATGATCTGCCGAAGGCGGACTGGAAGGGTCCTTTCAGGTCATCCCAAGCCATGGTTGCGGTGAAAAATCAGAAAATACACCGCATGTCATGCGGCGAAAAGGTCATCAACGAGCGACCCTAAACTCCATACTCGGCGCATATCCCATCCCCTCATTTGCATTTCCCACTCCCCACACCATGATACGACCATCCTTGAAACCCGCTAAGCGGCTGCTGGCACTGCTTGTGTTGCTGGCTCAGACAGGCCTCGCTCAGACGGCCTATTACCTGACGGCACCGCGCCTCTTCGATGGTGATCGGATGCAGGAGGGCTGGGCCGTGGTGGTGGAGGGCAATGTCATCAAGGCGGCGGGCCCCAGGGCCCAGGTGCCCGTGCCATCGGGGGCCGTGCTGCTCGACTTTCCCGATGCCACGCTGACTCCGGGACTGATCGAGGGGCACTCGCATCTCTTCCTGTATCCGTACAACATCACTGACTGGGACACGCAGGTGCTGAAGGAGACGGACGCCTATCGAACGGTACGGGCCACCGTGCATGCGCGCAACACGCTGATGGCGGGCTTCACCACGGTACGCGACCTCGGCACGGAGGGGGCGGGATATGCCGATGTGGCGCTGAAGCGCGCCGTCAACGAGGGCATCGTTCCGGGTCCGCGCATGCAGGTGGCCGGAAGGGCGATCGTCTCCACTGGCTCCTATGGTCCGAAAGGATATGACCTCGACCAGCAGATCATGCTCGGGGCCGAGCCGGCCGACGGCAACGATCTCATCCGCGTGGTGCGCGACCAGATCGGCAAGGGGGCCGACTTCATCAAGGTCTACGCCGACTACCGCTGGGGTACCGAGGGCGAGGACCGTCCCTCCTTCACACTCGACGAGCTGAAGCTGGTCAACGAGGTGACGCGCAGCAGCGGCCGTGTGCTGGTCTGCCATGCGAAGTCGAAGGAGGCCATCCGCCGTGCCGTGCTGGCGGGGGCCGAGACCATCGAGCATGGCGACTTCATCGACGCCGAGACGGCGAAACTGATGAAGGAGCATTATGTCACCTATTTCCCCACGATATCGGCGGTCGAGAAGATCACGCAGTACCGCGGCTGGCGGAAGGGGGTGATGCCCGACCCGCCCAACGTCGTCAACAAGAAGAAGAGCTTTGCTGCTGCGCTCGCATCCGGCCTCACCATCGGCATGGGCGGCGACGTGGGCGTCTACCCCCATGGCGAGAACGTGCAGGAGATGGAGCTGATGGTCGAGTACGGCATGACGCCGTTGCAGGTCCTCAAGGCGGCTACGGTGGTCAATGCGCGGGCGATGCATTGGGAGAAGCGGATCGGCTCGATCGCGCCGGGGATGCTGGCCGATATCGCCGTCTTCGCCGGCGACCCGTCGAAGCGCATCTCGGACGTGCGGAACAGTCTGTTCGTCATGAAGGACGGGGTGGTGCACAAGCACCAGCCCCGGTGAGCAGGTCTGCCGGAGGGTGCACAACGCAAGGGGGGGCTAGTTCCCCTTCCTTCGGCCTTTCGGGGCCACCAGTGCATAGGAGTGGTCGATCAGCTCCCTCACCAACGGGATGGGAACGCTGCCGTCGAGGATGACGGTGTTCCAATGCGTCTTGTTCATGTGGTAGCCCGGAAGGATGGACGGGTAGGCCTCGCGCAGTTCGAGGGCCCGTTCCGGGTCGCATTTGGCATTGAACTGCAGCGGGTGGCTGTCGAGCGGGATGAGCAGGAATACTTTTCTGGACACTTTGAACACGAGTACGTCGGGACCGAAGGGCAGGCTCTCTTCCACGTCGGGCTTGGCGAGGGCGTGTTCGCGGAGCAGGTCTAGGGACATGGATGAATGTAGGCAAATCCTGCATCCGGGACAGCCACCGGAAGAAGTTGTGAGATCTTTATATTCTGATGCGGTAGTTTTACCCGCAAATGCGGGTATCATGAAACGAAACCTGAATGCCGCCCTCATCCTGCTCATCGGGCTGCCCCTCACCGGCTTTCTCTGCCGCAAGGAGGATATTCCGCGCGACGAGGTGTTCCGGGGCAGGGTGGCCGTCCTCGGCATATGCGGGAACATCACGCTGTCGCTCGTCGATGGCACCCTGGATACGAGCCGCTATCGAACGGCATGGAAGGATCCGAGTACGGGCATCACCCATCCCAACGCCTTCCGACTCGGGAATCCCTGTACCGTGGGTTTCCCGGCCGATATCAAGGCGGGCGATGTCTTCCGCTTCCTTGTGACCGAGCCTTCCGCCGCGGACCGTACCTGCAATCAATGCATGGCGTACTACCCGACGCCTGACGTGGGGGTCTCGATCCGTTACCTGGGTCCGGCCAATTGATCTGTTTGACCGGGGTTCCGTCACTGTCGGCGGATGTTTCCAGCAGAAGGGCCGTTGTCCACTTTGCTCTGCGTCCGTGGCCCATGGCCCGGGTGCGATGGGGGCTTTCCGCGTCTCTTACGGCCACTTACGGCCATGCCGATCTGGGGGTTCATCTTTCGATGACGAGTGGTTTGTGTGTGATGTTGCCCGATCTGTCGAGCAGTGTGAGGAGGTAGGTTCCGGTCGGGAGGCTTCGCAATTCGATGGTCCGGCTTTGGGTTTTGCCGGTCAGGGTCGTTTGACCGAGGCTGTTGGTGATGGTGAAGCCGAACTCCTGGCTTCCCGGGCCGAGGATGTGGATGGTGTGTTTGGCGGGGTTGGGGAAGACACGGATATCCTGGGCTTGCCTGTCGGGAGCCGTGATCCGCGTGACGGCATCGGTTGTCACGAGGAGGCGGGTTCGGACGGGGTCTTTGAAGAGCTTCAGGCCGGTGATGGTGACCAGTCCTGATGTGTTGGGGGATGTGGTGCCCGACTGCAGGACCTGTCCGTTGGCGCTGCTGACAAGCCGCCAATGGAGGGTGGTGTTCGGCTCGGGCCTGAAGTGGCTGGCTTTCCGGATGGCGAGGTTGCAGGTGGCGGTGTCGCGGGGGTAGTTGTCGATGGTCACGGGCGACTGTCCGACCAGGTAGAGGGTGCATTCCCAGCGGTTTGCCGTGTCGACGATGGTGTTGACTTCCCAGTCGTAGTATCCGCCCCAGGTGCCCCAGGCGTCGCCGTGGGCGGGGTCTCCGTTGCCCAGGAGGGGCTGTCTGCCGGCCAGGTCGGGTCGTTGGTCGTCCTGGAAGAAGCCGGGGTAGGATTGGTTGTTGCGGAACCTGGATTGGTAGGCGGCATCGGAGCGTTGGGTGCGGACGGGGCTGACCCATTGACCGATGTCGGGGCAGGGGTTTCTCGGGTCGTCTGTGGTCCAGTCGGAGGCGGTATGGTCGCGGTTGTCCCAGTAGAGGTGGATGCCTAGACCTTTGTCGTTGAGGTCGTTGAACAGGTCCAGGTGTTGTTGTCCCCATTCTGCGGCCTCGTCGCAACGGCCGCGGTAGATGCGGGTGAGGCAGTAGTCGCGCCGGGTGCTGGAGATGCGGACGGATGGGTCGAAGAAGTCGTTGACGCGGAGGGGGCCGTTGGGTCCTAGTTCGGTGGTGAGGAGGTTGGATGAGGTATTCCCGAAGAGGCGGGAGCCTGTTTCCGGGGTGTAGTGTGGCGGTACGAAGGCGGTGGCGGCGGAGAAGCGTTCGGGTTTCCAGCGGGAGAGGAGCAGCGTCCCGGTGCCGCCCATGGAGTTGCCCATGATGGCGATGCGGTTGGAGTCGATGGGGTGTGTGGGGGATCTGATGAGCCAGTCGATGGTCCAGGGAGTCGGCGCAGGGTGTAGGGTACGACGAGGCCGTTGGCGGGGGCGTTGCCGGGAATGGTGGCGTTGAGTTGGCTATGCCATCCGAACCAGTTCGTGGGTCTGTCTTCGTTGACGACCCCGTTGGCGGAGAGAAACAGTCTGTCGTCGAAGGTGATGGTAAAGCCGTCTGTGGGGGCGTTGCCGCTGTTGCGGTAGTGGGCCGAGTTGGGGGCGTAGGACCAGTAGCTGCCTTCGGGTCCGCCGCCGTGGAGGCAGACGACGGCCGGGCGGGGTCCGGCGGGGAGTCCGCCCTGTGGTCGGACGACGGCGAAGACATGGGGTGCGCCGTTCTTGGCGGGGTTGGCCATGACGGGGAAGCCGGGCCTGCCGTCATCGGGGTCTTCACGACCATCGGCCCACATGGCGTAGACGGTAAAGGGGAAGCCCTGGCTGGTGATGCCGGTGAGTTGCGGGTGGCATCCGACGGCTGCCGTGGAGGGATCGTAGGCGACGGCCAGCGGTTGGGCGGTGCGGTTGGATGGGGAGAGGACGGTATCGGTATTTCGCGTGACGTGGAAATAGCGCGTCAGGGTGTCGTGCGGGGTGTAGACGAAGAGACCCTCGTTGGCTGCGAGCGGGTAGGTGCCGCCGTTGCCGTCGGGCACCCGCCATCTGGCGTTCGGGTTGGCGAGGGTCAGGCGGCTGCCTTTCCATTCGGGTTCGAAGAGGGTGCCCAGCCGGGTGGCGTTCCGGGTGGAGCCGGGCGTGCCGGGGCTCATGTGGACCGAATAGGTCAGCGTTGGCTGTGCCTCGGTCACCCAGACGATGAAGACCTGCCCCTGTGCGTTCCAGGCACGCACGTTGCGTTGGCCGGTCGCTGCCATCCCGCAGAGGGACACCGCGACGAACAGCAATGGTTTATGCATGGTGAGCGGATTCAACTATGGGAAGCAATGTCGACAGCGGCTTCCTTGCATCGCTTCGGCCCGACTTGCGGGCGGACAGGGGGTACCTCTGCCGTCGGGATGAGGAGGAGGGGGTGATGGACGGGTGTCCGGCGGTGTGCCGCGTGTCAAGGCGGGAAGTGCCATGCGGCATCTGCCAGGCGGTTGTTCGGTCAACGGATGACGGCGTTGAGCTTCGACCAGAGGGTGTTGTCGAAGCCCGACAGCGCAAAGCTGGCTTGGGGTTCGGCCGCCTCGCCCATGCGGATGACGACCATCTGCCGGGAAGGTATGATGTATATCTTCTGGTCATCGGCGCCAAGGGCGGCATAGGTGTCGGAAGGCGCGTTGGGGATCAGGGGTCCTGTGCGGACGGTCTGGCTTCCCGGCAGCATGAAGCTTGCCTTGCCGTTCAGCCACCACATGAATCCATAGGAGGGGTTGATGGGCTGGGATGATTGGATGCTTTCTGTGAAGAATGCCTCGTTGACGACCTGTTGTCCGGCCCATCTGCCCTTGTTGAGTGCGAGGAGCCCGAACCGCGCCATGCTGCGGGCATTGCTTTGGTAGATCCTGAAGACGGTGCCGAAGTTCCATTGCCCGTCCATGCCGATGCGGGTCCTGAGTTTGTCGTTGAAATAGTCCCTGAAGTCGCGGCCGGTGGAAGCCGTCACGATGTCCATCAGTTTCTGGAAGACGTTGCCATAGGCCCATCGCTTGCCTGCATCGGCCAGGTAGGTCATGTTGGCTTTTGTCACCAGCTGGTTTGCGTCGTTCAATCCGGACGACATGCTCAGGAGGTGTCGGGAGGTGATGAGGTTCTCCTTGTCGGGGGGTGCGCTTGTCCATCCCGCGCCGAGGTATTGCGATGCCTTGGCATCGATGTCCAACCGGCCTTCCTGCCTTGCCAGTCCCACGGTGGCCGTCACCAGGGTCTTGCCTGCACTGTTCCAGGGCCAGCTGTCGGCGGGTGCATGGCCGTTCATGTATTCCTCGATGACGATCCGGCCGTTGACCAGCACCAGGAACGACCTGGTGCCATTTTCGCGTAGGTAGGCCAGCAAGGCGGGCATCTCCTGCAGGTTCCATCCGAGGGCCTGCGGCGTTCGGGTCTCCCAGCTGGCGGTTGTGAGGGAAGGAAAGTACATCGTATCGGATGCCGGCGGGATGGGTGTGGTGGTCTTGTCGCATGCCAGTCCGATGATGCAGGCCAGCAGGATGGAGGTGGTGGCGTTCCTCATGTGACGTTGTTGCATCGATATGCGACAATGTGGGCAGGTGCAGGTTTAAAGGTTTTTTGTCCATGCAAGGATCGCATGGCGCCGACCGGCCGGGATGTGTCACGAACGGGCGTGGTGTATCGACCGGAGGCGGTGAAATGGTCCCGGAGGCACATGCCGGTGATCCAGCCAATAAATGATAACTATTTTATATG
>Ga0172376_10009441_pt1 | contig 10028 bp, 4 predicted proteins | sample Lak35m_FD_121114 | JGI IMG/M metagenome (GOLD analysis project Ga0172376, IMG submission 121114) | Freshwater microbial communities from Kabuno Bay, South-Kivu, Congo - kab_092012_35m | ecosystem: Environmental > Aquatic > Freshwater > Lake | place: Democratic Republic of the Congo: South-Kivu... | reverse complement strand
GACTCATGCCAGACTCCTCAAAAACTGTTCCAGAATGATGCAGGCCGCGGCCGCGTCGGCGTCGCGCGCGCCGTCCGACAAAGCCTCAGTGGTGCTGTAGCGCTCGTCCACCTCAAACACCGGCAAGCCAAAGCGGCCGTGCAACTGACGGCCAAAGCGGCGCGCGCGCAGCGTGTTCTCATGCGCCGCGCCATCGGGGTGAAACGGCACCCCAATCACCAGCGCGTCGGGCTGCCACTCTTGCACATGTTTGGCGATCAAGGCAAAGCGTGCATCGCCTTGCGCCACCACCGTGCCCTGCGGCTGTGCGGTACGCAGCAGGCGGTTGCCCACGGCCAGCCCGGTGCGCTTGACGCCAAAGTCCAGTGCCAAAAACGTCTGCAAATGACTTGCTACTTCATTGATAGTGCTTGGTGATTGTCCGACGGGGGCTAGAGGCATATTCGACTCAATCATGCGTGGCCGGCGTCGGGTGCCAGCATCCAGGCCTGCAAACCCAGCAACTGCAGTGCCTGCGCATAGCGTTCGGCCACCGGGGTGTCAAAAATCAGGCGGGGATCGGCGGGCACGGTCAACCAGCTGTTGTCGCCCAACTCGCTCTCCAGCTGCCCCTGGCCCCACGCCGAATAACCCAGCGACACCATGACTCTGCGCGGACCCGTTCCGTTGGCCAGCGCCTCCAGCACATCCCGCGAGGTGGTCATCTCGAGTCCGCCAGGGATCGACATGGTTGAGCTGAAGGCAGGTTCTGCTGCTTGCGCATCGGCCGCAAAGGTGGGTTCATGCAGGACAAAGCCGCGCTCGGTCTGAACCGGCCCGCCCAAGAACACGGGCGCATCAACCAGATCGGTTCGTAACAACGGCAGATCGACCTGATCAAACAGCCTTTTAAGGGTGATATCGCAGGGTTTGTTGATGACCAGCCCCAAAGCCCCGCGCTGGCTGTGTTCGCAAAGATAGACGACACTGTGGGCGAACAAATCGTCTTGCAAGCCGGGCATGGCGATCAAAAAATGATGCGTCAAATTGGTAGGCGCGGCATCGGACGACATGACTGAATTTTAGCGATGAACACAAGCCAAAACTTCGATTCCGGATTGATGTGGTTCCGCCGTGATCTGCGCATCCATGACAATGCCACACTGCAACAGGCGCTGCGCCACTGCCGTCGCGTCGTCTGCGTTTTTGTCTTTGATCGCGATATTCTGGATGCGCTGCCCCGGTGTGACCGGCGCGTGGAATTCATCCGTGAATCCCTGGTGGAACTGGACGCCAGCCTGCAGCAGCTCAGTGGCTACGCGCAGACCCAACTGATCGTGCGTCACGGCGTTGCCCGCGACGAGATCGTTCAACTGGCGCAGCAACTTGCGGTACACGCCGTGTTTGCCGGGCGTGACGACGAACCGCAAGCGCTGCAGCGCGATCAGTATGTGGCAGCGGCACTGGAACCCCTGGGAATTGCGTTTGAGACCTGCAAGGATCATGTGATCTTCGAGCGGCGCGAGATCTTGACGCAAAGCGGCACGGCGTATGGTGTGTTCACCCCCTACAAGAATGGCTGGTTGGCCAAACTGTCCCCATCGCAACTGCAACCCTGTACGCTGGAAGGCCTGACCGGCCGGCTGGTCAGCAACCCGTTGGCCACTGGTGTGCCCTCCTTGCACGATATCGGGTTTGAGCCCAGCAACCTGAGTGCGCTCAAAATTCCCACGGGTACGAGCGGTGCCCAGGTTTTGCTGGACGACTTTTTGCAGCGCATCGACCACTACGACAGCACGCGCGACTTTCCGGCCGTCAAAGGCCCCAGCTATCTGGGTGTCCATCTGCGCTTTGGCACGGTCTCAATCCGGCATCTGGTCAGGCTGGCTGTGCAGCGCAAGGACCAGGGCAGCGCGGGTGCTGCAGTGTGGCTTAGCGAGCTGATCTGGCGTGAGTTTTACATGTCCATCATGGCCAACTTTCCGCACGTGAGCGAGCGCGCCTTCAAACCGGACTACGACGCCATCGAATGGGACAGCGGCCCCGAAGCTGAGGCGTTGTTTGCCGCGTGGTGTCAGGGGCAGACCGGCTACCCGCTGGTAGACGCCGCGATGGCGCAGATCAACCAGACCGGCTACATGCACAACCGCTTGCGCATGGTGGTGGGCAGCTTTTTGGTGAAAGACCTGGGGCTGGACTGGCGCTGGGGCGAGCGCTATTTTGCCCAGCACCTCAATGACTTTGAGCTAGCCTCCAACAACGGCGGTTGGCAATGGGTGGCCTCCAGCGGCTGCGACGCCCAACCCTACTTTCGCATCTTCAACCCGGTCGGTCAAAGCGAAAAGTTTGACCCCGAAGGCAAGTTCATCCGCCATTACCTGCCGCAGCTGGCCGGGTTATCCAACAAAACCATTCATGCGCCCTGGACGGCAAAACCGCTGGAGTTGCAAGCCGCTGGAATTGAATTGGGCCGAACCTATCCGCATCCGGTGGTGCTGCACGAGAGTGCCCGCGCACGCACGCTGCTGCGCTACGCCGTCGTCAAAAAATCGGGACAACCCGGCAACGCTCAATCTACGGCGGCAGCAACGCCGCAGTAACCGCGTACCAAGGCGATCAGCTCGTCTTCAGGGTACGGTTTGCCCAGGTAATGGTCGACCTTGAGCTCGCGCGCGTACTCACGATGTTTCTCGGCTATACGGGAAGTGATCATGATGATCGGCAGGTCTTGCAGCGCCGCGTCTGCGCGAATGTTGCGCACCAGGTCAAAACCGTCCATGCGCGGCATTTCAATGTCGGTCAACACCACAGCAGGTTTTTCCTTTTGCAACTGCTCCAGTGCCAGCAAGCCGTCGGCCGACAGCGCCACGCGAAAACCTTCCCGCTTCAGCAGACGCTGCGTCACACGCCGCACCGTGATGGAATCATCCACCACCAGCACCAAAGGAATCCGGGTGCTCTCGGCAGCGGGCAATGGCGTCGTCGCCACACCGCCCTGATCAGTCATCAGGGCACGCGCCTGACGACCATACGCCACCGACAACGCCACCAAGTTGTAGATCAGAACCACCGCGCCAGAGGCCAGCATAGACATGCCCGCCAAACCAGGCAGACGTGCCAACTGCGGCCCCAGATTTTTGACCACGACCTCCTGGTTACCCAGCACCTCATCCACGTGAACCGCCACGTGCTGCCCGGCACTGCGGAAGATGCCAACGGCAGCAGTCTTCTCCGGCGCATCGGCTCTGCGCGGCGAAGCTTGCAACAAGGCACCGGCCCAGTAGAACGGGAGCCGCTCGCCGTTGTAGTCGAACTCACCGCTGGTGTATGCCGCCTGCAGATCGCGCTGTGGCACACGTCGTACCAGTTCAACCAGACTGGCGGGAACTCCGATGACCAATTCCCCAATCCGAAACAGAACAATCTGGTTCACCGCCGTGGTCAAGGGGACCACCAGTTTGAACTGGGTTCCCCGACCGGGTTGGGTACTCAGCTCTATGCGTCCACCCAAGCCGTTGACTTCGGAGCGCACCACATCCATGCCGATCCCGCGTCCGGCCATCTCACTGACCTCACTGGCGGTGGACAGGCCAGAACTGAAGATGAGGTTGGCCACCTCGGCGTCGGTCAATTCCTGGTCGGCCGCGACCTGACCACGCTCAATGGCCCTCTGGCGGATACGTGGCAAATCCAACCCAGCTCCGTCATCGTTGAACACCACTGCTACGTCGTTGCTATGCTGCTCGACCTGGACCGTTATCTGTCCGGTGGCAGGTTTACCTGCCACCTGCCGTACCTGGACACTCTCGATCCCGTGCCCGACTGCATTGCGCAACAGGTGCTCGAACGACCCCACAACCCGGTCAAGCACGCCACGGTCCAGTTCCAGAGAACCGCCCAGAATTTCCAGCTTGACCTGTTTGCCAAAGTCTTTGCAGGCCTGACGTACCACACCGAACAGGCGCTCGGAAACACTGTTGAACTCGACCATGCGAGTACGCAACAGAAAACGTTGGAGCTCTTGTGTTTGACGCGCTTGCGCCACCAAGTCATCTTCAACGCCGGCCACGGTTTGCTGCAAATTGCGTTGCAGTGTGGCGACGTCGTGAACCGACTCGGCCATCATGCGGGTGAGTTCCTGCATCCGAGTGAAGCGATCAAACTCAAGTGGGTCAAACGTCTGCGCGGCATCTTTGGTCTGGGCCTGCCTGGATTGCATTTGCGATTCAGACTGGATCTCGACGTCTCGCAACTGCGTGCGCAAACGCTCCAAACTGCTGGTGATCTCATCCAGCGAACCACGCAGTTGTCCCAGCCTAGTTTCCAGCCGGGAACGAGAAATCATCACCTCGCCAGCCTGATCCACCATGCGGTCGATCAACTGCGACTTGACCCGAATGGTCTGAACGCTGGAACGCGGCCCCGGTACTGGCGTCGCGACCGGCGCTGGGATACTGGCGGCCACCGGTGTTGCCCAGACCGACACCTTCTGGTCGGGGTCAAATGCAGTTGGTCTGACCGCCTCTGACCCCACATCCGGCGCGGATTCAGTCGCATCAGTGCCAGAAACCTCGGGTAACACGCGCGCTTCCAATGGTGTCGCCCGCAACAGGTCAAAACAGTTGGCCATGGCGTCAAAGCGCCCCAGCAGCGGTTCAAGCAATGCCGCCGATACTGCGTCCGGGTCGATCGCCTGCACCGCAGACTCGGCACGGTGCGCCATTTCTCCCAATCGCATCGCTCCGGCCAAACGCGCACTGCCTTTGAGTGTATGCAGCAAACGCAATGCCTCTTGACGTGCACCCAGATCGTCGGGCTGGTCAGACCACCGGCGCAATGCAGCTCCAAGGCGTGGCAACAGATCAAGCGCTTCTTCCTCAAACACGCTGAACAGGTCGACATCCAGCGCGTCGGTGGCGGTGATCTCTTCAAGCGGCAGCAGGTTGGCAACGTTGGATGGCTCAGGTACTGGCACGGCGGCTGTTGACGGTGTCGCATCGTGCTGGGGCACGTCACCCGGTAGCAACTCCTCAGGAAAGTCCGCCTGTGCGTCCGGCAACACCGAGGACAGATCGGTTTCAAGCACCGCCTGCAAAGCATTGCGCAAATCCGGGGCGGGCTCCTTGAGAAAACCCGCCGCAAACTGATGCAGCAAACGCCGGATCTCTTCCGCTGCGGACACAAATAGTGGCGCCGGTGCCGCCTGCCCTGCCGGGCCCAGACGGGCGTGTTCCATGGCATATTCAAGCGCCCGCGCCAGTTCTGACAACGCGGCGAACCCAACCGTAGCCGAACTACCCGCAAGTGAATGCGCCAACGTTACCGCAGCCTCGGGCACCGGCCCCTTGAGCTCCAGCGACCATTCGGTCAACTCGGTCAACAACCGTCGAGACCATTCGTCAGCCTCATTGAGGAAAACGTTGTACAACGCAATCCCGATGTGCAGTGAACCGATCACTTTGACCGATTCATCCACATGCGACGCCACATCCTGCGGTGCCAGCAATGATGGCTCCACCTGACCGGTCACCTCACTCGGTTGGGACAGCACAGTCTCAGGTTCGGAAGACGTTGGCGCCAACGGGTCATACCCTGGCGTGACTTCACCCAGATTGCCAAAGTCGCTCATCAACGAAGAAAGACCACTGTCGACCCGGGTATCCACGAAGTCGTGAATCATGGTCGCTGCAAAATCCTCGCTGACCGGCGGCATGGACTGGGCCAGCTCCGGTTCTGGCACTGGCTCTTGGACCGCAGTTGCCACCGGCGACTGGCCAGGCCACGTAATGGGCTGGAGCACGTCATCGAGTCGCAAGCGATCTGCGGCCTGCACAAAAGCCTGCGCCGTCCAGGTCGCGTCCTGCCCACCCGCAATCGCTTGCAGCCAACTCTCAAAACCTTCCATCGCTTGCCGCGTCAGGGTCAGCATGTCTGTGGTGATGGGCCGCTGCTGTGGCAACCAGGCATTCAACAATTGTTCCAGCGCCCAGGCAGCCTCGCCAAACTGGTTCAAACCGACCATGCGTGAGCTACCCTTGAGCGTGTGAAACGCGCGCCGCAGCACAGTCTGCAATTCCAGGTCGTCCGGCCGTGTCTGCAACGTGCCGATGGTGTCGCGCCCCAAGCTGACCACCTCGGCCGCTTCGTCCAGGAAGATAGAACGCAGTTCATCGTCGTCGTCAACTTCTTGCGCGACCTCCACCACCGGCGGCACAGCGATTTCCACCGCAGCTGTGGTGGGTGTCTCCTGGGACGGAGTCAGCGCTTCGACAGGCAACTCATCGGCCACCGAATCCTTGCGCGCAGCCGTCTCCGGCAAGGGCACCTTCTGCACCCCCATCACCGAACGGAACTCACCCAGGCTGTCGTCATAAATGAACAGCTTTTTGGCCAATTCGCGCTGATAGCTGAGCATATCAATGAGAAAGCCGAGGGAACCCAGACTGTTGCCGAGTCTTTCAAACGCCTTGGCGCGCTCGTGCATATCATCAAACCCATCCACCAGCAAGCGCTCGACACCGTCGCGCATGCGCAATACCCCCACGGCGGCTTGCTCCAGCCCCAGTACCGAAAAGACACCACGCATCTGTGACAACCGTCCGGGCACTTCATGCAAAGACATTTTTTCATCAGGTTGGCGGAAATAAGTATCCAGGGCTTTTTCCACTTCTCCCAACGACGTCCGCAATTCATCAACCACACTACCCATCACCTGCCTGTCACTGACGCGCCGGTAGAGCTCCTGCATCCAGGGATCCAGCGGCTCGGGTTGCCCGCCAGCCATCACATGGTCGATTCGCTGAGCCAGTCGATTGCCACGCTCAACCGTCTGGCCGCTATCCGGGTCCATGTCGTCGTAAGCCGCCTCCAAATAGAGCACGGCGGTTGCGATCTCCATGGCGACTGCGGCCTGCGGTGCGACGCCACTGCGCAGAACCTGATCCATTGCACGCGTCAACGCTCCGGCAAACTCTCGGTTTTCCGGATGCAGCTTGACAACCGAATCAGCGACCAGACCAAACTGATCCCCCGCCGCCTTGAGTCGACCCAGGTCACCGCCAGACAGCAACGACCAAGTTTCCGCAGCCGTCGCAACCCGCTTGATTGCCTGCGTCAACACTGCCGGGTCATAGCGCCCGAACTGACGCCTCTCGTAGTCCACTGCGGGCTCAACGCCAATCGCGTAGACCCGTTGTACCGCCTGCAAAGTGGGCGCCGCCTGAGTTGCGGCCAGCACCGCCTGCGCACAAAAAAACAGCAAATCGCGTACCAGTTGTTCAGAGATATCTGCTGGTCCTCGTGCCAACATGCGGTACTGCAACAAGACTTGCGACGCGGCACGCTTGGTGTATAGGTCAGGACGACACAGCCCGAGGGCCATCGCCTCAAAAAATGCGGCCGCCACCATCCAGAAGATGCGTGAATTGACATCTTGCTGATGCGCAGCAAAACCAAGGCCAATGTCCCGCATCATCGCCGCAGACACCGGATGCCCCGTCTTCACGACGTTCAGCACCAACCCGTCCACTTTGGAGCGAACGGCAGAGTCATACGTCAGGGGCAACGTTCCGGCGGGTACTGCCACGTCTCGCCACTGCCATTCATAGGTCCACAAATCGGCGGGATGAATCCGATCGGCACCGCCGCGATCCAGTACCTCACGGTATTGAGGAAAAAGTTGAACGGACGAATACTTGCGCCCCTTCAGCGTCGCTTGCAAATAGTCGGTCAACGCAAAGCTCGCATGCTCAACACACAGCGCAGCTTCATCACTGCAAAACTCGGGTTTCTGTACAAATTTCTGCGCCAACGCTTCGGTGGCTCTTAACATGCGCGCTGGTACCTCAAAGCCCACCATCTCCAGCGCCCCGACAGCCTGATGCAACTGTTGCCTTGCAATGCGCAAATGGCTGGCATCCAGAGCGGCCAGATCCGAGCCACGCGACAATTCGGCGTCACGCACAAACCTGCGCAACGCCATGTTGGCCGAATCAAGTGACTTGCGCAGCTCATCAAGCACCCAGGCCAACGGACCAAGGTCGGGTTCAAGCGTTGCGCTGTCAACAGAAGGTGCAACTGGAGCCATGAATCATTCCATCAAGGGTTGTCGGGTCGGGTCGATCAGGCAATGCGAAAGCGCGCCACCGACTGGCGCAATTCTTCTGCCACTTTGGACAGTTCCCGGATCTGGGTTGCCGTCAAACGAGTGCCCTGACCCGTTTGTTCGGTAACGGCAAAAATGTGCTGGATATTCTCAGCCACATCGTTGGCGTTGGTGGCCTCTTGCGACGCAGCGTGGGAGATTTGCTCGATCAGTTGAGCGAGGCGACGTGACACCTGGTCAATTTCAGACAGCGCTGCACCCGCGTTATCTGACAGTTTGGCACCCTCAACCACCCCCTGGGTGGAACGCTCCATCGCGCCGACGGCATCCTGAGTATCGGTCTGAATCGCCTTGACCAACGCCGCAATCTGACGGGTGGCGTCTGCCGAACGCTCGGCCAACCGCTGCACTTCTTCGGCCACCACAGAGAAGCCGCGACCGGCTTCCCCGGCCGACGCAGCCTGAATGGCTGCATTCAACGCCAGAACGTTGGTCTGTTCGGTGATGTCCGAGATCAACTCGGTGATTTCACCAATCTCCTGCGAAGACTCTCCCAGCCGCTTGATGCGTTTGGAAGTATCCTGAATCTGGTCGCGAATGGCATTCATGCCGCCAATGGCGTCCTGCACCGCACGCAACCCGGTTTCGGCAGCCTGACGAGACTGGCGCGCCACGTCGGCAGATTGTTGCGCCTGGGTAGAGACTTGGTTGATGCGTTTTGCCATGTCCAGTACGGATCGGCCGGTTTCACGGATTTCATGGAGCTGTTCGTTGGACGCGGCCAACAGTTCGGTCGACGTTGCGTCAGCCTGTGCCGTGGTGGTTGCCACCCGATCCGCAGACTGCTGAACGTTGCCCACCAGCGACCGTAGCTCTTCCACCGTGTAGTTGACCGAGTCGGCGATGGCACCGGTGATGTCTTCCGTCACGGTTGCCTGCTGGGTCAGGTCGCCCTCGGCAAGGCCTTGTAATTCATTCATCAAACGCAAGATGGCGGCCTGGTTTCCGTCATTGACGCGCTTGGCTTCCAATTCCAGCCGCTGCGCTTCCTGCCGTTGCAGATCGGCCCGGGCCTGACGTTGGCGACTGTCAATCAGTTGAATATAGGAAAGCCCACCGGCGCTGAGCACCACCATCAAAGCGCCCAGCAACAAGGCCACCAAGACAAAGACCGACATGCCACTTTGCTCGGACAACACCAGTTGCAACTGTTGCAATTCGCGGCGCAATGCTTCGCTGTCACTGAGGATCGTCACTTGTGCCTCGCGTGAGGACACCATCCCCTGAAGGTTGCCCAGGATGGTTCCCGCCTGCGCCTTGGTGTCTTCGTAGAGTTTGAGCAAGGCGGTCAATTGGTCCCGGGTCTGCTCGTCTTTGGTTCCCGCCAATCGCAAAGCTGAGCTGCCACTGAGCAGACCCTGGGCGATCTCCTTGAAAGTACTCAGGTCCTTACCCAACAAAAAAACGGCCTCGGGACTCACACCTTCCATCGTCAAAAACTCGTTGGACGATTTTCCGATCCGTTGCGTAAGCATCACCAACTGCCCGGTCGCCGCGATCTCCGATGGGGCTGCGCCCTGCTGAAGCTTGAGCGACGCGACCACTTCCGCGATCTCCAGCAGGTCCGCAGATCGACGATTGATCAGGCGCAACGCCGTGCCAACCTGGGTCAAGATATTCTGCTGGCCCATCACCACCGCAGCGCTTTTCTGGGCACGTTCCACCAACGGAAGCACCTGATCCAAGGCTTTTCCATAGCCGGGCCCCAGCGGGGCCAACCCCAGTTCGGAATCTCCCTGGCGCAAGCCATGCACCGACCGAGCCAACACGTTGGCGCTGTCGGAAACATCTTGAAACGACTTGACGTCGCCCACCAATGCCTGCGAGACCGACTTTGCCAATCGCTGAGATTGCATCAGAGATTGACCGACAGCGCTCAACTGCT
>Ga0172376_10009440_pt1 | contig 10028 bp, 10 predicted proteins | sample Lak35m_FD_121114 | JGI IMG/M metagenome (GOLD analysis project Ga0172376, IMG submission 121114) | Freshwater microbial communities from Kabuno Bay, South-Kivu, Congo - kab_092012_35m | ecosystem: Environmental > Aquatic > Freshwater > Lake | place: Democratic Republic of the Congo: South-Kivu... | reverse complement strand
GCCCCCCACCGTGCCGCCGACGACCACCCCCGCGGCCCCCACGACCGCGCCGGCCCCCCCGCCCACCACCATCGTCATCCCGCCGAGCACGGCGGCGCCGGCGCCCCCCACCGTGCCGCCGACCCCGGCGCCCACCGTGCCACCCACGCCGCCCCCGACCGTGCCGCCGGGACCGACCGACCCCGGCATCACCGCCACCGAGATCCGCGTCACCGTCATCGCCGACTCCCCCGACGCCGTCGACGGCGTGAAGGCCTGGGTCGCGACCGTCAACAAGAAGGGCCTCGCCGGACGCACCGTGGTCCTCGACGTCGCCCTCGTCGGCGGTGACCCCGTCGCCTACGCGGCCGCGGTCGAGGCAGCGTGCGCGCGCTCGTTCGCCATCGTCGGATCACAGTCGGTGGGCGACCGCGGCGTCGGCGCCATCGCCACCTGCGGGATCCCCAACCTCCCCGCCCGCGCCTTCTCCGACGAGCAACGGGACGCACCCGGCACCTTCGCCGCCGTCCCGACCGACCCGACCCGGTTCCAGGTCGGCGGCTTCCAGTGGCTGGCGAAGTCGAAGGACTGCTGCGCCCAGTACGTGATCCGCTCCACCGATCCCGTGCGGGGTGCGGCGACGATCGCCTCGGCCCAGGCGGCCGACACCGTGGCCGGCTTCACCGACGTCGGGGGGACCGCGCTCGCCGACGACGCCCCCCAGAGCGCCTACGCCCCATCGGTCACGACGATGAAGACGGCCGGGGCGACCTTCGGGCGCAGCGACCTCGGGTTCCCGTCGACCATCCGCTTCCGGGCCGAGGCGGCGGCGCAGGGTGTCGACGGCGTGAGCTGGTTCTGCCTCGAGCAGTGCTACGACCCGGACTTCCCCACCCAGGGCGGCTCCGTGGTCGACGGCACCTTCGTCCAGATCGGGATCGTCCCGTTCGAGGACGCCGACGCCGTCCCCGCGGTCAAGAAGTACCTCGCCGCCGGGGGTCCCCGCAGTCAGACCGGGGTGGAGTCGGCGGCGGCCGGCGTGCTGTTCCAGACCGCGGTCACCAAGGCCTACGGTCCGGATCGCGACAAGAACGCGGTCACCCGGGCCGCGGTGCTCGCCGCGCTCGCCAAGATCCAGACGTTCAACGCCGGCGGACTGATCGGCAAGACCGACATCGCCGATCAGGTCCCCAACGGATGCGTCGTGCTGCTGCGGGTCGACGGCGGTGGGTTCGTCCGGGCCACTCCGACCAAGCCGGGCGAGCTCGACTGCGCACCCGACAACCTCACCCCGGCCCGGTGAGCCCCTCGCCGTCGCCGGGGAGCACCGGGAACGGCGAGCCCGCGACCTCGGTGCCGACGGCCCGGAACATGGAGTCGTAGCGACGGCTCCGGAACCGCCATCCGTCGTCGTCGCGCACGTAGACGTCGTGGTAGACGCCGGCGAACCGCACCTCGGTGCCGTCGGTGCGCAGGCCGAACTCCGAGATGTACCACCGGCCGGTGGCCTGCCCGGGACCGTCGAGCGCGACCCGACCCGAGAGCAGCGCGTGCACGATCACCGACCACCCTCCGAGCAGCCCCCGCAGGAAGTCGGCGATCTCGGCCCGACCCCGCGGTGCGCCGTACCCGGTCACCGTCCACTCGCCGTCGTCGACGAAGCACGCCGCCACCGCGTCGACGTCCATCCGGCACACCGCGTCGGCGTAGCGGTGCACGAGGTCCCGCATGGCCAGCTCCGCGGCCACCGCGTCGCTCACGACGCGCGCCGCCGGCGGCGCCGGGCCAGGCCGGGCGGCGTCCACGGCTCGACCGCGCTCACGTCGGTCCCGGGCGGCACCACGGCGTCGATCGCGTCGAGGGTGTCGGCGTCGAGGCGGACCTCGGCCCCGGCCAGCGCATCGTCGAGCTGGGCCCGGGTGCGGGGGCCGATGATCGCCGAGGTCACCGCCGGGTGCTCGAGCACGAAGGCGTGGGCGAGGTGGGTCAGCGGCACCCCGGCCGCCTCCGCCACCGGGACCAGGGCCTCGACCACGTCGAGGCGGCGCTGGTTGACCGGATCCTCGAGCGGGCGGGCCCCGGCGCTGCCGAAGCCCCGGGCCAGGCGGGACTCGGGGTCCACCGGCTGGTCCCGGCGGTAGCGACCCGTGAGCCAGCCCCCCGCGAGGGGGCTCCAGGGGATGACCCCGATGCCGTAGCGCTCGCAGGCCGGGAGGACGAACCGCTCGATGCCCCGCATCAGGATGGAGTACGGCGGCTGCTCGCTCACGAAGCGCTCGCGGCCGCGGCGCTCGGCCGTCCACTGGGCCTCGACGATGAGGTCGGGCGGGAAGGTCGAGTGCCCGATCATCCGGACCTTGCCCTGACGGACGAGATCGCTCAGCGCTCCGAGCGACTCGTCGAGGTCGGCGACGAGCGACGGTCGGTGCATCTGGTAGAGGTCGATGTGGTCGGTGCCGAGGCGCCGCAGGCTGTCCTCGCAGGCCCGCACGATCCAGCGTCGGGAGCCGTCGGCCATGTTCGGGGCGTCGCCCATGACCCCCATGAACTTGGTGGCGATCACGACGTCGTCGCGACGGCCCCGGACCGCCTTCCCGACGATCTCCTCGGACTCACCCGCCGAGTAGACGTCGGCGGTGTCGACGAAGTTGATCCCGGCGTCGAACGACGCGTGCATCATCGCGATGCAGTCGTCGTGGTCGGGGTTGCCCCACTTCCCGAACATCATCGCGCCGAGGCAGTACGCGCTCACCCGCACCCCGCTGCGGCCCAGCACCCGCATCTCCATGCGCACGTCTCCTCGTCGGCTCGGTGGTCGGCACGCGCCGACCGGATCAGGCTCCCACGCGCACGGTGCGGAAGAACTCGCGGACGTCGGCCACGAACAGGTCCGGCACCTGCATCGCGGCGAAGTGCCCACCCCGGGGCTGCTCCACCCAGTGCGTGATGTGGTAGCGGCGCTCCGCCCATGACCGCGGGGTGCGGGTCACCTCGCCGGGGTAGTTGGCGACCCCGGTGGGCACTCCCACGAACGCCTGGGGCAGCGCCGCCCGCCCCGCCCGGCGCATCTCGTAGTAGAGCCGGGTCGACGACGTGGCGGTCGCGGTCACCCAGTAGAGGGTGAGGTTGGCGAGGACCTGCTCGCGGGTGAACGCCGCCTCGGGGTCGGGCGCGCCGTCGGACCACGCCCCGAACTTCTCGACGATCCACCCGGCCAGGCCGGCGGGTGAGTCCTCGAGTCCGTAGCCGAGGCTCTGGGGCTTGGTGCCCTGGATCTCCTGGTACCCGGCGCCGGTCCGGCGCCACTCGGCCGTGCGGGCGAGATCGGCGAGGTCGGCGGCGGGCAGGTCGGCCGGATCGGCGCCCTCGGGACGGGGCACGGCGAGGAAGTTCAGGTGGAGCCCCGCGACGTGCGCCGGGTCGAGGTCGGCCACGTTGGCGCACACGATCGACCCCCAGTCGCCCCCTTGCGCGCCGTAGCGGTCGTGGCCGAGCGCGGCCATGAGGCGCGCGTAGGCCGACGCGATCCGGCGCGGGTGCCAGCCCGGCGCCGAAGTCGGTCCGGAGAATCCGTACCCGGGCAACGACGGGGCGACGACGTGGAACGCGTCGGCCGGGTCGCCCCCGTGGGACCTCGGATCGGTGAGCGGGCCGATCACGTCGAGGAACTCGAGGACCGAGCCGGGCCACCCGTGGCTGATGAGCAACGGCAGCGCGTCGGGCTCGGGTGACCGCTGGTGCACGAAGTGGATGCGCTGGCCGTCGACCTCGGTGACGAACTGGTCGAACGCGCCGAGGCGGGCCTCGACCGACCGCCAGTCGAAGGTCCGCCACGATGCGAGCAGGTCCTCCAGGTACCCCCGTTCGGTGCCCTGGTCCCAGCCGGCGCCCGCGACCTGGTTCGGCAGCCGCGTGCGGGCGAGCCGGTCGCGCAGGTCGGCGAGGACGGCCTCGGGCACCTCGGGCCGGAACGGCGTGACCTCGAGGTCGTGGCCGCCGCGGTCGTCGTGGTCGTCGTCGTGGCCGTGGTGCGGATCGGGACGGTCGGCCACGGACGGTCAGACCTGGGCCCCGGGCGGCAGGGCCCGGTCGAGCATGGCGGCATGGCGGGCGGCGAGGAGCGTCTCGAAGCTCTCGCTGGTGTCGATCCAGAAGCGTCCGGCCCGGATGCCCGCGAAGACCAGGGCCGCGGCCTCGACCGGCGGGCGACCCCGGTCGCGGATCAGGTGCCCGAGGGCGTCGGCCACGAACCAGTGGTCGGGCGCCTGCGCCTCCCCCGGGGGCTCGTCGGGCCGGTTGCGGGTCGACCGGGCGATCTGCGTGTCGACGGCCCCCGGGACCAGGCACGACACCCCGATCGCCGAGCCCTGGGCGGCGAGGTCGTGGGCGAGGCTCTCGGTCAGCGCCGCACAGGCGAACTTCGACACGACGTACGGTCCGCTGTACGCGACCGTGCTCACCCCGGCGATCGACGACGTGTTCACGATGTGGATCTCGGCGTCGGCGCCGCCCCGGGTCTCCTGCTCGAGCAGTCGGGGCACGAACGACTGGAGGCCGTACAGCACACCCCAGAAGTTCACCCGCATCACCCATTCCCAGTCGGCCCGGGTCCGCTGCCACGACACCCCGGCCTGGAACACTCCGGCGTTGTTGTGCAGCAGGTGGACGGCGCCGAAGCGCGCGAACGCCGCGTCGGCGAGCGCCTCGACCGCGGCCGGGTCGCCCACGTCGGTGACGACCCCGAGCACCTCGGCGCCGGCGTCGCGCACGAGCGCCACGGTCTCGTCGAGCGCGTCGGCCTGCACGTCGGCGGCCACCACCTGCATGCCCGACGCCGCGGCGTACTCGGCCATGCCCCGACCGATGCCGCTGCCCGCCCCGGTGACGACCGCGGTCCGGCCCTCGAAGTCCTGCACGGTGCGCCGCTCAGCGGACCGTGCGGAAGAAGTCGCGCACGTCCTCGACGAACAGGCCGGGCTGCTCCATCGCGGCGAAGTGCCCGCCGCGCGGCTGCTCCCGCCAGTGGGTGATGTTGTAGGAGGCCTCGGCCCACCGGCGGGGCGGACGGATGATCTCGCGCGGGTAGATCGCCGCGCCCGTGGGGACCTCGACCCGCTGCCCGGCGACCCAGCCGTCGCCGACCCGGTTCTCGTAGTACAGCCGGGCCGACGAGTGCGCGGTGCCGGTGCACCAGTAGCACATGACGTTGGTGAGCAGCTGGTCGCGGGTGAACGCCGAGTCGACGTCGCCACCGCAGTCGGACCACGAGCGGAACTTCTCGACGATCCAGGCCGCGAGGCCCGCGGGCGAGTCCTCGAGCCCGTAGCCCAGCGTCTGGGGCTTGGTCGCCTGGATCTGCATGTACCCGCTGTCGGTCTCGAAGTACTTCGCCATGTCGGCGAGCCCCCGCTGCTCGGCCTCGGTGAGCTCGCCGGGGTCGCCACCGGGCGGGCCACCCGCCACCACCATGTTGAGGTGGATCCCGGCGAGGTGCGCCGGGTCCACCAGCGCGAGCTGCGTCGTGATGATCGAGCCCCAGTCGCCACCCTGGGCGCCGTAGCGGTCGTAGCCGAGCCCGGCCATGAGGGTCGCCCAGGCGCCGGCCACCCGCCGGGGGCTCCAGCCCCGCTCGACCGTCGGCCCGGAGAACGCGTAGCCGGGGATGGACGGGGCGACCACGTGGAAGGCGTCGGCCGGGTCGCCGCCGTGGGCGCGGGGGTCGGTGAGCGGGCCGATCACGTCGAGGAACTCGACCACCGAGCCCGGCCACCCGTGGGTGATCAGCAGGGGCAGCGCGTCGGGCTCGGGGGACCGCTGGTGCACGAAGTGGACCCGCTGGCCGTCGATGGTGGTCAGGAACTGGTCGAAGGCGTTGATGCGGGCCTCCTGGGCCCGCCAGTCGTAGGCGTCGCGCCAGTACGCGACCAGGTCCCGCACGTACTCGAGCTCGCTGCCGTAGTCCCACCCCGCACCCGGGATCTGCTCGGGGAAGCGGGTCCGGGCCAGGCGCTCGTGCAGGTCGGCGAGCGTGGCCTCGGGGACGGCGACCGTGAACGGGGTGACCTCGAGGGCCATGGGTCCTCCTGTCCGCGGGCGGGGGCCGGGCGGCGGACGCCCGGTCCGGAACTGGAATACGTTCTAGCCGATGGACCGCCGGACTGCATTGGTCACGGGGGCGAGCCGTGGCATCGGGAAGGCCACCGCGGTCGCGCTGGCCGAGGCCGGGTTCGACGTCGCGTTCACGGCCCGGACCGTGCACGAGGGCGACGGCGTCGACGACTCCGACCGGGGCGGGCGGGCCGTGCCCGGCAGCCTCGACACGACCGCCGCGCTCGTGACCGCCACCGGTCGGCGGGCGCTGCCCATCGCGATGGACCTGCTCGACCGGGCCTCGATCGTCGCCGCGGCCGACCGGGTCTTCGAGGAGTGGGGTCGCCTCGACGTGCTCGTGAACAACGCCGTGCACACCGGGCCGGGGTCGATGGTGCGGTTCGCCGACACCACGATCGAGATGATCGAGACCAAGGTGCAGGCGAACGCGGTCAACCAGGTCGTGCTGTGCAAGGCGGTGCTGCCCCGCATGATCGCGGCCGGGGGCGGGCGCATCATCGACGTCACCTCGGCCGTCGCGATCAGCGACCCCCCGGCACCGGCCGGCGAGGGCGGGTGGGGGTCGGCGTACGCGATGTCGAAGGGCGCCTTCCACCGCCTGGCCGGGATCATCGCCGCCGAGCACCGCGACGACGGAATCGTCATCGTCAACGTGGAACCGGGCTTCGTGGTGACCGAGCGCATGGAGGTCAACGCCCGGGCCCTCGGCCTCGAGGGCGTCTACCCGGGCGCACCGCCGACCGTGCCCGCCGCGGTCATCGCGTGGCTCGCGGACTCCCCCGATGCGGTCACCCACAACGGCACGACCGTCTCGGCCCAACGCCTCGCGAAGGAGCACGCGCTGCACCCCCGCTGGTGGTGAGCGTCGGCGGCGCCGACGCCCCGGTCAGCGCCGGACCGCGGCGTGCCCGAGGCTGGTCTCCGCCCACGACGTGAGCGCCACGCCGTGCAGGCTGGCCCGGCCCCCGCACACGATCGGCACCCACTGGTCGGGGGTCGCGGCGATGTGGACCCGACCCTGCGGGTCGACCCGGTCGCGCTCGTACAGCACCCGCTGGTTCTCGGCCGGCCACAGGTCGATCGGCTGCCAGGCGTGCTCCTGCACGAAGGCCTGGAGGTCGGCGACGTCGGGGAACGCCGCGCCGAAGCGCTGCGCCCACACCGGGTTGAATGCGACCACGGTCTCGCCGTGGGCGGCGGTGGTGCCGAGGTACATGTTGGCGAGGGGGAAGGCCAGGGTCTTGGCGATCAGGTACAGGAGGTCGCGGGCGTCGTCGTTGTGGATGTCGGCGAAGGGGAACGTGCCCTTGCCCCCGTGCACGGTCACCACCTCGTCGCCGGGCGCATGGCCCAGGCGCGCGGCCAGCGACGGCCACGGCGACTCCTCCTCCCACTCGGCCACGCACAGGCCCACGATCCGGGCGGGCTGACCGAAGACGCTCTTCGACGTGGTGCCCACCTTCTGGCCGCCGATGTTGCGGAGGCACAGCTGCACGGCCCGGCCCACGGTCGACGAGCCCCGGCCCGCCGCACCCCCCATGCAGCCCGCCTCCATGTCGAAGCCGAGCTCGGCCCGCCGGGGACCGTTGACCACGAGCACCGGGGTCACGCTCGAGGTGGTCGCGGCGAGTGCCGACCAGTTGAACTGCGGTTGCAGCACCGCCTCGAGCGCCGCGACCACGTACCCGAACGCCGCCGGCGCGACCCCGGCCATCGCGGCGTTGACCGCCACCTTCTCCACCGTGGCCGGCACTGCGGCCGGCGCGAGGACCCCCAGCACGTGGTCGGCCGCCAGGGGCGTGGCCGCGAGCAGCGCGCCCACCGCGTCCTCGGTCGGCGGGAGCAACGGCAGGCCGTCACCGAAGCCCTCGGCGAGCGACCACTCGTGGAACGCCCGGGGGTCGGCCGGGGCCTCGATCCGCCCGCTCGCGAACTGCGGACTCACGCGGTCGCCCCCAGGCACTCGAGCAGCCGGGGGTAGAACGTGCGGGCGATGGCCCGGCACTCGTCCTCCTCGCGGGTCTCCAGCGGGTAGGGCAGCACCAGCTGGCGCAGGCTCGCGTGGCCCTCGAGCGTGGCGATCCGGGTGGCGATGGTCACGAACTCCTCGGTGATCACGACGACGGCGGGCTTGCCCAGCTCCTCGACCAGCACGGTGTCGTGGACACTCCACGACGTGCACGAGCCTCAGTTGCCGAGCCCGACCACCCCGATGTCGACCAGGCGGGACCACTCGTCGAGGTCGCTGCGGGTGCGCTCCCCCTCCTCGCCCACCCGGTCGCCCACCCAGAGGAGCGCGGGCGTGGCCCCGTCGGCCCGCAGCATCCGCTCCCACTCGTCGACCACCGCGATGTAGGACCGCCAGGCCCGGTCGAGCCGGAGTCCCACCACCTTGCCCGCGATGGGGGCACCGACCGAGAACGTCTCGGTGGCGTCGGCCCGGGGCGCCACCACGCGTGGGTCGAGGATGGTGATGGTGTCGGATCCCACGATCGCTCCCCCTGGCTCGCCCGGGAGCATAGGGTGCACCGACCGAGCAGGAGATGCCATGACCGACACCGCCCCGTCCGCGCACCCGGCCGATCCGGCCGACCCCTCGGTCGATCTCGGCCGCATCGGGGTCTGGACCTTCGCCCTCGACGCCCAGCCGGCCGCGGTCGCGGCCGAGATGGCGGCCGAGATCGAGGCGCTCGGGTACGGCGCGATCTGGGTCCCCGAGGCGGTGGGGCGCGACCCGATGGTCAACGCCATGATCATCCTCGGGGCCACGGAGCGGATCGCTGCGTGCACCGGGATCGCCAGCATCTACGCCCGGGGCGCGATGACCATGGTCTCGGGCTGGAAGGCGATCAGCGAGGCGCACCCGGGCCGGTTCCTGCTCGGGCTGGGCGTGAGCCACCAGCCCGCGGTGGAGGGCATGCGCCGACAGACCTACGGCCCGCCGCTGGCGTCGATGCGCGAGTACCTCGACGCCATGGACGGCGCGCTCTACCTCGGGGCCGCCCCGAGCGTGGCCCCCGAGCGCTGCCTCGCCGCGCTCGGCCCCAAGATGCTCGCGCTGGCCGCCGAGCGCACCCGGGGGGCCCACCCCTACTACGTGCCGCCCGAGCACACCGCGGTCGCCCGGGCGGCGCTCGGACCGGGCCCGCTGCTCGCACCCGAGCAGAAGGTGATCCTCGAGCGCGACCCGACGACGGCGCGCGCCATCGCCCGCGAGAACATCACGGGGTACCTGAGCCTGCCCAACTACGCGAACAACCTGCGGCGCCTCGGCTTCACCGAGGAGGACATCACGCAGTGCTCCGACCGCCTCGTCGACGCGATCGTCGTCTGGGGCGACGTGGAGACGGTCCGGGCCCGGGTCCGGGCGCACCACGACGCCGGCGCCGACCACGTGTGCCTCCAGGTCCTCCCCTACTTCGACGGCGCTCGCGTGCGCCGCGACTGGGCGGAGCTGTCGGCCCTGCTCTGAGCGGAGCCGGTCAGGCCGGTGCGACGGCGGGCCAGGGGGCAGCCCGCTCGAGCTGCCCGGCGAGCCGGAACAGGGTGGCCTCGTCGCCGAAGCGGCCGACGACGTGCACCCCGACGGGGAAGCCGGCAGCGGTCCGGTGCAGCGGGACGCTCATCGCGGGCTGTCCGGTGACGTTGGCGATCGCGCAGAACCCGCTCATGGCCGACAGGTAGGGCAGCGCCTCCGACATGCGGTCGCCGTTCGGGTCGAGCACGCCGATCGGGGGCGGGAGGATCGCCATGGTCGGCGAGAGCAGCGCGTCGTAGTCGGCCATCCACGCGGCGACGGCCCGCCCGGTGGCGTGCATGAGCCCCACCGTCTGCACGTACTCCTCACCGGTCACCGCCCGTCCCCGTTGCACGACCGCGTGGATCCAGCCGTCGATGTCGTCGTCGCGCAGGTCGCGCCCGAGCTCGGCCAGGTGGCG
>Ga0172376_10009439_pt1 | contig 10031 bp, 11 predicted proteins | sample Lak35m_FD_121114 | JGI IMG/M metagenome (GOLD analysis project Ga0172376, IMG submission 121114) | Freshwater microbial communities from Kabuno Bay, South-Kivu, Congo - kab_092012_35m | ecosystem: Environmental > Aquatic > Freshwater > Lake | place: Democratic Republic of the Congo: South-Kivu... | reverse complement strand
CGGCGCGGGTTTTCGAGGTGACGAGAGCAGACTCAGCCCCGAAAATCGCCGAGGTGGCAAGGGAGGCACGGAGAAAGTCGCGACGATTGGTGGAGGGAAGAGTGGTCATGATAGAGACGAGCCGACCAAGCTAGCACGACCTGTCTGCCGGGAAAAGCGACGCGACCGCGTTTGACGCAATGATCACCTTCCCCGGCATCACTGCCCCCAGCCCCGTTGAACGCTCGGAGAGAAAGGCGAAAAACCTTTCCAAACCGACCGCCTTCGTCTTCATTTTCGCCCATGTTTTCTCCCAATCCAAGGACCGTCCTCGTCACCGGCGCCTCGAGCGGCATCGGCGAGGCAACGGCGCGGGCCTTCCTCCATCGCGGATGGAAGGTCCACGCCGCGGCCCGGCGGACGGACAAGATGGCCTTCTTGGCCGAGGCCGGAGCGGTCGTTCATTTTCTCGACCTCACTGACGAATCGTCGATCCGCGATCTGGCGGAGCGCCTCGGCAAGGCATCGGTCCCGCTCGATGTCATCGTGAACAACGCCGGCATCGGCGTCTATGGATCGGTCGAGGAAGTTCCCATGGGGGAAGCCCGGCGCCAGTTCGAGGTGAATCTCTTCGGGATCGCCAGGCTCATCCAGCTCTTCCTCCCCGCCATGCGCGAGGCCCGGTCCGGAACGATCGTGAACGTTTCCTCCATCGGCGGACGCGTCTACACTCCGATGGGCGCCTGGTATCACGCCTCGAAACATGCGCTCGAAGGCTTGTCGGACTGCCTCCGGATCGAGACGGCTCCTTTCGGGATCCGCGTCGTCGTGGTGGAGCCAGGAGCCATCGAGACGGACTTTGCCGAAATCGCGATCGCCCCCCTCCTCGAGCGCTCCGAGGGCGGTCCCTATGCCGACTTTGCGGGGAAGATGGTAGCGGCGACGCGACGCACCTACCTCGACAAAAGGGCTTCCTCACCCGATCTGATCGCCGGCATCATCGTGAAGGCAGCCGAAGCCAAAAGGCCCAAAACCCGCTACGTCGCCGGCTATCTCGGCAAACCGGTAATCTGGGCACGTCGGATCCTCGGCGACCGCGGATTCGACTGGTTGATTCGACGGTTTTCCTGAGGCCCGGCGCCTATTTCGGCAGGGCGGCGCGACTTTCGTCGGAAAGATGGGCGATGGGATAACGATGAACGGTCCCGTTGGCGAGCCGCAACACCACCACATCCCCCTCGACCCTGAGCAGGGTCGCGATCAGACGCTTGCCCTCTCGATTGGTCCACGAGCTGGGGGAAGGAGACTCGGGCAGCTGTCCCTTTTCTTTTCCCATCGCCTCCGCCGCTTCGGGCATGGCGCCACGCGTGCCACGCTTGCCGAGGATGGGTGCTCCCTCGGTGATCCACCGTTGAACGAGCGCGACTTCCTCCGGAGTAAGCCGTTCGCCCTTGCCCTTCGGTGGCATCGCTTCCTCATCGTCCGCGGGACGGTAAAGAGTGATGAAAAGGTAGCTCGCATCCCAATCGCCCGGAACGACGAGGCTGTTTTTATCGAGGCGCCCGAGGAGATGCTGCGGATCATCCAGAATGAGCCCACCCTTCGACTCGCCCGAGGCCCGACTGTGGCAGTCAGCGCACTTCTTTTCAAAGAGGGGCATGATGTCGCGCTCGTAGTCGAGGGCGGCGGCGGCGAGGGGCAGAATCCAAGGGAACAGTTGCAGGAACGCTTTCATTCCGCCACGTGTAGCCGGAACCAGCCCTGATGTCACGCCACCAAGGCGGGAAACCAGCAGGGAACTCAGGAATACTTGGGGTCTTTGCCTGGGTCCGTCTCGTAGAGATGCTCGACCCGGCTGGTGGTGTGGCGCTTCAACACCTCGTTCTCAAAGCGGAGGAAGGCGGGATCCTCCCGGAACATCTTGAACTTCTCGCGACTCTGAAACTCCGCCGACACAAAGAAGGCGAACTCACTCGTTGAATCAAGGTTGCGACCCGAGCGAAACAGGTGAGCCTCCTGAACACGGTGGAAGCAGGTGTGGCTGGCGCGGATCATCCCCTCGAGGTCCGCCTCCGTCACGCTCTTGCCGACACGAAAGAGGGCGATGTAGTGGACCATCGGAGGGAACCAGAAGAGGTTGGAAAAGGCCCCGTCAACGGCGCCACTCGAGCGCTCCCTTTTTCAAGGCGTAGAGGTAGGCGACGAAGAGAATGCCAACAAAGCCCAGCATTCCCGTGAGGAAAACCAAATTGCCCGATTCGATCTGCTCGCGGTAGACCGTGGCCCAGGGCACAAGAAAGACGACCTCGATGTCGAAAAGAACAAAGAGCATCGCAACGAGGTAGAACTTCACGCTGAAGCGCGCCTGCCCTTCCCCAATCGGATTCATCCCGCACTCGTAGGCGGAATCCTTCGTCTTGTTGGTAAGCGCCCGCTTCCCGAGGAGGGCGCTGGCGATGAGGGTCGCCACCGCAAAACCGGAAGCGAGGACCACTTGGATCAGAACTGGAATGAAGTCGGAGAGCATGGCCAAAAAAATCCGTCGGACCGGAGCGGCCCGGACCCGACGGAATGTAGTGATTTTGCCCTCGCCGTCCAGACGATTTCGTCTCTGGACCAAGAAAGCGGGTTATCTGGCTCCGACTGGCGCACCTCGCGGAGGCTGCCTTGCCGTCACCAGATCAATCGGCTCGGCCTCAGGACGCCGCGGGGGCGCTGGAGGCTTCGTGGATGTTTTCAAGACCACGATACTCTTTGCCGTTCTTCTCAACCAAACCCCTCGTAACGAGGTTCTGAAGCTTTTCGTAGGCGCGGAGGCGGAGCATTTCCTCTCCGCCACTGACGGCATTACGGGCTTTCAAATTTTCGTAGACAACCTCGAAGAGATCGTTGAAACCGAAGGTTTGTTTGTCTGAGAGAACGGTGACCAGTTCGTCGGTGACGTGATCTGGCACCCTGCGCGAGAATCGTGTTCTACGTGAGGCTGACATAGATCACGACTGTATCACATCCCTCAGACGCTGCCTATCCTTTTCTCGAGGAAATTCGCAGAATCTGAATCTTATCAGGTTTGCGACTCATTCACGAAGTCAAATCCAAATTCAGTAAGTGATTTATAAACAATGACTTCTAACTTACCCAAAGCCACGCCCGGGGAGGAGAGGAAGGTGCAGCAATGGATGTAACCCGCCATCTCGGCCCACGGTCGGCGCGCCTCGCCCGTCTCCCTCATCCAGGCATCGAAGACTCCAAGCGCGGAGATCCAGTCACCGAGGGAATAATCCGAGTCATCGACCGATTCGTAGAGCTTTTTTCGCTGTTCCGGAGTCCACGCGTCGAGCGAGGCGAGAGTGAAAGAAGACCGTGGCGGGATCATTTCACCTTCGAGAGCTCTTCCGGGGTCCAGGGTCCGCGAGGCTCGACCGAACCGCGATAACGGGCGACCGCCTCGGGGGTCACCGGTGTTGCGCCGTTACCCCACGAATTCCGAACGTAAGTCAGGATGGCCGCGAGCTGCTCGTCAGAGAACTCGGGATTCATCCGCAGTCCGGGCATCATCGGCTGGATCTCGGGAACCGTGTAAGTTTTGCCAAGGACCTCGATCGGTCCCATGACGCCGTCCATGATGATGCCGATGAGGCGTTGCTCGGATTCGAGGACCCACTCGGATCCCACGAGCGGCGGAGCAATGTATTGCTGTCCGTTTCCATGGATCTGGTGACAGCCCATGCAAATCCGTTGGTAGTGCGTCTCGCCAAGTTTGTATTGTTCGCGGTGCGCGGCGGTGACGAGGAAGTTGTCCTCTTCGCCCGATCCCACTTTGAAGAGGGCGGCGAGAGCCTTCCCGTTCTTCGCATCGACCAGACCACCCTTGGTGGCGAGGGCGAGTTCTTCGAGTTCCTTCACGGGCATGGGTTTGAATTTCTTGTCCTTGCCGCCCGCAAGCAATCCCTCGACAATGGCCTTGCGGATCTCGGCGGAGGTTTCTGCCTTGGCCACGAGAGCGAGTAGTTCGCCCGCTTCTTCAACACGCCGCTGCGTCGCAGAGGCACGAGCCAAGGCGCGGAACTCGTTCGGATCTTTGAGGAGTCCCCCGAGAGCGGCGAGTTCCTTCTTGTCGTTCCGTTTCACGAGGGTCTCAATGAGGGGAGCGCGGAGATTGTGCTTCGGCGGCAGGGCCTCGAAGAAGGCGAGCTCTTTTCCGGCAAGACCGCTCGCGGCGAGGTCGCCGGTGAGGAGGTCTTTCTCCTGCGCCTTCACGAGCGCGGCGAGGACCGGCACGGCGGGATCGCCAAAGCGGCCCAGAGTCGTCGCGACCTGACGGCGCACGTGGATCCCGCCGCTCACGGCGAGCGGAGCGACCAGGGCGAAGACCTCGTCCGACTTCTCCGTTCCCGCGAAGGTCTCGGCGGCTCGCACCACTTCGGCGAGGGCGCGGGCCTGCTTCAGGGAAAGGGCGGCCTTGATGGTGGCGGGATCGAGTTGGCCGAGTCCTTCGAGCGTCCAGAGCGCGTGGATCGCGGCCAGTTCATTCGAGCCGTCGGCAACGAGCGACTTGAGAGCCGCCACCGCCTCATCCCCTCCCCGCTCGACGATGAGCCGCTGCGCCGTGTCGCGCCACCAGCCGTTCGGGTGGGAAAGATGGGCGACGAGAGCGAGGCTGCCCTCCGCGGACATCTTTGGAGCGGCCGTGAGTGCCTTGCCTTCCGTGTGGCGCACCCGCCAGATGCGGCCGAGGCCGATCGGCGTGTCGAGCCCGCGCTCGACGACCTGGGCGCGAAGGAACGAGGTCATGTATTCCTTGTGCTGGAGAATGCCGCGGTAGAAATCGATGAGGTAAAGCGAGCCATCGGGGGCGGTGTGGGCATTGACCATGCGCGAGCGTTCGTCCGTCGAGGTGAGGAATTCACTCCCCTCGACCGCGCTCTTCACCAAGCGGTAGCCGTTTTCGCCCTCCGCGATCGAAGCGCGTTTCACGAGGTTGCCCGCCGGTTCCGTGATGAACAACTGGCCCTGGTATTCCGCCGGGAACTGGTCGCCGCGATAGACCGCCATGCCGGAGGCCGCGGTCGGTTTCACGAGATAACCCTTCTCGTCGAGCGTCCCCTTCATGTAACCGCGGTTGACTCCCGGATTGATGCGCGAGGGCCAGAGCTGCTGGTTCTTGATTGCCGTCGTCACCGGAGCCCGGAAAGTGTAGTTCGAATTCCGCGCCTTCGCCCCCGGCGCGATCTCCTCGACCGAGATCAGGTTTGAATTCGAGTTCGTGAAGAGGCGCCCATAATCGTCCTGCGAGATCCCCCACTGCCCGCGCTCTTCGGTCTTTTCCTTAATCCAAGTGCCGTTGACCTTCTTGTAGCGAAGATCGCACTTCGCGTTGTAATACCAGTTGTCGAGCGCGCGCATCAACCCGTTCGGCTTGTGCTCGGGATTGCCTCCTTCGGCGTATTCCTCGTCGACCACTTTCACGGTTCCCGCTTTGATCCCGCCCTCTTTGTCTTTGAGGATTTCCGCCTCGTAAAGCTTTTCATGATCGGCGAAGAGCAGGGTCCGGTCGTTGTCGACGAGAGCAACGGCGCGCGGCAGGAGGTAGTCCTCGAGGAAGACGGTGTGTTTGTCCGCCCGACCATCACTGTCCGTGTCCTCGAGCACCGAGATCCGGCCAAAGGTTGAGCCCTCGAGCTTGCCGTCGATGTCAGGCATGTAGCCAAGCATTTCGGCGACCCAGATACGACCGTCACCATCAAAGGCGAGCACGACGGGATCGTGCACCATCGGCTCGGCGGCGACGAGCTCGAGCTCGAACCCCGGCTCGAGCTTCATCGTCGCAGCGGAGTCTTCCGACGGCACGACCGGAGCGGCCGGGATCTTCCAGTGGGCCGGAGGCGGGGCCATCTCGTGCCCGGGTTTGTCGCCGTTCTGAGCGGCGGCGATCATCGGCAGGAACGTGGCGACAAACGCGGTGTTCCGGAGTCTGAATCTGGTCATGGGAGTCGGGGCGTCGTTTCAGGGTTGAAGCGTCTCAAGAATCGCGCGGGCCACCTCATCGGCGAGGATCGATGAACCCTCGTCGGTAAAATGGACATCGGCGCTCAGTTGGATACGACTCAAGTGCGCGAACGCGAACGAGTAAAGGTCGTGCGTGGGCACCTTGGCTCGCGCCATCACGTCACTCGCGATCTCATTGTATACGCGCTCGTCTCCGACGACGCGGCCTTTCGCACCGATTGGAACCGGGGTCGTGTTGCGCCAGATCAGCTTTGCTCCCGTCGATCGTAGCTTGGCGACAAGGGTTTCGAGATTCTTCCGGTAATCCTCCGGCGAGACTTGGCGATGACTGCCGGGACTGCCAGGCTCAGCGAGATTTTCGCCATTTGGTCCCAAATACTTCAAATCGTGGAGGCCCCAGTTGAAATGGATCACGTCCCACTTTTTGCCTTCGCCGCCTGTCTTCAGCCAGGCATCGAGACTCTTGAGCCCTGCCGTCGTGGCACCGCAATTCGCCCGGGGACGATGCACATTCGCCTTGCCTTTCAGCTTTTCGCGCACCGCGACGGTGTAGCCGATCGAGATCGAATCGCCGAGGAGGAGGACACGAGGCAGGCCGGCCACATCCTCGACGGGTTGCATCGCCGGATTGGGCGCTTTCTTCGCCGTCTCCTTTTTCTCGGCATGGAGCGTTTGGACCACGATGGCGAACGTGAGGAGCGCACCCACTGCGAAGAAAAACAGGCGCGAAAGAGGGGTTTCCAAATTCATAAACCGGAGTATTCCATCCCTGGGACCCTTTGGCAAACCTCCCGACTCCCCCCTCCCATGAGCGAACTCTCCCCCGAATCCGGAATTGGCTTGACCCTTGGCGAAGCCAGACTCATCGCCGTCCTTGTGATCGACGAACTCGACGCCGCCGTGCCCGTCGCCGAGGCCCTCCTTCGTGGAGGCGTCACCGCGATGGAGCTGACCCTGCGCACGCCCGCCGCTTTCGACGCGGCCGCCGCGATCCGCGCCGCCTGTCCCGACATGCACATCGGGATCGGCACGATCCTTTCTCCCGATCAGGTCATTCCGGCACTCGCCGCCGGAGCCGAATTCGGCGTATCCCCGGGCGTCAATCCCGAGGTGATCCGCAAGGCAGCCCAAGCCGGCCTACCCTTTGGCCCCGGCGTGATGACTCCCTCCGATGTCGACCTCGCTATCCGCGAAGGTTGCCGCGTCCTGAAATTCTTCCCGGCCGAAACCGCCGGTGGACTCAAGCATCTCGCCAACATCGCCGCACCCTTTGCCCACCTCGGGCCGAAATTCGTGCCACTCGGCGGGATCCACCTCGCCAACCTCAAAACCTGGCTCGATCACGAGCTAATCGCCGCCGTTGGGGGGAGCTGGCTCGCACCACGGGACGTGATCCGCGCGAAGGACTGGGCCAAGGTGGAGACGAACGCACGAGAGGCGATGGCGGTGGTGCGGGGGTGAATTCACATCACTTCCGCCTTGCTTTCGCCTCCTCCTCCGTCACTCGCACCAGATAGCCTGCGATCGAAGCCGCGATCATGCGGAATTTCCCCGCCCGGTCCGTGGCGATGAGAGCCTTTTCCACCGCCGCGTTGTCGATGAACTCGATCTCGAGAAAACACTTCGGCTTCCCCTTGAGATGGGGCTGGCGCTGCAGTTGGAAAAAGAAATTCGACCCCAGACCTCCGTGGAGATGGCTGTCATCGATCGTGCCCATGTCCTTCGAGTTCGGCAGATACTCGCGCACCCCCTTCGAGCAGGCTGTGACCAAGCCGAGGGCAAAGGCCTTGTCGACCTCGTAGCCGGGATTGCGGTCCTTCGCCGCGATCACCGCGAGACTGCCCGAGGCCCTGGCCCCGTCCGTGGCGTTGAAATGGATGCTCACGACGCAAGCCGTGTCGGGACGGTTGCAGATCCTCGCCCGGGAAACAAAGTCGACGTTCACATCCGTCTCGCGCGTCAGCATCACGCCAAGGGTGCGGCCCTGCTTTGTCGCTTCCTTCAGGATCTCCTCCCTCAGGATGAGGCTGAATTCAAGGGTGAGATCCTTCTCCTTCAGACCGCCGGGAGTTGCCGCGTTATTTGGCGAGCTGTTGCTCCGTTCCTTCAGACTGCCCGCGACCGCCGCGCCGCCGTGCCCGGGATCGATCAGGATCAAGGGTGGAGCAGCCGTCACCGACACCGGGATCACCGCGAGAAGAGCAAAGATGAGGCGGACCATGAGCGAGGGGAAGATTCCGTTCACCTTGAGTTCGCTGGTTCGTGAAGAAAGAACGTGGTTCGCCACCTCAAACAATCTCCCGGATCACCTCTCCGAAGTCCACCTCGAGACGTTTGTGTCCGGGGACCTCAAGATGGTGGGCGTGCAATCCCATCTGGTGCAGCAGCGTTGCGTGGAGATCCGTCACGTAATGCGGGTTTTCCACCGCGTGGAAGCCGAGTTCATCGGTCGCCCCATGGACAACGCCACCCTTGATCCCGCCGCCGGCCATCCAGACGCTGAATCCGTAGGGATGGTGGTCGCGACCGTCGGCTCCCTGCGACCCTGGAGTGCGCCCGAACTCGGTGCCGAAGACGACGAGGGTCTCCTCGAGGAGGCCACGCTGCTTGAGATCCTTCAACAGACCAGCGATGGGCCTATCGACCTGCATCGCGAGTTTGGAATGCTCCGCTTTCAGCTTCGAATGTTGGTCCCAGGCTCCTGCCGCGCCGTCGCCGTGCATGATCTGGATGAAACGCACGCCGCGCTCGACGAATCGTCGCGCCGCGAGGAGCTGCTCGCCAAAGGGGCGCGTCTCGGCCTGGTCGAAGCCATAAAGTTTCCTCGTCGCCTCGCTCTCCTTCGAAAAGTCGATCGTCTCGGGCACCGCCATCTGCATGCGGTAGGCAAGCTCGTAGCTTTTGATGCGCGCATCGAGGGCGGCGTCTCCGGGAAAGCGGGATTGATTGAGCCGGTTAAGCCGGTTCACCAAATCGAAACCGAGCTTTTGCTCGGCGGCGGGAAAGGCCCCCTCGGGTTTCGCATAGTCGAGAGGGTTGTTCGGATCGACCTTCAGCTTCACCGCATCATAGGCGGGACCGAGGTAATGACCGTCACGCGGATCGAAGAAGCGCGGCCCCATGTTGATGAACTGGGGAAGGTTTTCATTCAACGTGCCGAGCCCGTAATTGACCCACGCTCCGATCGTGGGCACGCGCGGATCGAGCATGTGACGGCCGGAGTGAAACTGCACCTGGGCGCCGTGATTGTCGTCGGTGGTCCACATCGAGCGGATCACGGCGAGTTCATCGACACACGAGCCGATGTGGGGAAACCAGTCGCTCACTTCGATGCCGCTCTTCCCGTATTTCTTGAAGCCGGTCTGGAGCGGATAGATTTTCGTGCGCTGTTGTCCGTTCGCATCGTTCACCACGACAACACGCACCTTCTTCCGCTTCTCGGGATCGAGGACGGAGGCGAACGGCGTCTCGGGGATGGACTTGTCGGCGTATTGATTGAGCGCCGGCTTCGGATCGAAGCTCTCCATGTGGCTCACGCCACCGAGCATGAAGAGCCAGATCACGCTCTTTGCCTTCGGCGCGAAATCGGGACGTCCGCTCGGAGGCACGTAGGCGCTTTCCACCGCCGAGGCGCCGAAACCGTCGCGGGCGAGCATGGCATTCAAGGCGAGCCCGCCGAAACCGAGCCCGGCGCGATGGAGGAACTCGCGACGACGAAGAGAACGCGCGAATTCGGGATCGATGCGGTGACGGGAAGACTTCAAGACTGAGGAAGTATGACAGAAACGCCCCTTCCCCGTCAAAGCTCCAAACGCCCGGCTGCCCCAGCGCGATCGCGGAATGAAGCGAAAAAATGATGCGTCAGCCCCGGCAATAACCTCCAACGCTCCACCGCCTCGCTTACCGCACCGTCACGAAATCATTGTGATTCAGCACCGCATGCACGAGGCGGGCGCGGATTGTCGCAGCTGGATCGTCGGATGCTTTCACCGATTCGAGAACGCTCATCTCCGTCCAGTAATCGAGACAAGTGGACCGCTCCG
>Ga0172376_10009437_pt1 | contig 10032 bp, 5 predicted proteins | sample Lak35m_FD_121114 | JGI IMG/M metagenome (GOLD analysis project Ga0172376, IMG submission 121114) | Freshwater microbial communities from Kabuno Bay, South-Kivu, Congo - kab_092012_35m | ecosystem: Environmental > Aquatic > Freshwater > Lake | place: Democratic Republic of the Congo: South-Kivu... | reverse complement strand
CATTAAATTAAAAAAAATGTTAAATTTAAAAAAATTAAAAGTTAGTTTTAAGCAATAAATTTCTAGTTTCAACGTTTTTTTTAATTAAATAAAAAATCTTTTACTTGACGCTTAATCGATAAGAATTTAAAAAATACTTAATTAAAAATAATATAAATTTAATTTATCAAATTATGAAAATTTCTTCCAAAGTAAAAAAAATTTTATCTTGCTACGAAAGCGATAATGTTGGAACTAAAACCAATCTTGCTAGAATCCTGATGACAGGGAAACTAGCAGGGACGGGGAAGATGGTGATATTGCCTGTTGATCAGGGTTTTGAACATGGTCCAGATCGCAGTTTTGCAATAAATCCTGAAGCATATGATCCTCATTATCACTATGATTTAGCAGTTGAAGCAGGGCTTAACGCTTATGCTGCTCCCCTTGGTATGCTTGAAGCAGGTGCTGATAGTTTTGCTGGCGAAATTCCAACAATTTTAAAAATAAATTCTTCTAACTCACTGCATAATGGTGGTACCGCTCCACATCAAGCTACAACTGCTTCAGTAAAAGATGCCTTACGTTTGGGCTGTAGTGCAATTGGCTTTACAATTTACCCGGGGTCAGATGCTGCATTTGATATGTTTGAAGAAATTCGTGAATTATCTGAAGAAGCTAAATCATATGGTTTAGCTGTAGTTGTTTGGTCTTATCCACGAGGTGGAGATTTATCAAAAATTGGCGAAACTGCGATTGATATTTGTTCCTATGCTACACATATTGCAGCCTTGCTGGGAGCTCATATTATTAAAGTTAAACCTCCGACTCAAGCACTGGAAAATTTTGAGGCTATTAAGGTTTTTGAAAAATTAAAAATACCGGTTAATACTCTTGAAGAAAGAATTAAGCATGTTATGAAATCAGCATTTGCAGGAAGAAGAATCGTGGTATTTTCAGGTGGAAATGCCAAGGCAGAAGAAGATATTTATCATGAAATCCGTGAGATTTATAAAGGTGGAGCAAATGGTTCGATAATTGGTCGTAATACCTTTCAAAGACCCAGAGTTGAAGCATTGAAAATGCTTGATAATATTATTAAAATTTATCAGGGTAAGTTTTAAAAATAAAATTATTTAGTTAATTTAAATTTTAAAATAATAGTACTCTGGTTAAAAGCTTAGCCAATGTTATAACATTTCGATATCTCAAAAAAATATAACAAAATACTTTTACCAGTCGCGCTACAGCGACGACCAAGATTTTACCAGTCGCGCTAAAGCGACGACCAAGATTTTACCAGTCGCGCTAAAGCGACGACCAAGATTTTACCAGTCGCGCCAAAGCGACGACCAAGATTTTACCAGTCGCGCTAAAGCGACGACCAAGATTTTACCAGTCGCATCTAAGGCAAAGAAGTTTTTTATCTGGTCGTGCTTGCCCTAGCGACATGTTTTTTGAGACAAAAATCTTTAAAAATGAAGCTGTATATTCAAAAGCTGAGGTTTGCGAGCGTTGCGTTAGGTACAACTATTTAAATACATCGTTGCTTTAGCACGACTGTCTAGGTTTTAGAGATTTTTAGCCAAAAATATGAAGTTAGAATTTTAATTTATTTTTGTAATTTTAAAGATATTGAAATGGTATTAGTTACTATTTTTTTTATAACTCCATTTCTAATTATTATTTTATAATCTTTTTACTTTTATTGTTGGATAAAATTTTATATAAATTTTATTGCAAAATAATAGTTTAATAAAAAAATATTCTTTTTTGAAACAATAAAAAAAAATTGTTTGCATTTACAATAGATAACCATTGAACTATCTTAAAGTTTGTTGGGGTAAATTTTTGAGTTAGAATTTACAAGAAATGTTTTTTAAAAAATTCTAAAAACCTTTCTTGTAAATTTTTATCTCAAAATATTTTACCTTAAAAGACTTACTAAGAAACACAAATTGGTTTAGCCAATCTTTTAGTGAAACAATCCAAAATCCTCGTTTTTAGAGTATTAATTTTTCAAAATTAAATTCTTTAACAAAAAGTTTTAAATTCTTAATCTAATCAAAATCTAAATAAAATTTAGTGATGATTTTTAGTTAATTAACATTTATTTTTTTTACGATATGAAAAAAAACACAGCATTTTCAATGATTGAGATTTCAATCGTTATTTTAATCATTGGTATACTTGTAGCAGGTGTAACTCAGTCAACTCGTTTGGTAAAACAAATTAAACTTGCGACAGCCCGAAGTATCACTAAAAGTTCCCCAGTTCCAAGTATTAAAGATTTAGCATTATGGTTAGAAACAACAGCTGATGAAAGCTTTATTGAAATTCAAACTGATGACGAATATCGTTTAACTCAATGGAATGATATCAATCCTCAAAATCCAGTTAAATTTTTTGCTATTAAAAACGCTTCTCCTGCAGTTACTTATACATCTGAAGGAATTAATAGTATTCCTTCGGTAAAATTTACTGGAGATGCAGGGGTTGGTGGATATTTTATTCTATCGCAATCAAATAACATTGCCCAAGCAAGCAAGCTTGCTACCTTTGGCAATAGATTCTCATTTTTCTTAGTTGCACGTCCAGAAATCGAAGTCGTTGGTAAATTTCGTGTGGCATTTTTTAATCTAGGTGATCCACAAAATGATGGTTGGGGTAGTGTAAAAACTGCTGACAACAAAAGAGGAATTCTCTTTAATGACAGCATGCTTTGCTCAACAAATACATCTAACATTAATAGCTATCCAGAAGTTGTCAGTGGAGTTTATGAAGGTGTTACCTCAAGTAACATGACAGTTTATGTTAATGGTAATGTTGAAACAACATCTGTTGTTACTCAATCTGGTGGTTCATCATACACTGAAGCTAGTTCACAAGATCCAGGATATTCGCCATTAACAGTAAATCCTGCTTTTTATGTTGGAAGTTCTGGTGGACCAGGAAATGAATCATGGAAAGGTTTGATTTCTGAAATCATTGTTTATGATCGAGTTCTTAAAAATGAAGAAAGAAAAAGTGTTGAAAAATATCTTGGAAAAAAATATGGTGTTAGAATTATTGAATAATTAATTTTAAAATATTTCAATATAAAAAAAGGGTTTTGTTTCAATAAAATGAAGCAAAACCCTTTTTTATTTCCTCAATTTTAGATGTTATACCATTTCAACTTAATAAATGATCAATTAAGCAAGATATTTTTGCCAGTCGCACCGAAGGCAACGACAGATTTTTGAGATAAAAATCTTTAAAAAATGAAGCTGTATATCCATACAGCTGAGGCCACGAGCGTTGCCATAAGGCACGACTATTTAAATTTTTGAAGATTTTTAGCCAAAAAGATAAAGCTTAATTTATAAATACCTAAATGATTCATTTATTAGTTGAAATGGTATTATACCAAATCAAATCTTTAAAATAAATTCATAACAAAAAAAGTCAAAAAAATTTTTAATAATTTTATCAAATAAATTTTAAAGTTTTAATTGTAAAATAAAACTGTTGTTGATAACCTATCAAAATCAAAAAAAAATATTAAGAAATATATTTAGTATATTTACAATTTTAAAAAATATCCTTAATTTATAAAATTATGAGAACTTCATCTGATCAAACAGCCCCTGAAAATTCAACTGATTTAGCTAGATCTAGCGATCAATTATTTGGCAAATTTTTTCCAAACGACATAATTAAATCTTCTTTAGAAGATTTTTTTCAAAAAATTTGCTCCGATCCCACCTCAAAAATTAAAAATAATGAAAGAAAACTTGCCGGTTTTTATTTGGTTGCTGTCAATAGTGTAAATCGTTTAAATTCAGATCAAGATTTCAGTGCAAAATTATTGTCATTGAAAATATTTGATCAAAAACTTCTTAATCAGCAAATTAAGATTGATGATCAAGTATATACTCCTATGTCTCTTGCCATAAAGATGCAAAATATAAACGCTATAAAAGACCTAATTAGGATGGGAGCTGATATTGATAACCAAATTGTAGCAAAACAATTGATGAATTATTTTTTAAAATCTCAGCCAAGTGCTCAAGAAATAAAAAATATAAAAGAAATTAGTAAGATATTTGCTAGAAGTGGAATAGCACCAGAAATAAATCCAAGAATACAATTTTGTGAAGGATTAAAAGATGTTAGTGAAGAATTTGCAAATCTTGAGAAGTTCCTTAAGATTTGTAAAGAAAAACCAGTTCTTTTATCGCCACAACATGCTATTGATTTTGTAGAAAAAGCTTTAGAAAAATTCCAAGACTATAATTCAGAAAGATCAAGAGGTCAAAGAGACATAGATCCCTTAAATAATTTAGAAATTGTTGTTGATGAAAATAATTATAAATTTCCAGTGAATGCTTTTTTTCTTAATAAGCTTTTAAAGAAAATCTCTGTCGATAGTCCTAAGCAATATGGATGCTGTGGAATTTTTTCAAGACGTAAAAATAATCTTGATCTTGAAGGTTACTTTAAAAAATTCGAACCTGAATTTTATAAAAAAATTTTAGATTTTAGAATTGCTGTTAATAGCCATTTGGATATATCACGAATTGTCAGAACTTCGATTTCAGAGCGAGGTTCAGATGATATATTTACTCGAACAGGTTCAGACCCTCGAGTTTCATTGTCTCGACGAGGTTCCGTTGATACTCCGGCTTCTTTTTCTCCACGATCTGATTCATCCTTAGGATTAAGTTCAAGAACACTTGTTGGTTCTCGACAAGTTTCTATATAACAATAAACTAATTTTTTTTGGGAAATTTATTTAAATAAATTAAAACTTCATCATTATTAATTTTTTTTGTTAAGCAATAACAAAAACTACGAGGTTTTAACAATTTATCAGAAATTAAATATTCAACAAAATTCTCTAACTTTACCCTTCTTGGCATGTAATTTTTATTGCATAAATCAATGATAATTTTAGCAATAATTTTTTGAGCAATTTCACGATTTAATAATGCTAATTTTTTGCGATTGACAACATAGCTTGAATCATCAATTTTGTAGGTAGTGTTTGCCATTTCATTATTTACTTTTTCAGCAAAAAAATTACGCATTTCAAGAAAATAATCGGCAGTATTTTTTATTCTTTTTTGCAGTAAATCACTATCTTCAAAGCTTGTTAAAAAATTGCGAATTTTATTACGCAAAAATTTTTCATCTAAATTAGTTTCATCTTCAAACCAGGTGATTTTTTTAGAAATTAAATAATCTTGAAGATCTTTTTTGGTAAAATTTAATAATGGTCTAATTATTTTTAAATCATCAAATGTCGAGATTTCGGTTAATGATGAAAGTCCGTCAATTGAGCTTCCCCGAAGTAAGCGAATTAAAAAATTCTCGGCAATATCATTTAATTGATGTCCTAAAAATAATAGATTGATATCATTTTTACGACAGTATTTACTAAGTAATTCGTAACGCAATTCACGGAGTTTTGCTTCGATATTTTTTTGTGGAATTTTGTTTTCGGGTAGTGTTAAAATATGATGACAAAAATTGTCTAAGGAATGATATTTTTTTAATAAATTTGCTAACTCTTTGAGCTCATTGCTTGAATTTGTTCGCATTTGGTGATCAACACTGAGGGCATGAATTTTGATATTGCGATTATTGCAAAAATCTAATAGTAAAAAAAATAACGCCAAAGAATCGCTTCCACCAGAAACAGCAACCGCAATGTTTAAAGGGTTTTTTAAAGGGTTATTTTTAGAAGCTGTAAAATTGGTTAATTGATTTTGCGAATTTTGTGAATAACTAACGATTCCTTGAAAAATATTTTGCAAAATCTCTTCAATTTTGTTAACAAATGTTTTATTTGTTTGTATTTTAATTTTTTTAATCATTAAATAATTCTATTTTTTTAATTTAACTTTTCATGACAAAGCAAAATAATTTCTTAAGTAATTTTATTATAAAAACAAATATTTTTTTAACAAGCTTATTCTTAGTTCTAGCCCTTGCCGTTCAACAAGCTAAAGCTTTAACATTTCCAGAATATCTTGCCCAAGTTAAGCAAGATAACTTAGCTTATCAAAGTGCTAATGAAAGCAAAGATAGCTTTGAATTGTTAAAAAAGAAAGCTAAGTTGGTAACTGCCCTAAAGCTTTATGCAACAACTGAACGTGGTTTTGTCGAGCAAAATCAAGCTTTAGCAATATTTCGTTATAATCGAATTTATACGCAAACCAATAAAGTTGGTGTTGTTTATGATTCAGAGATTGGTTTAAAAACCAATGTTTATTACTCGATGATTAGCAATGACTACAAAGGTTTGAACACTGCCAATTTGCCAAATCCAGCTCTAGCAATATCTAATACCCAAGCAATTCCAACCTTAGAAGTGTCATTACCAATTTGGCAAAATTCTTTTGGAAGATCAACTCGAGCCCAACGCGATTCATTATTATATTCCAATCAAGCTCAACAATATCTTGCCAAAACCCAAGCAATTAATGAGTTGGTTGAAGCTGAAAAAACCTATTGGTTTTTAGTTTATGCTCGTAAGGTTTTGGAAATAAACAAAAGAGCTTTAGAAAATGCTAAAAAAATTTATGACTATGTTTATAAAAAAAATCAAATGAATTTAGGCGATAAAAGCGATGTTTTGCAAGCTAAAGCCTTGCTTGAAGCCAAAGAATTAATGTACAAACAATCTCAAAATAATGAAAAAATTGCCAGTCGAAATTTTAATCAAAAAAGATTAGTTCAATCAGATGTTGTTGAAGATCAATTAGAATTATTTGATGTTAGTAGTTTAGAAAAATATTTATTTACTCCTGTTAGAGCTAATGATCGTATTGATCTTAAAGCTAAACAAGCACTAATGAAATCATCTATTGCTAATGCCAAAATCGAAGAGGAAAATCACAAACCTAATCTCAATGTTTATGGCTCGTATTCAATGACGCAAATTGAGCGTAATCGAACTTTAGCTTGGCAAAATAGTTTTGATGAAAAAGGTCGAGCAGGGAAGGTTGGGCTTGAATTTTCTGTTCCAATAAATATTGGTCTTGGACTTGATGTTCAAAGAGGAGCAAGGAAAGCCATGAATTCCCAAAAAATTAATTATCGTCATGAACAAGCAATGCAGGAATTGGATTGGCAAAATTTAATTCAAAATCTTAAAAATTATCAGGAAAATTTACGATTGGCTTTGGCAATTGAAAGATCGCAAAAAAATAAATTAGAAAATGAACGTAGTCGTTTAAAACAAGGAAGAACTTCAACTTATCAAATTTTAGTTTTTGAACAAGACTTTTCAAACGCAGAGCTAAATACTCAAGAAATCGCATACAAATTTCATGAGCTCATTGCTCAAAAAAGATTTTACGATGAATCAAATTAATTTTTTATGAATATCACTGAACTCTCAATTAAAAGACCTGCTTTCATCACTAGTATCATGGTTGCAATCATTGTTGTTGGTTACATCTCATTTAAAAAAATGAATGTTGAGTTGTTTCCAGATATTGATGTTCCAGTTATTTTTATTGCTACAGCTTATACTGGTGCAGCACCATCTGAAATTGAAAGTTTAGTTACCAAGCCTTTAGAAGAAGAAATTAGTTCGGTTTCAGGAATTAAAAAATTACTATCACGAAGTTTAAAAGACACTAGTCAAATTATTGTCCAGCTTTATCAAAATATCGATATCAAATATGCTGAACAACAAATTCGTGATAAAATCAACCAAGCTCGTCCAAAGCTTCCTGAGGATATCAAAGAGCCAATTATCAGAAGAGTTGATCCTGCTGATCAACCAATTTTAACGATTATTGTTAAAGCAGATTTAGGGGAAGCAGAAATGTTTGATTTTGTTGATAACTATTTAAGACCTAGAATTGAGCAGATTGATGGTGTTGGTATGGTTGAAATTCTGGGTGGAAGAAAACGTGAAATTCAAATTTTACTTGATCAAAAAAAATTAAAAGATCGCGAAATTTCCTTGTCACAAATTAATCGTCAATTATCGATCTCTGGACAAAATGTTTCAATTGGCAAAAAACAGGTTGGTGATAAAGAGCGAGTTTTTCGCAGTGCTAGTGAATTTAATGAGTTGGAGCAAATTAATAATTCGGTTGTTAATTTTTATTCGAATGAAGTTCCAACCAAAATTAGTGATGTTGCCCAAGTTGTTGACACATTAGAAGATGAAAATTCCCGAGCATTTTTTGATCAAAAAAAATCATTATTTCTCACCGTTTTTCGGCAATCAGATGCTAATATCATTAAAACGGTTGATGGTGTCAAAGGGCAATTAGATAAAATTAAAAAAGATATGTCGACAATGAAGGGTAACCCTTCAGTAATTGCTATTAAAGATGCTAGCACTTACATTCGTAGTAATATTTTTGATATTCAAGAAGCAATTTTCTTAGCAGTTATTTTAACGGTGATAACAGTATTTTTCTTTCTTGCCGATAGTCGTGCAACTTTAATTACAGCGATTTCATTGCCCATAACTTTGGTTGGTTCGGCAATTGTGATGTATTGTGCAGATTTTTCAATCAATGTTATAACCATGTTGGCATTAAGCTTGGCTGTTGGTTTATTGGTTGATGATGCGATTGTTGTTGTTGAAAATATTTATCGTAAAATTGAAACTGGTCTTAGCCCAAAACAATCAGCAATTGAATCATCACGAGAAATTTTAATGGCAGTAGTGGCAATTAGCGCGGTAGTTATTTCGGTATTTACACCAATCTCATTTTTAAAGGGAATTGTTGGCCAATATTTAAAACAATTTGGTTTAACAATAGCTTTTGCGATGATGATTAGCCTGATTGTTGCAATATCAATAATTCCAGTTTTATGTGCATATTTGGCAGGAAAAAATCATCGAAAAATTAGCGATAGTAAAAGTAATTTTTTCTTGGTGATTTTGGTAAAAAAATTTGACAAATTGCAAAGTTGGATGGAAGAAAAATATGAAAAAATTTTAATATTTTCAATCAATCATCCAAAAAAAATTTTGATGCTAACTCTTGCGGTTTTTATCGGCAGTATCTTTGCTTTTAAATTTGTTCCTAAAACTTTTATGTCCGAAAGTGATAATGGTGAAGTTACGGTTAGCCTTGAGCTGAGTGCTGATTCAAGTCTTGATGCCACATCGCAAGCTGGTTTAAAAATAGATGAAATTGTTAGAACTTTTCCGCAAGTTCAGGTTTCAGCTGTTTCTTCAGGAACTATGTCTCGTCAACCTAATCGTGGTGAAATTTACATCAAATTATTGCCTAAAAAACAACGCGATATTTCAACATCGCAATTTAAAGAACAACTGCGTTTAAAACTCAAAGATTTTCAATATGCCAATCCGATAGTTAAAGATTTTGATCCATCAGGAGGTGCAACGCGAGGTCAACCCTTCAATCTGTTTTTAAATTCTTCGAACAAAGAATCTCTAGAAAAATATGCTATGAAAGTTTTTGAAAAATTAAAACAAGATCCACGTTTAAAAGATTTAGACAATAGCAATAAAGCAACTCGCCCTGAGTTTCGTGTAAAAATTGATGATAATTCTGCCAAGGCTTATGGAGTTAATGGTCAAGCCGTTGGTGATGAATTGCGAGGATATGTTGAAGGATATACTCCAACTAAGCTTCGTCAAAATGGCTTGGAGTATAATGTTCGAGTCAGGTTACAAGAAGGGCAAAGAGATTTAAAAGAAAATTTTGATAAAATTTTTGTTCCCAATCTTAATGGCAAGTTAATTCGTCTTAAAGATATTGCTACAGCTCAAGAGGGTATTGAACCTGCAACAATTAATCGTCAGGATCGTGGTCGATATATCCAGATCACCGCAAGTCTAGCAAGTGGGGTTGGGCTTGGTGATTTAATGGCTGAAATTGAAAAATCATTTCAAGAAGGTGAGTTAAAAATTCCCAGCGATGTGCGTTATAATTTTTCTGGTGATTCAGAAAATATGCAAGACATGATGAGTTCAATGGGTTTGGCGTTAATTTTATCGATTGTTTTTATTTATCTAATCTTAACTAGTCTTTATGAATCTTTTGTTATTCCTTTTACAGTTCTCTT
>Ga0172376_10009436_pt1 | contig 10033 bp, 7 predicted proteins | sample Lak35m_FD_121114 | JGI IMG/M metagenome (GOLD analysis project Ga0172376, IMG submission 121114) | Freshwater microbial communities from Kabuno Bay, South-Kivu, Congo - kab_092012_35m | ecosystem: Environmental > Aquatic > Freshwater > Lake | place: Democratic Republic of the Congo: South-Kivu... | reverse complement strand
TTGAGGAAGATGACGTAGTAGCCACCCTCGTTGACGGCGTTGTCATCGACCGGACGGGTGAACCTGGACTGGATCCAGATTCCGGGTCGCCCGTCGACGAGGACCTGGGTGGTCCCGTTCGTCAGGTACTGCACATTGGTCCGCTGCCCAGGATTGCGCTCGAGACTGCGACCGGTGCAGCGCAATGCACGACGTTGTAGGAGTTGCCAGGCCTTCTGGGCACGGGCGGCATCCGCGAACACGTAGACACCTTGCTGCAAGGCGGTCGGGTCCGCCACAGCATCGGTTTCGCCCAACTCGACCTGGTAGAGCACAGCGGCCTTGGGTCCCAGAATCGACTGCTGGTTCCTGGAACACAACTCAACGACCAGCGACTTGTCCGACTTGGTGGTGAACTCCCAGCCCGGTTCAACCTTCAAGGTCGCGGGCACATCCTCCCAGACGAGCATCGATGCGACGGCACGGGCCAGGTCCTGCTGGGTGGGTTGACCCTCGGGGGTCTGGTTGGCCATGGCGATCGGAGCCAACCCCACGATCGAGCACAACAGCCCGATCACCAGACCACCCAGGGCGCTGAAGGACCTCAGCACCGAACCGCGGTCGCACGTGGTGTCCTGCGTCGACGCGAGCACCGGGTCACCGATCATTCGAGGGCTGCGGGGGCCCCATCGGGGTCGCCTGGGCCGGATGGGTCGAGTCCGGCCCGTAGCCGAACGCGTTCTTCGCCGCGACCGTGAACGAGTAGGTGACCCCGTTGACCAGTCCGCTGACGATCTCGTCGGTCGTGCACTCCTCGTACGGAATCGCGGTCCGGCAGACGTGCACGATCGGAGTCCCCCCGCCGATCGGCGTGGCTGTGATCCGATACTCGCTCGGAGTTGCCCCTCCGTTCGGGTCCGGCTCCTCCCAGCCGACGTTCACCGCACCTGAGCCGACCCCGAGGATGTCGACTCGACTCGGAGCAGCCGCCAACCCGATGGGATTGGCGATGACGTTCTCGGTCATGGCGCCCATGCCGGTCGCCGTGACGGCTCGCACCCCGAAGTAGTACTCGTAGCCGGCCGTGAGTCCTTCGATCAGCGTGGACAGCGTCCCCGGAGCAACGGTCGTGATCGCGTAGAGCTCACGTGGGGAGTTCGGTCCTCGATCCTCGAAGATGCTGATCTGGTAGGCGGTGATCGGAGCCGGGCCGATGTCCGTCGGCGCTGACCAGCCGAGCATCACCGAGGTGCTCCCCGTCGCCAACTGACGGAAGTCATTCGGACCGCTCGGCAGCGCTCCGGGGGTGGCGAAGGCCGGGTCCGAATCAACCCCGGTCAACTGCGGGTACGCCGAGTTGCGGGCCGTCACCGTGAACTCGTACGACTGATCGTTTCGCAGCCCGGTCAGCACACACACCGTCGTGGCAACCATCGTGCAGGGAGTCCTGGTGGATGGTGAGCTCTCGATGTCGTAGCCCAGGATCGGCGTCCCGCCGTTGTCGACCGGCGCATCCCAGGCCAAGGTCACCGACCCGTTCGACGGGATGGCTCGAAGGTTGAGTGGCATCGACGGGGGCATCTGGGCCACGACGGCGAGTTCCGCCCGCGCCCCCTCCCCGGAACTGGTCACCGCTGCAACGCTGAACCGGTACGCGGCGCCTTTGATCAGCAGCGAGACTCGAAGGACACGCTTCGCCGGGGCCATTGCGGCAAGAAGGGCGCCATCCTTGTAGACCCGATAGGCGATCGGCAGGGGCGCCCCTTGGACCGGGGCGGGAGGTGACCACCTCAACTCCACACTCGGGCCCGGATAGCCGGTCGCACCGAGCTGAACGACCTCGAACTTCGTCGGAGCGGCGATCGGCAGGGGTTCCGCCTGCGCCGGCACCTGCTGACCAAGCACCAGGCCCGCGGCGACCACGAGTCCGACCACCGCTGGGGCACTGATCGACCGCGGTAGCGACAGTATTGACATGAGGGCTCCAGTCCTTGCCGCAGGTCACGACCTACGGAGTGTACGGGCTTCACAGTTCGGGGTGTGGCTGAATTGGGAACTCACCGGTTTCGAGCAGGGATCTGGCGGTGTCGTTGGTGAGGTTGCGGAATCCGAGTGCTGATCCGCGGAGGTGTTCGAGGCGTCCGTTGATGGCCTCGGAGAGTCCGGCGCGAGCGGTACCGCGGGTCGTCCTTGCGGCCCTGGTGGCCGTAGATGTCCAACTGAACACGGCGTCGGCACTTGTCGAGGGCCTCGCCACCCAGGCGGACGACGTGGAGAGGGTCCATCACCGTTGCGGCAGTAAGGGGCTCCTCGGTCGCGGCGGTCTTGAAGCCGGTGAACCCATCCATCGCGACGACATCCAGGCCCGTGCGCCAGGACGCCTTGCGGCCCTCGGCCAGGACCGCGTCGTTCGCGGTGTTCCAGGACATGACGAGGCCCTCAGCGATCCGGGCCACGGTCAGGTGCTGAACCACGATCGCCATCACCCGTCCTCGGACGGCAGCACCCGCTCGATGGCCCATCAAGGAGCGTTGACGGCCCTGCCAGGAATCCACAGCCCAAAAGCCGGACTCATCAGCGAGCATTCGACCCCAGTTGAGGACACAGCCGGTACCAGCGCCACCGAGGCGCGGAACCTCGGCGTCATCAGCACGGCACGTCAGTGAATGATCGCATCAATGGCTGCGAACCTGGCGGTCAGCACAATCGGCAAGGCGCCTGGCTCTGAGTCTTCTGCACAACAACCGAGCGACCCTGCCGGGTTTGCCATCTGGTTCCCGGGATCGGCTACCAGGTTACCGTTCAGCCTCGCAATGTCCTCGGGTGAGGTCCCGCCGCCGTCATCCTCATCACCCGTTGAGCAGGGCAGCGGGTCTCAACCGATGTCACCGATGCGAGCAGGAACGTAGCCCCGCCCAAGAAAACGAGTGAAGTCCACATGGTTCCCTGAGTCCAACGACCCGAGAACACCTACTCCAACGCGTCCGAGGTCGACGGTCAGGGCGAAAGCTTTGGATTCCACAATCCGAAACCAAGCCCTCAGCATGTCGCGAGACCAGGAGATGTCGTCGAAGACCAGCACTGCACCCACCTCGTTCATCAACGGCAGAACCCGTTGGAAGTAGTGCTCGGTGGCAGCCCCCTCATGCTGGCCGTCGATGAAAACCAGGTCGAATGGCGGTTCATCGGCCAAGTCGTCCAGGACATCATCGAAAAGTCCGGCTCGAACATCAGCCTTCGTCGTGAAATGGGCCAGGGTCTCGCTGGCAACAAGGGCGAGTTCATGTGAACCTTCGATCGTCACCAGAGTCTCGCAACTGGGACTCGCCGAAAGGTAAGCACCACTCAGCCCCGTGTTGGCTCCAAGTTCGAGGATGCGAATGGCTGGCAGTCCGATCGAGATTCGATTGAGCAGGATGCCCTTGCTCGGCTTGGAACCGGTTGCGGCGTGTGCACCTGCCCTACCGGGCAGATACGGCCCGGGGAGTGCGTGCCCATCCAGTGTCCGTTGGAAACTGCCCGGCATTGGTGAGTGGAAACTGCTGATCGTCCCGGTGGCTCTTGCGATCTGGTCCCGACGGTGCTCCACCCGCGCTGCCAGGTCCCTTTCGGCCGGAGTCGGAACCGGCTTCACGACCCAGTTCCCTGCCGACTGAAGGCCACTTGGCAGCGCACTGACAAGTCCACGAGCACGTCGCCCGTACACCACACGCCTCACCACGCGCTCCGTGCGAACTCGGCCATAGTGAAGGGCCCGATGTTGCAACGACGTGCGAACCGTCGCATTGACCTTGCCGGGGCCCGGCCGAGTCGATCGACCCGAGTCGGCAGGTTGGATGCCGAGCTCCTCTTCCACATCCGCACTCTAGCGAACCGGCGGCCTAGCGAGGTCACCGCGGACAGGGCAACTGAGCAGGTCGCTCAACGATCACCGGCTCGTCGGCTCAGCCCGCTAGGCGTGGATTGCGTCCCCCGAGTCGGCGTCGAAGAAATACAGGTTCGAGGCCGGGATATGCAGGGTGGCGCGGACGCCGACCCGCACCTCCACATCGACCGGAAGGGAGGCCAAGATCTCGCAGCCCTCCCGGGCGGCCAGCGAACCCACTTCATCGTCGGCACCCGGCAGTCCACTGCTCAGCCGCTCCACCGCCACCGGGCGAGCGTCGAGGCGGAAGTGGACAAGGGCGTTCCCGCCGAGCACCTCGACCAGTCGGATGTCGGCCCCCAGGCTCACCGAACCGTCCACATCGGACATCGTGATCCGCTCCGGCCGAAAGCCCAGGATCACCTCGGCACCGTTGCGCGACGCCACCTTGGCGGCGAGGGGATGCTCGGCAGGCAGGCTGATCTCCTGGGAGCCCACTCGCAGGGTGATCAAGCCGGCTTCGGTACGCACGCCTGCATGCATGAGGTTCATCGGAGGGGTGCCCATGAATCCCGCCACGAACACGTTCGCCGGATTGTCGTACAGCTCACGCGGGGTGGCGACTTGCTGCAGCTTTCCCAGCCGCATCACCGCGACCCGGTCACCCATGGTCATCGCCTCGACCTGATCGTGGGTCACGTAGATGGTGGTGACCCCGAGCCGGTCCTGCAGTTCGGCGATCTCGGCGCGCATCTGCACACGCAACTTCGCGTCCAGGTTCGACAACGGCTCGTCCATCAGGAAGAGCTTCGGTTCGCGGACGATGGCCCGACCCATGGCGACGCGCTGCCGCTGGCCACCGGAGAGCTGGGCAGGCTTGCGCTCCAGGTAGGGGGTCAGATCCAGCAGTTCGGCAGCAGCCTCCACCCGCTTGGCAATATCCGCCTTGGGTAGGCGACGGACCTTCAACGCGTACCCGATGTTCTGACGAACGGTCATATGCGGGTAGAGCGCATACGACTGGAAGACCATGGCGATGTCGCGCCCACGTGGGGGCACTGAGTTAACCACGTCATCACCGATCTTGACGGTTCCGGAGGTGATCTCCTCCAGGCCGGCCACCATGCGAAGGGCAGTGGTCTTGCCGCACCCCGATGGCCCGACCAGGACGAGGAACTCCCCATCGGCAACCTCAATGCTGAACCGGTCCACCGCGGTCGAACCGTTCGGGAAGACCTTGGTGAGGTCCTGCAGGGTCACACTTGCCATTAGCCCTTCACCGCCCCTCTGGACAGCCCGCTGACGAGATATCTCTGGGCTGACATGAACACGATCAATGCCGGAATGGTGACCAGCACCGCGGCAGCGCTGAGACGCTCCCAGGACTGGTCGAACTGGAAGACATAGGTGCGCAGGCCTAGGGGCAGGGTGAACAACTCCGGGGACAGCAGGATGACGTTCGCGAAGGCGACCTCGTTCCACGCCGTGATGAACGTGTAGAACGAGGTGACTGCCAGGCCGGGCAGGGCCAGGGGTAGCACCAGGCGCCAGAACGTGCCGAAGGGAGTGAGCCCGTCCATCAGGCCTGACTCGTCGATGGCGATCGGGATGGTGTCGAAGTATCCCTTCAGCATCCAGGTACAGAAGGGCACCGCGATGGTGGAGTACGCAAAGAGCAGGCCCGCCCGACTGTCGAGCATGGTGAATCCGAAGATCGGGAACTTCACCAGCATCGCGTAGATGGGAACCATCAGGATGGCTGCGGGAAACATCTGCGTGACCAGGAAGCTGTTCAGCGCGGACCGATACCCAGGGAACTTGTAGCGGGACAGGGCGTAGGCGGCGGTCGATGACAGGAACAGACCGACCACCGTGGTGACCACCGCCGCGATGATCGAGTTCATGAACCAGGTCAGGAACTCACCGTCGTTCTCGGTGAGCACCTTGCGATAGGGCTCCAGGGTCCAGACCTCGGGGAGGATCTTCAGGCCCCGCGCCGAGGTGATCTCGTTCTCCGACTTGAAGGAGTTGAAGAAGGTGATGACGGCCGGGAGGACGGCGAATACCGTCATGAAGATGAGGAAGGCATGCAGCCCCATCGACTTGTGCAGTGGCCGCTTCTTGCCCTTGCCGGCCACGGAGAGGATGGCCGGGGACTTGGACTGGGTTGACATCACCAGGTCTCCTCACCGAGTTTGCGGACGGTCCTTCGGTAGATGCTGGAGAAGACGATCAGGATCGACAGGATGATGACCCCGTAGGCCGTGCCGACTCCGTACAACTTGTAGTCGAAGGCATTGGTGTAGGCCCAGGTGGTGAGGATCTGGGTCGAGGTGCCCGGACCGCCACCGGTGATCAGGTAGATCACCGCGAAGACATTGAAGGTCCAGATCAGGCCGAGCAGGATGACGGTCGCCGACACCGGGCGCAGCCCCGGCATCGTGACGTCGCGGAAGCGCTGCCAGGCATTGGCCCCGTCGACCTCTGCGGCCTCGATCTGCTCCGGATCAATGGCCTGCAGTCCACCCAGCAGGGCGACCACCATGAACGGAAAGCCCAGCCAGATGTTCACCAGGATGACCGAGAACTTGGCCCAGGTGTCGTCACCGAGGAATGCCGGGGACTCGATCCCCAGGCTGTAGAGCAAATCGGCGAAGAACCCGTACGGGGAGTTGAACATGAACCGCCAGGAGAATGCCGAGACGAAGACCGGCATGGCCCACGGGATCAGCAGCAGGATTCGGTAGCCGGCCCGGAAGCGCACCTTCCGGTTCAAGGACAGGGCCAGGCCAAGGCCCAAGACATAGTGGAAGAACACGCACGAGATGGTCCAGATGATGGTGAACCACAGGACGTCTCTGAACTCCTGGCTCTGCAGGATCTGGATGTAGTTCTCCAAGCCGACCCAGATGTAGGAGTCCTCCATGAAGACGTTCAGGGAGTTGAACTGGTCGGCGTTGGTGAACGAGAAGATGATCGCCTGGATCAAGGGGTAGAGCACCAGGACGAGCATCGCGACGAAGACCGGGGTGATCAGCGCGTAGGCGTACCACCAGCGCGCCCAGCCCGCACGAATGCGCGCCAAGGGTCCGCTACCGGGCGGGCTCGGCTTCTCGAAGCCGGTGGGCTCATCGAGTGTGCGGTGACCGGGGTCGGCGATGATGACGCCGGGAGCTCCGGGCGGCAACTCCACGCTCATCGGCTCAGCCTCCTCTACTTCCCGGATGACAGGGTGCCCACCTTCGCAGATGCGGGACCCCGCTCACGAATGCTCGCGAACGGGGCCCCGCATCAACGGTTGCGCGACTACTTCACGATGGTGTAGCTGCCGAACAACTTGTTCTTCCACTGGTTGGCGACCGAGTCCAGGGCATTCTGGGCGGTGACCTTACCGCTCAGGTAGTCCTGGACAGCCGGGCCGAAGGCGGAGTAGATCTGACCCGCCTGGGGCACGACCGGACGAGCAGTGGCGACCTTCATCTGCGGCAGGAAGGCCCCGATGAGCGGATTCGCCTTCACTGACGAGGCGTTGTAGGCCGACACCAGAGCCGGCAGCAGGTTGTTCTTCGCTGCGAAGGCCTCGTTCGCCTGCGGGCCGGCCAGGTACTGCATCAGCTTGACAGCGGCTTCCTTGTTCTTGGTGCCCTTGCCGATGACCCAGCCGTTGCCGCCGACCGGCGAACCCTGCTTGCCACCCGGTCCGGCCGGGATGACCATGACACCCAGCTTGGACTTGTCGTTGTTGAACGCCTTGCCACTGAGCACGTCAGCCGTGGACCACGGGCCGTTGACGATCATGGCGACCTCGCCGTTCTTGAACGCGGTCATCGCATTGCCGTAGTCGTTGGCGAAGTCCTTGTTGGGAACCGCGCACTTGCTTGAGAACAGGGACTTGTAGGCCTCAAGACCGGCCACCGAGTTCTTGTCGGCGATCAGGATCTGTCGCTTGGCCGGGTCGATCAGGCCACCACCGTAGCCCCACACCCACGGCTGCACCCAGTACGCGTCGCCGCGCAGGAAGATCCCGTTCGCATTGGGGAACTTGCTCTCGCACAGGGCCTGCAGGTCCGCCAGGGTCTTGGGCATCGAGGTGATGCCGGCCTTGGCGAAGAGGTCCTTGTTGTACAGCACCGCGAGGGCATCGGGAGCATTCGGCAGACCCCAGACCTTGTTCGCGTACTTGTAGTAGGCGATGGCACCGGGGAGATACTGCGCCTGAAGCGAAGCCGGGACATCACTGGTCACGTCGGTGAGGAAGCCCTTGGAGGCCCACAGGGCGACGTCAGCAATCTCGGCGCGCATGATGTCCGGTCCCTTGCCGGCCTGCACGGCGGCACTGAACTTGGCATCGCGATCCCCGAAGGGGACGGAGACGACGTTGACCTTGACACCCGGGTTGGCCTTCTCGAAGCCAGCCACGATGGTCTTCAGGGTCGGCGTCTCGGTGTCGTTCGTCGTCGTCCACAGGGTGAGCGTGGTGGCGGCATTTGCGGTCGGCATCACACCGAACAGCAACGCGCCGGCGGCGGCGGCCACGAGGCCGGCCTTGGCGAATCTCTTCATGGTGTCCTCTACTCCTCGCACCCGAGGTGATGTGAACCCCCACTGCGGGCGCAGCGAGGGGTGCTACGTCCGGGCATCGTCTCAGGAAGGGGAATGTTGCGCAACCGCTTTCATGTGCGAATTCCATGTAACGTCAACACCTTGTTTCATGGGCGTTCATCTCACCCCGTCACCGTATGTACACGGTTCCCAGGCCGTTCATGCCGCCCACCGGTGAACTCCGCCAGCCGTCCACGTCGGTTCCGTCGATCACTGTTCGCCCGGTACCGCGCTTTCGAGCCTTGCCAGGGCCACCTCGGCCCGCAAGGATTCGCCCATGTCCATCGACACCGAGGCGGTCCGCCTCCAGCGCCGTCGCGTGCAACGGGGCTGGTACTTCTACGACTGGGCCGCCTCCGCCTTCTCCACCACCGTCGTCACCGTCTTCCTCGGCCCGTACCTGACCTCGGTGGCCGAGGGCGCGGCCGAGGCCGGTGAGTCGATCACCATCCTGGGCCTCATCCCGGTCACCGCCCAGTCCTACTTCCCCTACGTGGTGTCGCTTTCGGTGATCCTGCAGGTCATCGCGATGCCCCTGGTCGGAGCCTTCGCCGACGTGGCCCGCTCGCGCCGGACCGTGATGGGCCTGTTCGCATATATCGGTGCGTTCGCCGTCATGGGGATGTTCTTCCTGCAGGGCACCAACTACCAACTCGGCGGGATCCTGTTCATCGTGGCGAACGTGGCCTTCGGTGCCGCCATGGTCGTCTACAACTCCTTCCTGCCGGAGATCGCCACCCCCGACGAGCGGGACGGCGTCTCATCCCGAGCCTGGGCGATGGGGTACGTCGGCGGCGGCCTGCTGGTGGTGATCAACCTCGCACTCTTCCTGGGCCATGCCAGCCTCGGTATCGAGGAGGGGTTCGCGGTTCGGATCTGCCTGCTCTCGGCCGGACTGTGGTGGGCCGTCTTCGCCCTCATCCCGCTGGCCCGGCTTCGCGATCAGCGCAGGCTGACGGCCGCGAACCCAGCGGACGCGAGTCCAGCAGGCACCAGCCCAGCCGCTGCCCACGCCACGACCCCGCGCACCGGCGGTGGCTTCCGCCAACTGGGACGAACCTTCGCCGAGCTCCGGCAGTACCCGCAGGCCCTGCTGTTCATCGCTGCCTTCTTCTTCTACAACGACGGCATCCAGACCGTGATCGGCCTGTCGGCCACGTACGCCGACCAGGAACTGGGCCTGCCCACCACCGTGGTCATCGTCGCGGTCCTGGTGGTGCAGGTGGTGGGCATCGCCGGCGCCCTGTTGCTCGGCCGCATCGCCGGACGCATCGGCGCCAAGCGGGTCGTGCTCGGCAGCCTGGTGCTGTGGGCACTGGTCCTGGTGTTCGCCTTCATCCTGCCGGCCGGGGCCACCACCCTGTTCCTGCTGCTGGCCGCTGCCATCGGGTTCGTGCTGGGCGGCAGCCAGGCGTTGTCCAGGTCGCTGTTCGCCCAGTTGATTCCCCGGGACAAGGAAGGCGAGTACTACTCCTTCTATGAGGTCTCGAACGGAGTCAGTTGCATCCTCGGCCCGCTGGTCATTGCCCTGAGCCTGCATTTCCTCGGCGCCTACCAAGTCGCCATCCTGGGCCTGGAAGTAGTCAT
>Ga0172376_10009434_pt1 | contig 10034 bp, 5 predicted proteins | sample Lak35m_FD_121114 | JGI IMG/M metagenome (GOLD analysis project Ga0172376, IMG submission 121114) | Freshwater microbial communities from Kabuno Bay, South-Kivu, Congo - kab_092012_35m | ecosystem: Environmental > Aquatic > Freshwater > Lake | place: Democratic Republic of the Congo: South-Kivu... | reverse complement strand
TGGGATGAATCGCCCCTTTGGGGCTTCGGGGATGGTGCGAGGAAGGGGATTTTCGGAGGTCGCGGGGGCGGACCTGGGGCGACGCTGCGCTTTGCCCCAGGCTGGGATGAATCGCCCCTTTGGGGCTGGAGGGGTGGAACGCGGACGTAGTTTATCTATCTTACCGAATAGGCTCCTGACCCCTTATCTGCTCCATGGTTTATCTATATTACCAAATAGGCTCCCCTGACCCCTTATCTGCTCCCCGCGACTGGTCGACCACGGAAACCACATCGAAGCTTCACACGAAAATCGGTTCGGGGCGGGTTGTGGTTCTGATATATTGGCTGCTGATGGCACCCGGGGTTTCGACGAATCGCGGCACAGGCAGGCAATGACCATGATTTTCGGCAAGTCTTCGCTCGCACTCACAGCTTCGCTGTCGCTGGTTTTCGCATCGGTAACGATGGCGCGGGAGGCGGCCCCGGACGGCGCGAAGCCGGCGCCGACGTGGCCGGGGCTGAAGCGGGACGGGCGTGTGCTTTTGCCCAATGGCTGGTCGCTCCAGCCGGCGGGGAAGCAGCTCAAGATCGGCGACTTGCCGGTGCAGATGGTGCAGCATCCGACGGAGCCGATTCTGGCCATTCTGCATGCCGGTTATGGCGAGCATGAAGTGATCACGGTGAATCAGAAGACGGGCCGGATGATCGGCCGTGCTTCGGTGCCGCATACGTTTTCGGGGATCGTGTTTTCGCCGGACGGGAAGAACGTGTATGTCGGCGGCGGGTTCGACGACACGGTGCAGATTTTCGATTATGCCGACGGGCTTCTGTTCAACCGGCGGCAGTTGATCTATCCGGACCGGGCGGAGTTTATGTCGGCACCGGCTGCGGGCTTCGGGCAGATGCGCGACAAGCAGCGGGCCGTGGGCGGGCTGGCGATTTCGGGCGACGGCAAGACGCTATGGACGAGTCATGTGTTCGGCCACAGCGTGGGCCGGTTCGACCTGACGACGGGCCAATACGCGGGCGAATTGAAATTGCCGGCCGAGTCGTATCCGTATCAATTGACTTTTGACCAGTCCCGCAACCGGCTTTATGTGTCGCTTTGGGGTGCTTCGAAGGTGGCGGTGGTGGACGCGGCGAAGTTCGAAATGACGGGCAGTTACGAAACGCAGGAGCATCCCAACGAGATGCTGTTGAACAAAAGCGGGCGGGTGTTGTTCGTGGCGAACGCGAACCGGAACACGGTGAGCGTGATCGACACGGAGAGCGGCAAGAACCTGGAGACGATCGGGACGGCGATCGCGCCGAACCTGCCGCCGGGCTCGACGCCGAATTCGCTGGCCCTGACGCCGGACGAGTCGCTCCTGTTCGTGACCAACGCGAATACGAACGACGTGGCGGTGATCAATGTGAGCAAGCCGGGGGCCAGCCAGTCGCTGGGTTTCATCCCGGTGGGGTGGTATCCGACGAGCGTGCGGGTGTCGGCGGACGGCAAGACGCTATTCGTGACCAACGGCAAGGGGAACACGAGCCGGCCGAACCGGGAGGGGCCGAACCCGCTGGTGGCGGCGGACAGTTACGAAGGCAGGCTGCGGGACTATATCGGGCAGTTGTTCCAGGGAACGCTTTCGACGATTCCGGTGCCGACTCCGGGGCAGTTGACGGCGATGACGAAGACGGTGCTGAGCTGCAGCCCGGTGAACCCGGTCGATCCGAAGGCGCCGCGGGGCGCGGCGGCGGCACGGGCGGAGAACAATCCGATTCCGGCGAAGCAGGGCGAACCTTCGCCGATCACGCATTGCATTTATATCATCAAGGAAAACCGGACTTATGACCAGGTCTTCGGCGATATCGCCAAGGGCAATGGTGACCCGGACTTGTGCCTGTTCCCCGAGAAGGTGACGCCGAACCTGCACGCGCTGGTGGAGGAATTCGTGCTGCTCGACAATTTTTATGTCGAGAGCGAGGTTTCGGCCGACGGGCACGAATGGACGATGGGGGCTTATGCGACGGACTTCGTCGAGCGGCTCTGGCCGATCGGTTACCGGGGCGACCGGCGGGCGCCGTATCCGGCGGAGGCGAAGTTCGACATCGCGACGCCGGCGGGCGGATACCTTTGGGACCGGGCGGCCGCGAAGAACGTGACGTATCGCAGTTACGGCGAATTCGTGGACAACGGGCCGACGCCGGCGGACCCCGCGACGACGAAGCTGAAGGTGCTCCAGGGCCATTTCGACCCGAAGTATCGCAGTTATGACCTGACGTATCCGGACACGAAGCGTGCGGAGCGGTTTCTGGAAGAGCTGGCCGAATTCGAAACGAAGGGCGAGATGCCGCGGCTGATCGTGATGCGGCTCGGGAATGACCACACTTCGGGCACGCGGCCGGGAGCATTGACGCCGACGGCGATGGTGGCCGAGAACGACTATGCCGTGGGCATGGTGGTGGAGGGGCTTTCGAAGTCGAAATTCTGGAAGAACCTGGCGATTTTCGTGGTGGAGGACGACGCCCAGAACGGGTCGGACCATGTGGACGCGCACCGGACGACGGCCCTGGTGGTGAGCCCGTATACGAAGCGCAAGCATCTGGATTCGACGATGTACACGACGAGTTCGATGCTCAGGACGATGGAGCTGATCCTGGGCCTGGACCCGATGAGCCAGTTCGACGCGGCGGCGCGGCCGATGTACGCCAGTTTCACGGCCGATGCGAATTTCGCGGCGTTCACGAAGGTCGAGCCGAAGGTAGACATTCGGGCCCGCAACACGGCGACGGCGTGGGGGGCGGAGAAGTCGATGCAATTGAACCTGGACAAGGAGGACCAGGCGGACGACCTTGTGTTCAACGAGATCATCTGGAAGTCGGTCAAGGGCCCGGATTCGCCGATGCCGCCGCCGGTTCGGGCGGCCTTCATTTTCCCGATCGAGGACGAAGAGGAGGAGGAAAATGACGATGACGACGAAGATGACGATGATGATGATGACGACAAAAAAGTGAAAAGGTCGACACGTGTCGATCGTTAAAGCGGAATGGCCTGCTCGAGGCGGTGAGTGGCCGAGTGGCGAAAAGGCACTTGCCGCCGCTTTTTCGAGTGGGCGGATTCGTTGACGATCGGATGAGCGTCGATGGTGCGCATCGGCCCGAAATCGAATTCGGGCCTTTTGTGCGCCTCTTGCTTAAGTCAAATCGATATGAGAGATTGAGGATCCCGGAATTCGTCGCAGGGACGTTATCGATTTTGTGCATTGACACCCGACGAAAGGGGAACCGAAATGGAATTTCAGTCTTTGGCTCTGTTGATGATCGGGCTTTTCGCCGTGGCCTCGCTGGTGTATTTCGCCTACCGGTATTTCGCCGTGACGGAGAAGGAGACGGTGAAGTCGAGATTCACGCCTGTGACGACTTCATGTTACCGGCTGAAGCCGACGAGCCCGACGCCCGGGATCTTTTCCTGCAAGACCAAGATCGGCCTGTTGGCATCGACGTACACGGATCCGACGACGGGCGCGGGCAAAGTCAAGAAGATCTCGGGCAAGCTGATTTTGCCTTCGATGTCGCCTTTTTCGGACGCCGCGTTTCAGGTGACGAAAAAGATGGACCCATTCACGGGTGGCACGATCCACTATTCGAATGTGGTCTGCGACGTCAAGCAGCAGGTCACGGCGGCCGATTTGCCGGCGCATTCGATTCCAGGAAGCGATCTGACATTTTCGTTTCAGATCGATTTCGACAACGGGAATCAGGACATCATCGACAACGTTCCGATCAAGCCGATCGATATCGAGCCCTGCTGAGGTGGTGATCGTGCGAATCGAAACCGGCACGCGCGATTCGAATCGCGATCCGGCTCATTCGTGGCGTGAAGCGCGGGTTGCCGCGATCTTCATCGTTGCGTCAAGTCGCAGTGCGTCCAACTGTGTAACGCATTCTCCCTGGAGTCTCGCAACGTGAATCGCCGCAACATTGTATTTGGAATGGTGTTCGCCGTCGCGACGGGTTTGTCGGTCGGAAGCCTGAGCCGGTCACGAACGGCCGCGGCAGCCGCGCTGCAGAACATCGTCCGCGTCTCGCCGGTCTATTTCAAGACGAGCAAGAGCCCGACTTTCCGCAAAATCGCCGTTCGGTTCGACATCAGCGGAACCCGGAGCGCCATCACGCTGGGGGCGGCGAGTTGCGGCGGCGAGCAATTCACGCTGCTGACATCCAACACGGTGATGGACTCGGCGATGAACATGACTTACGTGAGTGCGACATACGTGCCGAAGATGCCGCCGGCGGGCGATTCGCCGGTGAAGTCGGGCGGACTGGCCGACATGACGTTTTCGATCACGATCGACAACGTGATGTCGAACCCGAATTCGCAAGGGCCGGTGATCGACATCGATCCTTGTGCGACACGCTGACGGCAAAATGGCGGGGATCGGTTCGGTCACTTCAGATCGAACGATTCCCGCAGTTTTTTCAGGTCGTTCTGACGATCCTTCCGTAGCGGCAGTTTTTCGTTGACGGCTTCGAGATCTGCCGCGGCCCGTTTCGCGAGTTCGGTTCGCTTTTGCGGATTTCGCTCCTGATGGGCCATTTCCGCGAGAATGTGAGCGCGCAGGGCTTTTTTCTCGGGGTCGCTCGATTCCGCCACGAGCTTATCGGCTTTTTCCAGGGCGGACGCATCGTCCATCAAGCCTTCGAATTTCATTTGGGTTTCCCGTTCGAAGCGTTTCATGTCGACGAACGCCCAGAGAAGGTTATCCAGGTAACTGGCGGCACCCTGGGCTTCTTTGTCGAGCGCGAAGAAGGTCTTGTAAGCGACTTCGTAATGACCGAAGGCTTCCTGGATCGAAGCGGGGTCGCCTTTGGCATGCAAGGCATCGGCCAGGCCGTGATGGGAATCGCCGATAAGATAGTGATAATCGGGTTGCAATTCCTGTTTCGCGGCCGCGACCTGATTTCGTTTCTGTTCCGATTCGTCAAGAGCTTCCCGAAAGAATTTGAGGGCGAGATCGTGATCGTTCGCCCGCAAATGGTGATTGGCGAACTCGAACCTGGCCGAGACCGCATATTTGAATTGCTGGTCATCGACTTCCTTGAGTTTGGCGAACCAGGTACGCTGGAGTGTCTCGATGCGTTCGAGCACTTTTTTCTGATCGTCATCACGTCCGACTTGAGCGAGCAACGCGCTTTTCGCAATCTGAAGGACAAACTCGAAGAACTCGTCGAGTTTGGGAATTTTCTGGTCTCCACGAACATGGGTCACGATCTGGATCGCCTGATCCAGGGATTTCTCGGCGGCAGCGTAGTTTCCGGTCATTTGGTCCAGAATCGCGTTATCGTAGTAGACCTGGGCCAGATCGACAAGCGCGATGCCCTTCCTCGCCAATTCGATCAGCAGGGACAGAGCGTTTCTGTAATGAGTTTTCGCTCGCTTGGGGTCGCCGATGAATCGTGCGACGTTGCCGGCTTCACGTTCGACTTGAGCCCATAACAATCGAATGCCATCGTTATTTTGGTTTTCGGGTCGCGTGGCGAACCCTTTGAGCCGGTTGGCGAGATCCTCGGCAATCTCGAGCCTGACTTTCGACATGCCGGGAATCGCAGGCAGTTTTTGGGCGACCACCTTGAGCATGTCGCGGGCCAGACTGGAAACGAAGGCGAAGTTCTTTTCCGCGAGTTGTCTGGCCGCGACTTCCTCTTCTTTCGCCCTGGCTTCCGCGATGGCCGCTTTTTCGGCCTTGACCAGCGCGGCTGATTTCTGGTCGAGCGCGGTCTCGGTCTCCTTTTTGGCCGTGACGGCGACGTCGCGGGCTTCCGAAATCCGGTAATTCGCGACGATCAGGCCACCGGTTCCGAGCAATGACACGATCGTGGCGGCCGCGAGCGAACGGCTGTGCCGCTTGAGAAAGCGGGAGGCCTTGCGCCGGGGACTTTCCTTGACATGACTGAGCGGAAGATCGGCCCGCCAGCGTTTCAGCTCGTCGCCCAGGTTCTTGACCGATTCGAATCGGTCAGACTGTTCGGGGCTCATGGCCTTTTTGCAGATGCCGATCAGGCCGTCGTCAACACCCGGCAGAACTGGCCTGGACCAATCGACATCGCAGCTGGCGGCGCGGCGGCGCGATTCGTGCGGATCCTTCGAGGCATATGGTGCCTCACCATAAGCCAGCGCGTAGAGTGTCGCACCGAGAAGGAAAATGTCGGTGGAGTCGTTATGCAAATGCACATCGCAGTTGGCCTGCTCCGGGCTCATGTAGGCGGCGGTACCGTAATAGCCCCACTCGGTCTGTTCGGAGCCGCTTCGGACAGTGCCGTCAGTGGATTCATGAGTTTTGGTGGCGCCGGAGTATTTGCGGAGCGATTTGGCGATCCCCCAGTCGGCCAGGTATACCTCACCTTGATGCCCAATCAGGATGTTCTTGGGCTTGATGTCCCGATGGATGATTCCCCGTTCATGGCCTTGGGAAACGGCCCTGCAGACCTCGATGAGCGAATCGATCCGTTCCCGGAAGAGGAGGTCGCTTTCGGAGGCATCGATCTGCATCGATTCATCGCGAATGCGCAGCTTTTCGATTTCCTTGGAAAGATCGCCGTTGGGATAAAACGGCAGAATCAGGAAGGGAATGCCGTTGGGCAGATGATCGAGCCCAAGTTCCTGGTTCCGGACCGGGCTGTGATCGAGGGCGTAGATCGGGATGACCGAGGGGTGCGTCAGGCGCCGGGTGATGAGCGCTTCCTGGACGAAACGTTTGCAAGTGAGGATCTGGTCCCGGGGCGAGAGTTCCAGAAACTTCTCCATGCGGACTGTCTTGATCGCGACGAAGCTTTTCAGTTCGATGTCCCAGGCTCGAAAGACATCCGCCTGGCCACCCCTACTGATCAGTTGGAGGATCCTGTAGCGCGCGGATTCGAAGAATCCGAAGCTGGAATTGGCCTTGTTCGAGCCCGGGTGATCGTCGTCTTCCGTGATGTCGCCCGCGCGTTTTTTGCCGTGGGTATCCTCCACGGTTTCGGCCTGTGCGTCGAAGGGACCCGGCGGAGTGAGCAGGTCATCGGGCGGCTGATGGGCGGCGAACGTCTTTTCGAACTCTTCGGCGGACTGGATCGCTTCGGTGATCGATGCCTCGATCCGCGCGGTGTCGCCGTTGTGCGAATCGATCAACTCCTTTTCGAACTGTTCCAGATCGTCGAGCACTTTCGGGTCGAGCCCGACGTTCCCTTCGAGGTAACCGCGAACGTCGAACGTCGAATCCTCCCGCAGCATCGCCTCGATTTGTCGGAACGTCTTTCGGTCGATCAGTTTCGATTGCAGGGCACGCTTCAGAAGAACGTTCGCTCCCGGGCCCTGGACCGGATTCTTCGAAGGGATTTGCTCGGTGGGATCGTTCGTTTCATCGGAATTCCCGGCGTTCATTCGCGAAGCTCTCCCCCAAGGTCAGACATGTCGAATCGAAACGGGCACAAAACTTGGACATGCGAATCTCACGAACCGAATTCACCGCATGGATCGAGATTAGTGCATCGGCGCGAACGTCACAAGCGACGGCGGCAAGTTCGGATACGATCGATCGCCACAAGGGCGGAGGCGTTCGGCGGCACCCGCGCCGCGCGTACGAAACCGGCTTGCCGGACGCTCTGGTAAGAGATATCGATTTTCACGACGGAAAAGCGCATTTTTCGGAACGGCGATTTGACGCGCGGCACTTTGCGTTCCAGAATTCCACATGAGGGCTGGTATCTCCCGGATGATCGTGACGGAACACGAGTGGCGTGGATGATCGCGAAGTCCGAAACAAAGCCGGTGAAGGATCCATGGCGATGAATGTCTCCTCTTTTTTACGCGCCAGGGCCATTTTGACGGGCCTTGGGCTCGGAACCACGATGTGTTTCGGTCTCGCGGCCGAAGCCCAGGTGCTTGTGCCTCGATCCGAAACCTATCCGTCGACCGGCGCGTCGTTCGGCGGCACGGGCACGGGCAACGAGGCCTCGTTCGGGCTCGGGACCACGGGCACTGGCGTCGAGACCGGCGCCGGGCTCGGCTCCACCGGTACGGGGCAGGAATCCGATTCCGCCGGGATTTCCGAAGGCACGCCCGCCTTCATGCGGCCGATGCCGGGCATGGTCATCGGCGAAGGCATGCCGGAAGACATGCGCTCACCGGACAATCCGGCCCTGATTCCCTACGACTTCATTGGCGTGCGTCGGCCTTCCGGCCCGCCGCGGCCGGGCGATCCGCCAGCCCCCGAGCTGACGGCCGAGGAACTGACGAAGATCTATCGCCAGCTTTATTCGAACGCCATGATGCTGACCGATCCCGAGGTTCGCATCCGGGCCCTCGACCGCCTGGCCCGTTCGGAAATCTTCGGCAACAAGCTCGACGAAGCCGTCGAGGCCATCAAGGCCGCCGGCGAAACGGCCGCCACTCTGCCCACCGGGACGATCAAGAACATCCGCCTCGTGTCGCTCGTGACGACTTCGAACAACCTTTCCGACGGCCTCATTCGCGAGAGCGTCGAAGAGGGAACGGAAGACCGTTACTCCTGGGTCGACAAGGCCAAGGGCGTCTGGCGGCGGGCGGCCGACATGGCCGACATGATCACAAATCCCGACCTGCGTTCGGAAATGATGTCCCGCGTGGCTCTGGACATCTCCGAAGACGCCCAGACGATCGCGGCGAAAGTCTCCGAATTCGAACAGGTCAACGATATCGACAAGGATCGGAAAGCCCGCTACGAAGAGGCCCTGGACGAACTCTTCGACCTGGCGATCGAGATCAACAACCGCGTGCCGATGACGGTCTGGCGCAACGAAGTCGCCGAGAAGATCGCCACCAAGGCGGCCCTGGCGCTGCGGTTCGACCGCTCGCTGAAAGCCGCCCGGACGATTCGCCAGAATGCCCCGCGGGCCCTGGCGCTCAATCGCGTCGGCGAAGCGCTGGCCCTGTATGACCGCGCCGATCAGGCCACCGAGGTGTTCGTCGAATCGTCGCAGACGGCGTCTGCCGTCAAGGAGGATTCGATCCGCCATGTCGTGGCGGGCGACCTGGTCGACAGGCTGATCGCGCTGGGCCGATTCCGCGATGCCCGGATGGCGACCTATCTGTACGGCGAGGACGAATCCCGCATGAAGGCCCTGGGCGCGATCGCCGAGAATCAGGCGCGCCGCGGCGGCCCGAACCAGGCCGTCGCCTGGATCAACGCCGAAATCGCCCCGGAACACCGCTCGGTGCTGATCAAGCGGGTTCAGGACGGTGCCGTGCAGTCGATCCAGAGCAATCTGGCGACCGGCGGCGACCTGGTCCGCTGATGGATCGGATCGGCTGAAGGGCCCGAATCCACATGCAACGAAAACGTCGAAGGGAGGGGCTTGCCCCCTCCCTTCTTGCGTTGGCTGTGCGGGATCGATTCACGGTTGCGGTCGCCCGGCGGGTCGGCTCACTTGAAAAGGTCGGCGTATGTCTGTTTGACGGACCGGACACCCGCGACGATCGAGCCGATGTCGGACCCGAGGACGAACAGGCGGCAGCCGAGTCCGTGCATCTTGGCGGCGTGGCTGGCGCTGCGGGCGACGATGCCCCAGGGTTTGCCGGCTTCACGACAATAGCGGGCCAGTTCGCCGATCGTTTCCAGGCATTTCGGGTGTTCGAACTGCCCTGGCACGCCGAGGATCATGCTCAGGTCCGCCGGACCGACGAACAGGCAGTCGACATCCGGCAAAGCGGCGATATCACGAACCTCGGCAAGGGCTTCGGGGGTTTCGATCTGCACGCCGATGAACGTGTGCCGGTTGGTCCGTTCGATGTAGTCCGGCAGCGGCTCGAGGCCGAAGCGGCCATCGCGGTTGCCGCCATTGAGGCCCCGTTCGCCCCGGGGTGGGAATTTGGCCCAGCGGACGGCCCTGTCGGCGTCCTTCACGCCCCGGACCATGCTGAACATGCAGCCGTTGGCGCCGGCTTCGAGCACGCGCATGACGCTGGCATAGTCAGTGGCGGGCAGACGGACGAAGTGATCGAGCCCGTGGGCATTGGCGGCGAGGGTGCACAGTTCGACGTCGCGCATGGTC
>Ga0172376_10009433_pt1 | contig 10034 bp, 10 predicted proteins | sample Lak35m_FD_121114 | JGI IMG/M metagenome (GOLD analysis project Ga0172376, IMG submission 121114) | Freshwater microbial communities from Kabuno Bay, South-Kivu, Congo - kab_092012_35m | ecosystem: Environmental > Aquatic > Freshwater > Lake | place: Democratic Republic of the Congo: South-Kivu... | reverse complement strand
CCTCGCGCGCAATCACCCCTTCATCGACGGCAACAAGCGCACGGCCTTCGTGGCCGTCGAGCTCTTCCTGGCGCTGAACGGGCTCGAACTCCAGGCCTCCGACGAAGACTGCGTGATGACGATACTCGCCCTCGCGGCGGGCGAACTCACCGAAGAACGGTTTGCCGACTGGATACGGTCGCATGTCGTGAGTGCCTGACCGCAGGTGTCCCGCAGGGATTCTCGGCATCGCCATCCGTGTCCGTGCCTGGCGTGGACCTCAAAACAGGAAATACCGCTGCGCCATCGGCAGCACGCTCGCGGGCTCGCAGGTCAGCAACTGGCCGTCGGCGCGCACGGCGTAGGTCTGGGCGTCGATCTCCATCACCGGCGTGTAGGCGTTGTGCACCATGTCGGCCTTGTGCACGCTGCGGCAGCCGCGCACGGCCGCCAGCGGCTTGCGCAGCGCCAGGCGCGTGCCGATGTCGTCGGCCATCGCCGCCTGGCTGACGAAGGTCAGCGAGCCGCGTGCCAGTGCGCCGCCGAAGGCGCCGAACTGCGGCCGGTAGTGCACCGGCTGCGGCGTGGGGATGCTGGCGTTCGGGTCGCCCATCGCCGCCAGGGCGATGAAGCCGCCCTTGAGCACCAGGCTGGGCTTGACGCCGAAGAAGGCCGGCTTCTACAGCACCAGGTCGGCCCACTTGCCGACCTCGACCGAACCCACCTCGTGCGCGATGCCGTGGGTGAGCGCCGCATTGATCGACAGCTTGGCCACATAGCGTTTGACGCGCGCGTTGTCGTGGCGTGCACTGTCGCCGGGCAGCGTGCCCCGCTGCGCCTTCATCTTGTGCGCCGTCTGCCAGCATCGCAGCACGACCTCGCCGACCCGGCCCATGGCCTGGCTGTCGGAGGAGAACATGCTGATCGCGCCCAGGTCGTGCAGGATGTCCTCGGCGGCGATGGTCTCGCGGCGGATGCGGCTCTCGGCGAAGGCCAGGTCCTCTGCGATGGAGGCGTCCAGGTGGTGGCACACCATCAGCATGTCCAGGTGCTCGTCCAGCGTGTTGACGGTGTACGGGCGCGTGGGGTTGGTGGAAGACGGCAGCACGTTGGCCTCGCCCACCACCTTCATGATGTCCGGCGCGTGGCCGCCGCCGGCGCCCTCGGTGTGGAAGCTGTGGATGGTGCGGCCCTTGAAGGCCGCGATGGTGTCCTCGACGAAGCCGCTCTCGTTGAGCGTGTCGGTGTGGATCGCGACCTGGGTGTCGGTCTCCTCGGCCACGGCCAGGCAGTTGTCGATGGCCGCCGGTGTGGTGCCCCAGTCCTCGTGCAGCTTCATGCCGATGGCGCCGGCCTGCACCTGCTGGCGCAGCGCTTCGGGCCGGCTGGCGTTGCCCTTGCCCAGGAAGCCCAGGTTCATCGGGAAGGCCTCGGCCGCCTGCAGCATGCGCGCGATGTTCTCCGGCCCGGGCGTGCAGGTCGTGGCAAAGGTGCCGGTGGCCGGGCCGGTGCCGCCGCCGAGCATGGTGGTGACGCCGCTGGCCAGGGCCTCGTCGATCTGCTGTGGGCAGATGAAGTGGATGTGGCTGTCGATGGCGCCGGCGGTGACGATCATCCCCTCGCCCGCGAGGATCTCGGTGCCCGGCCCGATGACGATGTCCACGCCCGGCTGCACGTCGGGGTTGCCGGCCTTGCCGATGCCGCAGATGCGCTGTCCGCGGATGCCGATGTCGGCCTTGACGATGCCCCAGTGGTCGACGATCAGCGCGTTGGTGATCACCAGGTCCACCGCGTCCGCCGGGCCCGCGCCGTTGGGACGCTGGCTCTGCCCCATCCCGTCGCGTATGGTCTTGCCACCCCCGAACTTGACCTCCTCGCCATAGCCGCCGGCGCGCAGCGTCAGGTCCTGCTCGACCTCGATGACGAGGTTGGTGTCGGCCAGCCGCAGTCTATCCCCCGCGGTGGGGCCGAACATCTCTGCGTAGGCGCGTCTTCCGATCGTGGCCATTTCAGATTCCTAGAAATGCAGCGTGGTGCTCGAAGGCGCCTGCCGCTTGCGAAGCGGGCGATGGTGAGGTGTCGGGAGCAGGCCGCAGCTCAGAGCCCCCCCTGCACCAGCCCCCGGAAGCCCCAGACCTCGCGCGCCCCCGCGTAGTCCACCAGTTCGACCGTGCGCTGCTGCCCCGGCTCGAAGCGGACCGCGGTCCCCGAGGCGATGTTCAGGCGCATGCCGCGCGCGGCCGCGCGGTCGAAGCGCAGGGCCGCGTTCGTCTCGGCGAAGTGATAGTGCGAGCCCACCTGGATCGGCCGGTCGCCCGCGTTCTCCACGACCAGCGTCAGCGTGCGCCGGCCCGGGTTCAGCTCGAGCTCGCCTGGCTCGGCCAGCAGTTCGCCGGGCACCATCACTTGCGGCTCCGCCACCAGACCAGGCCGCCCACCGCCGCCAGCGCAGCGATGAAGCCGAAGACATCGGTGGCGTGCCAGTGGGTGCCCGCCAGGCCATGGCCTTCGTGGGCGTGGGCCGTCGCGCTCAGCAGTGTCGTCAGCAAGGTCAGCACGTGTGCTTTCATCATGGTCCTTCCGGGTTGGTGTTTCCGGCCCGATACCGGGCCCGCGGAGAACGGGAATGCCCCTGATTGGGGCAGGGTTTGCGGATCAGGCGATCGGTTGGTGCACCGTCACCAGCTTGGTGCCGTCGGGGAAGGTGGCTTCGACCTGGATCTCCGGGATCATCTCGGCCACGCCCTCCATCACGTCGGCACGCGAGAGCACGGTCTTGCCCTCGCTCATCAACTGCGCCACCGTCCGGCCGTCCCGCGCGCCCTCCATGATGGCTGCGGTGATCAAGGCCACGGCCTCGGGGTGGTTGAGCTTCAGGCCGCGCGCACGGCGCCGCTCCGCCAGCAGCGCGGCGGTGAAGATCAACAACTTGTCTTTCTCTCGGGGGGTCAGGTCCATGGCCGCAGGGTGAAGCAGGTTTGGTGCCATCGTAAGGCCTGTCGACGGGTGGAGTCACGGGCCCTCTTCTTCCTGGAACGCTTGAGCGCAGCGCTCACCCGACTGTGCAGCGCACGCGCGCAAGCGCACACATGCGGGTGAGGGCGCATCGCGCGCGCACCACCGCGCGAGACCCCAGGCCTGGCATGGGTATTGCGGAGGTCTCACCGGCGTTCCCCCAACCACCCTGGAGTCCCCGTCATGCTTCCTGCAAACCCGAACCGTCGTGCCGGCCTGAAGACGCTGGCCGCAGCCCTCCTCGCCGCCGGCCTCGTCTCGCCCGCACTCGCTCAGAACACCATCAAGGTCGGCGTGCTGCACTCGCTGTCCGGCACGATGGCGATTTCCGAGACGGTGCTGAAGGACACCGTGCTGATGGCCATCGACGAGATCAACGCCAAGGGCGGCGTCCTCGGCAAGAAGCTCGAGCCCGTGGTCGTCGACCCGGCGTCGAACTGGCCGCTGTTCGCCGAGAAGGCCAAGCAGTTGATCACCCAGGACAAGGTGGCCGTAGTCTTCGGCTGCTGGACCAGCGTGTCGCGCAAGTCCGTGCTGCCGGTCTTCGAGGAGACCAACAGCCTGCTGTTCTACCCCGTGCAGTACGAGGGCGAGGAACTCAGCAAGAACGTCTTCTACACCGGCGCGGCGCCCAACCAGCAGGCCATCCCGGCGGTCGAGTACCTGATGAGCAAGGACGGCGGCGAGGCCAAGCGCTTCGTCCTGCTGGGCACCGACTACGTGTACCCGCGCACGACCAACAAGATCCTGCGCGCCTTCCTGAAGGCCAAGGGCGTGGCCGAGGCCGACATCATGGAGGAGTACACGCCCTTCGGCCATGCCGACTACCAGAGCATCATCGCCAAGATCAAGAAGTTCGCCAGCGAGGGCAAGAAGACGGCCGTCGTCTCCACCATCAACGGCGATTCCAACGTGCCCTTCTACAAGGAACTGGGCAACCAGGGCCTGAAGGCCACCGACGTGCCGGTCGTGGCCTTCTCGGTGGGCGAGGAGGAACTGCGTGGCGTCGACACCAAGCCGCTCGTGGGCCACCTGGCAGCCTGGAATTACTTCATGTCGATCAAGAACCCGGCGAACACAGAGTTCACGAAGAAGTGGGCCGACTACGCCAAGGCCAAGGGCATTGCCGGCCACAAGGACAAGCCGCTGACCAACGACCCGATGGAGGCCACCTACATCGGCCTGTACATGTGGAAGCAGGCGGTCGAGAAGGCCAAGAGCACCGACACCGACAAGGTCATCGCAGCCATGGCCGGCCAGACCTTCAAGGCGCCCAGCGGCATCACTTCGAAGATGGACGAGAAGAACCACCATCTGCACAAGAGCGTGTTCATCGGCGAGGTGCAGGCCGACGGCCAGTTCAAGGTGGTGTGGAAGACCAAGGGCCCGGTCGTCGCCGACCCCTGGAGCGACTTCATCCCCGAGAACAAGGGCAAGAAGAACGAGCCCGTCGTCGCCAAGAAGTCCTGAGCGCGCGATGAGCGGTGACGACGTGACGAGCCGCAGGTGCCCTGATGGGCATCTACGCACCCGCCTGCGCAGGCGCTTTGGCCCGCGGTCTTTCCGGCCGGCCGTGGCGCAGGCGCAGGCCGTCGTGAACCGCTGGTGGGCCTGCGCCACGCGGGCCCTGCTGCTCGTGCTCGGGCTCATGTTCGGGGCAGGGGCGCTGGCCCTGACCCCCGAGCAGGCGCTGCGTCTGGTCGACGGCGGCAGCGACGATCGCATCGAGGCGATGTCGCAGGCCGTCCCGCAAGGCGATGCGGCGCTGCGGGCCTTCCTCGAAGCCGTCCTGGCCGACGGGGTCAAGGTTCACGACGGTCGTGTCTACGTGCTGCGTGGCGACGCCTATGTGCTCGCCGGCACCGACGAGACCGCAGAGCCTCCTGACGAGGCCGAGGACGTCGTCAACAACAACCGCATGCGTGGCGAGCTCGAGGCCGCCATCGCTGCGCTGAGCCTGCTGGCGGACGACCGCGCGACCCGCGCCGCCGCCATCGATGCGCTGCGTGGACGCCCGGACGCCGCCAGACTGCCGCTGGTCGAGCGCGCGATCGCCTCCGAGCAGGACCCACGCCTGCGCGAGGGCCTCTTGCGCCTGCAGGACATGATGCGGCTGTGGGCCGCTGACCGCACGCTGCGTCTGGACGCGGCGCGTGCGCTTGCGAACAGCGCCGACCCGGCCATCCGGGCCAGCCTGCTGCAGCGCCTGGCCGAGGAACCGGATGCCCTTGTCAGGGCCGAGCTCCAGCGGGCGGCCGACGCGGTGCGCGAGCGGCTGGCCTGGGGCGAGCGCCTGGGCGTGCTGTTCACGGGCCTGAGCCTGGGGTCGATCCTGATGCTGGCCGCCCTCGGCCTGGCCATCACCTACGGGCTGATGGGTGTGATCAACATGGCGCACGGCGAGCTGATCATGATCGGCGCCTATGCCACCTACGTCGTGCAGGGGCTGTTCCGACAGCACGCGCCGCAATGGTTCGACGCCTACGTCCTGGCGGCGATCCCGGCGTCCTTCGCCTGTGCCGCCCTGGTCGGCGCGGTGCTGGAGCGCAGCGTCATCCGCTGGCTCTACGGCCGGCCGCTCGAGACGCTGCTGGCCACCTGGGGCATCAGTCTGATCCTGATGCAGGCGGTGCGTTCGATCTTCGGTGCGCAGAACGTCGCGGTCGAGAACCCCTCCTGGTTGTCCGGAGGATGGGAGTTGCTGCCCAACCTGACCCTGCCGTGGAACCGCGTGGCCATCCTGGTCTTCGCCGCGGCCGTGCTGGCCGGGGTGGCGCTGGTGATCGCGCGCACACGGCTGGGGCTGTTCGTGCGCGGCGTGACGCAGAACCGTCGCATGGCCGCCTGCGTCGGCGTGCACACGGCGCGCGTGGACACCTGGGCCTTCGCGCTGGGGGCGGGCATCGCCGGGCTGGCCGGCTGCGCGCTCAGCCAGGTGGGCAATGTCGGGCCGGATCTCGGGCAGGCCTACATCGTCGATTCCTTCATGGTCGTCGTGCTCGGCGGCGTGGGGCAACTGGCGGGCACGGTCTACGCCGGGCTTGGCCTGGGGGTGCTGAACAAGGTGCTCGAAGGCTGGCAGGGCGCGGTGCTGGCCAAGATCATGGTCCTGATCTTCATCGTGGCCTTCATCCAGAAGCGTCCCCAGGGGCTGTTCGCCCTCAAGGGCCGCAGTGCGGAGGCATGAGGTGGTGACCCTGACATCCCCAATGTCGCGAATCTCGTGGATCTCGCGGATCTCGCGGATCTCGCGGATCTCGCGGAGCCCGCAACCCCGCGTCGGGGCATGCGTTGCCCGAGGCCGGCTGGGCCGACCGGGACACCGGGTGTGCTCGCCGTGCGCGCCTGCAGGCTGGCGGCGGCCGGGCGACGACAGGGTCGTGCCGACATGAACACAGCGCTCGGAATCCGCGGCTGGACGGCCGTGCTGGCCTGCCTGCTGGCGCTGGTCTTCGGCGTGCCCGTGCTGCATCTGGCCGTGCCAGAGGGGCATGCCCTGCATCTCAGCGGCTTCTACGTCAGCCTGCTGGGCAAGATCCTGTGCTACGCGATCTGCGCGTTGGCCATGGACCTGATCTGGGGCTACACCGGCATCCTGTCGCTGGGCCACGGCCTGTTCTTCGCCCTGGGCGGCTACGCGATGGGCATGTACCTGATGCGGCAGATCGGGCGCGACGGCCAGTACAAGGCCGATCTGCCTGACTTCATGGTCTTCCTGAACTGGAAGGAGTTCCCCTGGCACTGGGCGCTCAGCGACAGTTTCCTTGCGCAGGCGCTGCTGGTGGTGGCCGTGCCCGGGCTGCTGGCCTTCGTCTTCGGCTGGTTCGCCTTCCGCTCGCGCATCAAGGGGGTGTACTTCTCGATCATCACGCAGGCGCTGACCTACGCGGCGATGCTGCTGTTCTTCCGCAACGAGACCGGCTTCGGCGGCAACAACGGCTTTACCGACTTCAAGCGCCTGCTCGATCTGCCGATCGCCACGGCTGGCATGCGCGTGACGCTGTGCGTGCTCAGCGGGCTGGTGCTGATCGGCTTCTTCCTGATGTCGCGCGTCATCGTGCGCAGCCGTTACGGCCGCGTGCTGCAGGCGATCCGGGATGCCGAGAGCCGGGTCATGTTCACGGGCTACGACCCGGTGGCCTACAAGCTCAGCATCTGGACGCTGTCGGCGGTGATGTGCGGCGTGGCCGGGGCGCTGTACGTGCCGCAGGTGGGCATCATCAACCCTGGCGAGATGTCGCCGGCGGCCGGCATCGAGATCGCGATCTGGGCGGCGGTCGGCGGCCGCGGCACGCTGGTCGGCCCGATCATCGGCGCCTTCTTCGTCAACGGGGCCAAGAGTTGGTTCACCGTCGCCTTTCCCGAGTACTGGCTGTACTTCCTGGGTGCCCTGTTCATCGCCGTCACGCTGTTTCTGCCGCAAGGCCTGATGGGCCTGTACCGCCGGCTGCGAAGCCCGCGCGCCGCGGACACGGACGAGGTGCGGCCATGACCCCGGACCTGATGGACGCGGGCGCCCGCAGGCGGGCGGCCCATGCACAGCGCGACGCCGGCGGGACCGGGCGCACCGCCTCCGGCGGGCGCGCGGCTGCATTCGGACGTCCGCTGGCGGCCGGCCAGCCCGATTTCGCGCATGGCGTCGCGCTCTACCTCGAGGACGTGACCGTCCGCTTCGACGGCTTCAAGGCACTGAACGCGCTGACGCTGAGCGTGGACGTCGGCGAGTTGCGCTGCATCATCGGCCCCAACGGCGCGGGCAAGACGACGATGATGGACTGCATCACCGGCAAGACCCGGCCCGACGCCGGGCGGGTGTTCTTCGGCCAGAACATCGACCTGCTGCGCCTGAGTGAAACCCAGATCGCCCAGGCCGGCATCGGCCGCAAGTTCCAGAAGCCCACGGTGTACGAGTCGCTGAGCGTGCTCGACAACCTCGAACTGGCCTTGCGCGGCGACCGGCGCGTGCGCTCGGCGCTGCAGTCGCGGCTGAGCGGCGCGCAGCGCGACCGGCTGGCCGAGGTCCTGCAGCTCATCGGGCTGGCGGCGCAGACCTCACGCTTGGCTGGTCTGCTCAGCCATGGCCAGAAGCAGTGGTTGGAGATCGGCATGCTGCTGGCGCAGGACCCGACGCTGCTGCTGCTCGACGAGCCCGTGGCCGGGATGACCGACGAGGAGACCGAGCGCACCGCCGAGCTGTTCCTGTCGCTCGAGGGCCGCCACTCGCTGGTGGTCGTCGAGCACGACATGCACTTCGTCGACCTGTTGACCCAGGGCCGCCGGAAGGTCACGGTGCTGCACGAGGGGTCGGTCCTCGCCGAGGGCTTGCTGGCCCAGGTGCAGGCCGACGAGCGGGTGGTCGAGGTCTACCTGGGGCGATGATGCGCTTGCACGGCAGGCCCGATGCCCCGGAAGCCCCCGCGGTCGCTGCTTTGCACGCGTCAGCCGGCTGCCCCATGACCGCAGGAAAGGCACAGCGATGCTAGTGGCCCAGGGCCTGAACCAGTTCTACGGCGGCAGTCACATCCTGCGCGACGTCAGCTTCGAGGCGCGTGCCGGAGAGGTCACCGTCGTCCTCGGCCGCAACGGGGTCGGCAAGACCACGCTGCTGAAGAGCCTGATGGGGGTGGTGCCCGTCCGGTCGGGCACGGTGCGGCTCGACGGCGCCGACATCACCCGAGCGGCCCCCTTCAAGCGGGTGCGCAGTGGCGTCGGCTATGTGCCGCAAGGCCGCGAGATCTTCGGCCGGCTGACCGTCGAGGAAAACCTGCTCATGGGCCTGGCCACGCGCGGGGCCTCTGCCCGGATCCCGGACGAGTTGTTCGAGCTCTTCCCGGTGCTGGACCAGATGCGCCGCCGTCGAGGCGGTGACCTCTCCGGCGGGCAGCAGCAGCAACTGGCCATCGCCCGCGCCCTGGCCAGCGGCCCCAAGCTGCTGATGCTCGACGAGCCCACCGAGGGCATCCAGCCCAGCATCATCAAGGACATCGGCCGGGTGATCCGCATGCTGGCCGATCGCGGCACGATGGCCATCCTGCTGGTCGAGCAGTACTACGACTTCGCCGCCGGGCTGGCCGACCGCTACCTGTTGATGGACCGCGGGCGGGTGGTCGCCAGTGGCCGCGGCGTCGACATGCAGGCCGACGGGGTTCGCGAGCGCATGGCGATCTGACAACGCCCCCGCGCAGAGTGACTCGAGGCCGGACGGGGGGCCGTCCCTGTGGTCAGGATCCGCGGCAGACCAGCCAGGCGGGCGAGCGCTGCGAGGCCGTGGACCGGGACCGGGACCAGCGAGGACCGGCCCTTGGCGGCGCCCTCCAGGCCCGGTCGCTCTGCCGACGGCAGCGCTGTGGCACCATCCCGGCCGACCCGGCCCTGGGAGTCCCGCGCGGGCGGGCGGGGCGGGTGGAGACAGGCATGATTCCTCAGCAGGCCCTGGCCGGGCTCAAGGTGGTCGAGATGGGCCAGTTGATCGCCGGTCCGTTCGCCGGCAAGACACTGGGCGATTTCGGTGCCGACGTGGTCAAGATCGAGTCGCCGGGCGAGGGCGACCCGTTGCGCGGCTGGCGCCTGGTGCGTGACGGCACCTCGGTGTGGTGGCAGGTGCAGAGCCGCAACAAGCGCTCGATCGCCCTCGATCTACGCGAGCGCGACGGACAGGACATCGCCCGGCGCCTGATCGCCGAGGCCGACGTGCTGATCGAGAACTTCCGGCCCGGCACGCTCGAGGGCTGGGGTCTGTCCTACGAGGCGCTGTCGCGCGACAACCCGGGCCTGGTCATGCTGCGCATCAGCGGCTATGGGCAGAGCGGCCCCTACCGCGACCTGCCCGGATTCGGTGCCATCGGCGAGGCCATGGGCGGCCTGCGCCACCTCACGGGCGAGCCCGGGCGCGTGCCGGTGCGCTGCGGCATCAGCATCGGCGACACCCTCGCGGCCCTGCACGGCACCATCGGCGTGCTCATGGCGCTGTACCACCGCAAGGTCCACGGTGGGCCGGGGCAGGTGATCGACGTCGCCCTCCACGAGGCGGTTTTCAATGT
>Ga0172376_10009431_pt1 | contig 10036 bp, 6 predicted proteins | sample Lak35m_FD_121114 | JGI IMG/M metagenome (GOLD analysis project Ga0172376, IMG submission 121114) | Freshwater microbial communities from Kabuno Bay, South-Kivu, Congo - kab_092012_35m | ecosystem: Environmental > Aquatic > Freshwater > Lake | place: Democratic Republic of the Congo: South-Kivu... | reverse complement strand
GATAAGTTCATTCTAGCTAAGAGCCAGGGAGGATTGACCGTGGGTCAGAAGTCTTTCTCCCAGGTTACCCACCGGTCTGCTCTGAATGGGTTACCAGGCCAGGGTTTTAGCCATCTGGCTGAAGCTAAAGCCGCTCAGTAGTAGGATGGGCAAAGGGCCCTAGCCCGTGCCCATCAGGCCATACCCCCACCCATGGGAAACACCTGTTATTAAACGTCAACTATTTTCGACAGGCCTACTTGCCATTTAAGATAATCGCTGACCACTGATTACTGACCCCCAAAAACACCCTTGCCGCCAATCCCCCCACGGTAGGGTAAAAAAATATTTTTCCTTCCGGTTTTTGGGCTACGCTCCATGAATAAATAGATTAAGGAGAACAGTTATCTTCTAATCTGTATGAGCCGCTGCGGCGAGCAGCGTGCCATGGTAGCGGGCTACGGTTCAACGCGATCCCTATAAAGCACCTGATGGCATGAAAAGCGAAAAACAAACCCGTCTTGAACTGATTGATCAACTGCTGGCCCAATCGGGGTGGAACCTGGAGCAGCCTACCCAGGTGGTGAAGGAGTTTGAGATTGCCGCCCCTGGGTCCTCCACGGTGGGCGAGGTGAAGGGGACCTACCCAGGTCGGCAATTTAGCGATTATGTGTTGCTCGGCAAAGATGGTAAACCCCTGGCCGTGATCGAGGCTAAGAGGGTGGGTCGAGATGCGGAGATTGGCCGCGAGCAGGCCCGGCAGTATTGCTACAACATCCAGCGGCAACAGGGGGGTGAGTTACCGTTTTGTTTCTACACCAACGGTCACACCATTTACTTTTGGGACCTGGAGAACTATCCCCCCCGCCAGGTATTGGGGTTTCCTACCCGGGATGATTTAGAACGGTTACAGTACATCCGCCGCAACCGCAAGCCCCTCACCCAGGAGTTGATCAATACGGATATCGCCGGGCGTGACTACCAGATTCGGGCGATCCGGAAGGTGCTTGAGGGCATCGAAGGCAAGCAACGGAAGTTTCTACTGATCATGGCCACGGGTACCGGCAAGACCCGGACCTGTATCGCCCTGGTGGATGCCCTGATGCGAGCTGGCCATGCTGAAAAGGTGTTGTTTCTAGTCGATCGCATCGCCCTACGAGAGCAGGCCCTGGCGGCCTTCAAGGAACATTTACCCCATGAACCACGCTGGCCTAAGCTGGGGGAAAAGGTGATTGCTAAGGATCGCCGCCTCTATATCGCCACCTACCCCACCATGTTGAACATCATCAGGGATGGGTTGCAGCCCCTTTCCCCTCATTTTTTCGATTTTATTGTGGTGGATGAAAGCCATCGCTCCATCTACAACACCTATGGGGAGGTGCTCGACTATTTCAAAACCCTGACCCTCGGGTTAACCGCTACCCCGACCGATGTGGTTGACCACAACACCTTCCAGCTATTTAATTGCGAAGTCGGTCAGCCGACCTTTGCCTACACCTTTGAGGAGGCGGTCAATAATGGGCCGCCCTACCTGTGCAATTTTCAGGTGATGAAGATCCAGACCCGGTTTCAGGGGGAGGGCATCAGTAAGCGCACCATCTCCTTGGAAGACCAGAAAAAACTGTTGTTAGAAGGAAAGGATGTCGAAGAGATCAACTTTGAAGGTTCCCAACTGGAAAAGCAGGTGATCAACAAGGGTACCAATACCCTGATCGTCAAGGAATTCATGGAGGAGTGCATTAAGGATCCTAACGGGGTGTTGCCCGGTAAAACCATCTTTTTCTGTGCCTCTAAGGCCCATGCCCGGCGGATTGAGGAAATTTTTGACCAACTCTATCCTCAGTATCGGGGCGAACTGGCTAAGGTACTGGTTTCTGAAGACCCTCGGGTTTACGGCAAAGGGGGGTTGCTCGATCAGTTTACCCATAACGACATGCCCCGCATTGCCATCAGCGTGGACATGCTCGATACCGGCATCGATGTACGGGAAATTGTCAATCTGGTGTTTGCCAAGCCCGTCTATTCCTACACCAAGTTTTGGCAGATGATTGGCCGCGGTACCCGTTTGCTCGACATCCTCAACCCCAAACCCTGGTGTCCTGAAAAGCAGGTTTTCCTAATTCTGGATTGTTGGGACAACTTTGAATATTTCAAACTGCAGCCCCAGGGAAAGGCCTTAAAGTCCCAGATCCCCCTGCCGGTGCAGTTGGTGGGGCTGCGTTTGGATAAACTGGAAAAAGCGATTGATCAGGGCCACCCCACCATTGCCGAGGGGGAAGTTGCCAGGTTACGCCAGCAGATTGCCACCCTGCCCCCTAACTCGGTGGTGATTAAGGAGGCCGCCGCGGCCCTGGCCCACCTCGATCAAGACGACTTCTGGACCCCCTTAGATCACCAGAAGCTGGAGTTCTTGCGGCAAGAAATTAAGCCCCTGTTCCGCACGGTGTCAGAGGCCGACTTCAAAGCCATGCGCTTTGAGCGGGATTTGGTGGAGTATGCCCTGGCCCAACTCAGTGATCAACCGGAAAAGGCAGAAACCCTGAGGGCAGGCATTGTTGAGCAGATCAGCGAGTTACCGCTTGCGGTTAGTTTTGTCCAAGCCCAGGAGAGCTTGATTCGAGCGGTTCAAACCAACCGCTACTGGGGACGGGACCCACAGGAGATGGACAGTGCCCTTGAGGATTTAAATGCCCAGATTGGGCCGCTGATGAAGTTTCGGGAATCCGCCCGGTCTACTGGCCCGGTTTATCTGGATCTGGCTGACACCCTGCACACTAAAGAAAGGGTAGAGTTTGGCCCCCAGTATGAATCGGTCAGCATTAGCCGCTACCGCGAGATGGTGGAAGCCCTGATAGCCGAGCTGACGGAAAATAATCCGGTGTTAATTAAGATTAAGGAAGGGGAAACGGTGACCCCGGAGGAGGCGAAGGATCTGGCTGAGATGCTGCACAGTGAGCATCCCCATATCACCGAAGACTTGCTACGCCAGGTGTACAACAACCGCAAGGCGCGATTCCTCCAGTTTATGCGCCATATCCTCGGTATCGAAACCCTAAAGAGCTATCCCGAAACCGTCAGTGAAGCCTTTGATCAGTTTATCCAGCAGCATAGTAACCTGGGCAGCCGTCAACTGGAGTTTCTCAATCTGCTGAAGGGCTTTATCATTGAGCGAGAAAAGGTAGAAAAGAAAGATCTAATCCAGGCTCCGTTTACGGTGATCCATCCCCAGGGCATTCGCGGCGTGTTTACCCCCAGGGAGATTACCGAAATTCTACAGCTTACGGAACGGCTGGCCGCTTGACGAGGGGACACGCAACCCCTCAGAATTCAAGCCGTGCTCTTCGGATTCATAATTCACCTAGACATCAAGCAAGGGAAAATCTGGACTCAACAAAACATGACCGAGGCCGATCTAGGCCAAGAACTTGTCAATCGAGGTATTCCGGCCTCAGATATTGTGTTGGGGTTACAGCCCCCCTATAAACGCCCCTATACCCAATACAGCGTTGCCTAATGTTATTGCCTTACAATTGACGAATGCTGCAAAACAACCCCGAACTCAAAGGCAAAATCGACCAGCTCTGGGACAAGTTCTGGTCGGGCGGGATTTCTAATCCGCTGACGGCGATCGAGCAGATTACCTACCTGCTGTTCATGAAACGAATTGATGAGCTGGATCAGAAAAAGCAGGCCGATGCCGAATGGACGGGTGAGCCCTATACCTCTAAGTTTGAGGGCACCTGGATCCCACTGGAATACCGCAACCAAGAGAACCCGGAGCAATACGCGATCGCCAAGCAATCTCTACGCTGGAGCGAGTTTAAGCGAATGCAGGCGGAGGAGATGCTGAACCATGTTCAGGGCAGGGTATTTCCCTTCCTTAAGGATCTGAATGGGGCGGAGTCCAACTTCTCCCACCACATGAAGAATGCGGTGTTCATCATCCCGAAACCCGGCTTACTGGTGGAGGCGGTAAAGACCATCGACGAGATCTTTGAGGTCATGGAGCGGGACTGCCAGGAAAAGGGCCAGGCGTTTCAAGATATCCAGGGGGATGTCTATGAAATGCTGCTGTCGGAGATCGCCACAGCGGGCAAGAACGGCCAGTTTCGCACCCCACGCCATGTGATCAAATTGATGACCGAATTGGTGCAGCCCCAACTGGGGCATCGCATTGCCGATCCGGCCTGTGGTACGGGGGGTTTTTTGCTGGGGGCTTACCAGTACATCGTCACCCAGTTGGCTAAAAAAGCTGGAGCCATGGCTTTGCCACCCGATGAAGACGGGTTTATCCGCACCTCGGTGGCGGCGGGACTGACGGAGAAGGTCCAAGGGATTCTGCAAAGCTGTCTCTCTGGCTACGACATCGACGGCACCATGGTGCGCCTGGGCTTGATGAACCTGATGATGCACGGCATCGATCAGCCCAAGATCGACTACAAAGACACCCTAAGCAAGAGCTACACCCAAGAGGCCGAGTACGACGTCCTCATGGCCAACCCGCCCTTTACCGGCAGCATTGACAAGGGCGACATTAACGAACACCTCACCCTCGCTACCACCAAGACCGAACTGCTGTTTGTGGAGAATATCTATCGTCTGCTCAAAAAAGGCGGCACCGCCTGCGTGATTGTGCCCCAGGGGGTGTTGTTTGGCTCTGGCAAGGCCTTTAAAAACCTGCGCAAACTGCTGGTGGAACGCTGCGACCTGAAGGCGGTGATCACCATGCCCAGCGGTGTGTTTAAGCCCTACGCTGGGGTCAGCACGGCGATTTTGTTGTTTACCAAGGTCTGGGGGCCGCAGGATACGGTCACCCAACCCGCCACGGAGCAGGTGTGGTTTTATGAGATGGCAAGCGATGGCTACTCGCTGGATGATAAGCGCACCAAGCAGGAGGGCTATGGCGATTTGCAGGATATTGTCGCCAGATTTCATGGCCGCAAACCGGAGACCGATAGGGATCGCACCCAGCAATACTTTTTCGTGCCCCGTGCCGATATAGAAGCCGAGGACTATGACCTCAGCCTAAGCCGCTACAAGCAGGATGTGTTTGAAGAGGTGGCATACGACCCACCGGGGGTGATTTTGGCCCGGTTAATTCAGGCGGAAGTGGGTGATGTGGTTGACGAGGAACTGGCCAAAGTGGAAGGTGGGATTGTGCGGGAACTGCTGAAGCTCCGGGAGATGATTGGATGAGAAAGGTGACACTCGGCAATGTTTGTCAAGTTGTATCAGGCTCAACCCCCAAGAGAAATAAGCCCGAATTCTGGAACGGTACGATTCCGTGGGTTACGCCAAAAGAGATCAGTGATCTAAGCACACCGTATTTGGAAGACTCATTAGAAAAAATTACGGATCTAGGGTATCGATCCTGCTCTACTACAATGCTGCCACCAAACTCTGTTCTTTTGAGTTCAAGAGCGCCTATTGGTTTACTTGCTATCAATAAAATAAGTGTGTGCACCAACCAAGGCTTTAAGAGCCTTATTCCGTCTGGTGAAGTATATTATGAATACCTTTATTACTGCCTAAAGCATAATGTAAAGGCTCTCCAGTCAAAAGGTAATGGTGCCACCTTTAAGGAATTATCAAAGACTGCCGTAGAAGAGTTTGAAATCCCCCTCCTGCCACTCGATGACCAAAAGCGGATTGCCTATCTGCTCAGCAAAGTAGAAGGGCTAATCGCCCAGCGCAAGCAGCACCTGCAACACCTCGACGACCTGCTCAAAAGCATCTTCCTGGAGATGTTCGGCGATCCCGTGCGGAACGAGAAAGGTTGGGAGAAACCTGAACTTGAACAGTTTGGCAAAATATCGACAGGTAATACCCCACCAAGAAAAGACTCTTCAAACTATTCGAGCAAACATATTGAATGGATAAAGACGGATAACATTTCTGCTGACTCAGTCTTTATCAGTCAAGCTGTTGAACACCTTTCTGAAATTGGGATAACCAAGGCAAGAATAGTAAAAAAGGATGCGCTCCTAGTAGCCTGTATAGCAGGAAGCTTAGAATCTATTGGTCGGGCAGCTCTGACAGATAGAACCGTTGCCTTTAATCAGCAGATTAACGCCATCCAACCCAATAAAGACGTTAATCCTTTCTACTTATACGCTTTATTCAAGATATCCAGGGCTTACATTCAAAGCCATGCCTCAAAGGGAATGAAGAAAATCCTAACGAAAGGTGACTTTGAGAAGATCAAGATGATCAAGCCTCCTATCGAACTTCAAAACCAATTCGCTACCATCGTCGAGAAGGTCGAAGGCATTAAATCTCGCTATCAACAAAGCCTTGCCGATCTAGAAACCCTCTATGGCGCCCTCAGCCAAACAGCCTTCAAAGGGGAACTGGATTTATCCCGGGTGCCCTTGCCCCCAGACGACCCAGAAGCGATCGCAGACCCCCCCGCCACCCATGAGTCACCCCACACAGCGGATACCTTCGATCTGCCTGCCCCCTCAGACCTGGTCACCTTAAACTCACCTGAAGGCCGAAATGCCCTGCTAGATCACTGGTTGACGCTGTGGCTAGAGCGCCTGAACAACACGCCTTTCTCCACCCAACCCTTCATTGAGGCCGCCCAGCAACGCCTCTGGGAACTAGCAGAGGAAGACGCTCTGGAATTGGGTGCAGCGGACTACGATTATGTCCGCTCATGGATATCAGAGTCGCTAGAGAGGGGGCACTTGGCCCAAACCTACAACGACGACAAAAACCGCGTCCAACTGAAGGCGGTGAGCCACCGATGACGCGAGTTGTCTCTTATTTCAAGGCCTTCGGTGTTCTACATCCATGAAACTCCTCCGCCTGAAAATCACCGATCCCAAGGGCTTTCGCAGCCTGCAAGCCGGATTTGAATACCACTTCCGCACTGAATGGGATTTACAGGAAGAGAACGGCTTTGCCCCCTTTGTCTGCGCCGGCCGCAATGGCAGCGGCAAGTCTAACCTGCTGGAGGTGCTGGCGGCAATCTTCTATCACCTGGAATGCATGTACCTGGTCAACCTACCCGACAGCTTTCGCTACGAGGAGCAGTCAAACCCCAAGGGATTTCGCAGCGACAAAGCTATCCCAGACGGCTTTGAGATTGAGTATCTCACCCCAACACCGACAGAGTTAGAAGCCGACGTCGAACAAGTCCAGATCAAAGTTATTAAACCATCCAATCAAGCGCCGGAGTGGTTTTTATGGAGTGACAATCTTGACCAGTGGGAGGAGTTGCCAGCGGGGCAAGAACTGCGGGGCTCCTTACTGCCAGACTATATTCTTGGCTACTCCTCCGGCGAAAACGAAATTCTCAGCCTGCCGTTTTTCAAAATGCGCTTTGTTCAGTTTGATGAGTACTGGCAGGCCCTGAAACAGCAGTTGCCCTACCCCGGCAGACCTGAATCCCGCATGGTCTACCTCGATAGCGGTTTCAGTCAGGCGATTCTGCTGTGTAACCTGCTATTTCAAGATGAAGCGACCCTCAGACGATTCTGGCGAGATATCGGTATTGAGGGCTTGCGTGGATTTCGCATCGTTATTCAGCGTAACTTTGAGTTGAACATTGCCGAGTTACCCGCCTTCGGCAGTCAGAACGAAAGTCAGCCGCAGTCGATTGAGGATATTATCCGCGACCATCCGGCTCTTGACTTCGTTGAGGATGCGATCGGTACAAATCGCTACCGGGTCAACATCGTGGAACTACTTGACGGCAATGAGGATTCTGATAAGCTCATTGCCCGCTTCAAACGTTGCGCCACCTGCTGGTTTCTCGATCCAACCACCGATACCCTCTACCTGGACTACTACGTCAACGAAGCCACCCGGCAAGCTTTCCGAAAAAACTTTGGGTTTGAGGTCCATCACTCTCCCATTGAGTTATTTCAGGCGTTTCAAGTATTGTTGACACTCAACCTTTACGCGGTCAGTGATTCCCTAAAAGCTGACCTCTATCAATCCGATAGCCTCTATGTCAGCGAGAACGTCCCCAGCCTCGCTGCGGATGACCGCATCATTCGCTTTAAGGATCTCTGGCTTACCAAAACAGACGTGACAGAGCCGGTGCTGCTGAAATCCTTTTCCGATGGCGAACATCAGTTGCTACACACCCTGGGGCTCTGCCTGCTGTTCAAAAACACCAACAGCCTGTTTCTACTGGACGAGCCAGAAACCCACTTTAACCCAGACTGGCGGGCCAACTTTGTCACTCGCTTGCACCAGACTTTCGAGGGTGCCGATAATCAAGAAATGCTCGTCACTACTCATACCCCCTTCCTAATCTCCGACAGCAAGCCCGAAAAAGTGCTGGTGTTTCAAAAGAATGATGGCGTTGTGTCGGTTAATCACCCTGACTACAACACCTTTGGTGCGTCCATTAACAAAATCACCATGAACACCTTTGATAAGCGCGAAACCATTGGGGGTCATGCTCAGACAAAGCTGGAAACCTTCAGAGCAAGGTCCCATGACACCGATGAGGATAAAGACCAGTTGATTACGGAGATCAATCAACAACTGGGCGACTCGGTGGAGAAGATGCTGCTGATCAAGACCATCCTTGACAGCATGGAGGCTCAGGGCTGATGCTGTTTTCGTATCAATACGTGCCCCACCCAATGGAGAAGATGCAGGAATTCATCGACTTCATCTTTTTTGAAGTGTGGTGCAAAGCTCCTGAAGGCGAACCTTTTAGCCTTGACTTATTCAACGGTAATGCCGAACTCAAAGAAGTGATAGAAGCCTTTCACTACTCTGATGCGAAAGGGGCAGACTTCTTTAACGGCCACGTCGAACGGATTTATGACTTATTCGCCAAGTTAACACCCGATCAGATCGACGAATTCAAACAATGGTACCAAGCCAATAACGATATTGAAAAAATTTGTGCTAATAACTCCGCTACCCCCATTGTACGCTATGCCGATATTCAGAAAATTCACCCAGATTTAAGCAGACAATTAGCCTCATTTTTTAAAGGGCTTTATTCCAAGGACTTGCTCAACCTCGTAGCATTACGAGAAAAAATTGGTCAAATCGATGATCACTACGATAAATTCATGGAAGTCAATAACTTAGGGAAATGCCCATTTTGCGGGATTTCCACGATGCTTGGTGTTTATCACACGAAACGGGAAGCCTATGACCACTTCCTACCCAAAGGGCTTTACCCGTTTAACTCAATCAATTTCTGTAATCTTGTCCCGGCCTGTCATCACTGCAACAGCAGCTACAAATTAAGCCAAGATCCGGCTTTCACGCCAAAAGATCCAGTTAAGAAAACCTCTCGGAGAAAAGTCTTTTACCCCTACTCCGCTTCTAGTCAAAAAATTGAAATCACAATTGATTTAAGTAAATCGAATATCGATAATCTCACTCCCTCCGATGTTCAAATTACTTTTGGGCCAAGTGCTATTAATGAGGAGATTGAATCCTGGAAAGATATTTATGGCATTGAGGAACGTTTCAAGGCGCAATGCTGCTACCCTCTTGGCGGCAAATATTGGCTTGAGGAGTTAAGAATTCAATATTGCAACTATAAAGTTGCACCAGAGGTTGCACTCGCTAATACACAACAGGTTTGTGAAAATAATCCATTTGCAGATAATAACTTCTTGAAAATTGCCTTTCTTGAAGCATGTCACCGCATTGGAATGTGGAATTGAATAGTAATTCTTAATATGACTAGAGCATTCAACTAAGTCGGTCAGTTCATTACCTTAAAAGATGGGGAAACCTTGCATAATGCTTACTTTGACCGTAACTTTAGATCGCGACTAGAGAAGGGGCTAGAACCATGAAAATTCAGTATTTCCCAGAGACCGACACCCTATCAATTCGGTTGAACGACAGGCCAGGTATAGAGTCGGAGGAAATTGCCCCCGATGTGGTAGTTGACTTTGATGAAGCCGGTGGTGTGGTGGGTTTAGAAATCGATCTGGCTTCCGCAAAGGTGGATCTTAAAAATTTAGACCTGAAAGGACTACTGATTCCAGAGTTGCTCTCAAAATAATAGGCTAGCAGCTATGGTACGACCCCCTTTGACCGAGGCTAGGCCAGACCAGGAGTGATT
>Ga0172376_10009429_pt1 | contig 10037 bp, 14 predicted proteins | sample Lak35m_FD_121114 | JGI IMG/M metagenome (GOLD analysis project Ga0172376, IMG submission 121114) | Freshwater microbial communities from Kabuno Bay, South-Kivu, Congo - kab_092012_35m | ecosystem: Environmental > Aquatic > Freshwater > Lake | place: Democratic Republic of the Congo: South-Kivu... | reverse complement strand
GGAAGTACCGGTAGTAGTGGTACAAGTGGTAGTTCTGGTAGCAGTGGTACGCGTGGTAGTTCTGGTAGCACGGGTAGTAGCGGTAGCACCGGTAGCAGTGGAAGCACTGGTTCAAGCGGAAGCACCGGTAGTAGTGGTACAAGTGGTAGTTCTGGTAGCAGTGGTAGTAGTGGTCAAAACGGTAGTAGTGGCAGTACAGGCAGCAGTGGCAGCACAGGTAGCAGTGGGACGAGTGGTATTGGAGGTATAACTGGAAACAGTTTTACGAATCAACCTGATTATTTGGTAAAGACTACGGGTACTACTACTATACAGAGTGTAAATTTTCTTAGTGTAAGTGGCACTACGTTAACTGTAGCTGGAACTGTATCTGCTACTTCACTAATTGAAACATCTACAAAAGAATCGAAGACTGATATTAGGCCATTGGTACCGCCTCATTTAGAAAAATTGATAAGATTGACGCCTGTTTATTTTAAATATAAAAACAATAGTAAAGATGAAACTATAGGTTTCATAGCGGAAGAAATGTTAAATATTTATCCAGAATTTGTAAGTTACGATGAAACTGGAAAAATTGACGGTATTAATTATACAAAATTGACAGCAGTATTGGTGCAAGGTATCAAAGAATTGGTTGACATAATTAATAATCAACAAAAACAAATAGATATAATTAATAAGAAATTGGGATTATAATGTTATGGCAAATCAATATGGACCACGAATAATTACAGATGATTTGGTGTTGTGTTTAGACGCTACAGATTTAACCAGTTATCGTGGCAGTGGAAATACTTGGTTTGATGTTAGCGGAAAAAATTATCATGCAACGCTTTTTAATTCTCCTACATATTCACCTGGTTTTATAAAATTTAGAAGCGCAACAACTAATTCTCAATATGCAACGACATCATTTGACGAAGGTGTATTAAAATCAACAAATGAAACGGGTCAATGGACTATAGAAGCAATTTTTAAATATATATCAGCACCAACTTCTGTTGAAGCTATGGTTGCAGGAAGAGCTGGTTGTCACGGTGGTATTTATTTATGGGATACGCCAGCTATTTATCACGCTATTAAAACAAATTCTTGTTGGACTGGTGCGGTAAATACTTATGTTAACACATTATCTGTCAATGTTATTTATCATTCTGTAATGACATATAATAATGGAACCGTTAAACATTATTTGAATGGCGCAACAGCAGTTGCAGATAGCACTTTTGACAAAACTACTTATGATTTTTATGCTTACGGAGATCTGTTTTATATAGCAGGCATTCCCTCCGGCAATCCAGAAGCTTATGTTACTAATATTGATCTATCGATTGTAAGAGCTTATAATAAATCATTAAGTGCAACTGAGATATTACAAAACTATAGTACTACAAAAACGAGATTCGGATTATAATATATGAGCAATGCTGACGGACCAAGATTAATTACGGATGGATTGGTATTATGTTTAGATGCTACAGATTTAAACAGTTATCGTGGTAGTGGAACTGTATGGAAAGATTTAGCAGGTAATGCTTTAGATGCTTCAGGTACCGCTGGGTATATAACATCTACAGGCGTTATATCAGGTGTTTCTTGGACTACTCCAACAACAAGTATTTTAAATACGGATACTCATTCTGTATTTTTTATGTTGAAATTAAATTCAAATGTTACTTATCCAAATGGCACTACAGGCGGCTGGGAAAAAATATTTTCTTATAATGCTGGTGGGTCTGATAGAACTCCTGGTGTATGGAGGTATCCATCAAATAGATTAATACATTGGAGATATGACCCCGGTAATTCGGGAATAGATATCTCAACAACAGCAGCAGGACCATATTTTGTTAGTGGCACCGAATTTAGTTTAAACACTTGGTATCAAGTAGGTGTTACAAAAAACGGTGCAACTGCAAATGCGTATGTAAACGGCAATTATGTGGGTACAAATGCAGTTTCAAATCCTAAAACGGCTGGTAGTGCTGCAGTTATAATAAATGAATATTATACTAATCCGTTAAACAATGTTAATTGTGTACAGATTTATAACAGAGTTTTAAGTTTTACTGAAGTTCAACAAAACTTTAATGTTATGAGAAGTAGATTTGGATTATAATTATAATATATGGCTGTTACAAGAGGTCCAAGAATAGTTACAGATGGTTTGGTATTATGTTTAGATGCCGTGGATAGAAATAGCTTTATCAATGGTAATTCTATTTGGTATGATTTAAGTGGTGGCAATTACAACGCAACAATGTATGGTTCAGTACCTTTTTCCACAGATGGCGGAGGATGTCACGATTTTGCTACTGTAACTGGGACATTTCCATCCAACGCTACTTTAGGATTTACATTTACGAATAACATGGTGCCTACGACTGGCAATTTTACTATAAGTACTTGGATAAAAAATCCGCCCACAAATGTAGTTCAATGTGGTTTATTTAGCAATGCAGGTAGTTCGGATGGATATAGATTTGGTATAGGTAAAAACGGAGTTTATTGGTTAATAGGCCCAACTTATGCAGAAAGTACTGTGGCTTTTTCTAGTACATTAAACGCTACATCGTGGTATAATGTTACAGCTGTATTTGCTAGAGCTGAAGCTACGCCACAAATACGAGTTTATTTAAACGGTGTATTTCAAAATAGTGGCAATTTTAATGCTTCACAAACTGCGTTTGCCAATAATGCTCCTGGTTTAGTGAGAAGTCCTTGTTGTTTGCCTATTTACAATGGTAAATTGGCATGTTTTAGTGTTTACAATAGAGCATTATCTGTCTCAGAAATACAACAAAATTTTCAAGCAGGTAAATCTAGATTTGGATTATAATATATAATTAACTATTTATAAATTGACATATGGCAATATTACAAAGAACAGGCGTTACAGGCAGTTTAAGTATAAGTAGTTCAAGAATACCTAGATCTACCAGCGCAAGTTTATTTAGTGTAAATGGTTATAATGGTAGGTTAATAAATGTTGTAGACAGTTTAAGTGGTAGTTTATTTAGTGTAAATAGCATAGCTGGATTGCCTATATTTGAAGTATTTAGTAATAATAGAATTGTAGCGGGTAAATACAATGCAAATGATTTTGTTATAAGTGGTAGTAGAGTTGGTATTGGTACCGCTAGACCGGCATATGAATTTGAAGTAAGTGCTTCTACAGCCGACAATGCAAATGCGAGAATTGGATGGGCTGAAATAGGGAGTAATCCACAATATTCAGGATATGCCTATTTTGGCACAACCCGTGTAAATCAAAGTGCGGCTGGTAATTATGCTATGTTACAGGGCAGTGATGGTACTACATTTTTAAATGCATCAAGTGGTAAAAATATTTATATAAGAATTGCTAATGCAGATGCAATGATAGTTGATAGCAATCGTAATGTAGGTATAGGCACAACGAGTGCTTTAACAACAGGCGGTACTGCTGGGTTATCTATTGTAAATTCAGCGGCAGCTTTATCAGTTGGCGCGACTAATAATGACATGATGTATTTACGCAGAAATGGTTCTGCAATTTTCCAATTTCAAACTTATAATGGAACAAATGCGGGTGAAATTCATTTACAACCATATGGAGGTAGTGTAGGTATAGGTACAACAAGTCTAAGTTATACTTTAGATGTTAATGGAACTGTAAGAGGAGAAAGATATAGAGGAATAAATAGTCTTGTACTTAATACTTATACAACAGTTAATCCAGCATCTAATGTATTTATATACTCTCAAGCAAATGATAGAGATTCTTGGCTTTATTTAGATTCAGCTGATACTACAAGTAATTGGGGAATTTACCATCGTCAAATTGATTCTGCAGTTTCAAATCTTCCTGCTAATTCAATTGGATTTATTGGTGGAGGAACTAATACATTACAATCTTATATTAGTTTGGCAAATGGTAATGCTTATTTTGCTGGTAATGTAGGTATAGGCACAACAAATCCAACTTCAAAAACTTATATACTTGACAGCGTAGATTCGCCTGCACTTGGAACATTGAGAGTAAGATCTACAGGAGGCAACTCCAGTATTTGTATAGATAGCAATTCAACCAGTCAATATTCATATTTTACTTTAGCACAAAATGGTACCGGTAAATTTGAAATGGGAATTATACCTACAACTTCTGATTTTTATCTTAATCCCAATGTACAAGTTGGAGCTACAAATCCTGCTATTTTTATTAAAAAAGCCGATGGTAATATAGGTATAGGCACAACGAGTCCTACAAATAAATTAGATACTATTGTTTCAGTTGCATCTGGTAACTTTTTAACTGATGCTAATATATATCCATTAGCTTTAAAAAACAATAATACAACCGCAGGTAATGCTGTGGGCATCACATTTGGTCAAGGTGGTTATAGTTATACTAATTTTATCGCTTCTGTCAGAACTGGAACTGGAGCGGAGCCAAAGGGAGATTTAGTTTTAGGAGGAAGGCCCACAGATGGTTCTGCTTTCACAGAAACAATGCGATTGCAAGCGGGGGGCAATGTAGGTATAGGTACATCAACAGTTTCATACAAATTTCATGTTTACAGAGGAGTTGCTTCTACCGATGCAATTGCGATGCATGTTGAAGATAATACAAGTTATTTAAGATATATACCATCTTTGGGCGGAGGTTCTTATAATGGAGCATCTGTTGCAGGCGGATCCGCATTGATAACCACATTGGGAAGAGAATTTTGGATAGGACAACACGATGGCGCTGCTATCAGATTTGCAAGTGATGAAACACTTTATATTTATAACGGCGCAGGCACAGTTAATTTAACTTCAGCAACAACGGGAAATATTGGTATAGGAGTATTAAGTCCAGCAGCAAAATTACATTTATCATCAAGCAGTACAACCTCTTTAAGAATTGAAACGAGAACAAACAGTGCTGCGGATAGTGAAATAGAATTTGTTGGTCCTGATACACACAGTTATGCAATGGGTATAGATGAAAGTGACAGTGATAAATTTAAAATAAGTTATGCTGCTAGTAGAACTCCTCCCACTTTAGGCACAAACGATAGATTTGTTATACAAACAGACGGTAAAATAGGTATAGGTACTTCCGTTGCAGAAACCGATTTATCTGTGGTGGATATGAATTTTGGTCGTGTAGGAATTGGTACAGTTACATATTATGGAGTATGGCTAACAGGAGGTACTTCAGCTACAGATTTTAGCTTTTTAAGTTCTCCATCCGATACAAATTTGTATTTGAATGCACCATCAACCAAAGCAATTTATAATCAAATTAATAATGTAAACAGATTTATTATAAGTGCTGATAATGTAAGAATTAATAATTCAGCTGCTGGAGCCGACGGCGAGGAATTTCAGAGATGGTCTTATATTAGTACGGATAATTACTATCTAAAATTAATACAAACCGTTACAGCGGGAGTGGTTCGTTATAATTTTTCAATGGTAAATAATGCAACCGCTTATAATAATGTGCTTGTATTAGACAGAGGAAATGTAGGTGTAGGTAGTACTACTCCTGCTTATAAACTGGATGTTACAGGCACAGCTGCAATTTCGGGAGACGTAGGTTTAGGTGGAGTTCCTGATGCAGCTGCTAGATTATATGTACAAGGAGAAGCTTTAACTGAACCATTTTTATCAGTACAAACTTGTTTGGGTAATAATAGTACCAACTCAAGTTTCTATACATCATTTAAAGGATGGTTAGCAGTAAAAATCGGAAACAACGTTGGTACAGCTGGAAATTTATTAACCACCGGCACATACTATATAAGATTGTGGGGATAATTTATGAATAATATTAAATTTATAATAAGAAGATTTGAAAATAGTGAGCATCATTCATTTCCTAATAAAATAATAGGATTTGAAGTTTTAAATGAAGATACTAAAAATACAATATATCACGAAACAATATTATTAGGTGACGAAGTAAATAACAAAACACCAGAGGAATGTGTAGATGTAGCCTTTAATAAATTGAGTTCATCTCTATCAGTTTCTGTTAAAACACTTATTGAATATAACGAAAACATTTTGGGTTCATATTATATACCGTCTTGAAAAACATAACATTAAGTTCGTTTTATAACTTTACATCCGGTTATTCTGAAATTCTTAAAGTCTTATTGAATGATTTGGTTTTTTACAATTACGAAATAACTCCACGAACTTATTCTCCCATATCAAATGATTTTTTAAAATATTTTGATGATGTTTTAATAAACAAAGCTAACTTGGATTTGTCTTTACTAAGTGTGGTTGACAATACCAGCGATGCAAATCCATTAGTACATATGAGATTTGATAAACCACGTATTCTTTATACAATGTGGGAAAGTACAAGAATTAACGATTTATTAATTGAAATACTCAATAAATTTACCTGTATTATCGTACCAAATCATTATAATAAAAAGAATTTAATTAATCAAGGATGTTCTACTAGAATAGAAGTGGTACCATTGTTTTGTAATACAGAACATTATACTTATAAGTCACATAACGAACGAGAAGAATTTATTTTCGGTATAAGCAATGAAGACTATCGTAAAAGATTAAATAAAATACAAAATTGCTTCATAAAAGCATTTCCAAAAAATCAAAAAGTTAAGTTAACTGTCAAAACAACTAATCCGATTCAACAAACAAAATATCTAAACAATAATATAGTTTATATAAGTAAAAGGTATACTATTGACGAGTTAAGAAATTGGTATCACGATTTAGATATATATGTGAGCGGAGCCACTTGTGAAGGATGGGGTATGATGCAACAAGAAAGTATGTGTTGTGGTAGACCAATAGTTTTTACAAATTATGGAGGTTTAAATGAATTTGCTAATAAAAATAATGGGTTTGAAGTTAAATACAATGAAGTATTTGCAGAAGCATGTTGGGGAAATTCAGGTGGTAAATGGAGCGAATTTGATGAAAATGATATGATAGAAAGAATGTTGTATTGTTATAACCACAGAGATGAAGTAATTGAAAAGGGAAAAATAGCTAGTAAAGATGCAAGTCAATTTACAAAACAAAGATTTTTAAAAAAAATTGATGAAATACTAACTGAATATTTATAATATACTATGACTAAACCTATTTTTGAATTAAATGATACAGAATTAAAATCAATCGGTTATGATTTTTTAATGCAAATCAAAAACATGCAAAAGAATTTAGATATGATTGAAATGGAATTAGAAAGACGACGAAATAGTGTTCGTGCTACAATGACCGAAGAACAATTAAGTAAATCAATAATTTAAATCGGGTCACCGTAAATATTAAACGACTTGGGTGGTTCTGGTACTATTTCTTCTTCAATTGTCTTAATAGCATATAATTTGCTATCTAGCGGGGCTAACCTATATTCACCCTTGAACTTAGTTTCTAAGAAATAAGCTTCTAGAGCTTCTGTAAGAGTATTATGTATAATCTTACGAGTATCGTTTACAAGCTTCCAACGATCACCAGGCGGTATACGCACAGCTATAATTTCAAGATTTTCTGTAATTTTCTTTGGCATAAATTATTTGGGTTTAATAAAAAACATTTTATGTAAACGAGTTAGATATAGTGTGTTTAAATCCAAATTAAGTGCTTTAGCTTCCAATTCTCCAGGCCAAAAGCCTCGCCAATATGCGAATTGTTTATCGTGTTCTTCACATCCACAACTGATATATTGACTACCACAGACACTACATCTTTCTACATCACAATTCTTTTTGTGTTTCTTACCAGCTTTGGTACCACAATCTGGACAGTCATCCAACTGTATCTTTGAACAAAACACTTCTTTTTTCATATTAACAACAATGTCCTTTTTTATTCACTTAGTGTATGTTCCTCAATAATATAATTATGACTATCTTTGTACATATCACAATATTTTTTAGCATTATCTTTAACTAGAAAAACCTTCTCAATAGTTCTGTCACCTGTTCTACTGGATATAATAAAATAAACCTTAATAGGTTCAATCACAGTGGTAGCATATGCGACTGTAATTAGTAGAATATACAATATAAACTTACTCATAGAATTTTGTTTTTAATCTTTTTGACGGTCACAAAATTATGATTATCTTCAATATAAGTGTTAGCCCTAGAAATTTCATTACGAAGTTCCTCTATTTCTCTACAAGCCCATTCAATGTCGCTGTAAATCAAATCGGTATAATTAGTGTTATTACCCATTTGTTTTTGTACATTGTTTATGGTCATTTGACACTTAACAAAGTCTCGTATGCGTTCTAGTCTATCACCTGAATTAAACATAAGTTTTATTAATTTATATTAGTAATACAAGTAACAACATTGACTGGAATAGTCTGTTCAAACTCAGGCTTATTATTGTAGTAATAATAGTGTTTACGAGTCTCCAAGAATCCCTCTAAATCTTTACGAACATTGTACGCTGATTTAGCATCAAAATCCTTGGGTAAATCAATTGTAATATAATAACTCGTCTTAGTCTTATTAGTCTCTGAAGTTGTCATTGTCATTAATAGTATTATACAGAATTATTGTCAGAGTCAACAGTAAAAATATCCAAATGGCAATCATACAACCAAAAATCTAATAATATCAAGTTTACCATCATCTTTTGTACATTCCGCAATCAAATCTGGATACGGTCTGTCACAACTAAAATAAACCTTAATCTCTTTATAACCAAGATCCTTGGCAAACTTTTTATCAATTTGAGTCTTTAACCAATCAACAATTTTGCTGTTATTATTAATCATATTAATTATCAATCCAATTTGATGCCTTCTCAGGCAATCCTTGTTTGAATGTACCAAGAAACTTTACATTCTTCAAGTTTAAACTATTTTTAATTCTCTTCCAATCCCATTGAGCTGGATTGTTTAATTGATTTGGATTATCAGTCCATTCAATCTCTAATACGATTTTAGCTGTGTGTGTTTGTTCATTCATAATCTCTGATTCCAATAGTGTAAGGAAACCTCGGAATTTCATCTCCGGGTGTCAAATTAAAGTACTTAACTGTAGCCAACTTACCAATGTACTTGTTCTTATTAGTAAGCAGTTCTTTTAGATATTGTCTGTCCCCTTTAATATTACTATGGAACACAATGTCCTTGTGGTTCTTGAATACCATATGTCCAGCCATACCAGACCTATTACCTTCACCTTCTACAATATCAAGAATCTTATATTCACTATCCTGAAACTCTTTACGCTTCAGCAAATACTTGCTACGCTTATTCTCATAAGGTCCATTTAAACGAACCATCTGACCCTCATATCCATCTTGTAGATACTTATCATATAGTTCATTGAGTTGAGTAATTGTATCAACCTTGTGAGTAGGCACTTTACGAACAATATCATTACTAAGAATGTTTACATTGATATCATGTGTACGGTCCTCAAAATTCTTGGGTAGAATCCAATCATACACCCAATATTGAATAGTCTTAGCACTTTCCTCAAGATCCTGTGGAGTAGGTACAGTCTTCTTTACAAGACTGCAAATCTTATTAAAGTCATTTGCCAACTTATCACAATAAAGTTCTCCATCAAGAATTGCATCTGGAAACTTATTAAAGAACTCAGCTAGCTCCCTATGTACATGGGGGGCTGATACAATTGGCTTTCCATTGCGACTATACATCCCCCCCTTATCAATTACACACCTGATCCCATCATACTTCGGTTGACTAAAGACTGGATACTTGATTTCATCCTTATAATCATCGTAATTCTTAGCAAGCATTGGTTCAGTAAAAGTAGAGTTATCAATATCCTCTACATTTTCAAAATAACCACTTTCTTTCTTTTTCTTCCAAGTAGCTTTAGCCTCTTTCAGAGCCTGTTCGTCAGCAGTGGTTTCATTCTTCTTGCCAGTGTTCTTGCCTTCACAAACAGTCCACTCAGTAGTTTGCATTTTATTACTGTCAAGTTGACCGTAGTGTGTACGATACTTGTTATTATCAATTTCAACTGTCCAACTCTGGATTGCGCCGGTGTTGGTACGAGCATATAGCCATTTAAGTTTCATAT
>Ga0172376_10009424_pt1 | contig 10041 bp, 8 predicted proteins | sample Lak35m_FD_121114 | JGI IMG/M metagenome (GOLD analysis project Ga0172376, IMG submission 121114) | Freshwater microbial communities from Kabuno Bay, South-Kivu, Congo - kab_092012_35m | ecosystem: Environmental > Aquatic > Freshwater > Lake | place: Democratic Republic of the Congo: South-Kivu... | reverse complement strand
TGGCCTCGTCGCCCACCTGGATGTTGCTGATCATGTCGATCAACTGGCCGAGGCGCTGCTTGTCCAGTGCGGGCCGGGCGTAGTCCTTGGGCAGCACGCCCTTGAGGCGCGGGTTATCGCGCTCGATCGCCACCATGGCGTCGTCCACCAATTTGCCGATCGTGGGCTGCTTGGCGCTGGCCTGCAGGTGGCTCCAGCGGGCCTCGGCCGGCACCCAGAACACATTCTCGGCCTTGTATTCATCCGGATCCTCCGGGTTGGCGCCCTCGTAGTCGCCCTCCCCTTTCAGCAGCTTGGTGCGGTGGTCTGCGAAGCGATCGGAGATGTATTTGAGAAAAATCAGGCCGAGCACCACATGCTTGTACTCGGCTGCATCCATGTTGTTGCGCAGCTTGTCGGCCGTGAGCCAGAGCTTGGCCTCAAAGCCCAGGTTGGCGGTACCGGTGGCCGTGGCCATGCCGGTGCCGGCGGCTTTGCCCCGGCGGGGGGCATGGGCTGCTGCGGCCGGCGCTGCCAGCGGCTCAGCGCCCACCGGCGATACCGAATCGCTGCGGCCCCGGCCGCGCACCACAATCCGCCTGGCCACCAGGGCGGCCTTCACCTCCTCGTACAGCCCCTCCTCCCAGCCGAGCGCCTGGCGCAGGATGGGATTTTTGACGGGGCTGCCGGCCGTTTCCAGGGCTGCGAGAAAGTCATCGAGTTGCTCCTGCAGCTGGTCCTGATCGGGCATCGAGAGATCAGGTAGGCATCACTGGCCCGATTCTGCCAGCAGCGGGGTGGCCCGTGATCGCCCCTGCCGCCCTGGCGCGGCGCCCGACCGGCGGCCTGGAGCCAGGCAATCGTAGCGGTAGAGCCTCGATCCAGCCGCAACAGCAGTCAGTACAGGCGGCTGAGCACAAACTCGGGCAGGCCGCGCAGCGCCGCCCGCGGCTGCGAGGTCGGCAGCCATTCGATCGCTTCGTAGGCCTCGCGCGCAAAGCCCTCGGCCAGGGCGCGGGCGCGGGGGATCGCATCGCAGCCGCGCACCAGGGCGAGAGCCTGATCGAGATCACCCTCCTGGCTGAACTCCCGCTCGATCAGGCCCGCCAGGGCGGGGCGCTCCTCCAGCGCATAGAGCACGGGTGCGGTGAGGTAGCCGGAGGCCAGATCGCTGGCGGCAGGCTTGCCCAGCTGCTGATCACTGCCGGTGAAATCGAGGATGTCATCCACCACCTGGAATGCCAGGCCCAGCTGTCGGCCGAATCGCTGCAGGTCCTGCAGCCGTTCCTGCGGCAGCGCCGACAACACCCCGGCCGCACGACAGCTGTTGGCGATCAACGAGGCCGTTTTGCAGTAGCTCTTCTCCAGATAGGCCTCGAAGCTCTGGCCGGTGTCATAGCGGAACAGGCCCTGTTTCACCTCGCCATCCGCCAGATCCATGATCACCCGTGACAGCAGCTTCACCACCTCGAGGTCATCGAGATTGGCCAGGTGCCAGCTGGCCTGGGCAAACAGGAAATCTCCCGCCAATACCGCAACGCGATGATTGAAGCGGCTGTGCACCGTGGCCACACCGCGGCGGGTGTCGGCTCCATCCACCACATCATCGTGAACCAGCGAAGCGGTGTGGATCATCTCCGTGATCTCCGCCAGGCGCCGATGCCGCGGGCTGAGCTCCGCCGCCGGGCTGATCGCCCGCGACAGCAGCAGCACGATGCCGGGCCGCAGGCGCTTGCCACCGGCTGCGAACAGATGTTCGGCCGCGGCCTGCAGGATCGGGTGGCCGGCCCCGATCAGGGCCCGCAGATCGGCCAGCAGGGCATCGAGGTCGGCCTCGACGGGCTGGAGCAATTCTGCAACCGTCGACACAGGCCCTCCTTGTGAGGCTGAATCCTAGAAGCAGCGAGGCGGGCTCTGCAGGCTGAGCTCGCCGCTGCCGCCACCGGCGCCGGCGCCACCGCCGCTGCCGCTGCCGCCGGCGCGGGGACGCCAGGGCAGCGACTGGCTCGCCGCCGCGATCCCCACCAGCCGGTCTGCATCGCGATCGAAGCGCGCCGCATCACCGCTGGTGAGGAAGCGATGCTCCACGCGGCCGCCCGGGGCCTCCAGCCGATGGCGTTGCAGCAGGGTCGCCAGATGACGCGCCACAGCCGGCGCCGGATCGATCACCGTCACCTCAGGCCCGGCCAGGCGCCGGATCGCATCGATCACGAACGGGTAATGGGTGCAACCCAGCACGATCGTGTCGGCGCCGGCCGCCAGCATCGGCGCCAGAAAGTCCCGCAGCAGCGCCTCGGTCTCCGGCCCCTCCGCCAGCCCCGCCTCGACCAGATCGGCCAGTCCCAGGCACACCTGCTCCACCACCCGCACCCGGCTGGCATGGCGCCCCACCGTGGCCCGGTAGAGCTGGCCCTGAAACGTGGCCGGGGTGGCCATCACACCCACCACACCGCTGCGGGTGAGCGCCACGGCCGGTTTCACCGCCGGCTCCAGCCCCAGGATCAGCGGACCCGGGAAGCGTTCGCGCAGATGCTGCAACGCCACGGCCGAGGCGGTGTTGCAGGCCACCACGATCGCCTTGCAACCGGCCTCCACCAGCGCGGCGCAGATCGTCTCGCTGTAGAAGCGGATCTCACGGCTGTGGCGGCTGCCATAGGGCACATGGGCCCGATCGGCGAAATAGAGCGTCGATTCAGCCGGCAGCTGGCGCACCACCTGGCGCCACACACTCAGTCCCCCCATGCCGGAGTCGAAGATGCCGATCGGTCCCGCCGCCGCCGCTGTGCTCATCGGTTCAGAAACTCCAGGATCGCCGCCGCCAATGCCTCGGCCAGGCGCCGGCGAAAGCCGGGGTCAGCCAGGCGGGGTGCATCGAAGCTGCCGGTGACGAAGCCCAGCTCCACCAGGCTGGATGGCATCGTCGTACGGCGGATCACGTAAAAACGGCCCGGCCGGGCGCCGCGATCCGGTGTGCCGGCGGAAACGGCCATCAGCCGCGCCTGGATCAGGCTCGCCAGCTGCTGCGATCGCCCCCCCTCGAAATAGAAGGTTTCGACGCCGTTGACATCGGGCCGATCGAGGCTGAGGGCATTGGCATGCACGCTCACGAACAGATCGGCCCCGATGCTGTTGGCCAACGCCACCCGCGGTGGCAGATCCACATCCACCTCGCTGGTGCGGGTGAGCTGAACGCTGACGCCACGGGCCTGCAGCAGCTGGGCGGCCTGCAGGCTCACATCCAGCACCACATCGGTTTCGCGCAGACCCTGGATACCGACCGCACCGGGATCGGGGCCGCCGTGGCCCGGATCGATCACCACCCGGAAGCGGCCCCGCGGCAGCGTCGGCAGAGCCGGGCCGTCATCGCGGCTGCGGCTGTCATCCCGGGACCACCAGGGCCGCGGGCTCGTCGCCAGGGCATCCGCCTCCAGATCCCCCTCGCCCACAGTCAGCGCCGGGTTGCCGGCCAACCCCTGGAAGTCCATCCGCCAGCGATCACGAGCCGTTCCCACCAGCCGCAGCTGGCGTGGATCCAGGCGCGTGCCCGGCCGGAACTCCAGCACCAGCCGGGTGGTGGAGGCATCGGGCCGACCGATGCGCACCTGCTGCAGCGCACCGCTGCCGGCCAGGCTGCGGCTGCGGCTGGGGGGGCCGGGCAGATCGATCCACACCCGTGGGCCGCGACCGGCTGGCCCCTCCTCGAAGAAGGCCTGCAGCGATGCGCCGGGGGCGGTGCGCAGCTGCAGCGAGCCGTCCTCCCCGAATCGCCAGGCCGCCAGCGAACTGGCGGCATAGCCGGGCAGCTCGGCGCCGAGCGCCAGCAGCAGGGGCAGCAGGGGCAGCAGAGCACGGCAGCCCGGGGACCGCAGGCGGGCGCGGCGGGCGCGGTGAGGGGTGATCATCTGCCGCCGCTCAGAACAGGGCCGGTCGGCGGTGCTGCAGGCTCGGCATCTGCACCCGGATGCGCTGGCCGTGGGAGCGATCCACCGGTGCCATCGCCAGGCCGGGCCCCTGGCCGGCATCGGCGAGCACGGTGCCCCAGGGGGCGATCACCAGCGCGTGGCCGTGGGTCTGGCGGCGGCCGTAGTGCTGGCCCGTCTGGGCGGGGGCGAGCACATAGGCGGTGTTCTCGATCGCCCGGGCCTGCAGCAGCACCTGCCAGTGATCCTTGCCGGTATAAGCGGTGAAGGCCGCCGGCACCATCAGCAGCTCGGCGCCGTTGCCGGCCAGGTGGCGGTAGAGCTCCGGGAAGCGCACGTCGTAGCAGATCGACAGGCCGATGCGGCACAGGCCCGGTACATCCACCACCGGCGGCTGTTCGCTGCCGGGCTGCACTGTGGCCGATTCGCGATAGGCGACACCATCGGGGATGTCGACATCAAACAGGTGGATCTTGTCGTAACGGGCCAGCAGCTGGCCTTCCACCCCCACCAGCTCGGCCCGGTTGTAGGTGAGGGTTTCGCCGGCCGGCACCGGGAAGCCACCGCCCAGCAGCGTCACCTGATAGCGGCGCGCCATCGTGACCAGAAAGCGGCTGCAGCGCTCGGCGAGGCTGGGGGCCAGCTGAAGCCGCAGCTGGTCCTCGCCCATGAAGGCGAAGTTCTCCGGCAGCCCCACCAGTTCAGCGCCGCGGCGGGCGGCCAGGTCGATCAGCTCCTCGGCCGCCGCGAAGTTGGCATCCGGATCGGGGGAGCTAGTGAGTTGCAGGGCTGCGGCCAGGAAACTGCTCACCGATCCACCGTTCAGGTGCGGCGAACTGTAGAAGCAGCCCCGGATCTGGACCACCGCCCCGCCGCCGGGCCGGGCCGGGCCCCGCGCCGCGGCTGCCCTGAGTGCGATCCCGGTCCTGCCGAGCGCATCCCGGACCGCCGCACCTCGCCCCGGGGATCCGGCTGCGCTTCAGCTGGCCCGCAGCACCCCGGGCTCGGCCTGCACCGGCACGATCTGCAGGCTGTCGACCGCGGCGCAGCAGGCGAAGTCGGCATCGTGATCGCCGAGGCGGATCAGGCGCTGGCCATGGCTGGCGGCCCGCAGGCAGGTTTCGCTGTCGTGGTGCCACTGCTGCCACAGCGCCAGGGCCGCGAGCATCTCGTCGTTGCCGAAGCGGATGCCCACATGGGGCGCCACCGCCAGCTCGCTGGCCGCCGAGGCGACGGCTCCGGCGGCCAGGCTGTCCTCCAGCGAATAATCCCCCTCCCAGCCGCTGCCGACGATCCACACCCGCTGGCAGCCGCGCTCGATCAGGCGCCGGGCCACGGCACTGCGGTTGGGCAGGCAGGCGGTGACCAGCAGCGGCACCTGCTGCACCGCCGCCAGCGACCGCGTGCCGTTGGTGGTGCTCATGAAGATGCGTTTGCCCCCCACCAGTGCGGGCGTCACCGCCAGGGGGGAGTTGCCCAGGTCGTAGCCCTCCACCCGCTTGCCGCCGCGTTCCCCGGCCCGCAGCCTCTGTGCAGCCGGCCAGGCAGCGGCGGCGGCCTCCAGTGCGGCCAGATCCGCGAAGGCCTGGATCGCTTCGGCGCCGTTCTGCAGCGACCAGGCGATCGTGGTGGTGGCCCGCAGCACATCGATCACCACGGCGGCATCGGGGCCACCCTCAGCGGGTGGCAGCACCGCCGGCACGGCTTCGGAGGTGTGGAAATAGGAGAGCTGCATGCGGAGGCCATCACCACGGGCGGTTCAGTGTGTCACCGCCGCAGCGGCGACCGCGCCCCGCCGGTCGGGGTGGTTGCGCCACAGTGCTCTCTCTCCCCTCCTGCGCCGACCTCCGCCGCCATGACGATCGCCCCGGCCGCGCCAGCCAGCTTCCGCCGCAGCCGCCGCGATCTGCGCGGATTCCTGCAGCTGCTCGAGAGCAGGGGCCGCCTGCGGCGGATCACGGCGCCGGTGGACCCGGATCTGGAACTGGCGGCGATCGCCGACCGGGTGCTGGCCGCCGGCGGGCCGGCGCTGCTGTTCGAAACCGTGATCGGCAGCAGCATGCCGGTGGCGGTGAATCTGCTCGGCACCCAGGAGCGGGTGCTGTGGAGCCTGGGCATGGAGCGGCCCGAGCAGCTCGAGGCCCTGGGGGAACGGCTGGCGCTGCTGCAGCAACCGCGGCCGCCCAAGGGGGCCCGCGAGGCGGTGCGGTTCGGTTCGGTGCTGCTCGATGTGCTGAAGGCCCGTCCTGATCTCGACCTCACGCCTCCCTGCCGTCAGCAGGTGTTCAGAGGAGAGGAGGTGAACCTCGATGCCCTGCCGCTGCTGCGCCCCTGGCCCGGCAATGGCGGCCGCATCATCACCCTCGGGCTGGTGATCACCAAGGATCCCGAGACGGGTACGCCCAACGTGGGTGTCTACCGCTTGCAGCAACAGTCGATCAACACCATGACCGTGCACTGGCTGAGCGTGCGCGGCGGCGCCCGCCACCTGCGCAAGGCGGCGGCCCTGGGTAGGAAGCTGGAGATCGCCATCGCCATCGGTGTGCATCCGCTGCTGGTGCTGGCGGCGGCCACACCGATTCCGGTGCAGCTGAGCGAATGGCTGTTCGCAGGCCTCTATGCCGGCGAGGGAGTGCGCCTGGCGAAATGCAGAACCTTGAATCTGGAGGTGCCCAGCCACAGTGAGATCGTGCTGGAGGGCACGATCACGCCCGGCGAGGAGCTGGCCGATGGCCCCTTCGGAGACCACATGGGCTTCTACGGTGGTGTGGAGGATTCACCGCTGATCCGCTTCCATTGCGTCACGCAGCGGCGCGATCCGATCTACTTCACCACCTTCAGCGGTCGCCCGCCCAAGGAGGATGCGATGCTGGCGATCGCCCTGAATCGCATCTACACCCCGATCCTGCGTCAGCAGATCCCGGAGATCATTGATTTCTTTCTGCCGATGGAAGGGCTCAGCTACAAGCTGGCGGTGATCGCCATCGACAAGGCCTACCCGGGTCAGGCGAAACGGGCGGCGATGGCCTTCTGGAGTGCTCTGCCCCAGTTCACCTACACCAAGTTTGTGGTGGTGGTCGATAAGGCGATCAACATCCGCGATCCGCGCCAGGTGATCTGGGCGATCAGCGCCCTGGTGGATCCGCAGCGCGATCTGTTCGTGCTTGAGGACACCCCCTTTGACACGCTGGATTTCGCCAGTGAGCAGCTGGGGCTGGGCGGGCGTCTGGCGATCGATGCCACCACCAAGATCGGCCCGGAACGCAACCACCCCTGGGGTGAACCGCTCGATCGCCCGGCGGCGCTGGAGGACCGGCTCGATGCCCGCTGGGCGGAGCTGGGCCTGGCCGACATCGGCCGTGATCAGCCCGACCCGGCACTGTTCGGCTACACGCTGGAGCATGTGCTGCAGCGCCTGCTCGGCCGGGCGGCCCGCTGAGGCGGCGATGCTGCGCAGCGGTGCCATCCAGTCGCTGCGCGCCCTGCTGGCGCTGGCCGATGCCCCCGGCCGCTGGTGCTCGGTGGCCGAACTGGCCCGGGTTCAGGAGCTGCCGGCGGCACGGCTGGAGCAGTTGCTGCTGCGGTTGCGCCGCGCCGGGCTGCTGGAGGCCCGCCGTGGTCGGCGGGGTGGTTACCGGCTGGCACGGCCGGCGGCCGAGCTGTCACTGGCGGCGATCTGCTCGGCGCTGGAGAGCGGCCTGCCCGGCGCGGCCCTGCCCTGGCCGCTCGACAACACGGCCCTGGCTGCGGTGCCCATCGGCCGGGATCGGCCGCGGCCGCCGGCCGATGGCCCTGCACAGAACGCCGCTGCCGCCGGTGACCGCTGGCCGCGTCCCTGGAGCGCCGATCCGCATGCGGAACCGAGGCAGGAGGATGCCGGCGCCCGCGTCACCGGGGCGCTCAACCGGCGGCTGCAGCGAGCGCTGGAGCGGGAGCTGGCGCGCACCAGCCTGGAGGATCTGCACCACGATCTGCGCAGCGCCCGCGCCCTGCTCAGCGATCAGGGTGGCCTGGTGCTGGGCTGAACGCTCGCCCGACCGCCACTGCTACCGCCACGGCCCCGCAATGGCCATCGCCACGGGCACGGGCACGGCCACGGCCCTGCAATGGCCACCGCCACTGCCACGGCTACCGCCACCGCCACCGCCATCGCCATGGCCACTGCTACCGCCACCGCCATGGCCACGGCTACGGCCCCGCAATGGCCATCGCCACCGCCATCGCCACCGCCACTGCCACGGCTACCGCCATGGCCACGGCTACCGCCATGGCCCTGCAATGGCCATCGCCACCGCCACGGCTATCGCCATCGCCACCGCCACCGCCATGGCCTGCGACCAGGCCGGGGCGGGATGCCGATCCCCGCCGCATCCCGGGCGCCAGCCGGGACTGCCTAGGTTGCCCGCCATGGCTTTCTCCGCTTCCGGTCCCGCCGATGGGTCCCGCCAGGCCGGCGCCCCGGCTGAACTGCTCGATTCGCTGCTGAATCCTCTGCTCGAGGATTTTGAGGCCTCCTTTCGCCGCGGCCTGACGCTGCTGCCCTGCTGCCCGGAACGGGTGCTGGCCTCAGCGCAGCAGGCGGAGCTGCGCCGGCGCCTGCAACGGGCCCAGGCGGAGCTGCAGGCCGCCCGGGCCCTGCGGGCCGCCACGCCGGCCCCGATGGCGCTGGATATGGCCACGATCGCCCCCTGGCATGCGCTGGTGGTGGAGGTGTGGTCGCTGTCGGCGGCACTGCGGGCGGCGGGTGTGCTGCCGCCGCGCCGCGATGCGCCCACTGCTGCCTCCGACGGCGATGGGGCAGGGCTGCCCGGCTGAGTCGATTCCCCGCCCGCGCCTCCATAGGATCGATCCCGCCCCGTGCCGCCGGCGTGAGCAGTTCCGTTCTTCACTCGCCCGCCAGCGGCAGCGATCAGCTCGATTCGCTGCAGAGGCTGCCGGGCGCTGGCCGTCTGGTGGGCACGGTACGGGTGCCGGGCGATAAGTCGATCTCGCACCGGGCGCTGCTGTTCGCTGCCATCGCCGAGGGCGAGACGACGATCGAGGGGCTGCTGCCGGCGGAGGATCCGCTCAGCACCGCCGCCTGCCTGCGGGCGATGGGGGTGGAGGTGTCCGAGATCGTCGCGGGTCAGCCGGTGCGGGTGGGTGGCGTCGGGCTCGATGGCTTCCGCGAGCCGGAGACCGTGCTCGACTGCGGCAATTCCGGCACCACGATGCGGCTGATGCTCGGCCTGCTGGCCGGCCGTGGCGGGCGCCATTTCGTGCTCAGCGGTGATGCCTCGCTGCGGCGGCGGCCGATGCGCCGCGTCGGCGGGCCGCTGGCGCAGATGGGCGCCACGATCCGCGGCCGCCAGGGCGGCAACCTGGCGCCGCTGGCGATCGAGGGCCAGAGCCTGCATGGCGCCACGATCCGCACGCCGGTGGCCTCCGCCCAGGTGAAGAGCGCCCTGCTGCTGGCGGCGCTCACCGCCAGTGGTCCCACCACCGTGATCGAGCCGCACCTGTCGCGCGATCACAGCGAACGGATGCTGCGGGCATTCGGGGCGGATCTGCGCGTCGAGAGCCCTGAGGGCACCACGGTGACGGTGCATCCCGGTGCGGCGCTGCGGGGCCAGCAGGTGGTGGTGCCGGGCGACATCAGTTCAGCGGCCTTCTGGCTGGTGGCTGCCTCCATCACCCCCGGCAGCGACCTGACGATCGAAAATGTGGGCCTCAACCCCAGCCGCACCGGCATCCTTGAGGTGCTGGAGGCGATGGGTGCCCGGATCGAGCTGCTGAACCAGCGCGATGTGGCCGGGGAGCCGGTCGGTGATCTGCGCGTGCAGCACGGTCCTCTGGGGCCGTTCGCGATCGGTGGTGAGCTGATCCCGAGGCTGGTGGATGAGATCCCGATCCTGGCGGTGGCGGCCTGCTGCGCCGAGGGCATCAGCCGCATCGGCGATGCGGCCGAGCTGCGGGTCAAGGAGACCGATCGCCTGGCGGTGATGGCCCGCCAGCTGGGGGCGATGGGGGCCAGGATCGAGGAACACGCCGATAGCCTCACGATCACCGGCATCACCCGGCTGCGGGCGGCGGCGGTCGACAGCGAGACCGATCACCGCGTGGCGATGAGCCTGGCGGTGGCCTCCCTCGTGGCCAGCGGCGA
>Ga0172376_10009422_pt1 | contig 10044 bp, 6 predicted proteins | sample Lak35m_FD_121114 | JGI IMG/M metagenome (GOLD analysis project Ga0172376, IMG submission 121114) | Freshwater microbial communities from Kabuno Bay, South-Kivu, Congo - kab_092012_35m | ecosystem: Environmental > Aquatic > Freshwater > Lake | place: Democratic Republic of the Congo: South-Kivu... | reverse complement strand
GGCCGACCGCGTGCAAGCAGAGCCAGGCGATGCAAATGCGAGAGATCTTCGTCATCGCGGCTGGTTCATCGCGTTCGGTGCCTCGCTGCCTAGCAGTTCCTCGAGCAGTCGATCGCCGAGGACGGCTGCGCGGTGGTTGTCGTCGTCGTCGTGGCCATCGTCGCGCTTGTCGTCGCGGCGCTTGTCCTCGTCGCCGCGCTTATCCTCGTCGTCGCCGCGGCCTCTGCCGCGACCTCGACCCTTGCCGCCATCGTTGTCGAATCCGAAGCCGTGGCAGTCGGCGCATGTCGTGCCGAGCGGCTTGTAGCGCGTGGCCACGCGTCCACCGACCGTCGTGGCCGGGCGATGGCAAGCGTTGCAGGACAGCTTGGCGTGGCGCTCGTCGAGCGCGTAGCGCGAATGAGCGGCGTGGTCGAAGCGATCGGCTTCGAAGCCCGGCGCGGTGGAGTGGCACCGCGCGCAGTCGGTCTTCCCGCCTTGCGCGAACTGGCCGAGATGCACGTCGGCGTGGCAACTGGCGCAGTCGACGCCTTGGACCTTGGCGTACTGGCGGCCATCCGCCGACGGTGTCTCCAGCCGCGCGTGGCAGCTCGTGCACGAAGCTTGCGCGTGGGCTCCATCCAGGGCGAAGCCCGTGAAGGCGCCGTGGTCGAACGAGCCTACGCGCACGGGGCTCCACGACTCGTCGGTGTGGCAGCGCTGGCAACCGTCGCGTCCATCGATCGTGCTCGGCGTGCTGGCGCTGTCGAACGCGCCGTCGTGCGGATCCGCATGGCAGGCGCGGCAATCCGAGAGCGGCGTGCCTGCGTCTAGCGGCTTGGCGAAGCCGAAGGCGCGTCCACGCTCGTCGCGCGGCTGCGTCGGGTGGCAGGTCGCGCAGGCGAGCGCCGCATGCGCGCCGAGCAAGGGATGCTTGGCGTCGCGTGCGTGGTCGAAGCGCGCGTCGATGCGATCAAAGCCGAAGCTGTCGTGGCAGCGCGCGCAATCGGTCGCGCCACGCGCGTCGGCGAGCTTGCCGCGGTGCGCGTCGGCATGGCAGCTGGCGCAGTCCTGCGGCGCGCCATGGACCTCGATGCGGCCGAACACGCGGCCATGCTCGTCGGGCGTCGCGCGCGGACGATGGCAAGCTTCGCAGGAGGCCGTCGCGTGGCGGCCGTCGAGCGCGAAGCCCGTCGAGCGAGCGTGGTCGAAGTCGGCCACCTGCGCGAAGTCGTGCGTGTCGTGGCAGCTCTTGCAGTCCGCGTCGCCGCGCGCGGCGAAGAAGCCCGCGTGGGCGTCGGAGTGACAAGCGGAGCATGTCTGGTCCACGCCACGGAAGGCGCGCGGGCCTTCGCCTGCCTTGCGATGGCAGGACTCGCAGCTCGCGCGCGCGTGCGCACCCTCGAGCGCGAAGCGCGAGCGCGCATGGTCGGCGAGATCGTAGGAGTGCGGCGTGAACGCGTGCCGGTCGTGGCAGGCAAGGCAGTTCGTCGCGCCACCCGGCGCGTCGGCGAATTGGCCCGCGTGCGGATCGGCATGGCACGCCGCGCAGTCGTCCATGGCGCGTTCGGGGTGCGACGCGCGGTAGAGCTCGAGCGCCAGCGCCTGGTCGGCCAAGCTCGCGCGCGTGGTCGAACGTCCGCGACCATCCGGCGCGCTGGAGGGACTCGGAGGCGCCTGGCGGTCGGCCACCAGCACCGTGGCCGCGTCGGCCGCGTGGCATCGAGCGCACTCCAGTTGGTCGTGCGGCTTGGAGAGCGCGAAGCCGCTGCGTTCGTGCTGCGCTGGCGTCAGACGTGCGGCCGCCGAAGCGAACGAGCCCTGCGACAAGCCATGGCACGCGCCGCAGGTCGCGTCGACGGCGGCACGATCGCCAAGGTCCGCGAGTCCGAGGAAGTCGGCCGCGTGCGGCTGCGCGTGGCAGTCGATGCAGCCGCGCGTCGTTCCGGCTCCCGCCGCGTAGCTCTCGATGGCGTGCGCAGTGTCCTTCGGGTGGCAGTCCTGGCAGCTTCGGCCCGCATGCACTCCTTCGAGCGGGAACTTGGAGGTGTGCTCGAACATGGCCACCTCTGCGAAGGGCCGTTCCTGGCCATGGCACGAGGCGCAATCGGGCAGCTTGCCGCCGTGCGGATCGGCGTGGCAACTGGCGCAGTCCTGCGCGAGGCCGTCGAAGCGCTTCTGGCCCTTTTCGAGCAGCACGGCGTCGGCGTGGGGGTGGCAGCGCGCGCACGCAAGGTCCGCGTGCGCACCGGTCAAGGCGTAGGCCAGGCCTTCATGCGCGTAGCGCGCGCGATCGGCGATCCCCGCCAAGGCGAAGCTCAGGTCGCTGACGAGCGGATGGTCGAGCCCGTGGTGTTCGCCATGGCAGCGCTGGCAACTCGTCGCGTCGGCGAGGCCGCCGTGCAGGCCGCTCTTGGTGTGGATGTCGGCCATGGTGTCGGCGTGGCACGCGCCACAGGCTTGCGCCATCTCGCCCGGGCCAGCGCCATGGCAGGCCTCGCAGTCGTCGGTGTCAAGTGCGCTTGACAAGGCGTGGACGCGCGAGAGGGGCCCGGGCGAAACTCGCCCCGAATCCCACAGCACCAACACCACGACGAGGGCGGCCGATGCCGCTCCAAGCAGCCAGCTGGCCTTCTTCATCGCTGGCGGGTCCCTGTGGCGCAAGGCATGGTTGCGCGGAGTGTAATGGATGCGCGCGTCGTGCGCAGCCCGACGTTGGCTGCTATTCCATGAGCGCGCCGTAGCGCAGCGCCGCCCAGATGTGGACGCCGACCACTAACACCATGAACAGCGCCACCCAGCGGTGGAACCAACGCCACGAGCCGAGGATGGCGCGCAAGTCCTCGTAGTGCGCCGCCATCAAGGCCGTGCGCTGCGCGCGGCGCGCGAGCTCGAGCAAGGCATCGAGCTGGTCCGACGCTACGCCCTCTTGCTCGCCCGTCTTGCGAAGTTCGGCCAATAGCGCGCGAAGCTTGGCTTGGCCCTTGCGCAACGCCAAGACGCGCGCGAAGAAGCCGCCTTCCCAGCGTCCTTCGGCCACCAGCGCCTGCACGCTCGCGTCCACCTTCCGGGCGAAGGCCGAACGATCGTCCCACTCGGCCGACAGCGCGGCGAGGCGCGCGTGCACTTCCTCCAACGCCAGTTCGCGACCGTTGGCCGCGCGCGGCACGAAGGAATAGAACCAGCGGCCGATGGCGCCCGTCACCACGAGGAAGGCCAGCGCCCAGAACGCGTGGCCGCCGACCGTCTGGCGCGTGTCGAAGCCGCCATGCATGGCGGCCAGCAGGAACGCGCCGATGCCGGTGGCCACATGGGCGCTCATCCACGCCTGCAAGCTGGCCTTGGGCCAAGGGAGCTTCTCCGCGCGCCGCACGAGGTACAGCAGGTTGCAGGCGATGAGCGCCAGCGCCGCGACGCCCAAGCCGAGGCCGAGGCCGCTCGAGGGGCGCAGCCACGCATGCAGTTCGTGCAGCGGGCGTTCCGGCCGCGGCGCGAAGTAGTAGCCGCGCCACCACCAAGCCGCCGCCAGCACGCACAGCGACGCGGCCAACGCGACGGCCAGCGCCTTGACCAGGCCGCCATCGTCGGCGGCCTGCGGTTGGCGCGCCTCGCCATGGTCGAACGACACGCCGGAACGCTTGAGCAGCTCGAAGGGCGGCGTGCCTCCGGCGAAGATGAACACTTCGTCGTTCGCGAGGCGCGTCTCGCCGCGCTGGGTGCGCAGCACCACATGGTCGGCGGCCACGGCGACGAGTTCGCTCTCCCATTCCATGCGCAGCTCACGCTTGGCGATGGCCTCGAGGATGCGTCCTTCGTTGCGCGCCCGCAGGCGCGAGAAGGCGGCTTGGCGGTAGGAGAGCACCACCTCGTTGCCCGTCTCGGCGAGACCGAGCGCCGCCTCGACGGCGCTGTCGCCGCCGCCGACGACGAGGATGCGCCGGCCCTCGTAGCCCTGCGCGTCGAGCAACGAGTAAGCCACCTTGGCGAGATCCTCGCCCGGCACGCCCAGGCGCCGCGGCGTGCCGCGCCTTCCCAGCGCGAGCAGCACGTTGCGCGCCGTCCACGCGCCGTCCTTGGCCCGCACGCGCAAGAGCCCTTCGTCGACCTTCTCGACGGCTTGGACCACCACGCCGGTGGTGATGGGCAACTGGTGCTCGGCCGCGAGGCGCGTCCACAGCTCGACCAGCTCCTCCTTCTCGAAGCTCGTGCGATCGAGTCTACCTGCGAGCGGCAGGTCCATCGGCTGGGTCATCACGAGCTTGCGCCGCGGGTACTTCGACACCGTGCCGCCGAGCTCCTCCTGCTCGAGCACGCGGAAGGCGAGGCCCTTCTCCTTGGCGCGCAGTGCCGCCGCCAGGCCCGCGGGACCGGCGCCGACCACGACCAGATCGAGCACGCCCTCGACCTCGGGTTCGGCCGCCGCGCCAGCGAGTCGATGGTGTCCGGGCGGACGCCCGACGGTTCTGCCCTCGGACACGAGGCGTTGCACGACGTTGTCGACCACGCCGACGCCTTGCACCACGGCGGTGCGCACCAAGGACCAACCCGTCACCTCGCCGGCGAGGTGCAGTCCGCGCACGCCCGCGACCTCGAAGCGCTCGTCGACCACGGGGATGTCGTCGCGGCGCGACAGGTCGCCTAGCGTCACCACGATGGCGCCGGTGGGGCAGGCTTCGGCGCACTTGCCATGGCCCACGCACCGCGCGCCATGCAGCACGACCGCTTGGCCGTGCATCATGCCGAGCACTCCGTCCTCGGGGCAGCTGTCGACGCAAGCACCGCAGCCGATGCAGCGCGCGAGGTCGATGCTCGGGTATTGGAGTCGGGCGCGGTCCGTGCCGCGCGCCTTGGCCTTGTGGCGCTCGACGCGCATCGTCGCCAAGCGCAGCTTCTCCTCGTGGCGCCGCCAGAGCACGGCCAGCGCCAGCGCCAGCGCGCACGGCACGAGGACGAGGATGAAGCCGGCCATGCGTCAGTCGTGCACGACCAGCGTCCAGGCTTCCATGTGGCGCAGGTCGAGCACGCGCACGACATGGTTGCCCGTGTCGGCGACGTACAAACGCCGGTCGCGCACCGCGAGGCCCTCGGGGCCGTGGAAGCGCGCACGCACGAAGTGGCCGTCGGCGTGGCCGCGTTCGCCGCTGCCGGCGAGACGCGTGGTGCGGCGCGTGGCGGGGTCCATCTGCTTGATCTTATGGTTCAGCGTGTCGGCGATGTAGAGCAGGCCGTCGAAGCACAAGCCAGCCGGCCGCTGCAAGCGCACCTCGGCGCCTTGGCCGTCGCGATCGCCCCACTCGTGCAGGCCTTGGCCCACCAGTGTGTCGACGCGTGGACGGCCGACGAGTTCGAGTCGGCGCAAGGCCGAGGCTTCCGCATCGGCGATGTACAGCGCGCGTCCGTCCCCGGCCAGATCGCTCGGTTGGTTGAAGCTCGCCTCCAGCGCCGGTCCGTCGACCAGCGCCTCGCGTCCGTTGCCCGCTAAGGGCAGCAGCAGGTCCTCGCCCTCGATGGCGGCGAGTTGGTGGCTGCCCGCCAAGGCCACGTACAAGCGCGGCCGATCCCACCACAAGGCCCACGGCGAGCGCAGCGCCGTGCGCAGCGGATGACCCGGTCGCGGCAGGCGCAGGCCGACTTCGCCAGTGCCGGCGATGGTGGCGACGCGCCCCGTGTCGAGGTCGATGGCGCGCACGCAGTGGTTGCCGGTGTCGGCCACGCACAACTTGCGCCCCATGAGCGCGAGGCCGCGCGGCGCGTCGAAGTGCGCCTCGTCGCCTTCGCCGTCCTTCAGGCCGCGCACGCCCGAGCCGAACGAGCGACGCACGAAGGCCTCGCGACCGTGCGCGTCGAGCTCCAGCTCCAGAATCCGGTTGTGCCCGGTGTCGGCGACGTAGAGGTGCGCCTCCGAGGCGCAGGACAACTTCGATGGAAAGCGCAGCAGGTGGCGATGCTCGTGCTGCGCCTCGCTGCGCGTCTCCAGCGCGGTTCCGTCCACCAGCCCCTCGTCGCGCCAGCGTCGCAGGTGGCGCGAGACCAGCTCGACCAGCTTGTCCGCGTCGAGTTCGCCCGAGAATCCGCCCACGATGCGACCGGCGGGATCGAGCAGCACGAGCGTGGGCCAGCTCTTGACCTCGTAGGCGTTCCACAGCTCGCGCTCGCGATCGACCACGACTGGATGCTCGATCGCGAGCCGCAGCAGCGCCTCTTGCGCGGCGCGGGCGTCCTGTTCGCCGGCGAACTTGCCCGCGTGGACGCCGACGATGGCGAGTTCCGGTCCCACGCGCGCGCCGACGATGCGCAGCTGCGCGGCGTTGTGGTGGCAGGCGATCTCGCCACCCGTCCAGAAGTCCAGCAGGACGGCGCGGCCGCGCAGGTCGGAGAGCGACAAGGGTCGCGCCACGTTGAACCAGCGCAAGCCGGCGGGGAAGTCGGGCGCGAGGTTCTTCGAGTCGTCCATCGTCGTCGTGCGGATCGTCCTGCGCGCGCGTCGTGTGGCGCGGACGGCGCGTCGCCTCAGCCCGCGCCGCCCTGCGGGTCGCGCGGCAGCAGTTCGTGCGCTTGCAACGCGCCGTCGGCGCGGCGCTCGACGGAGACCTCGGAGTACAGCACGCGCATCTGCGGCGCTGACAGGGGCAGGCGTTGCAGCAGCAAGTCCGCCAGGTGGCCGAGCGGCACCTGGTCGGGGAGGTTCAGCAGCTCGCGCGCACGCGACAGGAGTGCCGTCTTGACGCGCGGTCGCAGGCGCGCCTCCGCCTCGGGCGTGGCGGGGAAGTCCTCGAGGTGCTCGCAGCGCACCGTGCGGTACAGGCGGTTGCTCGGCACTTCCTCGATGCGCACGCGCGCCATGCCCACCAGCCACACGAGGAACCGGCCGTCCGGCAAGCGCTCGTGGCGCCCGATCTCGCCCAGCCCGGCGATCGGATGGATGGCGGGTCGTCCTTCTCCATCGCGCTGGCCCTCGAGCAAGGCGCCCATCACGATGCGACCGGTCTTGTCGAGCTGGTCCTCGATCATCTGCCGGTAGCGCGGCTCGAAGATGTGCAGCGGCATGACGCAGCCCGGGAACAAGTACACGTTGGGCAGCGGGAAGATCGGCACGACGCCCTGCGCCAACGCCTCGCCGGATGCTCCTTGCAGTTCGGCCACGGCGCGTCTCAGGAGGCCTTGGCCGGCCGGGCCGCGCGCCGATCGGCGAGCGACAGGAGCAGTTGCAGCTCGCGCGCCTGGCCGGCTAGCCCGCGCTTCTCGGCGCTCTTTTGCAGGTTGGCGATCTGGCGTCGCACGAAGACCGCCTCCGGCGCGTCGCGCAAGTAGGCCGGGTCGAAAGGCACGCCGTTCTCGCGCAAGTACCGGCGCAGGTCGCGCTCGCTGCGCACTTCGCCCTTTTGGTAAGGGTCGATCACCACCGCGCCGTCGCCGCCATGCACGCGCAGCATCACATGCCCGGGCAGCGGGATCAGGCCCGTGCGGATGCCGGCGCGCCGCGCGACGGACGACCAGATGGCGCACAAGGTCAAGGGCATGCCTTGGCGCATGCGCCACGCCGAGTGGATGTGGATGTTGGCCGGGTGGTGGTACTCGCCGCGGCTGCCGCCATAGCCCACTTCGCCACCGAGGTGCTCGGCGAGGGCCAGGGCGCGTTCCAGCGCGCTGTCCGAGCCGCGCGCGCGCGCCGCGACCGCCTTGGCGTGGTCGTCGAACTCGCGCAGCATCGGCCGCGGGTCGAAGCGCGGCTCGTCCAACTGCGCCAGGACGCACAGCGCAGGTTCGAGTCGCGGATTGGGCTTCGCCAACATGCCGGCAAGGCGCTTCAGGACCGCGAGTCGCTCGCGCGCCGCCAAGATTTGCCGCGCGCGTCCGCGCAGAGCGGCATCGCCCTCTCCCGCGGCGTGCCGCAGGGCGGGCAGGGCGTTCTTGCCCATGGCAGTCAGTTCGCGCCGCACCGCCTCGCGCACATGCTCCGACTCGTCGGCGAGGAGGCTCGTCAGCAGCGTCGCTCGCGCCGCCAACTTGGCGCGCTGCGAGCGGCTGGACGGTGCGCTGTCCGGTTGGAGGGCGTGGTCGGTCATTGGGTTGCGCCAGTCGCGGCCCGGATTGCAAAGATCCGCCGCGGGAAGCGAGCGTGCCTGGCTACGAGCCGCTTCAAGCCTAGGCCTGTTCGCATCTGCCCGGAAGGGGGCAGATGGGGGCCGGTCGCGCTTGCACCGTCTCGGTCGTGCTCCCTATCCTATTCGGCTCGCATACCCGCCGCGTAATCACGGCGCAGGCCCTCGACCCTCGCCGGTCGCCTGCGGATGACACTCGGCGCGCCAACCCCCACCATGCTGCGACCGCCCCAAGGCGACGAGGCCATCGTCGTCACGCACGCCCTGCGCACGCCCATCGGCAAGTACCTGGGCGCCTTCGCCGATCTGTCGGCGGCGGACCTCGGGGCCGGGCTCGTCGCCGAGTTGCTGGCGCGTTCGGGCTTGGGCGGCGCCGAGATCGGCGAGGTGATCATGGGCAACGGTCGCCAAGCCGGCGGCGGCCCCAATGTCGCGCGCCAGATCGCCTACCGCGCCGGCATCGCGCAAGAGACCTGCGCGTGGACCGTGAACATGGCCTGCGGCTCGGGCCTCAAGAGCATCTTGCTCGGCGCCGAGGCGATCGCGCTGGGCCGCGCCGACATCGTCGTCGCCGGTGGCGTCGAGAGCATGAGCGGTCTGCCCTTCTTCCTGCCCAAGTACCGCACCGGATATCGCCTCGGACATGCCGACGTCGTCGATGCGATGTACAAAGACGGATTCGGTTGCCCGCTCGCGGGCATGTTGATGGGGGAGACCGCCGAGAAGCTGGCGCAGGACTTGTCCATCGCGCGCGCCGAGCAGGACGAGTTCGCCTACCACAGCCAGCAGAAGGCCGGTGCCGCGATCGCCGCGGGCAAGTTCAAGGACGAGATCGTGCCGGTCAAGGTGCCGGGCAGGAAGGGCGAGGTGGTCGTCGAGGCCGACGAGCACGCGCGCCCCGACACGACGCGCGAGAGTCTCGCCAAGTTGCCGGCGGTGTTCGACAAGCACAAGGGCACGGTCACCGCGGGCAACGCCTCGGGCATCACCGATGGCGCGGCGGTGATCCTGTTGATGCGCGCCGGCGAGGCGCGCAGGCGCGGACTCGAAGTGCTGGCGACGCTAGGTCCCGCGACGCAGGCCGGAGTCGATCCGCGGATCATGGGCATCGGTCCGGTGCCGGCCATGCGAGCCTTGGAGCGCCAGGCCGGGTTGAAGGCCGACGACTTCGACCTGATCGAGTTGAACGAGGCATTCGCGGCGCAGGTCCTCGCCTGCCACCGCCAGCTCCCCTTGCCGATGGACCGCGTCAACGCGAACGGCGGCTCGATCGCGCTCGGCCACCCGATCGGCGCCACGGGCGCGCGCATCGTCGCGACGCTCCTGCACGAACTCAAGCGACGCGGCGGACGCCGCGGCCTGGCCACCCTGTGCATCTCGGGCGGCATGGGCCTCGCAGTCTCGTTCGAGCGCAAGTGAAGACCACCCATCCACACCGGATCCACTCGAGAAGGAACCCCGCATGAGCATCAAGAAGGTCGGAGTCGTCGGTTGCGGCCTGATGGGCCACGGCATCGCGCAGGTCGCGGCGCAGGGCGGCTGCACGGTCGTCGTGTACGAGGCCGCCGAAGCGGCGCTCGCCTCGGGCTTGTCGCGCATCGACAAGTCCTTGGCGAAGCTCGCGGAGAAGGCGGCCGAGAAGGGCGGCAGCTTCGACGCCGCCGGCGTGCGCGCGCGCATCACGGGCACGTTGTCGAAGGCCGACCTCGCGGACTGCGACCTGGTGGTCGAGGCGATCGTCGAGGACCTCGGGGTCAAGAAGGCGCTGTTCGCCGAACTCGGCCGGCTGTGCAAGCCCGAGACCATTTTCGCCTCCAACACCTCGAGCTTCCCGATCGGGGCCATGGCCGAGGCCTCGGGCCGTCCGTCGCGCTTCGTGGGGCTGCACTTCTTCAACCCGGTGCAACTGATGAAGCTGGTCGAGGTCGTGCGCACCGACAAGACCGACGCGGCGGTGTTCGAG
>Ga0172376_10009419_pt1 | contig 10046 bp, 4 predicted proteins | sample Lak35m_FD_121114 | JGI IMG/M metagenome (GOLD analysis project Ga0172376, IMG submission 121114) | Freshwater microbial communities from Kabuno Bay, South-Kivu, Congo - kab_092012_35m | ecosystem: Environmental > Aquatic > Freshwater > Lake | place: Democratic Republic of the Congo: South-Kivu... | reverse complement strand
TCCAACATGCGTCCTTGGTTGCAATCCAAGGGTTGGCTCGATAAGCAGCGCTTTTGGGAGGGGATTCGTGTTGAGGCGGGTTGGGACGCCGCAATTGAAGCTGCGTTGCGTGAAAAGCTCGAGAGTATCGCCCTTGACACGATGGACGGGCTTGAAGTGCTCGCCAAAGACCCTCCGCCAAACAAGCAAGTCTTTTTTAGTGCCTTGGCGGTAACCCGAAAGGATCCTGTAGGCATTGTGAAACGGGGCCATGTCGACACAACGACTGCGCTTTCAGGTTTGCGACGGATGCGCGATGTTTTGCAGTGTGCTGATGAGCAGCGTGCAGCATTGCTTGATCACTGGCTTGACGGTGCCTTCGTGGTGGAAGATTTAGCGCAGGCCTTGAAGTTGCAGCCCCAGATGCTTTCCGGACAACGTCTGTATACAGCTCAAGGGCATTGCCTTGAACGCGATACGCTTTCTTGTCATGCAGCTGATCAGGCTCACGAGGGAAGGCTTGCTAGAAAGCGGGAAACGGAGGAACTCGAGAAAAATTTACGTGCTCAACATTTGCTGCTCGAGCAGGCTCGGCAGGATGCGCAATTGGCCGAGAGGACGGCCCAGGATTTATCGCAGCAACTCGGCCTGGCGAGGCAATCACATTTACAGGCAACCCGGGCACTGTCGCAAATCCGTCTCGACACAGAGCGGATGAACCAGGTTCAGCGGCAAAATGAAACCGAGGCGAGTCGCCTGAGCAAAGAGATTCAAGATATAGAACATGAGGAGCGTCGCCAAAGGCAGCTCGAAGCGCACAGCGGCGAACAAGTTGACAAATTTGACCACGATCGGCGTCTTTTTGAAGATGCGCTGGGAAAGGCGCAGCAAGCAAGCGCGGCTGCGCAGCAGCAGCTTGTAAAGTGGCGAGAGGGGTTTCGAGAGGCTGAACGTCAGCTCGATGCTTATCGGTATGAATTAAAGAGCGTTGATGAAAGGCTAAACAATGCAAAGCAACGTTGCGAGGCGCTTAATAACTCGCTGGCAGTTCTAGCCAAGCAGCAAGAAAACCTAACTGAGAAAGTCGCAGGCTATCGCGACGAAGAGGCACGCAGGCAGCTAGACGAAGCCTTAGCGCTGAGAATCAGTGCCGAAACTGCGCTGAGCAAATCTCGTGATCACAATGAGTCGATGCATCAGCAGGTTCGCGGACTCGAGGAACAACGCATACTTATAGACCGTAGCGTCGAGCCCTTGCGCGAGGGTTTAGCAGCCGCTGCGCTTGATGAACAGGCAGCCAAAACAACCGTTGAACAGTTTTCACAAATGCTCCAGGAAGGCAAGCTTGATGAAGAGGCGCTGAACCACCGGGCTAGAGAGCAGCACATCAACATGAAGGCATCGGTTTTACAGGCGGAGTTACACCGCGTGATCCAGGCCATCGATGCGATGGGACCGGTGAACCTTGCAGCGCTCGATGAGTTAACCCACGCTCATGAGCGTCAGGGCTTTCTCAGCGCACAGTGTGCTGACCTTAGCGAAGCGATGCACACGCTTGAGGATGCGATTCAAAAGATCGATCGTGAGACGCGAGACCTGTTGAAACAAACTTATGATCAGGTCAATCAGAATTTTGGCGTCTTTTTCCCGAAACTTTTTGGCGGTGGTGACGCAAAGTTACTCTTAACCGGTGAGGAGATTTTGGATGCAGGCATCCAAGTCATGGCTCATCCGCCGGGAAAGCGAAACAGTTCGATTCACTTGCTTTCAGGCGGTGAAAAAGCCTTGACGGCAATAGCGCTTGTGTTTTCTATTTTTCAGCTTAATCCGGCGCCTTTTTGCTTGCTCGATGAGGTTGATGCCCCGCTTGATGATGCCAATACAGAGCGATACTGCGATATGGTCCGTTCCATGTCGGGTCAAACCCAATTCTTGTTCATCACCCATAACAAAGTTGCCATGGAGCTTGCTCAACAGCTTGTAGGCGTTACCATGCAGGAGCGTGGCGTGTCCAGGCTCGTCGCGGTTGATCTTGAGGCGGCCGCCGAGTTCGCGCAGGCTGCTTAGCACAGGGATTTTCATGAGCTCATTGCAATGGAGTTTGCTTATCGGTGCAATCGCTCTGATTGCAGCCGTGCTCTTGTTGAACGTCTTGCAACAGTGGAAACGTCGTTCGCGAGGAGAGAAAACGCTGGAGGCGCTTCGTGAGGTCGTGCGAAGCCGCAAAACGCTGCCCGATCAGACCAGCGAAAGTCTTCCTGGAGCCGATGACAGCAATGTTGCGAGAAAGGAGCCGCTGCTCTCCCCAGAGGCGGTCGTTAGGCGCAGTGCGTCAGTGGATAAGCTTGTTTTTTTTGGCAAGACAAAAGCGAGCGATTCGCTTTCGAAGCCTTCACAGACTTCCCCTGAAAGCGTCGTGAGGCCAGTTTCGAAAGATGCTGCGCCTGCAGCAGCTGTCCATGCGTCGACCCTGACATCGGCAAGCGCAACAGATAGTAAAAGCACTAAGGTCGACAGCTCAGTAAGTCCAAGTGCTGCCAATCCCAAGCGCCAAACCTTGCCAGATGACTTCTTTGATCCTGTCGTTGACGCGCCTAGCGATGATGTCAAGGCAAATGATATTCAAAACGGCGTGACCCGCCGGGCTGACACATCGATTTCAGCAGATAGGCTAAACGCTCTGGCTATGAGAGCAGCCGATATGCTGTCAGTGCCCGATCCTGGCCAAAGCCGCCCCAGTGATCCCGAGCCCGAGCCCGATCCCAGCTATAGCCACTCCCGCGATCCCGAGCCCGATCCCAGCCATAGCCACTCCCGCGATCCCGAGCCCCACCAAATCCGGTTGCGCGAGCAGGATCAAGCGAAAACTCTGTCAGGTAACCCGACGCCTGAGCTCAAGATGCCGGGTTATCGCGGTTTAGACCGCGTAGGCTCCGAGTCTCTAATGCAGCCAATGGATCAAGGACCCGATAGGGAGGGTGAAATTTCCGAGCCAGTCTTAGATCTGAAGCAGTGGGTTAGAAGTAAACCCTGGGTTGGTATCGATGAACAAGTCGATCTTGTCGTTGGGCTTGAGAGTTGGCAGGGCTGGCAAGGTGAACGTCTCCTGCAGGCCTTTCAAGGGCTTCGCCGCGTTGGCACGAAACCCTTACTGTTGGAGGCACAGGTTTTAGCGGATCCTCAACAGGCCTGGGTTGCTGTCGCGCCTGGCTTCAGATTTGCGCGGGTGCGGCTTGGGCTCTTGCTGGCTAATCGAAGCGGTCCGCTAAAGCCCACGGAGTATTCGGATTTCCTAAGCGCATTGCAGTCAGTCAGGGATCTGTTACAGGCCAGCTGGACCGACGGTTCGGCACCAGCCGGCATGCATGAAGTACTTGATAGAGCTCGCCGCGTTGATGCCTCCTGTGCTGCGCTCGATGCGCAGGTTGTCATTAATTTGGCGCTTGGAGAAGCGATTTCCACCCTTGCCTTTTCACGCATGGGAATGAGCCTTGGACTTATCGATCGCGGAAACACAAGACAGGCCTCGCTTACTTCTCAGGGCATTGAACTATTTTCGATGACGCTAGGACCCAAGCCGGATTGGATTACTTTTATGCTGGATGTGCCTCGCTCGCCGATGGAAGAATCACCCTGGCAAAAAATGATGGATTGCGCAGCCTCGGCAGTCGGCCAATTTGGAGGTCAATTGCTCGACGATAACGGCCAAGTGCTTGAGGCGCATCAATTGGCAACGATCGGTAAACAAGTGCACGAGAGGCAACAACAACTTATCGATGCGGGTTATGCACCAGGATCGCCTTTGGCGCTTCGCCTATTCAATTAAGCCCTTTCTTAATCGCTCCAGTCGATGAGTTTCGCCGATCTTGACTCGCTCCCGAAAGATCCTGCACTTGCAGTTGAGCGCTTGAGCCAACAACTTAGGCAGTGGTCGGCCTCATACTACCGTGGCGATCATGGATCGATTCCGGACGCGCTCTACGACCGTTGGTTTGAGCGCTTGCTTGAACTTGAAAAACAGCACCCCGAACTTGTTAGAGAGGATTCTCCAAGCCAGCGTGTTGGTACAACGCCAGATGACGCCTTTGAAAAACTGGGTCATTTGCGCCCCATGCTATCGCTTGCCAATGCTTTTGATCTCGACGATGTACTCGCTTTCGACAGGCGCTTGCGTGGCTTGCTTGGCATCGAGTCAGACAACGGATCTGCGCACAATATCGATACTGGATCGGTACCAAAGCTTTCATACAGCGCTGAGTTGAAATTCGATGGTTTAGCGGTCAATTTGCGCTACGAAGACGGGCTGCTGACGCGTGCTGCCACGCGTGGCGACGGATCTGAAGGTGAGAACGTTCTTGCTAATATAAGAACAATTCGAAACCTACCACTGCGCCTGCTCGGGCAGGGCCTCCCGTCATTGATCGAGATTCGTGGTGAAGTGTTGATGTTTCGTGATGAGTTTGAACGTTTAAACCGACAGCAGCTTGCGCATGGCGAGCAGGTTTTTGCAAACCCACGTAATGCAGCCGCAGGCAGCCTAAGGCAAATGGATCCAAGGGTAACCGCGAAGCGACCATTGCGATTCATGGCCTATGGCATTGGTGAGCGACAGGGTGGACAACTTCCCGATAGTCACTCTGGGCTCTTGCAGTGGCTCGAAAATTCAGGATTCGCTGTTGACTCACTTAGGCGTCGATGTGAGAGCGTCTCGGCCTTAATCGCCTTTTATGACGAGGTATGCGGTCAACGCGATGCGCTTCCTTTTGATATTGACGGTGTTGTTTACAAGGTCGATTCACTGCAATTGCAAGAACAACTTGGCACGATTGCCAGGTCGCCACGGTTTGCGATTGCGCATAAATTTCCTGCTCAGGAAATGGTGACAGAGCTTCTCGCCATCGATTTGCAAGTCGGCAGAACCGGTGCAATCACGCCCGTAGCGAGGCTAAAGCCAGTTCAGGTTGGTGGCGTACAAGTCACAAATGCCACCTTGCACAACGAAGACGAAATAGAGCGCAAGGACTTAAGGGTTGGCGATCTTGTTATTGTTCGCAGGGCCGGCGATGTCATCCCCGAGGTGGTGTCGCGGCTGGAAACCCAGCATACTCAGCGCAATCCAGCTTTTCGGTTTCCGAGGCAATGTCCCTCGTGTGGCTCTGAACTTTTTCGCGAGCCTGGCGAAGCAGTATGGCGATGTCTTGCCCAATGGGGCTGTAAGGCACAAAAGCGCCAACGCCTAATCCACTTTGCTAGTCGCAAAGCGCTTGATATTGAAGGTCTAGGCGAGAAAATTGTCGAAGACCTCTTGAATCATCAATTGGTCGACGATCCTTCTGATTTTTATATCATCACGAAGCATGATCTTGACCCCTTACCCCGGATGGGTGCAAAGCGTATTGAACAATTGCTGCGATCAATCGAATCGTCAAAACAACGACCTTTAAGCCGTTTGCTTTTTGGTATGGGGATTCGCCATGTCGGTGAGGAGTTAGCGCGCGTGCTCACCCAAGACTTTGTCACCTTGGCGAGTATGAGACAGACGCGTTGGTTGGATCCCGACTTGGCCTTGCCAGATGGCGTAGGGGTGGAAATTGCGACAAGCCTCCAAGCTTTTTTCGAACACCCCGGGCATCAACGAATGCTAGATCGTTTTGAGGCTTGGTGGGCGCCCAAAGTTATCAGTGATCAAGCATTGCTTGAAGGCAGGCTTTCTCAACGTCAGCAACAATGGCTCGATCAGCATTGCCCGAAGGACCTAATTCAAGGGGCGAAAATTGTGATTACAGGAAGTTTTGACGGTTTATCTCGAGACGATTTGGCAGGATTTTTGAGAGGCCGTGGCGCTGTCGTGCTTTCCTCGGTGAGCAAGCATACGGACTTGTTGATTCTTGGACAAAACGCGGGATCAAAACTTGCGAAGGCCCAATCTTTAGGTGTGAGGCTGCTCGAGCTTAGGGATTTCCCAGGTTAAAACATATCGTTCTAATGTTGGCATCGATAGGGGTCAAGTCATGGCTTGTTGGGGTGTAATAGGGGGATCAGGACTTGATGTGTGGGACGAACTTACCTGGATCGACGAGGTGGCGATCTCAACACCTTATGGCGAGCCGAGCAGCGTGCTTCGCATTGGAGAAATTGAGCGTTTATCAAAACCTCCAATCAAAGTTATTTACTTGCCCCGGCACGGTCTGGATCATCGTTATGCGCCGCATCGAATCAATTACCGAGCCAATGTTTGGGCATTGAAACAGGCAGGTGCTCACAAACTCATCGCAACAGCGACTGTGGGCTCGATTGCTTTGAACATAAAAGCTGGATCGATTTGCGTACCTGATCAATTGATTGATTACACCTGGGGTCGGGAACAAAGCTTCTCCGAGGACGGCAACGTCTTGCATATTGACTTTACGCATCCTTTTGACGAAGCGTTAAGGTCCGCATTGATTCGTTCGAGCAAAGCCTTGATTGCTTATGAAGACTTTCATGATGACGGTACTTATGCATGTACCCAGGGACCCAGGCTTGAGACGGCTGCCGAAATTGCGCGCCTTGCAAAGGACGGCTGCTCGCTCGTGGGAATGACGGCGATGCCAGAAGCCGCGCTTGCTCGAGAACTTGGTCTTCCCTATGCCTTGCTATGTCTCTCTGTCAACGCTGCAGCAGGGCTTGGTCTAAGTGCTGAGGCGATTGATCACGACGATTTGAAGCGGGTCATGGCCCAGGGTATGCATCAGATCAAAGCGATCTTGCTTTCCGCCATGCAAAGTGATGAGGATCGGGCTTGACCGCACTCGGCCAAATTTAGGCGTTTGCGAGAACTAAGGGATTTGCAAAAGTTTTAACAAATCAGTTTCCAGAGCAACCCGGGCGCGCTCCTCTGAGAACCAATCGCTTTTAATCACAAACGTGTCCTCGACCCTTTCACCAAGCGTGGTGATTCGTGCAGATTCGAGTTGTACCTGTCGATTGGCAAGCGTATAGGCGATTGCGTAGAGTAAGCCGCTACGATCCGAGGTGCTCAGGCTCAAAATAAATCGACTTGCTGAGCTGTCTGGTCTCAATTCAACGCGAGTCTGAATCGGAAAGCTTCTCGAACGTCGTGAGGTTTTGCCTGGCTTTGGCGGAAGAAGTTGCTCATTGCGAATCAAATGTGCTTTAAGTTCGCTTTCAACCAGCGTGAGTAATGCTCGATAGTTCCCCTCGTGATCGGGATGCGACACGATAAAGCTGTCGAGTGCTCTTGCGCCACGCAAGGTATGAATATTGGCGTGCTGAACCGAAATCGATCTCGAGTCGAAGTAGCGCGTGATTCGTGCGAAGAGTTGGGCTTGATCGGTGGTGTAGACAAGAACTTGAAAGCCACCGCCCTCAGGCGCAAGCCTTGCCCGTACAACAGGCTCTTCGCTTTCAAACTGTCGATATAAAACTCTCGTATGCCAGGCAATATCGATCGCTTCGTGTCGCGCAAAGTAGGCCGAATCAAGACGATTCCAAAATACTTCATAGTCCCGATCAAGTAGGGGCACAAGATGTAGCAAACGAATGGCTTCTCTGCGCTTGCTGTCAAGTCTGTGTTGTGCGCTCAGTCGCTCGCCACTTAGCATCTTCTTTGTAGACCGGTATAGGTCTTCAAGCAACTTACCTTTCCACGAATTCCAGACTTTTGGGGAGGTGCCTCGTATGTCAGCAACAGTCAGTAAATAGAGTGCGTTGAGGCGTTCTTCGTTCGTTACAAATTTTGCAAATTGCTCAACGACATCGGGGTCACTGATATCCTGTTTTTGAGCCACGCTAGACATCGCAAGGTGATGCTCGACCAGCCACTGAATCAGTACGCTGTCCTCCCGGCTTACCCCGTGGGCACGGCAAAATCGTCGCACATCAGTCGCACCCAGGCTTGAGTGATCACCGCCACGACCTTTCGCGATATCGTGATACAGCGCTGCGATTGTCAGGCGCCATGGTTTGTCCATATTCGCCATGACTTCGCTGCACAGTGGAAACTCATGCACATGCTCGGGCATGGCAAATCGTTGCACGTTTCGAAGCACGGTAAGGATATGTTGATCGACTGTGTAAACATGGAACAAGTCATGCTGCATCCGACCAACGATGCGTCGCCACTCTGGCAGATAGCGGCCAAGCACCGACCACTGATTCATTTCGTAGAGCGTTTTGGTGATTGTCCTTCCTTGCATCAACATTTGCATAAAATGCGCGCGGTTTGCAGCGAGCTTTCGAAAGCTTGCATCCATACGCGGGCGAGCAAGCCAGATTGCTCGTAATAAATCCGGTGCCATGCCGCGTAGGTTTTGATGCTCCATCGTTCTCAAGAAGGCTCTGAAAACAACGGACAGATCGTTTTCAATCAAGCGCGGGTCTTTCAGTGCAAGCATGTCGTCGCGTATGACAAATTCATCATCTAGTCGCTCGATCCTTTTGGCCTTGCGATCAAACAAATAAGACTCAATTAACTGCATGAGGATGCTGCGCATTTGACCGACCCGCTTGGCCGCCATGTAATAGCGCTGCATCAAGGCTTCGGAGGCCCGCCGTGGCCCGTGTGCACCGATACCAAGGTCCTGGGCAACGCGAACCTGAAGGTCAAACACAAGGCGATCTTCGCGTCTCTCACTCAGTCGATGAAGACTGATTCGAATCATCGACAACAAGCGCTGCGCTTGTTGCAAGGTCTTGCATTCCTCACGCGTTAAGACGCCAACCTGTGAGAGTTCGAGCCAGGTGGTCGGCATCCCCGCTGCTCTCGCAAGCCAAATCAGCAGTTGCAGGTCGCGAAGTCCGCCAGGGCTTTCTTTCACATGGGGCTCTAGACTGTATGGACTATCGTCAAAGCGCAGATGTCTTTGTCGCATCTCGAGGCGCTTAGCTTCGAAAAATGCAGCAGCATCTCGCTGTTGGTAGAGACCTGTCATCAGTTCGTTCATTTGTTGAGGAGGGCCTGTGATCAGCCTAGCCTCCATGAGGGCTGTCTCAACAGTGAGATCTGCAGCAGCTTCCTTCAGGCAATGTTCAATGCTTCTCACTGCGTGCCCAACATCAAGCCCGAGATCCCAGCAAGCGCCAATAAATGCTTCAAGATTGGACTTTGCATTTGCCTCGATGTCTTCATCGATGAGGATCAATAAGTCAAGGTCTGAACCCGGGTAAAGCTCTGCACGACCATAGCCACCCACCGCAATCAAACAGGCACTTGGGGGCAATGCAGCCTGCCGCCAAAGGCGAATCAAGGTCTTGTCGGCATGCGAGGCCAGTTGCCTCAACAGCCCACGGGGGTGCTGTCGCGGCTGGTAGGCGGTGATCAGCCGAGATCGCTCAGACTGCCAGCGATCACGGTCTATTTTCACCGAGTAGGCCCTGACTAAATGCTTGGGGCAGGCGGTGAGCCGGCCGACTTTGTGAGAATTTCAAAACCGGTTTCGGTAACGAGCACGGTATGTTCCCATTGCGCTGAGAGGCTGTGGTCTTTTGTCACAATTGTCCAGCCATCGGCAAGTTCGCGAATCTCGCGACGACCCGCATTGATCATCGGTTCGATTGTAAAAATCATTCCGGGTGCCAGTGTCAACCCCGTACCTGCCTTACCGTAGTGAAGAATCTGGGGGTCTTCATGAAAGCGTCGTCCAATGCCATGGCCACAAAACTCGCGAACAACCGAGAAGCCACTTGATTCAGCGAGCTTCTGAATACTTGCACCAATGTCACCCAGGCATGCCCCGGGTCGTACCTGGTTGATGCCGACCCACATGCACTGGTAAGTTATATCGCAAAGACGCCGCGCAGCAACGCTGCAATCGCCAACCAAGAACATCCGGCTGGTATCACCATGGAACCCATTTTTTATAACCGTTATATCGAGATTAACGATGTCACCTGACTTAAGGACGCGTTCGCCTGGGATGCCATGGCAGACTTGATGATTCACTGAAGTACAAATTGACTTTGGAAAAGGGCTGTACCCCGGCGGAGCATAGTTGAGTGGGGCGGGGATGGTTTGTTGTACATTGACCATGTAGTCGTGACAGCGCCGATCGAGTTCTTCGGTGGTG
>Ga0172376_10009418_pt1 | contig 10046 bp, 5 predicted proteins | sample Lak35m_FD_121114 | JGI IMG/M metagenome (GOLD analysis project Ga0172376, IMG submission 121114) | Freshwater microbial communities from Kabuno Bay, South-Kivu, Congo - kab_092012_35m | ecosystem: Environmental > Aquatic > Freshwater > Lake | place: Democratic Republic of the Congo: South-Kivu... | reverse complement strand
GGGGGTGTGGGGCCCCGCCCCACATTAAAAAAACACCATTTTAGGGGGGCGATATGAGGGGGGAACGCCCTCATATAAAAATTTAACCGCTGGGGGGTCCAGGGGATTTGCCCCTGGTCTGGGGTCTGGGGATCGAAGATCCCCAGAATTCAATTCATACTCCCTCCCCTTTAGGGGAGGGCCGGGGTGGGGGTTGAACCTAAAACATGTTGCCCAACCCAATATGAATCATCCAATGTTCGCCATAGGCCAAGTCGAATCGCAAAGGCCCCACCGGACTGTTCAGTCGAATCCCTCCCCCCACACCCGATAAATAGGGGGCTTGAAACCACCCAAATGCCGCACTACTCGCGTACCCATAATCCCAAAATAAGACCATCCCAAACTGCTTGTTGACGGTCCATCGATATTCGATATTCATCAAGTGTTCGGTGTTGCCTAAAAAGGGCGGGGCACTTTCGCGGTATCCCCGTAATGTGTTCGACCCACCCAACACAAACCCCTCGTTTTCAAACGTGTAGGTGCCCGTCGAATGGGGCGTAAACGTGCCCCATACCACCCGCATCGCCAGCAAATGGTTGGGCACCACGTCCCAATACCCGCTTAATTGGGCCACCGTTCGCTGAAAATGCAGCCCCCCCAGTTCCCATCCCCCGAGTTGCCCCCCCACCTCGTGCGATACCGACCCCAATACCCCCTGGTGAGGATCGCGGGGATCTTGTACCGTCTGATAGGTCAATTGACCCGATAGGGAGCGAATGTCATACGCCGCCCGATCGGTTCGGGGGCTCACATTTTCGTTTAAATACCGAATGGATGCCTTGACATCCGATAACGGAAACCATGACACCGATGCATCGCTGCCTGTTCGCAAGTTGTTAAATGCCGTGCGGGTTTGATTGGTCAAGTCTCGGGTTAAAAATTCGGATCGCAACTCTTGCCAGGTCCCCACCTGAAACGACAACGGGATCCAATTCAGTAGCCACGGTTGGGCATAACGAATGGCGTACCCTTGGTTGAGCCATGTGGTTTGATACGCCACTTGCCATTTGAGCGATAGCATATCACTGGGCATCAACACATGACGAAAATCGGTGCGAATAAACCCCGTGATGGGGTTTTGACCCGCCTTATCGGTGTATTCTAACCCCGTATCAATTAAATTGTTGCGCCGCATTCGAATCGGAAACCCCAGCACCAATCCCCGTCCATCGGCACTGTCGGTTAACTGGGGTGAGCCCACATCGTCGAAATACCCCAATCGCAACAACCGTTGCCAATCTTTTTTAAGCATCGTGGCATTAAAATACCCCCCCACTTTCGACGATAACTCACGCAAAAACACAGGGGTCAACCACTCGGGGTATTCCCCCAAAAACCGAATGTGCTGGATGCGCCCCTCGGATATCGTGACCACCACATGCCCCGTGGGGGTCACCGACAATCGCCTGATTTTGGCCAATTCAAACCCGTTTCGGTGATACAACGACTCAACCCCCTCTTTTAAATGCGTGACCTGGGGGACCGTGAGTGCCATTCCCTTCGTAAACGGTACCAAGGCCCCCAACCGCTCGCCCGACATCGCCTCATTGCCCACCCATTGGATGCCCTCAAATGAGGGATATAAGGTGGCCCGCCACACCAATTCTACCCCTTGTGGCAAGGCATTGGTGGTGACCTCTAACCGTTCAAAACAACCCAAGGCATACAACCGATGCAAATCATCATACACCCGACGCTCTGACACCATGCGGCCCACTGTGCTGTCGATGGTCACCGACTGTACCCATGACAGGGATGCCGTGGGAATGCCCACCCACCGAATGGATTGAATGGTACCGGGCATCAACGATGCCCCCATGGGCTGGCTGGCCAGGCACCCCAACACCCACCCGATGACCCACCATCCACACTTAATACGCATAACTATATTTCACGTTGTACCGGTTTCTGGATTTACCCGTGTCATCCAAGAAGTTGGCATAGTTCAAACTCAAATACCGTTCTAAATAATAGGTTAACTCGATCTCAGACAATTGAAAGGGTTCCACATTCCGTCGACGGTCCACATCCAAATCGGTGCGGGCCCGAATAAATAACTTGTTGCTAAACAACGATTTAATCATATTAAACCCAACGGTTTGGGTGGCGCTGCTATCCACCAAGGCCTTGCCAATGTTGTAATCAATCGAAAATTGGTCCAGCCCCGTGTTTTTGGCGATTTCTTTTTCGATGCCCCGTAACAGCGTTTGAGAAAAAAGAGAGTTGATGGTACCCGATCCCAATTGACGCCATAACACCGATGATGGCCCCCCCGACTGCCATTCCCCCATCAGTTCGGGGGCCAACATGCTGGCAATCATCGTGGGATCCGCATCTGAGCCCATGGCCCCACCCAAGCGGTAGGTTCCTTTATAGGTCAAATTGGCGGCATCTAATTTGGGGGCCACATAATGATGGAACGAAAACCCTTCCAATTGATAGGCGGACCCATCAATTGTGATCAGCACATGGGTATAAGGGGCCAGGCCTTGAGACCCGGTCGCCGTCACCGATGGCGAGACCACCACTGAGGTTAAGGGCTCAATAATGGCCAAGGCGGCCACCTTAATCATCGGAATCAGTTTGTTTTTAGGCCCTGAATAATCGGTTTGAAAGGTCACCGTATTCGGATAAGGCTGGGTTTGAGGATGACGGTTATAGAGCCGTTGTTTGTCTTCGGATAACAATTCGAACCGCCGGGTCAACACATCAATGGTGCCGCCCGCAATTGTAATGGGATGTTGAATGGCCGGGGCATTTAAACTACCCCGAATATCCAGCGGGGTATCGGTGGGGGCCAACCGCACATCAAATTGGTTGGCCACATTGCCCACCAATCCCTTGCCAATCACCCCCCCTACCAAGCGTACATTTTGGGCAATTTTGCCGGATAATCGCAACAAAAACCCAGGCTTGGGGGGCTTGGTTTCGGTGGTGGGCATTGAGATTTCGGCATCATATACCGTCAGGCTTCCCCCTAGTACCGGGCCTGTTTCTTGCGAGGTGCCCACCACGGACAAGGCGGCTTGTTTTTCGGTATCAGACAAGGGGATGCGATAGACCCCATTCACCGTGAACCCCTCTAACGACACCATGCCACGGTATAACCCCGGAAAATGAATGGCCAATTGGCTCGTCTCGACTTGCAAGGCCAACTGCAATGGCAACGCCGATAACCGACGAAACCCAATGGCCGGAAACGCCACGGTGCCATTCACCACCAGGCGATTGACTTCGTGGGTGGCACTGTTTAATTTTTGGGTGTCGGCCCCCTGCCACTTTAACCCCAGTTGGCTGATGATGACCGTGTTGTTTTCAATTTTTAATGACCCACTTTCAATGGCAATGGGTGATCGCAAGGGGGTGCTGTCTTCATTTAATGTCACCGTGGCTTTTTTGAGTATCACTTTAGATGAATTAAAAACAGGGGCATCCAAGGTGCCGGTCAACCGCACCAATACTTCCCCTTCATTGGTAATGTTACTTAAATGGGGAATCAATACCGATAAAATCCCAATGTCGGATCCGACCCAATGCAAGGACAAGTCCATGGGATGGTTGGCATGGGCCTCTTGCCAATAGGCGGATAGCGGGAATGTCCCGGTGATCACTTGGTGCCGCTCATCACCCCGGCTGAGTTGGGATGAGGCAATGTGTAAATAACCCTTGGTGTCATAAAACCCATTCACCCACAATTCATCCATGATGCCTGACCCAACCGACCCTGATTTGACCATTAACGCAAAGTTGGTTTGCTGGGGTTGTGATTGAATGCGAAGGACCATCGATTCGCCCGATACCCCCCCCCACTCAAACCCAGACAATTTGAATTGGGCTTGAATCACCGGCAATTCACCCGCGTTGCTTTTGGCCCGCAACGATCCGGATAATTCACCTGCCCACGCCATCGATGCAGGGGTTTCGGCTTTTGGCAATCCCGCTTGGTATTGTTTGAGGACCGTGTCGTAATAGGCCAGCGAATGCCCTTCTGATTGGTCGTCATACATAACACCTTGGGGGTGAGGGAGATGGCCAAACCACACATCGTGGCGGATAAACAAGGGGGTGTTGGGGGCAACGCTACCCGACAACGGCACCGCCTCATTGGGTTGTTGGTGGGCCCGCCATTCGGATCGAATGCTATCAATGAACACCACCATTTCAGCCAGTTGCATTGGTGCCACATCAATGGATAAATCATAGCGTGCTTGGGTCCATTGGGTGCCCTGACGGGCCCAAAACCCATCCAAGATCAACTGGCCATTTTGGGGTTGAATCACCATGTGTTGCAAGGCGATTCGATCCCGCTCGAACACCCCTTTTCCTTGAATGGATCGAATGGCGACGTCCCCCACCTGAACCGCCGTGGCATTCATCGAAATCGTAATGGTTGGGGAACTAATCAACCCCGAAATGGCAGCCGTCAAAGACCCATTGCCTTTGAGGGGTGGCACCTTGGGTAACACCAAGTCAGATAATGCCAATTTGGGACTTACCAACCCCACGCGCATAAACCCATCGGGGGCCACGGTGCCCGATACCAAGATGGTGGACTGCGGTGTATAGACCCATGCTTCTGAAATGGTGACGTGTCCTTCTTGCCAATTGGCTTTGATCATGGCCTGGTCAAACGGTTGCCCTTTTACCATGCCATTTTCGATCCTCATGTGCCCACGGCCTGCCAATTGGTGCCACCCATTTTCTGATGGCGACACCCGCTCGAGGCTGATATCACCCGACAACACCCCCTGAAACGGCTTGAATGTTGGGGGTACCCACCGTTGTAACATCGACGTCGGGCCAATGCGAAATCCCGATGCTTGCATGCTGAGATGGGTGGGCCACCCTGCCTGAAACGCCCCTTTTATGGCCACCGATCCCAAGCCGGTGATGATGCGGGCGGTGTCAATGGTGACGACATCATCACGAAATGTGCCCACGGTTTCAATCGAATCGACCGTGTCACCATCCAATGACAGGGTTCGAATTTGGGTATTGAAGGTGGCATGCAACCTGTCCAGTGGCCGGTTGGCTTGCCATTGATGGGTGGGGAATCCCACCAACACTTTGGCGGTGATCACCCCTGATGGTAAGGTCTGATGGGCCCTCACCGACAACTGGGTGGCCTCGATGAGCAAGTGGGTGGCGGCTGGTTGAATCAACCCCATCATGGTCAGGGGCATGACGCTGTCATTGACCCAATAGTGGGCGGCATCCAACCGTAGATCCGACCCATTTAACCACCATCCCTTGGCCACCATGCGATGAATCACTTGTCCCTTCCACCGCACGGGGCCGTCGGCATGAAGGCCCATTTCCAGGCGATGCACCCCCCCGTTCAGTCGCAGGTTGGCACTCACCAGCCCGTCCCCACCCCACCGGGACAGGGGAACCCCCCGCACGCTGCAGTGGGCATTTAAGCTGGTTTCTTGGCCAAAGGTGACCACCACGCGAACAGTGGCGGGGGCCTTGTCGATCACCGTATGGGGGGCATCGATGGTTAAGGCATGGCGATGGTACGTAAACCCAATCGGACCACCCAGTGACAGGCCCTGCCACGACCCCTTCGCGGGGGTGATGTGCCCTTGAATGTGGGGATCATGGGTGTGCCCGGTTAACATCATGGTGGTGGGGCCTTGCAATACCAATGACCACGGACGAAGGGTCGGAAACAAGGCCCCCAAACTTTTGAAATCAAATCGGGGGGAATACAGCCGGATGGCCACGGTTTGTTGGCCCAACGACAAGGCCCCTTTGCCCCTGACGACGGCTTGGCCCAAGCGACCATTTTCGAGCCAAAAATACAGGTGTTGGGGTGGGTTCCGCAACAACCGGACCACGGCCTCACGGTGCGAAGCGGGCACGGGCAATGATGCCCACGCTGCGGGTGTGCGGGGGGATCGCATCACCCGAGAGTTGGCGTCGAGCCATTGGTGTTGGCGTAGCCATTGGTGGAGGGTTTCGGCCATGGGGCGAGACAGGTTGGCATCACCCATGAGGGTGGCGGGGGATAGTCGGGCTGTGGTTAACACGGCGGTACCACTGGCGTGTTGAATGGGGGCTTTAAACGGTGACAGATGAAGGGTGGTATGCGACACCCGGGTGGTGAGATGAACCCGAAAGGGCAAGCCAGGGGCGTCGTTGTTGCGAATGGTCAGGGTGGCATCCCCCCGACCCTGGGGGGTGTGCAAGGGCGTTCCTGCCAATACATACGGGCCCCATATGCCCATGTCAAACTGATGGACTTGAATCACCCACCCATAAGACCCGGTGTGCAGGTCCATGCTGCCATTCAGGGCAACGGTGCCGTGATGGGCCATTTGCCCGCTCCCGACCATGCGAACCAGTCGGGGATTGGCAAAATCCATCATGGCGTTTAAGTGGGTTATCTCGGTGCGAAACCGTTGGGGACGGGGCCCCCACCCATGGTCATCGCGATATCGAATGGTGAGGTTGGTGACATACAACCGGCCTTTAAACGTGGGGGTGGCACCGGTGTTACCAGTGGGAAACTGCAACGACAAGATATTCCAACGATCGGCCCGGTTGCGGTGAATGACCAATTCGGGATTGGCCACATCGATTCGATAGGCCCCTGCCACCACCTCTTTGTTGAGGACCATGCGGGGTATCGAATACCGAATCACCACCGAGGGCAGGTGAATCCACTCGCCCTTGCCGAATGCGGTGGGATGCGACACCCGAACATCGGTGATGATCACATGACCCAATCCGGTTACCCCGACCCCCCCAATGCGCACCGAACACCCAATGGCACGCCCGACTTCTCGGGCCACCACTTGCCTCAACGCCTGGGCAGGCGACACCCGCCACAACAGCACCGCAGCCACCAGCAACGACCCCACGGACCCCATTACCGTGACCCATCGTACCCACCGGGTCACACGCAACAGGGTTAACAATCGCATGATGACAGGGTGTCCATGATGCGGGTGGCCACACGGGGCGCCGCCGATTGGGGGGCAGGCAAGGGACGGGGTGGACGTAAAAACGCCTGCTCCAATTGCTCTCGAAATTGGGCAGGGGACGGATGGCCCAGGTATTGGATACCTGGCATGAGTCGGGCTTGTTCGGTCATGCGTCGGGGGGTGGTTTGCGGGCCTGTTCCCGTCAGGGTGAACACGGGTTTGTTGAGGTAAGCGGCTTGTTCATTGGCGGTGCCTGCCATGCCAATGACCACGTGGGCGGCCAATGTGGCGGACGGAAAGGTGGTGCTAAACCGAAGGGTCCATCCCCGATGGGGACACCCGAACCCGTCGGGGGTATCGATCATGTCGGCGTCTCGAAGGACCTGATGCAGGGGTAGGGGGTCCATTGTGGGGGGGAGTTCAATGGTCAGGTCGAGATGATGCGTGTCGGTTAATGTGGCCATGACCCGCTGGAGGTTGGCGGCACTTTCGGCACGTGAGCCTGGCAGCACCACCACCCGACGCGTGGGGGACAGTGGGGGCAATGCGTGGGGTGGCACCAGCCCATCCATCATGATATTGCCGTCATACCAAGCGGGAATGTGGTGGGCCACCATCGAGTCGGTGGTGGTTGCATCACGGGGAAAGACGCCCCGGGCCCATCGTTTAATGAGGGCATATTCCACGCGAAAATGAGGGGCGATGTGATCACTTTTGGCGGTGGGTAAAAAAAACAGGGGGTGACGATGGTGACGGGCCATGGCCAGACAGGCCACATCCCCCACGGCCACAATGGCCGATGCGGTGCGGGTGAGGTGACGCAGCTGGCGGTATTGTCGCCAAATGGTGGTGCCCAGCCCTGATTGGATATCGCCCCACACACTGGCCCACGACCGATAAAACCCCCCACTCTTAAAAAACGGGGTGCTGGCCACCAGTGTGACGCCCATGTGGCGATAGGCATGGCCCGGGCCCACCAACGCAACCGCATCGACGGCGACACCAAGGTGGGCCAAGGCCACGCATAATCTGGCCCCGATCCAATCTTCGCCGGCCCCATTCGAGACCATGACCATGCGGGTGTTAGACACGACCTGGCAACACCCATTGGGTGACGGCATCCAACAAGGTGGGGGCCACCCGGTGCCAATGGGGGGCATCGTGGGGGCCGTGGCCCGTTAAGAGCAAGATCCCGGGTATTCCGGCGGCTTGGCCGGCCCTCATATCGGTTAATCGGTCCCCGATGATCCACGACCCTGTGGCCGTAATGCCATGCGCTTGCATGCCTTGTTCGATGAGGCCGGGGTTGGGTTTGCGGCAGTGGCAGGCCTGTCGATAGGGTGGGTGGGCATGGGTAGGGTGGTGGGGGCAATGGTAGACGGCGGTGAGGCCAATGTGGTGGTCCGCCAGCAGGTCGATGAGGCGTTGGGTCACGCGTTCATAGTCAGACTCGGTGTACAGGCCCTTTCCGATACCGGACTGATTGGTCACCACGATCAAGGCATAACCGGCCTGTTGCAACCGTTGCAAGGCGGGTACCACCGTGGTTTCGAGGGTGACCATGGTGGCATCCCCCAACGATGCAGGGGCGGGGTGTTCGACGATGAGGGTGCCATCTCGGTCCAAAAAAACAGCGGGTTTAGTCATTGGTTTCATCATCCGACATCCACCAGTCTTTAATAAATGCCATGGCAGACGATTTGGATGTTAATTTGCCATCAATTTGGGCATCATACACCATATTGAGAATGTCTTGAATGTGTTCACCGGGGGGCATGCCCATTCCCAACAAATCCCGTCCTTTAATGAGGGGGGGAAGGGGCCCATCCATCATGTTCAAGCGGGTGGCGGTGCTGAGTAAATAACGAACCAAACGGGCAGAATGGGGATAGGCCCCTTTGATCAACCCAATGACCCACCGCAATTTGGCTGTTTTGGCGGCCACTTTGAGGTCTCGGTCGGTCAGGCCGGTCTGGGTGGCAGTTTGAATCAGGGCATGGGTGGTGGCCATGCCCACCAGTAGGGGGTCGATAAAAGTGGGGCTATCGGATAACCGATGGATGAGTGGGGTGACAATGGCGGTGGCATCCGGATCGAGGGGGTAGGCATGAACCAACCAGGCGGAGACCATCATGGGAAAGGTCACCGATGGAATTCGGCGCATGGTATCGAGGGCATAATGGGCCACGGCCCATTGCTCAGAATGGGCATAGGCCTTGCATTCGGGCCATTGGTCCAAGAGGCCAAGGGGTTCAAACCACGACAAGCCCACACTGGGGCGGGTGCTGTTGAGTAACCACTTTTTAATTTCGGTGTTCACCCGGTCTTTGGATAATGCATCGAGACTCATTTGTTGGCAGAGGCGTTGGGTATCGGGGTGAAGGGTGCACTCAAACCGAGACAAACAGTGCAGGGTACGCAACAACCGCAGGGGGTCACGGTCAAACGAGGGGGTCACATGCCGCAAGCAACGGTTGGTTAAATCGGTTTGTCCCCCGTAGGGATCAATCAGTTGATGCGACACCCAATCAATGCCCATGGCGTTGATGCTAAAGTCACGGCGCAGGGCGGCGGCTTCGAATGACAGCGAATGGTCACAGCGAACCGACACATCCCCATGTCCGGGTCCGGTGTGGGTTTCTTCACGGGGCAAAGACCAATCGACGGTGCCTTCGGGCCCGTTGTATCGCACCACCCCATACGAAAGGCCCTCGGTGGTGAGGGTACCGAGGGGACTCAGTAACAACATCAGGTCCTCCATGGTGGGGACCCCATAAATTTCGATGTCAATGTCGGTGCCGGGGGAGCCCAGCAAAAAATCGCGAACGAGGCCCCCCACCAACACCGGGGTGGCCCCTTTGAGCACCAATTGATCCAACACCGACGCCACCAACGGCATGTTAATGCGCACGTAGTCGACGGGTGATTGTCGCCTGAGTAAAGACGTCACATCATTCATTGGGGTATCACACCATTTTTGGGGCATAGAATCAAGTGAAACATGTGGGGCTATCCCCGTCATGGCCTAGGGGGGCAAAGAATGACGTCGCCTAGGGGGCGGCGGGGGCGGCGGGG
>Ga0172376_10009415_pt1 | contig 10049 bp, 10 predicted proteins | sample Lak35m_FD_121114 | JGI IMG/M metagenome (GOLD analysis project Ga0172376, IMG submission 121114) | Freshwater microbial communities from Kabuno Bay, South-Kivu, Congo - kab_092012_35m | ecosystem: Environmental > Aquatic > Freshwater > Lake | place: Democratic Republic of the Congo: South-Kivu... | reverse complement strand
TACGTGTCCGGGGTGGCCCGCCGGGCCGACAGCCTGGCCACCCAGGCCGAGGTCGTCGCCTACCTCGACGCCCGGGCCCGGGGCCAGCAGGCGCCGCCGCCGCTGTTCGGCGGTGAGCTCTCGCAGCCCGACGTGCGGGCCGTGGCGGTGGTCGACCCGTCCGGGACGATCACCCTCGCCAGCACCAACCCGTCGTCGGCGGTCGCCTCCCGCTCCTTCCTCACCGGCAGCAAGGTCACCAACGAGTGGTTCACCCAGGCCGTGGGGGGTCGGTCGTCGTTCGGCGTGCTCGAAGTCGACGAGCGGACCGGCTCCACCTCGCTCATCGTCGGCGCTCCGGCCCGCCGCCCCGGCTCGGCCGCCATCGGCGTGGTCGCGGTCGAGGTTCGGGGTGAGGACCTCGCCGAGGCGATCGCCACCGCCGCCAACGCCGCGGGCGACCAGCGCCTCCTCGTGAACCCCGAGGGCATCGTGGTGGTGGCCCGCGACAGCCGACTCGTCGGCCAGTCGCTGCGCAAGATCGGGCTCGGCTCCGTCCAGGCGGCCCTGGCGAAGGAGCCGTCGGGCACGGTCTCCGACGCCGAGCTGCGCGACCGGGGACGCCAGATCGCCGCCTACGACACCACCACCACGGGCGCCGCGGTCGTGGTGCTCCAGCCCCGGGACCGCTTCTTCGGCCCGATTGACGACCTCGCCCGCACCACCAACGCCTTCCTGATCGTGGTCGGCCTGATCGCGGTCGCCGTGGCGGTGGTGCTGGCCCGGCGCCTGTCGCGGCGGGTACGGGTGCTCACGACCGCTGCGCTGGCGGTCGAGGCCGAGCAGCCGGTGCCCGAGACCGCGCTGGCCGAGGTGGCGAAGTCCCACGACGACATCGGTCGACTGGCCCGGGTGTTCGCCAAGATGGCCGAGCAGGTGGCGATCCGTGAGCAGCGTCTGCGCGAGCAGGTCAAGGCCCTGCGGGTCGAGATCGACCAGGAGCGTCGCCGCCGCTCGGTGGAGGAGGTCACCGACAGCGACTTCTTCCGCGACCTCCAGACCAAGGCCGCCACGATGCGCGAGCGGGTGAAGGGGCAGGACGAATGATTCGCCTTCGTCGACTGGTCGTCGTCGGTGCCGTCGTCGGCGCGTTGGCGCTGGTCGCGCCGGCGAGCGTCGGGGGCCCGGCCGCCGGTGGCGCCGAGGAGTGTCCGCCGATCGCGCTGGCCTTCGTCGGTGCGCTCTCGGGGTCCAACGCGTCGTCGGGCGAGCCGCTGCTGCTCAGCACCCGTATCGCCCTGGCCGAGCACAACGCCGACAAGGACCGCTGCCCGGTGGGTCTGGTCACCCTCGACACCCGCGGCGACCCTGCGGTCGCGCTCGCCCGGATCGAGGAGGTCACCGGGGATCCCCAGGTCGTCGGGGTCGTCGGCCCGGTCTACTCGGGGGAGACGCTCGCCGTGCTGCCGCTGCTGGCCAAGGCCGACCTGCCGATGGTCACCCCCAGCGCGACCAACCCCGATCTGTCGAAGAAGCGCCGTGCGGTGTTCCACCGCATCGTCGGCACCGATGCGTTGCTCGCCGGTGCCGTCGCGAACTGGATGACGGGCGAGTACGCGGTCAAGCGGGTCGCGGTGATCGACGACGGCACGCTGTACGGCAAGAAGGTCGCCGACCTCGTCAACACGCAGCTCACCAAGGACGGCGTGTTGGTGGCCGAGCGCTCGGCGATCGACCCGGCGTCCAGCGACCACTCGGTGGCGGTCCGCAGGGTCGCCGGCGCCAACGTCGATGCGGTGTTCTTCGGCGGGCTGTCGGACTCGGGGGTGCCGTTCGAACGTCAGCTGAGCGAGGCCGGGGTGAAGGTGCCGTTCGCCGGCGGCGACGGCATGCTCGACGGCAAGTTCCTCGCTTCGGTCAGCAGCGGTTCGCAGAACCCCAAGGTCGCGATCGGGTGCGCGTGCGTGGTGGTGGCGGTGAGCGCGCCCCAGGAGCGGTTCTCCAGCCGGTACGTCGACCGGTACGGGGTCCTTCCCACCTACTTCTCCTTCGAGGCCTACGACGCCACCCGGCTCCTGCTCCAGGGCATCGACGACGGCAACACCACCCGGGCCGAGCTGAACGCCTGGCTCGACGGCGTGCAGTACCAAGGCGTGTCCCAGCAGATCGCCTTCGACCGGCGGGGCGAGGCCAAGGCACCCGTGTTCACGATCTTCGGGATCAGCGGGGACCAGTACCGTCCGGTCGGCCGGGTCGTCGGTGGCAAGGTGGAGCGGATCGCCCCGGCGAAATGACCGGCGGGGTGGGCGGCGCTCTACACTCTGGGGCTCCACCAGCGCTCGTAGCTCAATGGATAGAGCATCTGACTACGGATCAGAAGGTTGGGGGTTCGAATCCCTCCGAGCGCGCTCACTTGACCTGGGACGACGCGCCCTGTGGGCGCCTTGGGACGTGACGCGTCCCTATAGGAATCCCTGTAGCTGTAGGGATGACGCACAGCTATAGGGATTCGACATCGGCGGTGAGGCGGGCGAAGCGGGGTTCCGGGTCGCTTCGCGAGCGTTCGCCGGGCGTGTGGGAGATCCGGGTCGTGGTCGGTTTCGACGCGGTCCGGGGTCGGAGTGTGCAGCGGTCGTTTCGCGTGCACGGCGACGCCGAGTTCGCTGAGCGGCGACGGCGGGAGCTGGTCGAGGACCACGGGGTGACCCGTGTCGAGTACACGACCGCAGGTGCGGGGCTGAGCGTCGGGGAGATACTGGTGCGGTTCTTCGAGGCGCCGCACCTGTGGGTACCGGCGACGGTGGTGTCGCACCGCCCGGTCATCCGGGCGCTGGTCGCCGATCCGCTCGCCCGCCGGCGACTGGTGGTGTTGACCGTGGGTGATGTCCGCGCCGCGATCGCGCAGTGGCAGGCCGGTGGCGCGTCGGTGCCGACCGTGTCGGCACGTTGGCTCGTGCTGCGTTCCGCGTTGTCGTGGGTGGTCAGCGAGAACATCCTGCGGACGAACCCGCTCGTCGGGGTGAAGGGCCCACCGCGGCCCATGCCTCGGCGGCATCACACGATCAGCGAGGTGCGTCAGTTGCTCGCGACCGCACAGAGCGCCGTCGCCCGCCTCGCCGGCGAGCTTCACGGCGCGCCGGACTCGGTGCGGTGGCGGCGCTTGCTCTTCAGCGCCGAGCAGGCGCATCTCCCCGTGCGACTCGCCGCCGACTCCGGTGCGCGCCGCGGGGAGCTCGCAGTGCTCCGTCGCGGTGACTTGACGGCCGAGTCCTGACCATCGAACGGGGCCTGTCACGGGGTGTGCTCGGCCGAACGAAGACCGGACGGACCAGGCGCCTGACCCTTGGCGCCACCACGGCCAAGCTGATCGACGAGCACGTCGCCGACGAGCTCGACGCCCTCCTCAACGGTGCGCAGACACTCACGGCTGAACGCACAATCTCCCGGGAGACCCCGGACGTAAGACAATCCGTCAGTTGCACATTGGGAGAAGCGCCCGCGACAGATGCTCCTCCGGGGTCGGATGAGCGCATGACCTGCGACGTCGCGGTCGGGTGACCCTGTCGGCGGCTGATGGTGCGCGATCTGTGGTGCTGAGTCCGAAGGTCGACGGGTGCCTATCGGATGGGCCCACCGCCCTGTGCGTTTCGGTGCACGTGTGCACGTTGGCCGTCGCGGTCGAAGATCATGATGAGCTCGGTGGGGCCGTCGATGGCCGCGACGGCATGCGGTGTCATGGTCGCGAACTCAGCAGCTTCGCCGGCTTCGACAGTGATCCGGCGGTCGCCAGGGATCAGCCGAGCGCGGCCTTCGAGGACGAAGAGCCAGTCGTGTCCCGGGTGGACCTGCGGTTCGGGTGCGCGGCGGGTCGGTTCGAGCCGCTGCTTGACGGCGATGGTGCTTCCGGTCGGTCGGTTCAGGATCCAGGTCGTTCGTCCTGCGGAGGTGCTCGGCGTGGGCCGGATCACCACGTCGTCGTCGGCGGAGACGTCGAGCAGTGAGTCGAGGTCGATCTGGAGTGCCGTGGCGAGTGCCACCAGGATGTCGAGGCTGATGCTCCGCTTGCCCGTCTCGACGCCACTGATGGTCGACGCGCTGAGGTTGGCACGGGCGGCGAGCTGGTCGAGCGATAGGCCGAGGGTGGTGCGAAGGCTGCGCAGTCGGGTTCGGACCGTCTGCTCGATCGCGTCGACCTCGGCCATGCGAATATCGCAAGAGCCTATGCGCAATCAGGAGGACCCCTCTACGGTGGCGAGCGATGAGCAACTCCTCCTTCCCTCGTATCGAGCGGTACTGCGATGTCGCCATCGTCGGCGGATCGGCGGCGGGCCTTGCGGCCGCGCTCCAGCTGGCCCGCCAGCGCCGATCGGTGGTCGTCGTCGACGCCGGTGAGCTGCGCAACGCAGTGGCCGCGCACGTGCACGGTTACCTCGGTCGGGAGGGGAGTCCGCCGTCGGAGCTGGTTGCGATTGGTCGCGAGGAGGTGCGCAGCAGCGGCGGCGAGGTCCTCGATGGACGCGTGCGCGGTGTGCACCGCGCCGGGGGCGAACAGCTCCGACTCGAACTCGCCGGCGGCCACTCCGTCGTCGCTCGCCGGGTCCTCGCCGCGACCGGACTGGTCGACGAGCTCCCCGACATCGAAGGGATCCGGCCGCACTGGGGTCGCGACGTGGTCCACTGCCCCTTCTGCCACGGCTTCGAGGTGCGTGACCGGCGAATCGTCCAGATCGTCACTCACGCAACCGCGTTGCACACGGTGCCGCTGTGGCGCCAGCTGACGGCCAGTCTCACCGTCGTGGTCTCCGAGCACGTCGATGTGGATCGCTCCCACCTCGAGGTGCTGCGGGCGGCGGGGGTGACCATTGTCGATGGACGGGTGAGTCGGATCGTCACGAGCGATGGCGGGTCCCTCGCGGGGGTCGAGCTGAGCGGTGGCGAGCGCGTGGCCAGCGAGGTCGTCGTGGTCGCGCCGCGGTTCCGGGCGCGCGCGAAGCCGCTCGCGTCGCTGGGTCTGCGGACCGCCGAACACCCGACCGGGCTCGGCGACTTCGTGGAGACCGACGGGACGGGGATGACCGCGATCGCGGGTCTGTACGCGGCCGGCAACGTGACCGATCCGAGCCAGCAGGTGTTGCAGGCGGCCGCCAACGGCAGCCGGGTCGGCGCCATGATGAGCGCCGTGCTCGCCGAGGATGATGTGCGATCCGCGACGCGACGAGTGGGCAACGAGGCCGACAGGGACCACCGCTACGGCGGCGAGCAGATCTGGAGCGGGAATCCGAACGGCACGATGGTCAACGAAGTCGCCGCGTTGTCGAGCGGACGTGCACTCGACGTGGGCGCGGGCGAGGGAGGCGACGCACTCTGGCTTGCCGAGCGCGGTTGGACCGTCACGGCGAACGACATCTCCCAGCGTGCGCTGGACCGGGTTGCGGCCGAGGCCGAGCGTCGTGGCCTGCACGTGGAGTGCCAGCACGCCGACGCGAACGCCCGCGACGCGTTCGCTCCCGGAGCGTTCGACCTCGTCTCGGCACAGTACGCATCGATCCCGCGCACGACCGATGACCGCGTGGTGCACAATCTGATCGGCGCCGTAGCCCCCGGAGGCACGTTGCTCGTGGTGAGCCATGACCTCGAACCATTGCGCGCGGCGATCGACCTGCACACCCAGAGCCGAGCCTTCGACCCCGACGCCTACGTGCGCGTCGACGACTTCGTCGCCGTCCACGCCGAATCGTCAGCCTGGAGCATCGAGGTCCTCGAGACGCGGCAGCGTCCCGGCGGGGCTGCCTCGGCTTCCCACCACGTCGACGACCTCGTGCTGCGGGCCCGACGTCGCGCCGGCTGACGACAGCACCCCGCGAACGGCCGCAGTCATCGGCCCCGCACGACCGGCGCAGACCTGGGCGTCGCGCTGGCCGAGGCGGTGATCTAATCGACGAGGGCGCCGCGAAGTGACGCCGTCAGGCAGTGTTGATCGATGTCGCGCCCGACGATCGTGACGCGCGCTTCCGGCCAGCTGGGGTCGATGACAGTGTCGCAGTCGAGATGGGATCCGAGGCTCTGAGCGCGGAGGACGCGTTCGTCGCCGATGGGGATGACTGCGTCGACTCGCCACGCCGGGCCGGCGATGCCGTTGACGATCAGGTCGAGCCATTCGACGACGCACTCGGGGTCGAACCGACCGGGCATGCGAATGTCGGCCGTGCCGATTCGCGTGGACAGCGGCTGGGTGAGCATGGGCATCCTCTGGACTCGGTGGGCGACGCCGTGGAGGTCGAATCCACCGAGTTCGGGACGCAGGCGTGGGGGCTCGATGGTGAGTGCACGCGGGACGTGGATTCGGAGTTCGTGTCGGAGCCGACTGGCTGCGGGAGCGGTGAGCCGGTCAGATCCGTGCAGCACGATCGCGTCTGCGACCGCGAGGTGCTGCTCGGCGGCGAGCCCAGGTGCGATCGGCGCGCCCGTCGCCAGGCGTACGGACGCTCGCGGCGCATCGAGCGCGATCACGATCCCGTCGAGTCGAAGCCCGCGTGTGCGGTGGCTTGCATCGAGGATCGCCGCGGCGGTCGCCAGCGGATCCGTGGTCTCGACTGCTCCGAATCGTGCACGCGGGTCCTGGTGGCTGACGTCGATGAGCGGCGCGACCGTGGGCCCGTCGAACGTGCGAAGCGGTCCGGACCGCTCGAGTTCCGCGGCGAGCCGGTCGAACGTGGCTCCGCGAGCGTCGGATTCCCAGCCGGTGACGACGGTGATCAGGGGGCCCACGCGCCCCCCAGTCGTTCGGTCATGGCCGAACCTTAGCACAAATTGAGAATGATTCTCAAAACAGTTGGAGATGCGTACGGGGCGGCAGACCAGGTGCCGCGGCAACGCTGGCTCTCCCCAGGCTCGGACCGACTGCGGTGTCAGTGCTCGTCCCAGTGTCCGTCGTGGGCTGCGTGGCGGTGGCCGCCGTGTAGGTAGTCGACGTGATCCCCGTGCTCGATCGCTGCGTGGCTGCAGTCCGCGCGGCGGCAGGTGTAGTGGCCGGGGGACGATGCGGTTCCGACCGAATCGACGCTCCAGTCAGCCGAGGTCGAAGCGGGTGATCGTGCCGTTCGCGGTCCCCACCAGCACCGCGTCGTCGCTCGGGTGCCATGCGAGGGTGGAGCCGGCGGCGCCGCGGTCGACCGTGGCGATCGGCGTGGTCGAGCGGTCCGGGGCCCAGATCACGAGGAGGGCGTCGTCGGTCACTGCCGCGAGCCGGGGCGCGCCGCGTGCGTACGCGATCGCCCCGACCTTGCCCGAGAACCCCTCCAGGACACGGGGTGTAGTCCCATGGGGGCCGCGTCCCGCGAAGTCCCACATCGTGACGTCGCCGGCACTGCCGACGGCGAGGAATCGTGACGACGGGCTCCAGGCGATGGCTTCGATCTTGGTGGGGTAGCCAGTCATCTGGAAGTCGTCGCCCGACCAGAGCCGCCAGATGTGGACACTGCGGTCCTGGCTCCCTGCGGCGAGCCACTTGCCGTTGGGCGCGGCTGCGAGCCGGAGCTGCGACCCCTTCCACGGGAAGTGACTCGCAGGTGCGTCGGCCGTGCGGCCGGGCTCGAACCACTGCGGCCCGCCGTAGGTCGCGGCGCAGACCCGACGGCTGTCCCCCGACCAGGCCACGTCGCGCACCGTGCTGGGAAGGTCGGGGTAGTCGCGAACGGAACCGGCGTCGGGGGTCGTCACGATCAGGGTGCGTCCGGCGCCGGCGGCGAGCCATGCACCGTTGGGCGACCACGCCAAGGCCTCGACCCACGCCGGCTCCTGCGCAGCGACCACGACCGGTTCCCCGGGCTCCCAGATCCGTACGACACCGTCTTGACCGGCGACGGCCAGCCGTTGGGATCGGGGCGACCAGTCGAGCGCCAAGGCACCCATCGAGAGGGTCGGGAGGTCGGTCACCAGTGCTCCGTTGCCGCTCACGACCGCGGCGCGTCCCGAGAGCGACGCGGCCGCGACCAGCCCGCCGTCGAAGGACCAGCGTGCGGCCGTGATGTAGTCGTCGAGGTCGAGGGTCCAGGCCGAGCGGAGTCCCGATGCGGTGGCCGAGCTCATCGTGCGGCTACGCGAGGCATGCTGCGAACGAACGGGTGAGCGCGTCACGGTCGAGGTTGCGTCCGATGAACACGAGTCGGTTCGTTCTGGGCTCGTCGCGCCACGGTCGGTTGGGTCGACTGTCGAAGAGCATGTGCACGGCCTGGAACACGAAGCGGCGTTCTTCGCCGCGGATGGTGAGGATGCCCTTGCTGCGGAAGACGTCGACCGCTTGGGTCGAGAGGAACTCGCCCAGCCACGGGTCCAGTCGCTGCAGGTCGACCTCGCCGGCCATCTCGATCGCAACGCTGGTCACCGATTGGTCGTGCTGGTGGTCGCTGTCGACGAGGAATGCGGGGTCGAGCTCGAGCGCACGGTCCAGGTCGAATGCGCCGACCCCGAGGATCTCGTCGAGGTCGATGGCTGCGAACTCGGCCCGAAGCATACGTGCGAGGGTCTCGTTCTCCACGCCTTCGGTTCGTTCCTCGTCGAGGTGGGTGAGGACGCGACGTGCGTCGACCACGGTGACGATGGCGTCGAGGGCGAGCTGGGCGTTGATCTCTTCGTCGACGAAGAACGTCTGCGCGACGGGAGCGGGGTCGGCGAGGTCGGTGGTCTCGACGATCACGGCGTTGAATCGGTCGCGACGGCGCATGAGGTTGCCGAGGATCCGGATGAGGTCACCTCGGACGGTGCAGCAGATGCAGCCGTTGTTCATCTCGAAGATCTCCTCGTCGGCGTCGATGACGAGGGCGTCGTCGATCCCGATCTCGCCGAACTCGTTCTCGATGACGACGATCCGCTTTCCGTGCTGCTCGGTGAGGATTCGGTTCAACAGCGTGGTCTTGCCTGATCCGAGGAATCCGGTGATCACGGTGACGGGGACTCGGGTTCGCTCGTTGACAGGTGCTCTCCCGGTGGGCGCAAGGGGTGACGGATGAGGCACGGCGCCGCGACGCCGCCAGGCTCTGGTGGTGGTCAGTCGCGCCGGTAGCGCCGGTTGAAGCGTTCGACCCGGCCGGCGGTGTCGACGATCTTCATCTGACCTGTGTAGAAGGGGTGGCTCGCCGACGAGATCTCGATCCGGATCAGCGGGTAGGTCGCGCCGTCTTCCCAGGTGATGGTCTCGTCGGAGGTCAGGGTGGATCGGGTCAGGAACGCGAAGTTCGCGCTGGAATCCTGGAACACCACTGGCCGGTACGGGGGATGGATGTCCTTCTTCACCTATCGCTCCTCGCGGAAGAGGACGTGTCTGCGCACGCGGGGGTCGTACTTCATGAGTTCCAGCCGCTCGCGCGTGTTGGTCTTGTTCTTGCGCGTGACGTACGTGTAGCCGGTACCCGCGGTCGAACGGAGCTTGATGATGGGACGCTTGTCGGTGGTCGCCACGTCAGACCCGCTCTCCGCGGCGGCGGATGTCGGCGACGACTGCCTCGATGCCGCGCTTGTCGATCGTGCGCAGACCCTTCGTGCTCACGTGCAGCGTCACCCATCGGTGTTCGCTCGGGAGCCAGAACCGCCGCTTGTGGGTGTTGGGGTGGAACCACCGGTTGGAGCGTCGATGCGAGTGTGACACCCGCTTGCCCGCGCTCGGACGGGCACCGGTCACCTGGCAGGGCCGCGTCATTCGTCGTCTCCTTCGGAACTGAGCACCCACTCCGGGAATGGATCGTCGAGATCGCACCATCCCTCGAAGTCCTCGACCAGCTCCACGTCCGTGAGCAGCGCGGCGTCGAGATCCCGAGTCAACGCGTCGGGATCGAGGTCCTGGCCGATGAAGACGATCTCTTGGCGGCGGTCACCGAAGCGCCCGTCCCAGCCGGCGAGGATCTCGACTCGTTCGAGCGGATCCTCCGGCCACTCGTCGTCGGGAGACGCGGCCCACCACGTGCCGACCGGGTCGAGCCGCACGACCCCACCGGCCTGCGAGAACAGCGCCATGACGTCGGGCCGCGTCGCGATCCAGCAGAAGCCCTTCGCTCGCAGCACACCGTCGGTGCCGT
>Ga0172376_10009414_pt1 | contig 10049 bp, 9 predicted proteins | sample Lak35m_FD_121114 | JGI IMG/M metagenome (GOLD analysis project Ga0172376, IMG submission 121114) | Freshwater microbial communities from Kabuno Bay, South-Kivu, Congo - kab_092012_35m | ecosystem: Environmental > Aquatic > Freshwater > Lake | place: Democratic Republic of the Congo: South-Kivu... | reverse complement strand
GACGATCTACCCCGCAACGACCGCGCAAGATCGGTGAGCACAGGTGCGTCCTCGAGCGCAAAGAACGGGCTGCAAAAAGCACGGCACGCGCGGACGTCTCCGCGCATGCCGAAGGGAAGCGGGTTGGGGTGCACGACACCACTGGGCCCGAAGGCCGCAGCGCGCCGCGCGCGTTTCGTACGGTCTCTCTCCGCGTCGGTTCAGCGACGACGACGACCAGCAAAGCCCGTGAAGCCCGCGAGGCCGAGCAGCACGAGGGCGCCGGGTGCGGGGACAGGCGCGCTGAACGCGACGTTGTACTGGCCGAGCGAGTCGCCGGCTCCCTGGACGCCGGCATCGGCGTCGATGAGGAGACGGTAGTTGTGACCCGCGTCGAGCTCGAGCGTACCGCTGAACGCAGCGGTCGCGCTTGCGGTGAGACGGACCTCGTTCGTGGTAAGGTCGGTGAGCGTCACGACCACGGTGCTGATTCCGCCACCGGAGGCGGTACGGGTCAGGCCGAGGATGAACGAGACGACCTGATCCATGTCGGACGTGAAGTCGATCGTCGCACCGCTGGTCGCGCTGCTGACGCCGCCGGTGACGGCGCTTGACTGCGCCGCGCCAGCGAAGTTCATCGAGGTGGAGGCCAACTGCGAACCGTGCTGGGCAAGGGCGTTCGACGTCGTCGCGAAGACGCTCGCCGAATCGAACCACGTGCCGAAGCCAGTGTCAGTGGCGGAATCCGAAGCTGCCGAAGCGGTCGCTTCGACCGAACGGACAGCCGTCGAATAGACAAAGCCTGCGCTGGCAGTCGAGACCGACGCCAACGCGACAACCGCCGAAGCGGCGATACGCATATCGAGTTGCATTTCCCAAGCTCCCTCTGCAACGGGTTCCCGCCCGCTGCTCCCTTCTTCAATAGGTGGACGGATGTCCACCTCCCTGTGGCGCCAACGTTATCACCGATTTTGGGATGGCCAACTCGGTGGGGCGGTTTTTCGGCAAGTTGTCATCAGAACCACGCCAAGAAACTGGCTCAGACGCACTCTTGCGGCCGGAGAATTTCCCGAGAGCGATTCAGCGCGTTCTCGAGGTGCTTTTATCGGGACTTGCCGACACAGTTCGCACGTTCGACTCGATGCGCAGCGGTGTTTGAGCGCCAAAGCGAGATCCCGGGATCGCCGGGAGGCCGAGCAGCGCAAGCGCCAGATTGCCCGCGTCGGTGTTCCGGATCGGTTGCGGCACGGCGTCGGACGGAATGCGTGACGAGCCCGGGCGACCGCGATCGTTGTTCAACTCGTACAGGTCGGCGGTCGCGGCGTCCCGACCAGCCCAGATGAGGAACGGGATGCGGAAGTTGAGCGCACTCGTCACGTCGGTATGCGTCTTCAACGGCGCGCCGCCGCCGTGGTCGGTGGTGAGGATGATCGCCGTGCGTCCGGCGAGGCCCGGCGTCACGTCGATGGCGGCGAGGATCTCACCGAGCGCGGCGTCGACCTCCTGTAGCGCGGCGAAGTAGCGCGAGTCGGCAGCGACGATCCAGTCGTGCGCGTGGCCGGCGGCGTCGGGCGCCGCGAAGTGCACGAAATCGAGCGTGCCAACCCGGCGCTCCGCCGCCGAGCGCAACCGCTCCGCGGTGCAGCGTGCGATCTCGGCGGTCTCCCGCGCGTAGATGAAGAGGTCGATCTTCGCCTTTCCGAAGTCCGGTGGCAGGATGTCGGCCGCTCCGGAGGATGGTCCATACGACTGCTCCAGCAGCCAGAACTTCGTCTTGCCCGCGATCACCGCCGTCGCGAGGCCGGCGTCGTGCGCGACGTCGAACGCGCTCGCGACGTACGAACCCTTGTTCGCGTGCAGCGTGCCACCCTGGGTCCGTCCCGGCGGATCGTCGTTGAGCTTCCAACCGTGCCCGTCCGGGCCATCGAACGGTCGCCCGGTGAGCATACCGACGTGGTTCGGAAGGGTGACGGTGATGTCGGCATCGGTGCGGGCATCGAGCGTGTGCGCGCCGCGACGCAGGCGCGCGAACGCGGGGAACTCGGCGAGGAGCGGGGGCTCGATGGCATCCGGGCGCAAGCCGTCGACCGACACGATGAGGACGTGGCGAAAGGGGCGCTCGAGAGCCGCGGGGAGCGGGTCGCTGCTGGTCGGACTGCCCGCGCTACTTGTCGGATCGCTTGCGGCGCGTGACGGCTCCGGAGCTCGATCACACGCCGCGATGGTTCCGGCGGCGCATGCGGCGGACAGAAGGAGCGCGGCGGGCCGGCCGCGATTCATGCACAACATGGCGCGCACGTTAGCCGCACACGCGCCGAGCGCGGCATCACCCGCGTTTCCGCACAAGGTCGCGGCCGCGCGTGCGGATTTCGGCGGGCGAAACGACGCCGGCGAGCGCCATCGACAACTCGAACTCGCCGCGCAGGATGTCGAGCGCGCGGCGGACACCGGCCTCGCCGCCGGCACCAAGCACCCCGAGGCTTGGCCGGCCGACCGCCACCGCATCGGCGCCGAGTGCGATCGCGCGCAGGATGTCGATGCCGCGTCGCACGCCACCATCGACGACGACCGTCGCCCGTCCGCGCGCGGCGCTGGCGCAGTCGGCGAGCACGTCGGCGGTCGCCGGCGCCCCGTCGAGCTGTCGCCCGCCGTGGTTCGAGATCCACACGCCCTTTGCGCCCGAGTCGATGGCGGCACGGACGTCGTCGGGGCGGCAGAGGCCCTTCACAAGCACGGGGCGCGACGTGCTCGACGCGAGCATCTCGACGTCCTTCCAGGTCAGCGTGGCGTCGATCGTCCACGACAGTGCTCCGCCGATGCCGACGCCCGAGTGGCCGGTCGGACCGCCCGGGCGCTCGAGGTTGACGATGCGCAGGCCGTCGGGCACGCGAAACCCGTTGCGCATGTCGCGCTCGCGGATGCCCCAGACCGGTGTGTCGGCGGTGACGGCGAACGCCTCGATGCCCGCCGTCTCGGCGCGCACCACGAGGTCGCGGGTGAAGCCACGGTCCTGCGAGATGTAGATCTGCATCCACAGCGGGCCGCTCGTCGCCGCGCGGACATCCTCGAGGGCGGTGGTCGACAGGCTCGAGAGGCACATCGGGAGATTGGCGGCACCCGCGGCCCGCGCCGCCGCGCACTCGCCGTCGGGGTGCGCCATCTTCTGCATCGCCGTCGGCGCGAGCACGAGTGGGCAGGGGACTTCGCGGCCGAAGAGCGTGGTCCGCCCGTGGCGTGCCGACACGTCGACCATGCCGCGGTAGTGAATCTCGAGCTCCCGCCAGGCGTCGGTGTTGCGTGCGAGGGTGGTTTCGTCCCACGCCCCCGAGCGGTAGTAGTCCCACGCCGTCCGCTCGATGCGGCTGGCGGCAAGCGCCTCGAGGTCGGCGAGATTGACCGCCGCGTTGATCCCCGCAGGGCAGGGCGGCACCGGGGTGGATCCGCCGGCGGGAGTTGTGCCGTCTCGCGACGTCATGGGTCGGGGAGGCTACCGCAAGCGAGGCGCGCGGGAAACGCCTGCCGCCCTGAGGCGCATGGCGCCGTACGCGGGGCGCCGAGGGCCCGACTCCGGACTTCCGAGCGCACACCCTTTGAAATCTCCGGCAATTCGGATGCGTGCAGAGAGATCGATCTTGGCCGTCCGTATGAAAGGGTGGAAGGACACACCGGTCGGGACAACCGGCCTTCCAACTCCCAATGCAGGTCGGTGGACAGGACCGACCGCACGCACAGGACTCAGTTCTCTCTCTCCTCACTCCTCTCTCTCGCCTCACTCCTCTCTCTCTCTCTCTCCTCACTCCTCTCTCTCGCCCGACGCCGACCGACAGGTCGGCGTCGGGCGTTTTGCGCGGGCTGCTCGGACCTTCGGGGGCGCCTCCTCAATCCGCCGGCTCGGCGTCAGCCGATACTTCCCCGGGCGACGGTTCGACACGCCTCGCCTGCTTGGGTTTCGACGCCCGATGACCACCGACGGACTCATGCTCCCGCCCGAGATCACGCAACTGGCGCTGTCGCTCGGCGTGGGGCTTCTCGTCGGGTTCGAGCGCGAGCGACGGACGGACACCTTCGCGGGTGTGCGCACGTTCGGCCTGGCCGCGCTCGCGGGTGGAATCTCAGCGCTGCTCGGCCCGCGTGATGGAACACCGTGGCCGCTGCTCGTGGTGACGGCGATCGCGGCCGTCGCCGGGATCGCCGGCGGCATTGCGCCGAGCCGTGGCTCCGCGGCGACCGACGCGGCGGTCGCGTCCGCCGATCGCCCGCGCGAACTCGGACTGACGACCGCGTTCGCGCTGGTGGTCACCACGCTCCTGGGTGGATACGCGGTGCTCGGCGATCGTGCGACGACGGTCGCCGGCGCGGGCACGCTGTTCCTCCTCCTCTACGTGCGCGATCCGCTGCACGCAGTGATCCGAAGGCTCTCGAAGGAAGATGTCCGTGCGATCGCGATTTTCGTCCTGATCGCGCTCGTGGTGCTTCCGGTGCTCCCCGATCGCGACGTCGGTCCCTTCGACGCGGTGAATCCGCGCTCGGCGTGGCTGCTCGTCGTGCTTGTGGTCGGGCTCAGCCTCGCTGGCTACGTGGCGCAGGCGTTGCTCGGCCCGCGCGCGGGTGTGCTCGCGACCGGTCTCCTCGGAGGTCTCGTCTCGAGCACCGCGACCACCGCTGGCGCCGCGCGGCGTGTTGGCGAGGGCGGTGCGGTGCGCGCGTCGGCGGCGGCGGCGCTTCTTGCCTGCGGCGTCCTTCCGATCCGACTCATCCTGCTTCTCGTCGTGGTGTCGCAGCCACTCGCGCAGGCGATCTGGCCGTGGCTTGCGGGCGTAGCGCTGGCGACGCTGGTCGCAGGGCTGCTCGCGCTCCGGCGCGGCGCGGACACGCCGACGCAGGAAGATCCACGGGCCGCCACTCAAATCGTTCCGCCGCGCAATCCCACGCAGCTTTCGTCGGCGCTCGTCTTCGCGGGTGTCTTCGTCCTGATCCGCATCGTCACCAAGTTGACGATCCTCTACGCCGGGACGGGCGCGCTCTTCTTCGTTGCGGCGGTGAGCGGAGTTTCCGACATGGATGCGATCACGCTTTCGATCGCACGCGAACTTGAGGGTGTCCGCGGACTTGGCGAAGTAGACGTGTCTTCTGCGGAGGCCGCTGCAGACGCCGCCACCATCACCGCATCGACCGCCGTGCAGACCACGCTTGTGGCGCTCGCGGCAAACACGATTTTCAAGCTTGGTATCGCGCGCGCGATGGGCGATGCGCGCTTCTTCCGGCTGATGCTGCCCGGTCTTGGCGCGGCGCTCGCGGTCGCGGCGGCTGGTATCGCGCTCGCCTGACGCGCGAGTCAGCGGTCGACCGGCATCGTGAAGTGGTCGGCGGCGAACTCGATCGGTTCGATGCGGCGCAGATGGAGTTCGCGCGGAGGAATCGGCGGCAGCATGCCGCGTGCAGGCCGATAGTCGTCCATCGGCGGAGGAAGCGGCCCACCTGGCGGAGGCTGCATCATGCCGCGCGGCGGCATGCCGTCGCGTGGTTGCATGCCGTCGCGTGGTTGCATGCCGTCGCGTACTGGTCGATCTTCGCGCAACGGTCGCTCGTCGCCGGGCGCGTTGCCCCGAGGTCCGCGAGGTCCGCCCCGCGGATCGACCGCGCCGATCCATGCAAGCCGAGCCGCGAGCACCACATTGCGGTCGGTGTCGATCCAGAGCTCGATGTCGTCGGGCCCAAGCGCACGCTGGGCGCGCGTCGCCACGATATGCATCGATCCACGCAGTTCCGCTGGGCTTTCGTCGCCAGCGCGCGCGGCGACGGCGAGATACGAACGCTGCACGAGACGCAGCAGCGCATCCATCCGCTCGATCGCGACCTCGCCCGACGGATCCTCGATCCAACGCGGCCAGAGGACGCGCGAATCGAGCGCGCGCACCGTGCCGTCGATCGCGCGTTCCCACGCGCCATCCGGGCTTGCGACGCGCGTGGTGCTGCCGTGCGGGCCTGCGGCAAGATCGAGGCGCGCCGAGTCGCCACGCAGATCCCAGGTGCCGACCAGTTCCGGCGCCTGAACGGGTCCGCGCGGCGTATCGGCGCGTGGTGGAAGCACCACGCGGACCTCGTAGCGCCGCGAGCCGCTGGACGACTTGGTCGACGACTCTGTGCGCAGTGCGGCGCGGATGATGTTCGACGCGTTGGTCTCGTAGGGAAACAGGAGGAAGAGCGCACCGAGCGCCAGCGCGATCATCGCCGCGCGCGCCATGGGCAGCAGCCGTCGACGCTGGTTTCCACCGATGATCGCGATCGTGCGGCGGGGTGAGTGACTTCCGTCGCGTTCCCCGTCGCGTTCAGCATCGAGTGCCGCGAAGGCGCGGGCGATGCGCTCCTCACGCGCCTCGTCGTTCTCGAAGTGCGCCGCGAGCAGCGCATCCATCATCGCGTCGTCGGTGGCCGCGCGGTCGTCACGGGAGATGTCGCGTCGTTCCTCGTTCATGCCAACGCTCCTTCGCGTCCGCCGGCCTCATCGGCAAAGGCGCCCTTGCCACGCAGGCAGTGCGCCAGCAGCGCGCGCGCACGCTGCAGGCGCTTCTTCACCGCCTCCTCGTTGTCGTTCGTCGCCCGTGCGATGTCGGCCAGCTGCCGGTCGTCGCGGTAGGCCGCCTGGACAACCTCGGCGTACATCGCCGGGAGCCGAGAGAGGCAATCATCGAGCGCGGCGAGACGCTCGCGGAAACTCATCGCGGGTCCGGCGCCCTCGATGCGCACGCGCTCGAAAGCCGCGACGTTTCGCTCGATCGCGTCGAACGTCGCGGGATCCGCGACCTGCATGCGACGCTGCCGCGACATGAGGTCGAGCGCAACGAGGCGCGCGATGCCGCGGAGCCACGGTCCGAACGGGCGCGTGCGGTCGTAGTCGGCGAGGCGCCGCCACGCGACTAGCACCGTTTCCTGGAAGACGTCGTCGGCGTGGGCGCGGCCAATCCCGGCGCGGATCGAGGCCATCAGCGCGTCGGCGTGATCGCGGACGAGCACCTCGAAGAGTTCGCGTGCGGTCGGGTCGGTCGGTGGCATGCGGGGGATCTTGCCGGGATCGGTCCGTCGGGGGACGGCCAACGGAGTGTTTCCCGCAGATTGAGCCGCGGGATACCCCACCGAAGCTCCGTCAGGCAGAACCTAGGCGTCGATCCCCCGCGCGACCACGAGCCCCAACGAGAGCAGCGCTCCCGCACCGAGGAGGCCGAGGAACATCGCCAAGAACCCGATGAACTGGCACACGCCGAAGAGCAGGACAAAGAGCCCGCCCTGGGCGCGTCGGCGGGGCATGCAGCGGGTGAAGACGAGCGTCGATGCCCGGCCTGCGCGCCAGCCGAACCACGCGATCGCGAGCGGCGCGGGCAGGAGAAGCAGGACGCCGAGGGTCGCGCCGTCGCCGGTGCTCGTATCAAGGAGGGCGGTGAGCACGACCGCGGCGACGGCGATTCCGATCGGCAGGGCGAGATACCCGGCGGCCTGCGCGAGGCGGAACCGACGCGGAATGCCCGTGGTCGAAGGTTCGAAGTCCGAGCCGCACTCGGGGCAGATGCCGCGCTCGGCGAGCCCCGAGAGCTTGAAGCCGCAGTGATCGCAGTGCGGCTCGGGCAGCGCGGAGGAGTAGCGGTCGATGAAGCGTTGCGACTCGGCCATTCGTGGGCTTCCTGTACGGAGCTCCGTGCGAGGCAAGGAGAACGCAGGATCGCAGGACGCCAGGGCTGGCGCAAGCGTTGCTCGGTTCGGCGCGGTGTGGATCCTCAGCGCGCCGACGCGAGACGCGGGTAGTCGTTGTAACCGCGCGCGTCGTCGCCGTAGAAGGTCGTATCGTCCCACGGCGCGAGTTCGGCGCCGGCGGCCATCCGCTCGGGCAGGTCCGGGTTTGAGATCGCGAGCCGCCCGAATGCGATCGCGTCGCCGAGGCCGCTCGCGAGGTCGGCCTCGGCTGCCGCGATGTCGGCGCCGTAGCCGTTCAGGACGATCGGCCCGTTGAACCGCGCTTTCATGGAGCGGGCGAGCCGCTCGCTGAAGTGGCCGCTCCAGCGGTCCTTCGCCCAGTAGTGGTTGAAGAGGTGGAGGTACGAGAGCCGCCGCTTGCCCAGTTCCTCCGCGACGCGCTCCATGAGCTCCTCGTCGTCGTGGTGGTGCGGGAGATCATTGGCGCTGCCCATCGGCGAAAGCCGCACGCCGACGCGCGCGTAGGAGAACACCTCGCCCGCGACATCGATCACGTGGAGGAGGAGCCGCATGCGGTTCTCGATCGAGCCGCCCCAAGCATCGTCGCGCTGGTTGAGGCTTCCCGAGAGGAACTGGTTGATGAGGTAGGAGTTGGCGGCGTGCACTTCGACGCCATCAAAACCAGCGGCTTTCGCGCAGGAGACTGCGTGCGCGAAGTCGCCGATCACCCGGGTCATCTCACGGGTCTCGAGGGCGCGCGGCATGCTCGCCTCGACACGCTCGCGGCGGCCATCCGGGTGTCGAACGCTCACGTAGCCCTTCGAACGTACCGCGACCGGCGCGACGGGCGGCTGGCCGTTCGGCTGATGCGCGACGTGGCTCACGCGACCGACGTGCCAGAGTTGGCAGAAGATGCGCCCACCCGCTGCATGCACGCGGTCGGTGACCAGCTTCCAACCCGCGATCTGCTCCGCCGAGTAGATGCCTGGGGTCTGCGGGTAGCCCTTGCCTTCGGGTGAAATTTGCGTCGCTTCGGTGATGAGGAGCCCGAGGGAGGCGCGCTGCGCGTAGTGCTCGGCCTGCATTTCGCCGGGGATATCGCCCGGCTGCTTCGCGCGCTGCCGGGTGAGCGGTGCCATGAACACGCGATTCGGGCAGTCGAGCGAGCGGAGCGAAATCGGACGGAGCAGGTGTTCTGGAATCGGCATGGCGGGATCCGCGGGGCCTCATCTTCGCAGGAATGCGCCCGCCCGATGCGCGTCGGTTGCTGCCATTCCGACGGTTCGGACGTCGGTACACTTGCCCCGGTCCAGTTTCAGGATCTCCGCATGCAGACCACCACGATCGTTTGTCCCGCGTTTGTTCACGTCCTCGTTCGCACCACGGTATCTCTCGCCCTCGCGACGCTCGGCCTCGTCGCGACCGGCTGCAACACGGCGCCGAAGTACGCGAACCGCCAGTCGTTTGCTCTCGAGGCGAAGGCGGCCGAGAACTGGTTCGGCGACAGCGTTTCCGGCTTCCGCGATCAGATCCGCGATAGCGGTGGGTACATCGTGTTCCCCGACGTCGGCGAATGGGGCATCGTCTTCGTGGGCGGCACCTTCGGGCGCGGCGGCGTCTACTCAGCCGACGGCACGCAGATCGGGTGGGCCGCGATCAACCGCACCGGCGTCGGGCTCACCCTCGGCGCGCAGGGGCAGAAGGTCGCGATCGTGCTGAAGGACGCGGAGACGATGCGGAAGTTCAAGCAGGGGACCTGGTCGGGCGACGTGGCGGCGACGGTGGTCGCCGTACAAGAAGGCGCCGCCGCATCGAAGCAGTTCAAGGAGGGCGTGGTCATCTACGTCGGCGATCAGGCCGGGCTGATGGCTGGCGTCTCGCTCGCCCTCTCGCATGTCCGCTACAAGTCGCTCGCCGACCTCGAGTGAGCCGCCGCCACGTCCGAAGCGCGCGATTTCCGAACCTGACCGCACGGGGACTCCGTTCTGAAGGGTCGGCGCGATATCTTGCGATTCCGCGTGCGCGGGCGTTCTGTCCGCCGCCGCCAGAGGAGATCGAGATGCAGGACCAGACCCGACGTGAGTTTCTCGCCCTCACCGCGGCCGTCAGCGCCGCCGGACTTGTCGCGCCCGCCGGATTCGGCATGCGCCTTGCGGCCGCGCAGGACACCGCTCCTGCGGGCGGTGGAGACGCCGCAGCGGCCGGCAAGGTGGTGCGCATCGGTCTCGTCGGCTGCGGTGGACGCGGCTCGGGGGCGGCGAACGACTCGCTGACGGCGAATCCAAACGTACGCATCGTGGCAATGGCCGACGTGGACCTCGCGAAGGCGAGGGCCGCGCGCGACGCCCTCAAGGAGGCGCATGGCGCGCGCATCGAGGTGACCG
>Ga0172376_10009409_pt1 | contig 10052 bp, 9 predicted proteins | sample Lak35m_FD_121114 | JGI IMG/M metagenome (GOLD analysis project Ga0172376, IMG submission 121114) | Freshwater microbial communities from Kabuno Bay, South-Kivu, Congo - kab_092012_35m | ecosystem: Environmental > Aquatic > Freshwater > Lake | place: Democratic Republic of the Congo: South-Kivu... | reverse complement strand
GCGTTTTTTGTGCATTTCTCACACATCTTCTACACAACCCATATACTTCCCATCTTTTTCCCTGCGCACGAGATCAGCTATGCTATGATGGGGCGCATCAGAGACTGCGAAGAAGGTGCAAAAGGGGAGGAATGGGTATGGCTGGCAATCGTAATTCATTACGAAGCATCTGGCAAACCTCACGCGGGGAAGCGAGCGCATGGTTTGCGGAGCACCCGCAGGCGCACTGGTGGTATCGCGTCCTCCGCCTCGGTCTCTTTCAATTCGGCATGGGGATTTCGTTGGCACCGATTACCGGGACACTCAACCGTGTGCTCATCCACGAGCTCGCTCTTTCGGCGGGTTTTGTGGCACTATTGATGTCCATCCACTACTTCGTATCCCCCATTCGCACGCTCATCGGCTACCAATCCGATCAACAACGATTAGCGGGGCGCTGGCGCACCCCCTACGTGGTCCTTGGGGCCATGTTGACCTACGGTGGTCTTGCCACAGCGCCGTTTTCGTTGATTTTGTTTAGCCCGGAGAGCCAACTCCAAGGGCCGGTCGCATACGTGATTTGTGTGATCATCTTTTTGGCATACGGCATCGGCGTCAACATCGTCGAGACGAGTTATCTCGCGCTGGTCGGTGATATTACCAGCGACAATGAGCGCGGCAAAACGCTGGCCATTCTCTGGCTCATGCTCGTCATGGGCACCGTGTTTGGATCGCTCATTGTAGGACTCGCCTTAGAGAACTACTCGCACACCAAACTGATTCGAGTGATGCAGGGCAGTGCGGTCGTCTTCATCGTCTGCACCTTCTTGGCACTTTTCAATCAAGAGCGGCTCAATCCCGACGGCACACTAGTCAATCAAATGGTACGCCAAGCACGACAGTCGTTGGGAGCATCCCTCTTACAACTCTGGCGCACACCCGCACTCCGTAGCATGTTTGTCATCTTTTTCGTGGCCACACTCGGTTTCGGCACGCACGACGTACTGCTCGAGCCCTATGGTGGTGAAATTCTCGGCATGAGCGTGCAGGCCACCACACTCCTCACTGCGTTGTGGGGCGTGGCCATGATTGTGGCCATCGTCGGCGCTGGGGTGTGGTTGTGGCGCAACGGCTCAAGTGCACGCCTGCTCATCAGCGGTGCGCTGTGTGGTGTCGGTGGATTCGCGCTCGTCTCCGTGGCCGGACAATGGAGCACCCCCACCGTCTTCCAGCTGGGTGTCGCAGTAATCGGCATCGGACGCGGCTTATTCATCGTGGGGAGCATTGCCACGGTGATGAGCCTAGCGGATCGCCATCATACCGGGCTCTTCTTGGGGTTGTGGGGTGTAGTACAGGCATTGGCACAAGGGTTTGGCACCATCGGCGGTGGCATCGCTCGTGACATGGTCACACAACGCCTCCAAGACCCACTCTTTGGCTACGTCACCGTGTATGCTGGGTCCGGAGCGTTGCTGGCCTTCGTGATTGTGTACATGCTCATTGGGCGCATCCATCGGCGCTTTGAAGCGGGTGAAATCCGCTCACCGTGGAGTGGACTCCAAGATATCCCCGCAGATCAAATTTTGTATTGAGCACATCGCTCCCAAAGGGGTCGTATGCACTACGTTGTGGCCATTTGTTATGCCATCGTGTTATGGTGGGTCAGCACCGGACTCATCATCGTGCTGTATCGTCGGCCTCGTTGGACCTACGACGCGACCTTTGGTGGTCTGAGTGTGGCCACTGCCATCTGTACCACACTCATGATCCTCGTGCGCAACGATACGTCGCTCCCCGCCCTCTACCTCTCGTTTAGCGCTGGGACCCTGATTTGGGGCTGGAATCTTGCGAGTTACTACACGGGATTCATCACTGGTCCCACGGTTCCCTTGCCAGATACGCTCAGCACCGGCCAGCGCTTTCGTCTGGCCATCAAGACCAGCCTGTACCACGAATTGATGTCGTTGCTCCTCGTCATCGGGGCACTCGGATTGAGTCTCGTGAGTAGCAACCATACGGGGCCAATAACCGTCGTGCTGTTTTATGTGCTCCATCAACTCGCCAAGTTGAATATATTTTTCGGTGTAGAAAACTTCCAAGGTGATTGGCTTCCTGAGCACCTACAGTACATCACCAAGTTTTTCGGGCCAGCGCGGGTGCACTGGTTTTTTGTGGTGTCAGTAGCCATTGCAGCATTGTGTGCGACCTGGGCTGTTTCCCATGCACTGACGGCGCCGAGCGTGGCCGGGCAAATCGCGGCTGCGTTTTGGGGTCTCTTGGCGGTGGCCGGATTCCTCGAAATCGTTGTACTGATGGTACCGGCAGCGTACTTACACCGCATATTAGCATTTCTAACCCATTTATCAGTCGCAGCCAATACCAAAACCCGCTAATTTCGCATATACTACAAAAGAAGCAAGCGTGGGAAGGTGGAGCTGGTCATGGCGCTGATTTTGGCAGTTGATGATGATGTTGTCCTCACAATGAGTTTGGATCTGCAACTCGGCTACGAGGGGCATCAAGTCTACCGGGCTGATTCTATTGCGAAAGTCGATGCCCACCTCGAATCCATCGTCCCCAATGTGCTCATCATTGATCCAGCAGTCGACCCCGAGCAATGCTGGATGCTGATTACCAACTGGGCCACACGCATCCCCGTCATTGTGCTGAGCCACGATCCCACCGATGCAACGCGCACCAAAGCCCACAAGTTGGGGTGTCGAAACTATATTGCGAAACCGTGCACCATTCGAGCCCTCGTTGATGCCATCAACGCAGTCATCAACAGCAGTACGACGACCGCAACGACCAACAAACCAAAGGCACGCACGAGTCGCAAGCCCGCGCGTACCGTGGACTCGACTCCTGTGACGCCGACCACAGATACCGGCGCCGATACACCAGCGAACAATGCCCAGGCAGACGACCTGTTGTCGCTCAACATGAACGACGACGACGAGTTGTTGGTGGCTGGTTTGCCGACCACCGCACCTGCGATGGTGCCGCAACACCAAGACAATACGTCGTTGGGGAGCCGGTTCCGCGAGGCCCGCGTTGCGCGCAATATCCCGCTCACCCAAGTCAACCTCGCCGTGGGCATCCAATTGACCTATTTGCAGGCCATCGAAGAAGACCGTTTTTCGTTCTTGCCCCGTGGTCGCATGGCCGAAGAAATGCTCCGCAAATACGCCCGCTACCTCAACCTCGATGAAGCCGAAGCCATCCAAATCTACCGGGGGCTCCAATACAGTGATTCATATGAGCCAATCACCGAGTTCGGCGCTACCAGCCTCATTGTCACGTCGTATTGGAGCATCCTCTTGTGGCTCATCGGCATCAGCATTCTAACCGCCATTGGGTACGGCATTTGGCGCATCGATCAGCCCCGTATTTTGGCCACCATGGACGCAGCGCGGCAACTGGTCATCCCCAACACTCCGACAAATACGCCTACACTGACAGCAACGAGCACGCCCACGGCCACGGTGACACCATCGGCGACGGCCACCCATACCCCCACCCTCACTCCCAGCATTACACTGACCCCGAGTGAAACGTTGACGCCATCACGCACGCTGGCGCCGACGCGGACATTGTCACCTACCCGCACCTCATCACCGACACGTACCGCAACCAACACGCCCACCGCCACCGTGACCGACACCGCAACTGTCACACCGACCGCCACTGTGACCAACACCGCAAGCCGTACAGCGACCACGAGCCGCACCACCACACCGGTGGCAACTGCGACCCGGCGCCCCTAACAAGTCGGCGGCCACAGCGTCATCAAGTGGCCGACATCGGGCAAGACCACATCTGCGAGTGTAGCGAGCTCTGCGGCCGTCGTAAGACCGGATGCAACCCCCACACTGGCCATGACACCCGCATTGCGCCCCATTTGCATGTCCGCCGGGGTATCACCGACCATGATGGCACTGTGCGGTGCGACCGCGAGGGCACGGCATACCGCAAAAATCTTGTCTGGGGCGGGCTTGGGTGCAACGCCTACGTCATCGGCACACGCGATTACCGTCATGTACTGCGCAATACCGAGGTGCTGGAGCGTCGCCAACGTGGGCTGACGGTTGTCGGCCGTCGCCACGGCCATACGAATACCCTGCGCATGGAGCCACGCACAAATTCTCGGCAAATCGGCCAGTGGCAACGCTTCACGCACCGGATCCGGCTCTTGCCACAGTTGTTGCACCAACAACAGGGCATGCGCATAACTCCGTTGCCACGGTGCAATGTACTGGGCCACGAGGTGTTGCATGAGCGGCATGGGCGCAATCGCCAAGGCTCCTTGGGGCGCAATGTGGTGGGTCACCGCATCCACTCCGTAGAGCTCGAGGATGTCGGCAGTCACGTCGCGTTGCACTGCCACACTCATGCGTTGAGCAAACTGCACGGCCCAGTTCCCCCACATACGCCGAAAGTCGATGAGCGTGCCGTCTTTGTCAAAAATCACCACCTGCGGCGGCTGTGCGAGCTGGGTCATACGCTTATGTGTCACTGACAAATCCTCCCATAATTGAATTCCACTGCTCTGCAACCAACGACGACGCCATGGCAACCTGATTCACAGTGGCAAAGGTACACCGCTCCATGCTACGAAGAGCCGGGAATCGCTCGAGCAATTTGGGCGCAAACGTGCCCAACCGGTTGAGTGCCGCAAACCGGGCCGGCATGGCGTTGCTTTCGAGCCACATCTGCTGTACCTCGGCAGAATACAGGTGTTCAATCCACAATCGCGCAGCTGCTGGATGCGGTGCATACGCATTGATTCCGTGTAAAAACGGCGACCCCAACGCGGCTTGTGGCACCACCACATCCACCGCCGGATTGCCGAGGGCGAAGTCGCGCAATCCGAGTGCTAGGTATGACCACATGGGAATAATAGTCGTATCTCCGCTCAACAAACGTTGATTGGTTGCCTGCAAACTGACCAGTGTTTCGGCGTCTTTGAGGCGACGCATGAGCTCAATGCCGGGACGCACGTCATCAAGGCCACCTGTCACCTCAAGGGTTGCAGCCATGACCGCATACAACGCCTGAAGTGAATCAATGGGCGATCCGGTCAACCCTACTTTGTCGATGTATTCTTGATTGGCAAGATCGGCCCAAGTTGCCGGTGGATTTGCCACCACTCCGCGATTGACAGCAAACGACATGACACCGTAGTACGTGCCGTACCAATAGCCATCGCTGTCTTTGATGTCGGGATTGATATCGTCCCAGTGCTCTGTGCGGTATGGCTGCAAGAAGCCATTATTGCGCATACTTACCCCGTAGCTCGCCCCTAACTCCATCACATCTGGGCTGATGAGGTTGGCGTCGAGCGCCGCGCTACGCACATAGTCGACGGTGTCCCGCGAGCCGTATTCTGGATAGAGTTCAACGACGTTCAAGGGGTATTTTTGTTTGAAAGCATCGATGATCTGACCGTACTTCAGCCAATCACGTGGGATGCCAACCAGCACCAACGTACCTTCACGGAGCGCCTCGGCTTGGAGGCGCGCCAGTCCACCGCTTTCAGCAAAACTCACCACCCCAGGAGCCGGTGGCGACGGAAACGCCACTGAGGTGGGGATGGCCACCGTTGGTTGCGGCGTGCGGGTCGGCGTGACGCGCGGAGTTTCTGTGGGCAACTCAACGGCTGCCGCCGGGGTCGCAAAAAACGACGGTTGTTCGGGTGGGCGACTGGTACAGGCCGCATTCACAAAGGCCCCGCCCAAGAGCGCACACCGGCGCAAAAACTGACGTCGTTGCTTCAACACCATTTGCCTCTTCCCCATAACACGCTCATTGCACTGGATTGTATTATACCGGTGATTTTTGCATGGAACCAAGGTATGGTATACTTTGGCGTCCGCCGTAGGGGAGTACACACATGCCACCGCGTTTTCAAACAAACTGGAATTATGTCACCCAAATGGTTCATGCTGGCGAACGCCTCATCGCAGAGCCCGGTCACGCCACCACCACCCCGCTCTACACCTCAACGACGTATTTCCACGACACCCTTGCCGATTTCAATGCGGCTCTTGGCGGTGTTGGCTATGCCTATGGGCGCAACGGCAATCCGACCAATGTAGCGCTCGAAGTCGCTACCTGTGCCGCAGAATCTGCCTACGGAGCACTCACCACCGCATCTGGCATGGCGGCCATTTATGCTGCACTGCTTGCTGCCAACATGACCCTGCCAGCGCCGACGACACACATTCTTGCTCCGCGCGACATGTACGGTGCTTCTACCGTGCTCCTACGTGATTTTTTTGCACCGTACGGCATTACCATCATCACCTGCGATATGACCAATCTCAGCGAAGTCGCGCAGTGTTTCGCCCAATATCGACCTGGTATCGTGTACGCTGAGCAACTCTCCAATCCCATCTTTCGGGTGATTGATGTGGCGGCCATCGCAGAGCTGAGCCACCGTCACAGCGCCAAACTGGTTGTCGACAACACGATTGCCACCCCGGTCCTGCAACGCCCATTGCTCCTCGGCGCTGATTTCGTGGCTCATAGTGCCACCAAGTACTTTAGTGGGCATGGCGATGCCACCGGTGGCGTCGTAGCCGTACGCGAACAAGCCAGTATGGCCGCCCTCCGGCATATCAATGCCACACTGGGCATGGTGCTTGGACCATTTGAGGCCCTGCAAATTCTCCGTGGCATGAAAACGATGCCGTTGCGCGTGGAGCGCCAATGTGCCAACAGCTTGGCCGTGGCGACTTGGCTTGAGCAACACCCCGCAGTTGCACGAGTGATTTATCCGGGACTCCCCAGTCACCCCGATCATGCGCTAGCACTGCGCACACTCCCCGCATATGGCGCCATGCTCAGCTTTGAGCTCCACCACCCTGAGCGCATCGAAACGTTCGCCGATGCACTTGAACTCGTACTCATGGCCAGCACACTCGGCGATATTTACACCCTCATCTCGATTCCCGCACTTGCTTCTCATCGCGGTCTGTCGCCCCAAGAACGTGCGTTGCGCGGCATCAGCGACGGACTCATCCGCATGTCGGTCGGCATTGAGGCCCAAGACGACATCCGTACCGACCTTGACCAGGCGCTCAATCGCACCCTGAGGTAAACATGCAGGTCTACGCATTAGCGTCGGGGAGCAGTGGCAACGCGATGGTTGTTCAGGGCACGCAGGGGTGCATACTCATCGACGCAGGCATTCCGCAACGCACGTTGCTCCATCAACTCGCTCAGGTCGGCATTACACCGGACATGCTCTGTGGCATTGTGGTGACGCACGAGCACGGTGATCACACCACCAGCGTGTTGCCGCTGGCAAAAAAGTACCACCTGCCGTTGCTTGGCAGTGCGGGCACACTTGCAGCCCTGAACGTGCCAACAACGATTGCCACGGTGGTCATCGCCCAGCACCAAACGTATGCGGTTGCTGGTCTGCAGATTTCGGCGGTATCGGTCAAACACGATGCAGCGGAGCCCATTGCCGTCAACGTCCGGCACGCCGACGTTGCCATTACCGTTGCCACAGACCTTGGCAGTTGGGACGATTCCCTCGTGGCTGCTTGCGCGCACAGCCAACTCGTGGTCATTGAGGCCAACCACGAACGTGAACGCCTCTCTGCAAGTCGCTACGACCAGGCTCTCAAATTGCGCATCGCTAGTCCCATCGGACATCTCGACAACATTCAGGCGGGTGAGTTTTTGGCATACGTGCTCCGTGACCGTGCGCCACGTGATATCTGGCTCGCACACCTTTCTCATGAAGCAAATACACCACAGCTCGCCATGCGAAGTGTGCAAACCGTGTTGCACATGCACCGTTGTAGCGATGCGGTGCGCTCACTCACCGCTTTGCCTCGGAACGGCACCGTGGCGTGGGGGCCACCACAACGGAGCCAACAACAAACGTTGTGGGACGAGTAAATACTAGAACATTTGTTTTACTTTTCACCAATAATCCGCTATAATCGAAGGCAACACGTATCCTACGAGGTGCCCGCATGCGGATCGGCAGTAGTAGCATCCCCCATACCACACGCGCCACCCCAGCCCTGACCATCCAGACCTGTTGTCTACAGGCGCTCGTACACGGGCACGGGGTGGTGCGCCTGCCGCATACGGCGTTGCACCCCAGCATCATCCCCGCGCTGAGCACCATCGCCCCGTTGATTCAAGAGCGCCAATTACGCTGCGTGGTGCATGCACCGTTGGCTTCGCTGGAGCAATTACGCCCACTTTTCGCCATCTGGCAACGCATTCTCGAGATTCTCGACCCAACGGCTGGGGTCATCATCTGCCATCTGCCCAGTTTGGATGCCACGACGAGTGCGCTCTGCGCTGAGTTGCCCAGCGCCATCCGTGCCTGTCTTGCCGTTGAGCACACCCATCAACACCTCACCGAGTTGATCGCGTTTGCACAACACCAGCAACTCGGCGTCGTGTTTGATTTGCTACACTACGAGCAACAGTGTCCGTGGCCGTATGACGCCGCTCAAGCGGCCGCACGTTGCCACGCCAGCTGGGGCGGGCGGCCACCGCTCATCCACGTCAGTAGTCAGGCCACACACCATCTGACGCACAGTAGCGGCGCCCATGCAGATCGCCTCGACGAGGCCCACGTGATTACGTTCTTGCGCCAACTCGTCGCACACGCCGGGAGTCGTTTCGACATCGAGGTCGAGGCCGGGCAAAGCTTTGTGGCGTGTCAACACCTCATTCAGCGCCTGCACCGGCAGGCACCAGACCTCGTCCCACACCTTGATGCAGTATCGATGCGGAGGAGCGCTCATGATCGTTGACATTCCCGACGACACCGCCACCGCTGTAGCCATCCTCAAGCGCTCCAGCGACGCCCAACGCCTGCTCGCCGACCACACCTACCATCTCCCCGTGCATCAACTCCCCCGCATTGCGGGGTGTAGCCTGATGGCGTGGTACCTGCCGGGGTGGCACGCCACGCCCCATCGCATCGCGTATTGGGGGCTGATCACCCAGATTACGCTGATGAGCCGCCAGCAGTATCTCCCCACACAAGCGCATCACCCGCGTGCACAACACGCCTATGCCATCGTCCACTGTCGTGAAGTGGTGCCACTGATACCCGAGCTCATCAGCCAACACTGGCGGCGCATTACGGTGCATACCACCACATGGGGAGCGTTGCTACGCGCCAACGACCTCAGCCAGCTCGGCCAAATCATCCGCCGGCATACACCGCCACCCCCTGCTTAGGAGGTCGCAGGGCACACACGATCGACAAATTCCGCCATGTCGAGGATCATCTGGCCCGGATCTTGCATGATGGTATAAAACAACAATTCGGAATGTCCGCGTTCCGGATAGATGATTTGCGTGACATCAACTCCAGCCCGACTCAGTGCAGTGGCGAAATCAACCGTCATCTGCACCGGCACGGTTTCGTCGGCATCACCGTGTACCAACAACATGGGCGGCAAGCCGGGGCGAATCGCCTGCATGGGCGAAGTTGCCGCAAAGGCTGTTGGCCCGCCCATGACTGCAGTCATCACTGGCGCACTGCGTCCAAACGATTGCTCGTACGCATATTGAGCGGTAATGTCGTAGACACCACTGATGCCGTAATAGCCACAGACTACCGCCGGGTCAACGCCTGCCGTGGCAAACACGTCCGCGTCCAGCAGGGCCATGGCACTCAGGTGTGCGCCCGCCGATTGTCCTCCCAGCACTATCCGCTGCGGATTGCCGCCGTATTCCGCGATATGCTGGTGACTCCACGCAACCACGGCCGCTACATCGCTTACCATCTGCGCATAGGTGGCATCTGGGTACAGCGCATACTTGGGCACCACCACAACCATGCCACGTGGCACCAGTTTTTGTGCGACGAGCGCATACAATTCCTTGTTGCCACTGTTCCAGCCGCCGCCATGCACATAAACAACAACCGGGTAGTCACCAGGGGTATCGGGGGCATACACGTCGAGGATCTGATGTGGCGCCGCCCCATAGGCGACGTTTTTGGTGATATAGGGGTACGTATCGTAGTACTGCGAGCCCAAACGAGCCGCGTTGATGAGACGCACGTTGTAGACGAGTTCATCACG
>Ga0172376_10009405_pt1 | contig 10056 bp, 27 predicted proteins | sample Lak35m_FD_121114 | JGI IMG/M metagenome (GOLD analysis project Ga0172376, IMG submission 121114) | Freshwater microbial communities from Kabuno Bay, South-Kivu, Congo - kab_092012_35m | ecosystem: Environmental > Aquatic > Freshwater > Lake | place: Democratic Republic of the Congo: South-Kivu... | reverse complement strand
GATTGTACAAATGAGCTATACCACAACAAGCAATTCAAAAAAGTTGCAGAGGGCTTAGGTCTTAAGGTGGAAAAGGTTAAGCGATTCGGATTTGCCTTAACTACACTTACACCAGAGGGCAAGGAAAAATGGGCAGAGGCTTTAAACGTAATCGAAGAGGCTTTAAAGATTACCGCAATTCAAGAATCAGAATCTGCCCCTAAGGGACGCAACAAAAATCTATTAGTGGCAAGTTGCAACTGTGGCGAGAAAATCCGCTTGAGTCTTAAGACATTAGAGAAAACCCGCCCTACCTGCCAAGCCTGTAAATCAGAGTTTAAGACCGACGAGGCAGAGGGAGACGACAACTAGAAAGAAAAGCCCCCGTACCCTTAACCAGAGGGCGCAGATTCAAGACCTAACGGGGGCACGAGTTAGGGAAAAGCCCTAACCAATTAAGACAGGAGAAAAGAAGTGCAAGCAATCACAACGACATCAAGGGAGCAATTCGTCTCTGATTATTGCTTAGTAGTTGATAACGATTTCAACGCTTACGCCGAGATAATGGACAAGCAAGAAACCGAGGTGAAAAATGTTTCGGGATTGAGCGACGTATTAAGAGCGGAGTTTGAAACCTACATTTCCCAAGTTGTAGAACGTGAAAAAGAAAACGGGCACGAGGTCGGGTCTTTATTAATTAGCCAAATGCTTATCGGCTGGGGTTCTGACGTGTTCGACGACATAGCCCGCCATTATATACAACTTAAGACGGAGGCTAACTAATGTTAATCAAGATAGCAACGGATAACGACGCAAACGGAAACCCCCGCAGAGGTTGGCTACGGACAACGGCAAACGGTCAGGTTCTGGGCTGGATTGAGGAAGGCTACCTCGGAAGAGGGGCAATCGAAGGCTACGACGACGGCGAAAGTCCCACAATTTACGTCAAGGTTAGAGAGTACAAACGCTTTAAAAAGTGGGGCGAAACTATCCAAGCAAACTTTAAGGAAGAGCAAGACGTACGACTTAAGACGGGAGTCAGTAATTGAAACTAACTAAACGAGGACGCAGAGTAAGGGCGGTAATCTTCACCGCCCTAGGGCTGGGGATTATTTGGCTACTAAACGACGCAACAACGCCCGACCAATGCAAAGTGGAGTTCGAGAATCTTTCTCAGTTCTGCCTTGATTTACTTTACAAATAAAAGCAACGACTTAAGACAGGAGAAAACAAATGCAAACAATGCAAGACTTAATTAATGCAATAAAACCCATACTACCTAATGCGCTAGTAATAGACACCGACCAAGGAATCTTAATCGAAACTAACTTAGAGTTAGGGCTAGGTGGATTACTGCAACCAATGGAAACAGAGGGCGACTAATGAATGGCACAAACCAAAACACAAATCAAGTTTATTGTGGTGATTGCCTCGTCTTAATTTCAGAATGTGGGCACGGCTACGACTTAAGACGTGAGAGGCAATTCACAAACAAAACCCTTGATTCTAAAAGTAAATAGTGCAATAGTTAAGCAAGGAAAGGACGGGAGAAGGTATGAGCGCAGAAGAAACGTTAACAATCGGTAAGACCTTTACAGTTAATGAACTATGGGAAGCGGTCTGGGGTTGCGACGGCTCAGGTATGTACTACTGGTGCAGGAAATTACGCAAACCAAACTACCAAGGAATAGACTTATGGAAAAGAGTCAACGGTGAACTTACGCCAAACCCTCAACCCGTAAGAGTGTACGACAGCATAGGAGAAAAGTCTTACGTCGTCGAGGTGGAAGACTTACGCAGGGGGTATGAACTAGCAATCAAAGCAGGTCAAACTCATTGTGGAAATTACCCACTAGACACGCAAGATTACGACGCTTGTTTCGGAGATATGATTGTGCAATATGCAATCTTCGGCGAGTTAACATACGGATAAATACTACTTAAGACAGGAGAATATAATGGGCGCAAGAACAAACTTCCACTTCAAGCAAGGGGATAATTTCATAACTCTTTATTCCCATTGGGGCGGAGATAGTAAAATGCAAGACCTAGCCTACGCAATAGATGAGGCTAGACCAAGGTGGGACGATACCTCATACGCTACCCGAATAATGGTAAGCCAATTAATCGGTGAGAGTTGGAGTAATGAAACTGGGTATGGTCTCTTCGCTGATTCAATAGGTGGTGAAGAAAGTTATGAACACACCGTCATTGATGTAGATAACAAACTCGTAATAATTGACGGGCAACCTAAATCATACGAGGAGTTTATCTCTTACCACTCAAATACATTTCACGTTGGCGAAATGGTTAACTAACGACTTAAGACAGGAGATATAATGATAGCAAATTATACGGACACAGGTTATAACGTGGCGTGTGGTTCAGATAAAGAAGGTAATGTATGGGAAGCCCGCCATAGTGGGGGCGAGTATCATCTATTTAAGAATGGAAGATATGAAACTACAATGAGCACTAAGACAAACATTATGGTTGTATTTAATCAAGTCTTAAGACGGGAGATATAATGAAAAACTATAGAATAACTGTAGAACTAGTGCCAATTTCTTACGAGATAGAGGCAGAGAGCGAGGAAAAAGCCAAGGAATATGCCACAGATTGTTTCTTTGATGAGACAATTTACGATATATTTGAGAATGCAGAACTAAATGTATCAGAGTTGGAAGGAGTAAAGATATGAAGCCTTGTCCTGAATGTGGTTGGCAAATGAATGAGTTAAGTGATGAATGTATAGATTGTGGGTGGGCTGAGTTTAACTGGGGTTCACTAACAGAAAGTGCAAACAAACTTATACAACTTAAGACGGGAGTAAACAAGTGATAGACAAAGATGATTGGGAGTTCTGGTATTACAACAGAGTCAACGAGTTTTCAAAGCGACTACTTGCGCCAATGTATAAGGAATTAAACGAGCCAAGTATAAATGATTTGGTAAAGAATGAAGAGGAGAACAATGTCTGAGCCAAGATATTTATTTGGTGATGATTACGCCTACAATGGGGGTTATGAGGAGTTAATAGACTGCAATTTATGTGGAAAAATGTTTGATAGGATTGAATATAGGTCAGACACTTGCTCAAATTGTGAAGATGAAATGATAAAAAAAGAACGGAGTATAAAATGAGACAGTTTTCAGTTATCTATAATGTTAAAGGAACAAAGATTGTAGATGTATACCTACCTAATGACGTTGAACTTCCCTCCGATTGGGATAGTCTTAAGACAGAAGAGCAAGATGAGTTCTTGTATAATCATCAATCTCATTCTGTCTTAAGAACGGAAGACCTAGACTATGGCAAAGTCTTTGAGATATGGGAGAACAAAGATATGTTGAAGGTGGTTAAATGAAATTAGATATTGGTTTACTTCCGTTTGAATGGGTAAAAGAAGCCTTATGTGCCGAGGTTGACCCAGTTATTTTTTTCCCTGAAGCAGGTGAAAATACTTCGGCAGCAAAAAAAGTTTGTATGGCTTGTAATGTAAGAATAAAATGTCTTAACTATTCACTGAAAAACGATGAAAGGTTTGGTATATGGGGCGGGTTATCAGAGTTAGACAGAAGAATACTAAGAAGGCAAGCAAGTTAATAAAGAAAAGGGTGGTGGCTATGGCCTTGTTAGTCATCACTCTAATCTTTTATCCAATACAGAAACTGACATCACCGCCCCATAAATCCCCCACTCCTGAGCCAACAAAGGCTACAATGGAGCAGAAGAAAGCCAACAAAGCCTTGGCTAAAAAGATTGCTTGGGCTGGCTATGGGTGGAAAAATAAGGAGTGGGTTTGTCTTGATAAAATATTTTATAAGGAGGCAAAGTATGACCACCTTGCAAAGAACCAAGCAGGTTCAAGTGCATATGGAATTGGTCAACGTCTTAACGAAAAGAACAAAGACCCTATGACACAGTTGCTACACACTTATAAATATATCCAACATAGATATACAACTCCTTGCGTTGCTTGGAAATTTCACTTAAGACATAATTACTACTAATGTTTGACTTAAGAGGTGAGCCAGTATTTGTATGTATATGTGGTTCAAAGATATGGAACTTAAAGGTAATTTGGAATACGGAAACAAGACAAGTAGGAATGTATTTATTAGACCAAGTATGTAATGAGTGCGGGGCAATTGCCACCGCTCCGACAGAGATAGATGGGTGTGAATAATGCCAACTTACGAGTATAGATGTAATAAATGTCAAGCAGTTTATGTCTTAAGTAGAAGTGTAGATGAACGAAGCCACGATGTTAATTGTGTATGTGGCAATAAAACAGATAGAGTATTTAACTCATTCTCTGTTAAGTTTAAAGGCTCAGGATTTTATAAGACGGACAACAAATGATTGAATTAATCTGTCCTAAATGTGGTAAAACTTTTGAAAGAAAAGGGAAAAAACGGGGCAAAATGCCCTATTGTTCACCTTGTAAAGGTAGTTCTTCCTCATCAGATTCCTCTGACTCTTTAAAATCTTTATCATTATATGGTTTGTATCCACCAAGTTTGCGAACTAGTTTAGAGACAGCCCGCTTGTGTCTCATACGAGATGTGTCTTCAGACCCAAGACTTAAGACATTAGCAATCTCTTTGAAGTCTAAAGATTCTGCGTGGCGCATAAACAATATGCGTCTATCTTCTTTATTTAGTTTCCAGAATGCGTAATCAATCTCAAGCATAAGCACCATTAGGTTTCCACCTTCTGATGGTGCACTAGGACGTCCAGGTCCACCAAGATTTAATTTATGTGATACACCAAACTCTTGTCTTAAGACAGCAGGTAATATAGTTTCTACAATTTCAGATGTGTAATAAAATAAATCACTAACATCATAGCCAACAGACTTAGCCTTCCAACGTTGGCAGTAATCAATAGCCTGATTTCTTAGCGACTTATAGATTAAGTTCTTTGCATCACGCTCACCCTTTGTTTCCCACTCTTTTAATTTGTTTGGGTGTTCAGCAAACCACAACCATAATGCCTGTCTTAAGTCTTCAATCTCTACCATATCAAACTTTCTTTTATATTCAAGGGCTACTGTATCTACAATATAATCCCAATTCTTTACTTCTTCCCAGTTCATTTAAGTTTATTTCCAATTTCGATAGGGAGGAAGCCAACTGTTTTCATTGTATAATTTGTGTTAGTAAACTCAGTAGTCACAGGTAATCTTTTCTCTATCCATTCAAGTTCAGGTATATCGCTCAAGTCAAAAGACCACACACCCTCTGGGGTATAGTTAATATAGTAAGGGTTGTAACTTAAGACGGAAGATTGTTGCAATAAAAAATCATATTTCTTCTTTTCGATAAGTAAAGTTGGATAGTGAGTAAGCCTTGACTTTAATTCTATAAACATTTTATTCTCTGGTGTTACACAATCAAACCCATCATATTCATTTGGTGAATGCTCAAGGTCTGGAAAGTATTCTATCTTTAACCAGTCAAACAGTTCCTGTTCTTTCATTTGTCCCACTTATCTCTTAAAACTAAAAGTCCTATGACCCCATAGTTTGCTATGTCTTTAAACGAATCTTCTAATGGTTCATTCAAAGCATTTCTTTTCTTATCAAATAGATTATTAATGCGGGCTAGTTTGTCCCACATACGCACACGTAATCCGTTAATTGGACCACCAGGAGACTCAGTAATATTCTTAGGACCGTAGTCATAATGTTTCTGAATCAACAGGTCACCCAACTCTTGCATTACTGCTCTTACATCTTTTTCAAACTTGGTTGAATTATTCATCATTTCCTCCAATATCATCAGGGTCTACTTGTTCTAGTAGTGTCTTAAGACTATTATCAAATTTCAACATTTCCGAACTAACCACCATCTCTTTAATCATTTCTTCTACTTTTTCTGCCTGATTTTCTGCTACAAATAAAGTTACATAAGTGGATTCACTTATCTTTCTAATCTGTTCAGGCTCCTCTGCGTGGTCATATATAAACCTAAGTAATGAACCGACCTGCAACTTAACCCCATAAGGTAGAACTAAGTAAGGGTCAAAGACATCATCACATTCTTCTTCCATAAAGTGTTCAACAAACTCAAAACCATTATCAAAATTCCTGTCACAATTTTCACAATGGTATCCATCAAACATTATGAATTTACTTTCCTTAATATAAAGTCAGCACCCTCTGATACATAGACAGAGTTAACATCTCCACCGTCAGGCATTTGCACTATAGTTACAGGTAGTTCACGAGCAAGACTACGGGCAAACTCTGTGCCAGGTTGGTCACCATCTGCAAAAACAAAGACTCTCTGAAAATCTGCAAGCAATCTTGTGTAATGTTTCTTCCAACTGTTAGCACCAGGAACACCAACACAAGGAATACCAACACAAGCAGACATAGTAAGAGTATCTAGTTCACCTTCACATACTCCGATAATATCGTTAGCCTTATCAACATCAAGCACGTTGTACATCTTGGTCTCTACACCAGTTAACCCCATATACTTAGGCTCAACAGCAGGATTAAGAGACCTAAATCGCAAGTCAACAACACCAGTCTTGGTGATATACGGGATAGATAACCTTCCAACGAATGCTTCGTGTCCAACTTCAGGCTCCGCGACTACGCCTAATCGCGCCAGCCGTGCTACTTCTAGTGGAATTCCTCTTTGCTTGAGGTAATCTTCCGCCTGATAAATGTTTTGACTGTATCTTTCCGTTGCTTTGCCCAATAATTCCTTCTGCGATACGTTTTGCTTCACGAATATTTATCCCTTCATACTTTGAGATGACTTGTAAACTATTTCCCTGTATTCCACAGGCGAAACATATAAAAATATTTTTATCAAGGTTTGCACTTCCAGACTGATGTGTGTCTGAGTGGAATGGACAACAGATGTTGACTTGTCCGTGACTGTTTCTAAACTTTGCTCCGTAGTGTGCAAGGATTTCTTTGATACTTGGTAAGTCGCTATCATTTTTTATCACCATACCCTGCCTCTCTAAGCAGATTAACTGCATCTTCAAGTCTTAAGACTACAACCCAATCTTTTACTTTCTGTTCCCCCTGTCCGTTTAGTCTTAAACAAACTAAACCTAGTATATTTTTCTTTGCTCTTTCTTTTAATTGTGCAACAGCACTAGATGGATTAAATCCAGTTCTTGCTTTTACTTCCCAATCAATACCAATACATCCAGTTATATCTGAACCACTTCTTCCTGCACCCGTACTCTCAGCATATGGGAAACCATTATCTGCCAGATACATAGCCAATACTTTCTGACTACGATAACCTCTGTGTTTGCGTGATTGAGATGCCACAGTATTATTATTCCTTAAACTCAGTAACTGGCACCCGCCAACCGCTTATGTACGAATCATACCATTTATCCGTCATATACTTGGTAGGCTCGACGTATCCATATACCTCTATTTTAGAATAGTAATCTGTATCTAATACCTTGGCTCCGAATATATATTTATCTTTATCTTTATCCCAGAATGGGATAGAATTTTGAGTTCTAACTGACCTGACCTCATAGTTTCCACCTACATCTGGTAAGAATTTTCTTTGGGTGTGCAAAGCATTTGGATACCAAGGGACATTCCAAGACTGGTTATACTGTTTAGCCACCGCCCACTCACAGATATTTGCTCTTATATTTGCCAGTAGTTCGTGTTCTAGTTTTCCGTCTGCTTTACCTTGGGCATAGTTAGGCTTATCAGTTGAACCAAACTTAGCAAGCCACCTCTCGGTAGCCAGCATAGTACACACACGTACTTCTTCCTGAAGTAAATCAACAATCATTATACGCTCTCTGGGATGTCATCCATATACATATACTCAGGATTAAATGCAAGCCACACATTTATATTCGCATTAGCATCAGCCCTGCCATATCTATTCTTTACAGGTGCTACAGCCATTGATGTTCCCATTACACCAAGTGTTGCAATCAAGGCTGGTAGTTGTGCTACCTTTCCTTGTAATGCAGAACGTGGTTGGCAAGGACGACCCTCTACTGCTTCGCTGGTGTGGTGAAGAACAATAACTCCAGCGTTTGTATGACGTGCTAAAAACTTTAACTCTTTCATAATGGCTCGCATTGAAGCAAACTCTTCACCGCCATCAGTTGCAATATCCATTAAGTTATCTACAAAGATAGCAACAGGAGGACAACCCCATAGTTCTTCAAAGGCTTGCACCTCTTCATCAATATCTTGTAGTGATGGACTTGATTCAAATGACCATACAATATGGTTACCCTTTGCAAGAGTGGCTTTGGTCCAGCCTAAATCATTCTGAAGTAATTGTTCTACATCACTCTGGTTTTTGCCACTAATCATTGATGCAAGGCGCATAGCCATAGTGTGTGCATTAGTATCTGCTGAAATGTAAAGTGTTGGAACTTTCATCTTAAGTGCCAAGGCTAAGGCAAGCATAGACTTACCAACACCAGGCGTTCCTGCAAGCATAGATACTTCTGCTCGACGGAATATTATTTTGTTAGAATCAAAAACCTTAAACACAGAGGGCAACGGTTCGCCACCTATATCCGCTCTTCCTATAGAACGAACAAGGGTTTTCACTACAATTCCTTTTCAATAGCCTGAATAGTTTCACAAGGATATACGTCTCCTATTACTCCGTGCTGACAATTAGAACAAACTAATTTATATTTATCAGGTCCTATTTCAAATTGAAATGGTTTATGCAATTCAACTACTGCACGAAGGGCAATTTTGTGTGTCATAGTCCTAACCTAATCATCCACTCAAGAATAAATCTATACATCTCTAAATCTAGTAAGTACATTTCTAATTGCCAAAGTATTTCAATCATATTTTTCCCGTCTTAAGTTAGAAGAGGAGCAGTTACTTCCCCTATAACTACCCCTCTTCTAATGCTATTTAGTTAACTGGTTTGCATTGAGTTGCACCCTGTGGTTCAGGGCAAGACCAGAATGCATATGGTTGTCCATTCTTCTTTGATACACCACTACGGAATATTCTTGCACCGTGTACACAAGTTGGGCTATTTGTACCTGATGGAGCCGAGGCTTGGGTTGGAACGGAGGTAGTGGATTGCGGAGTGCTTGGAGTTGAAACGGATGTCCCCAAAGGGGCTACGTTGTAAGCACCACGTACCATCCTTGCGGTAGATGCAACTTGTGCTGAGTAGTCGCTTATACCTTCAAGTAGTACGCTGAGTTCATCAGCAGTATTGGCACGAATATTAATCATATCTGAATCACGACTATCACTTGTGCGAATAGAAACTTGTAATTTCCAATCTTCATTAGCCATTTATTTGCCTTTCGTAAATTGGCAGTGTTCTGTAAGTCCACAGTAACTGCACGATTGTAGGTTTGGTAGGAATATGCCAGCCTTGCGGGCTCTATCAAAGCCATCAACAAAGTATTCCAGCATATCTTTTGTATATCTACTAAGGTCAATCATCTCTCCTGTCCCTGACTCACGAGACATCCAGTAGTTTCCTAGATTGACTTTGACACCAAGTATTGACTCAAGTCCAACTTTATAAAATCCAAGTTGTAAGTCAGATGTTGGTCTTCTTGATGAGGTCTTTAGGTCAACAATAATTAACTCACCGTTAACTTCAAAGACTCTATCAATCACCATCTTTACCAAAACACCAGCAATGACAGGATTGAGTTCTAGTTCTATCGCTTTTGCGCCTTGAGGAGTTTTCCAAATTTTCCAATCAGGATTATTTTTTCTCCATAAAATATAATTACTTACCCATAATGAGCCTTGAATTTGCCACCAGTTAGCATCTTCCTTGTCAGGGTTAGTCTTAGTAGCACGCCCTGCAATACGAGCCTTAGTTAAATCAATATCTTTAGTTTCTTTTTTCCAAGCCTTATCCCATAAATCTTTTCCATCACTCATTTTCTAAATCCCATAATTCAGTAGCGTAATGAAATGCTCTACCACCTGCAGACCAAATGCTTGGCTCTTCAGGTAATTGTAATAATCTTCCTAAGTAATACTGATAACCACAAGTTAGGTAAGTTGTAAATGCTGAGTAGGATATGTGAGCAGGTAACTCATATCCATCAAGTTTAAT
>Ga0172376_10009404_pt1 | contig 10058 bp, 5 predicted proteins | sample Lak35m_FD_121114 | JGI IMG/M metagenome (GOLD analysis project Ga0172376, IMG submission 121114) | Freshwater microbial communities from Kabuno Bay, South-Kivu, Congo - kab_092012_35m | ecosystem: Environmental > Aquatic > Freshwater > Lake | place: Democratic Republic of the Congo: South-Kivu... | reverse complement strand
TTGAGCATCCTCTGATAATGCAATTAATTTTAATGTTTTCATATGCATTTAATTCCGGTTGCATCCCAACAGAGCTGCCAAGTAATGAGGATACAGAACCATTGACTTGAATAGCACCTTGATTAATCTCATAAATTCCTGATAATACCTTTAATAAGGTACTTTTCCCCGCGCCGTTATGTCCTATTAGTCCTAAATAATCACCATCATTTAATGAAAAAGAAATTTGTTTTAATGCATTCACAGCGGTAATCGTTTTTTCTGGTTGAGATTTTTTACCAGTAAATACACTGATGATATCATGCTTTAATGATCTGGAAGAACTTCCATAAACAGGGTAGCTGAGCGATACATTATCTAATATGATTCTAGGCATTTTAACTTAAATCCATGACGTAATAATAACTCAACTATCAAAGAAGAGCAGGTTTTAGATCCAAAAATGCAACATAAATCAATTAACAAGAATATAATTATTACATATTATTCGATTTATTTATACTGGACTTTGGTCTTTTTTATATTATACTGCGCGTGGTATAGAATGATGAAGAGGTTACCTCTTGGAAAAATATTTGGAATTTCAAATCGATCAATCACCAGCCATTATGTTACTGCGTAGTGATAATGCTGGGTTTATCATCAGTTTTTTTCAATCTGTTTTCGGTGGAACAGAACGCTTTCAGATCGGGTACAATGAATTAGTCAGCTCATTAAACCAATATAATAATGTACATGGTAACCTTCTTGCTCGTCGACCAAATGAGTACATCGAAATCTGGGCAGATGAAAAACATCGATTCTTACGAAAATATTATATCGACGGCAACGATGAACCCCAAGTCGAGCTCTCTTATGAAGTATCCTCGATCATGTCCTGGCTTCATAACCAGGGAAATCAAGATTTTGTAGGCACCGAGTCTCGGGTTTCTTCTTTGTTTCAAATGATTGATAAGCTCGCAAGCTACAGTGATAACGATCCTAAAGCACGGGTATCAAAATTAAAACAAGAACGAGATGCCATTGATCAAGAAATTCATCAAATTAAAAAAACAGGTACAGTGCTTGGGTGGGATGATTTACGCAAACGTGAATATCTTTCGCATATTATGGAAGACTCCCGACGATTACTTGCTGATTTCTCTTTGATTGAAGATATTTTCAAAGAGCATGCGCGACATTTGAAAGAAAAAATGGTCGCAGCGCAATTATCCAAAGGCGAAATTTTAGCACAAGTATTGGATATGCATGATGCGTTGGAGGAATCCGACCAAGGAAAAAGTTTCCGTGCTTTTTGGGATTTTTTAATATCTCCCACAAAACAAGATGAGTTGAGCGAATGGTTAAAAAAGATTTTACAAGATTTATATCAAAAACCTTATCTCAAAGGGATACAATACAGAGAATACGTGAGCCGTCTAAAAGCCTTTAAAGCCGATCTGCTTCAACGAGGGCGTAAAGTATTGGCAAGTCAAAATCGCCTAACACGTGAAATTAGAACGCTTCTAGTGCAAAATGCCAATCAAGACGTTAAAGCAATTCAAGAAAACATTTCCGATATAAAAGCTTGGTGCATCAAAAATCGTGAGTTTTTTGCCAATATTGCGACGGAAACACTCATTGAAATCGAGCATAAACCGTTTATTAATTTACCACTCGAACGTCGCCTTTGGTCACATCCCACCAGTGCAACACTTAATTTTGGAAAAATGACTGATGAATTATCAACCGAAGTCACCGATTTGCAACTCAAAGAGCATGCTGTGCTGGCTTGTTGGCAGTTAGAAGATCGGGTCAATCACTTACTCCAAGAAAGAAAAATTTTTACCCTCCCCGATCTAATCGATATCTACCCACCTGAATTTGCGTTAGAGGAGTTTGTAGGGTATCTCTCCGTTGGAATGAAAAATCACCAGCACATTGTTGATCAACAATCTCCAATTCAATTTAAAGAATTATTAGTACCGCAAATTACCTTTCGCAGTATCAGCGAAGCAAATAATACAAATAACGATCCGATCAACAGAGAGAAAAGCAATGTCTAAATCTCGAAAAAAACAGGAAGATTCGGCACTTTCAGTCGTACTTATTAAGTTGCTACAAGGTTTCCTGCTTCAGGAAGATAGATCAACATGGGAGAGCTTACTGCTTCAACAAACGGTTGTTCGTGAATTTTTTACAACCTTAGGATTGCATCTCCACTTAGATGAAAATGAGGGATATGCGTTTTTACGAAGCATTCCCATGGAAGAAAATGAAGATGGCAAAATCATAGGCGAGTCAGCCATCGGCAATGTACAACAAGAAGACGTGGTCGAAAAGAGAAGACTCACTCTAATGCGAAGAATGCCATTAAGTTTTGAAGTATCACTTCTCTGTGTATTATTAAGAGAAACACTCAATCAATTCGACGCAACAGTTCACGATGATCATCGCCTCATAATAAAAAAATCTGAAATTTATGATCTCCTCAAACTCTATTTCCCAGAGAAACACGACGAAACAAAACTCATTCGTCGTTGGGATAGCATCATCAATAAGGTCATCGAGCTGGGCTTGATCAGGGAATTAAAATCAGATAATTCTCGCATAGAGGTGTTACGTATTATTAAAGCGATCATTGACGCTGATCGTGTGGGAGAAATGAAACGAAATATGCAACGCTATCTTCAGCAAAAATCAGAAATGAATCAGAGTCAGAGAGAATTAATCAATGAATAGTGGCTATCGTTTAATCGACTTAGAAGTATTTAATTGGGGTACATTTGATGGCGCAATATGGCACATGGCATTAGATGGGCATGGTTGTTTACTCACCGGAGAAAATGGAACAGGAAAATCAACACTAATTGATGCCTTCTTATCGCTATTAGTCCCAAATAAACGGCGAAGCTATAACATGTCTTCGGGTAGTGAACGGCGAGAGCGAAACGAAACAACATATGTCCGCGGTGCTTTTCAACGAGAAAAAACGCGCTGGGATCAAATCCAAGTAAAATACCTTCGCGATGAGCAATCACTCAGTGCCTTAGCTGCTCACTTTTCCAACCCTGTTACCAAAGACAAGATAACTCTAGCACAATTTTTTTGGTTTGAGTCCGGTGATTTACGGAAATGTTTGGTTATTTCTCACAATGTGTTCTCATTAAAGTCGATATTAGCAAAAATAACCACGCCTGCCGACTTACGTTATAATCTGAGACAATTACCACATACTACTATTTTTTCTAGTTTTACAGAATATCAAGACTATTTTTCCCAATATGTCGGATTGCGATCCAATAAAGGAATGGACTTATTCAACCAAGTGTCGACGATTAAACAAATTGGCAATCTCAATGAGTTTATTAGACAAAACATGCTGGAAGAAACAGATATGGACTCGCTCCTAGAAGAGTTCTTTCGCACATTTGAAGACTTAACGCTCGCACACCAAGCCATTATTAATGCACGATTACAAATTGAAAATTTAGATGGCATCGACAAAGATGCTAGGAAATTCAGCGACACTGATTTAAAATTTAAACAGACAACTCGACTGCAAGCTTACTTACCACGTTATTTTTCAGCTAAACAACATGAAACACTCATACACCAACAAAATGAAGCAACGCTTTCATTAGCCCAGCATCAAGAGAACATACAATCAATAGAACGGACAATTGATGATGTTCAAAACAAATTATCAACATTGACACAAGATATCGATGGGAAAAATCGGGATGATCGTTTAAACATTATCGCTCGCGAATTAAATGATGCTAATCTATTTTATGAGCGCTGCCTAAATGAACGAAAAAAATTGGAAGCGGTACGTCAATCATTGGGATTCACCGCGCCTTTAACACTTGAAAATTTCTCTCAGGAACAGCGTAACTTATCGAATATGAAAAGCGACATCGATAATCAAAAACTATCTGAATCGCAGAAAATATTCTCCCTGAGACAAGAAGAAAGTCAACTACAACAACAGATGCAGGTGCTCAGCGAAGAGCTCTTAATTACACAGAAAAATAAAACCCTCATGCCGTATCCTTATTTAGAATTACGAAGCATGTTGTGTGAAAAATTAGGCTTGTCGCCAAGTGATTTACCTTATGCCGCAGAACTCATTGCCGTGAAAGAAAGCGAAGTAAAATGGCGATTGGCCTGCGAAAAGTTACTGCGTCCATTAGCTTTGAAATTATTAGTCCCCGCAACGCATTTTAAAGAAGCCAATCAAATTTTACGATCGCGAAATATTGGAATGAAGATTGTCCTACAAAGCGTTGATCTTGCATATTCTTCCAAAACACCCCCTACACACGAAAAAGATTTTTTAATTACGAAACTAGAATTTTTGCCGAAATCAAAACAAATTAACTGGTTAAAAAGCCACATTAATGAACAATTTGCATATCAGTGCGTTGAGGATATGCAAATTTTTCAATCCGCATCACACGCACTCACTGTCGAAGGCTTAATTAAACGCCATATTCATGTCAGTGAAAAAGATGATAGAACAACATCACACGCGCAATATCTTCTTGGTTGGGCGCATGAGGACAAAATTGAACGACTAACAAAAGAAAGCCAAATTTTACGCTCACGATTACAAGAAATTCAACAGCAACTAAAACAAATCGAAACCGCAGAACAGCTGCGCGATCAACATCTTATTTTATTAGCTCAATATCAATTATTTGATTCATTTGATACGATCAACGCCCTATCCTGGGAAAAAAAGATCCAATCACTTGAAAAACAAAAAGAAACGCTAATAAAAAAACCCGAAGTCAAAGAAATCGCCGTTCTACAAAAACAGCTCAAGATATTAGCCGCCGATCGCGACGATGCTTTAGCCAAACAGGCTGTTATTCGAAATGAGTTAGATAAAATACCCGCCCAAATAGATCGCCTCAATGCATTATTAAGCACTTGCCTCGTCGATGAGGAACTCGATATTGAATTAAAACGTCTCATCGCAAAAATATCAGAAAAAGTAGCACCAGCAACAGCATCTGAGCTAGAGGGGCGACTAGCCGAAACATTACGTGCGAACTTAGCTATTTTAACCGAAATAAAACACAGTTTGGGGATTAGTTTAGTCCGAAAAATGGTTGCCTTTAAAGCAAAATTTCCTGAAGTGAGCATCGATATGGAGGCTTCTCTTGAGGATTTACCCAATTTCCTACAGCGATACCAAACCCTTAAAAAAGAAGATTTACCTAGCCATGAAGCACGTTTTAAAAAATTGATCAGTCGGAGTGTTGTCACCGATCTCACTGCTTTCAAATCAACATTAGAGTTGAATGCTGAAACGATAAAAGAAAACATTGAACATCTGAATACTTCACTAAAAAATATTTCTTATAGTGAAACCAGCTACGTGCAAATTCGCATGACCAAAACAAAAGATACCGAAATACGGGAATTCCAGGCCATGTTGCGCAATACGATTCAGGTGAAGGGATCACAACAAGAAGAAATTGATTTGGAAGAGAGCTTTCAACGCATTCGTAACATGATTATGCGCTTAAAGAGTGATTTAAAATGGAGTGCACGTGTGACAGATGTTCGCAACTGGACTGATTTCTTTGTGGTGGAACTCCATCAAAATAATAATGAGGAAATCAGTTTTTATTCCGACTCCTCCGGTTTGTCAGGCGGACAAAAAGCAAAATTAGCGTTTACTATATTAGCATCCGCATTAGCCTACCAATACGGGATTCACAGTGAATCCTCTATAGAAAAATCTTTTCGCTTTGTCGTTATTGATGAGGCATTTAGTAAATCAGACGATCGAAATGCGCAGTACGCATTAGCGCTTTTCCGGCAATTGGGGCTACAGCTACTCGTCGTGACGCCATTAGATAAATTAGACATAATAAAACCCTATATACAACGAATTTTTGTCACTCAAATTGCTCGCAATGATCACCGTTCACAATTGGCCATGATTAAAACAAGGAAACCAGAGAAAGAACACGATGGATAACGATTTCCGCAATCGTCTTAGTTTTAGCGATTCCAATAATGGACTGTCTCAACGTGAAAATTGGCGAAGGTCCCTCGACTTGCTGCAGAAATCAACATCAGCAAGCGGAGCCGATCAACACCAAGGCTCTTTACTGCTCCACTTACCAACAATACCCAATGATGGCAATGATACAAATGCTTATTTAGAATGGGAAATCAGCGAAGACAGTCTTCCAACACGCCTCTTGTTAGCGCCATATTATGTTGATAACACGACACGCTACCGGATCCCATCACTCAGCCATCTATTCACTAACCTCAAATTAGATCATTTTGATCATGCCTGGGCACTATTTTTTGCAGATCATTTTTGTCATGATAATGCCCGGATTCTACTCGACACCGAAGAGCTCATTCATGAAGTGCTATGGAGACTCTCCCATGCAAAACGCTTACGTCTCACCTCCGATAAGGCCTCTCTTGAACCAACCCTCCCTTTACAATTAAAAGCGCGTCTACGTTATTCAGAAGAATGGGCACTTTTTGTACTAGATGCCGAGCTCGTTACGCAGACAGGTGAAATGATCACACCAGAGTCACTCGATTTCATTACACTTTCAGGACTTGCTGTCTATAACGGAAAATTATTTCCTTTAGCAACCGGCTCAGCTTGGATCGTGCAACTATTAGAAAGCGGCGCCTGGTTTATCGCAAGAGAACATCTAGGAGAAGCACTTTATCAATTATCGCATCGTATTCATGACGGTGAGTTTTTCCGCCATCTTGCTGAAATACAGTGCGTAACCCCCTCCCCCCGACCAATCGTTTATCTTAGAGCAAAGCATTTTGATAAACAAACCCCCGTAACATTCTATCTTGCTTATCGATATGGCGATTGTGAAGTTTTTTCTTTGTGGCACAACCAAGACACGGGGACTTTACCCATTCATTTTGAATCAACTGATGGGGTCACTGTATTTTATTTTCGCGATTTTACAATCGAAAGTGAATTTGAATTATTCATTAAACACGAAACAACGCTCCTTTTTATTGCTAACAAACGTGCATGGGTCGTTCCCATTTCTGCATTATGGGAATTAGTCCATCGTTTACTCCGAAAAGGATGGGAAGTTTGGGCTGAAAAGCATAAACTTGAAGAGTTATCTTCATTTGGTGTCAATATAGAATCTAAAATAGGCTGGTTTGAACTTCAACCACTAGACACCAATGTTAAGCGACGTATTGACCCGTTACAACTGATTAAATACCTCAAACGAAAAGCACTTTTTATTCAACTCGGAAATGGTGAAATCGGCGTATTGCCAGAGAACTGGATTACACACTTAACCCCATTCCTCGATGTTGCTCAACCAGAAGAAAACGCAGGCTGGTGTTTTTCATCGATTTATAGTCCCGAAGTGGAAAAAATTCTCGGCGAGGAACCCGCATTTAATGCAGATGAGGCATTTCATAAAACCGTAGAAAGAATGCGCTCCTTTAGTCATCTGACACCACTCACACAACCAGAAGGGTTACGCGCAATATTGAGACCGTACCAACTAGAAGGATTAACCTGGCTCAATTTATTATGTGAATTGCATGTGGGCGGTATTTTGGCAGATGATATGGGACTGGGTAAAACCGTACAAATATTGGCACTCCTGCAACACCGTTTCGTAAATCAGCCGCAGTTAACTCCACAAACGATTTTAGTCGTTTGCCCTAAATCAGTACAAAATCACTGGCTTGTTCAAACAAAAAATCTCGTCCCACGACTATCTTGCCGGCTCCTTCATTCTCAAGAGCGACTTACAAAGCCGCATCATTTAACACAACATCAATTATTACTCGCCTCTTACGGCCTAATACGTCATCATATTGAATCGCTTTCAACCTGGCAATTTGACCTATTGATTTTAGATGAAGCGCAGATGATTAAGAATGAATCGAGTCAAACAACACAAGCCATTAAACAATTACAGGCGACTCAGCGATTTGCATTAACCGGTACACCGATTGAAAATCGTTTCGAAGAATTGGTCTCTATTTTTACATTTTTAAATCCTCGTGCTCAACTGAATTTATCACCCTCCTCTTCAACAGCAGAAGCGGTACGAAATTTAGTAGAACGTGCATTGCATCCTTTTGTTTTACGACGCTTGAAAGAAGATGTATTGACCGATTTACCTCCAAAAATCATCAAAGAAATGCTTTTACCTCTAGAACCCGATCAAGGAAGATTGTACAAGGAATTACAAGAAGTTTACCGTAGTGAAATCAGCAAGCGTCGAGCTTCCGATAGCTTGCCAACAGAAGCTGAAAGTGCCTTTTTCTTAGAAGGATTACTACGCTTACGTCAAGTAGCAACACACCCACAGCAGTTAATAGGCGATCAATTTCAAAATTGCCCTTCCAATAAGATCTTATACCTACGCAAACAAATCCCCGTCTTAATTGAAAACGGACATCGTGTCGTTATTTTTTCACAATTTTTAGGTTTTTTAAGAGATCTATCGAATCACGTGGAAGCACTCAATATACGTTACATCTATGTGGATGGAGAAACAATCGAACGCGATCGTGAAATCGCCTTGTTTCAATCTAACCCAGCCATCAAAGTACTCTTAATCAGCCTACGAGTTGGTGGCGTTGGAATTGATTTAACGAATACCGATGTCTGTGTAATTGCTGACCCATGGTGGAATGAAGCCGTTGAAAAACAAGCGATTGATCGTCTGCATCGTTTTGGGCAGAAAAAAACGGTCACTGTTCTAAAGCTGATTTCTGAGGATTCTGTTGAGGAAAAAATGGAAATTCTAAAACAAAGCAAGAGCGCGTTAGCTGACGCTATCGGCAAAACCAATCCTGATTTCCTCAATCACCTAAAATGGGATGATTTTACAAAGATCTTTTAGAACCCGTGTAAGTTATTTTTACACGGGTCCTTAGGAATATTTTTTACAAATCGCTTTAATTCAGCAATCATATATAGTGGCAATGACAATATATTTCTTTCATAACTCAACGGATGTTGCGAAATTCTGACGCCGAGAGGGCTATTTTTTTCATTCAAAAACACTTGTATCGACTTTAATCGCCCCGTTTTTCCAGATTTAACCTCAAGAGGCAGGATCGTTGAACCCACGTTAATGACATAGTCAACCTCTGCCATGCTGCCCACTTTCTCTCTCTCCCAATAATACAAATCGGCACGTTCGTAAGCCGGCATCATCATTAACAATTCCTGCCCAACAAATTGTTCCGCTAACATTCCACGATTCAATAGTAAGACATCACTCGCCAGTAAAATATCCGCTGAGAGGCGAGTTGTATACTGAACCAAACCAACATCCAAAAATAATAATTTAAATTTATTATCACGTTGTGTTGTACTAAATGGCAACCCGGAGGCTTGTGTACTAAAAACCGGGTGTATTATACCCGCGCAGGTTAAAAGATGGATGGCACGCTTTAGATCTCGCGATTGAACATTTTGATCGATACTTGAATATTTAATTGTCTGCCCAATTAAACCCGGCGCTTTAGCAAACAAAAGCTGTAAATACTTATGATCAGTATGTTTGGCATATTTTCCAAAATCACCACGATAAGTCTCTAGAAGCGCAGCTTGTTTTTCTTGGCATAATTGATAACTTCCATGTTGGAGAAAAGATTGTAATACAGCCGGCATCCCACCTAATAATAGATACTCTTTGAGACGATCCATTAATTTTTGATGTAATAACTCATCAAAAGGTTCTTCTAATGTAATGTTCTTTAAGTAATTTAACCATTGATCATTCCCTGTTGCCGCAAGATACTCATAAAATGATAAAGGTTTCAAATAAAGAGACTGGATCCGACCGACCGGCATACGAAAATCAGGAGCATTTAGTGTAAATTCCAGCAAGGATCCTGCCGCGATAACATGTAATTCAGGCATTTTTTCTTTAAAATAACGCAATGATAACAATGCTTGCGTATTCCACTGATGCCGATCACTGATTCCATTCCATCGCGATCACTAATTCCATTTTAAGCCGATCACCGATTCCACTCGATGGCGATCAGTCGGAGCGAAGCGACGCTTTTTTTAGTTT
>Ga0172376_10009403_pt1 | contig 10058 bp, 9 predicted proteins | sample Lak35m_FD_121114 | JGI IMG/M metagenome (GOLD analysis project Ga0172376, IMG submission 121114) | Freshwater microbial communities from Kabuno Bay, South-Kivu, Congo - kab_092012_35m | ecosystem: Environmental > Aquatic > Freshwater > Lake | place: Democratic Republic of the Congo: South-Kivu... | reverse complement strand
CCTGACACCTTTTTCGGTCAGCCCGACGGAAACCGCGATTCGTGGGCCAGACTGTCGAGAAACGTGCGGGCCTTGCCGTAGTCGCCGGCGGCGTAGTTGCTGACGTTCTCCTTGAGCACGTCGATGAACTTCGAGACCGTCCGCTGGATCTCCTGAAAATCTTCATACTGCAGGCTGCCGCCGGAGGCCGCACGGTGGGCGAAGAGTTTGTCGAGCTCCGCGCGATACGGGGCGAAGATGCTGTCCTTGAGCACCATGGGATACTCGATGTGGCCCGTGACGGGATCGAGCTGCGTGGAGGGCAGCCGCGGCGGCGCCTTCATTTTCGCCATGCGGATCGCCTGCTCCTGCGTCACCGGCGGGCCGGCCTCGGCCGCGCGGGCGTCGCGGTTGGTCTTCCGCATCTCGAAGTAGGTTTCGGTCCACCGCATGCGGTTTTGAATTTCTGCGGTCTTCGCGTCCTGCCAGTTCTTGGCGGCCTCCGAGTTCTCGAGGTTCTGTGCACCCTGTGCCCGCATCATCTCCGACATGCCGTAAGCGGCCGCCTGTCCGGCGGTCGATGCATAGCCGCCGCGATTGAAACCCATGCCCCACTGCGCTCCGGCAGGGGAACCAGCCACCAAGAGCGCCGCGGCCGCCAGGCCCACGATCGCACACTTTTTGAGACCTGCTCGGGGGCGGAAAAAACGCTGGCTGGGCATGATCAACCTCACGCAAAGATCACGGATCGGGGAAGCGGGCCGAACAGGGAAACACCCATCGGCAAAAACCTGCGGGAAGTATACTCTGAGAGGCTGAATCATTCGAAGGTCAACTCCCCGGTCGTCGGAGCCATTCCATGAGGTCTGCGTCGCTCGCTCTCCCCTTCGCCATGCTTGTGGCCCTGGCCGCCGCGGGCTGCTCCCAACCGGCAGCCGTGCCCGAACGCCCCGCCGCCGTCCGGCAGCCGGCGGCCGTGGTGGAGCAGGTCGCCGATGCAACGCAGAAGACCGCGAAACTCGCCGACCTTCGCGTTGCCTTGGCAGCCGCCAAGGATTCCGACGCGAGCGTGGTCGCCCTCGACGAGATCGCCCTGCTCGGGCCCAACGCGCAGGCCGCGATCGACGAGCTCGTCAAGGCGACGACCTCCGAGGATGCGCGGGTTCGCTGGCATGCTGCCCGCGCGATCGGCCTCGTTGGCGAAGAAGCGATCGCGCAATTGCCTGTGCTCGCCAGGCTGCTCTCCGACTCCGACCCGATCGTCGTCGCCCAGGCGGCGGCCGCCATCGGCCTCATTCGCAAGGATGACGAACGCACCGAGACGCCACCCAAGGATGCGGCCATCTATGAGTCGGTCTTCGTGCCGTTGTCGAAGACCGCCCTCCACCCGGATCCGCGGGCTCGGAGGGCCTCGATCCGCGCGCTCAAGGTCCTCGCTCCTTCGCCTGAGAAGCTCCTGCCCATCTTCAGCCAGCAGATCGCCGATAGCGATCCTTCGGTCGTGCTTCCGGCGCTGCACACGCTCGCCGACATGGGCAAAGACGCCGTGCCCGTCCTGCTCGAGGCGCTCAAGAAGGAAAAATCTCGGTATTGGGCCAGCGTTGCGCTCGCCGAAATCGGGCCGGCAGCAGCCCCCGCGGTCGAGCCGCTCGCGGCGCTCGCCAGCACGGGAGAGATCGACGAACGGCTCCAGGCGATCCTCGCGCTGGCCTCGATCGGCGAGCCGGCGAAGGCGGCGGGCCCGGCGCTCCTCGAGGCACTTGGATGCAACGAAGAGATGCTTCGATTCGCGGCGGCATTCGCGCTCGGCAAACTGCGGGTGGCCGAAGCCGATGAGCAGCTCGAGAAGACGGCGGGCAGCACGAACGAGTTTCTCGCCTCGGTAGCCGCCTGGGCGCGGGCGCAGATCAATCCCGCCGACAAGGCGCTCGTGGCCGATGCGGCGGCGCGGCTCGAAAAACTGCTCGCGAGCGACAAGCCTGCCGTGCGGTGCACTTCGGTCTCGGGGCTTTCCGATCTTTCCGCGGTGCTCGACGCGAACGCACAAGACGGCCTCGCGCAGTCGTTCGCCGGCCTGATCGCCGACGCCGACCCGAGCGTCGCCGTGGCTGCGGGGGCCGCGCTCGTGCGGCTTGGAGCGCCGGCCGTCGCCCCGCTGCAAGCGAAGCTGGCCGACCCAGCCGCGCGGCTGGCGGCGATGGAAATCCTCGGCACGATCGGCGGCAAGGCGAAGGCGGCGCTGCCCGACATGGTCAAGGCGCTTGCCGATCCCGACGACACGTTCCAGAGTGATGCGGCCGTCGCAATCGCCGGCTTCGGTGCCGACGCGGCCGACGCGGTGCCCGACCTGAACAAGCTCCTCGAGAAGGCGACCACGGCGCCTGGAACCCGCTACGCCGCCGCTTATGCGCTCGGCCGGATCGGCGCTGCGGCCAAGCCAGCGCTTGCGAAGCTCCGGGAACTCGCCGCCACTGAAGACGAACTCCTGGCCACGGTGGCCGTCTGGGCGGCCCTCAAGATCGACCCAGCCGACAGTTCGCTCTTCGCGTCGGCAGTGCCGCGGCTGCGGAAGGCGTTGCGGTCGGGCGAAGAAATTGTCCGGCTCGAGGCGGCCGTGGCGCTCGGCGACATCGGCCCCGACGCGAAGCCGGCACTGCCGATCCTGGAACTCGTCGCCGAAGACGACCCGCTCTCGTCGGTTCGAGAAGCGGCCGAGCAGGCGATCGCCAAGATTTCCGCTGCCAACGCCACCCCCGCCAGCCCGTGACAGCCCACGAGCAATGCGATGACGTCCGGAATACGAGTAGCGACGGCTGGGTAAATCTGGACGGAGGCGAAGGAATCGGCGGAAGCTTGACGAGCGTTTGGCCGCCGCGGCCACAGCGAGGAAACTTCTGCCGTTCCTGAGCCGGCGACCCTTCAAACTCAGTGGCGCTCGCGGCTGGCAAGTTCTGCGGTCGGCAGGGTGTTTTCTCCAGACTGAGCCCCCCGCGAGCCGACTGAAAAAGTCGCGGACGGAATGCCGTCCGGTTCCTTCGCGGGGGTTCGTGACGATGGCAAAGGTCGGCGTGTTTCGCAGGCTCTGGCTGACGCGATTCTCGAAGCCCGCCGGCGAGCGGCCGATCTATCGCGCCGTTCTCGGGAGCAAGCCGCGTCGGATCCTGGAACTCGGCCTTGGCACGCTCAAGCGTTCCGAGCGTGTGCTGAAGGTGGCCCGTTCGGTCGGCGATGGCGGCCTGCATTACGTGGGCCTCGACCGGTTCGAGGGGCGGCTGCCCTCCGATCCGCCGGGCGTGACCCTGAAGCAGGCCCACCAGCGGCTCCATTCCTTGGCCAAGGTGCAGCTCGTACCCGGCAACGCCGATGGATCGCTCTCGCGGCTGTGCAACCACCTCGGAGTCTTCGATCTCGTGCTCGTGTCGGCCGACAACGACCAGCGCCACCTCGAGCGGAGCTGGTTCTTCATTCAACGGCTCGTGAACGCCCAGACGACGGTGCTCGTCGAGGGGGATGCGGGCGCTTGGCAGCGGATCGACAAGAGCCGCATCGACGAACTCGCCGCGCGGACGGTGCTCAAGCGGGCGGCATGACCGCCGAGTGGGCATGACCGCCGGGAAGCCGGGCCGCCGGTGGAAGGACGGCCCCGGCGCGGCTACATTGACCGGAGGTTTTTTTCCCTTTCCACGCCCACCTCCCCATGCCTGCCACGCCCCGCACGCTGCTCGAAAAAATCTGGGACGACCACCTCGTCTGTGCCCCCGCCGGAGAGCAGCCGTTGCTCTACATCGACCGTCACCTGGTGCACGAGGTGACGAGCCCGCAGGCCTTCGAAGGACTGCGACTGGCAGGCCGCCGGGTGCGACGCCCCGAGGCGACCTTCGCCACGCCCGATCACAACGTTCCTACCACCGACCGCCGTCTGCCGATCGCCGACCCCGTGTCGAAGCAGCAGATCGACACGCTGCGGGCAAACTGCCGAGAGTTTGGCGTGAAGCTCTTCGATCTCGGCGATGACGATCAGGGGATCGTGCACGTGATCGGACCCGAGCTCGGCATTACCCAGCCCGGCATGACGATCGTCTGCGGCGACAGCCACACCGCCACCCACGGCGCCTTCGGGGCGCTCGCGTTCGGGATCGGAACGAGCGAGGTGGAGCACGTACTCGCCACGCAGACTTTGCGGCAGTCGAAGCCGCGGTCGTTCGAGGTGCGGGTCAACGGCCGCCTGCTCCACGGCATCACCGCCAAGGATCTCGTACTCTTCCTCATCGGCAAGCTGTCCACCGAGGGGGGCACGGGCTACGTCATCGAATACACCGGCGAGTGCATCCGCAGCCTCGGCATGGAGGAACGGATGACGGTCTGCAACATGTCGATCGAGGCGGGCGCGCGGGCGGGCATGATCGCCCCGGATCAGAAGACGTTCGACTACCTTCGCGGCCGCGACTTCGCGCCGCGGGATTTCGATGCCGCCGTCGCCCGCTGGAAAAAGCTGCCGAGCGATCCCGGCGCCGTGTTCGACCGCGTTGAGATCTACGAGGCGGGCGATGTCGTGCCCCAGGTGACGTGGGGCACGAACCCCGCGCAGGTGGCCGGCATCGACGCGACCGTGCCGGATCCCGCCGCATTCGCGGGTGCCGCTGACCGCGATTCCGCTGCACGAGCGCTCGACTACATGGGCCTGAAGAGTGGCACGCCGATCGCGGCCCTCGCGCTCGACCGCGTCTTCATCGGCTCCTGCACGAACAGCCGGATCGAAGACCTGCGGGCCGCCGCGCGGGTGGCCCAGGGGTATCGCGTCGCGCCGTCGGTGCATGCGATGGTCGTTCCCGGCAGCGGCCGCGTGAAGCGGCAGGCCGAGGCCGAGGGCCTCGACGCGATCTTCCGGGAGGCTGGCTTCGAGTGGCGCGAGGCCGGCTGCAGCATGTGTCTCGGCATGAATCCCGACACACTCTCCCCCGGGCAGCGCTGCGCCTCCACCAGCAATCGGAATTTCGAGGGCCGGCAGGGGAAGGGGGGCCGCACCCATCTCGTGTCGCCGGCGATGGCGGCCGCTGCCGCCGTGAAGGGCCACTTCGTCGACATCCGCGAATGGCAGTACCGCTAGATCGAGGCATCTTCCATGCAACCGTTCACCTCCCACACCGGCGTCGTCGCGGCCCTGGATCGGGCCAACGTCGATACCGATCAGATCATCCCCAAGCAGTTCCTGAAGCGGATCGAGCGGACCGGCTTCGGTCAGTTTCTCTTCTGCGATTGGCGGTTTCTGGCCGACGGCGGGCCGAATCCGGCCTTCGAGCTCAATCGCCCGACGGCGCAGGGCGCGAGCATCCTGCTTGCCCGGCGGAATTTTGGCTGCGGCTCGAGCCGCGAGCATGCCCCGTGGGCGCTCGCCGACTACGGCTTTCGCGTGGTGATCGCGCCGACCTTCGCCGACATCTTCTTCTCCAACTGCTTCCAAAACGGCATGCTGCCGATCCGGCTTGACGAACAGGATGTCGACGAACTCTTCCAGCGGGCCGCCGCCGCCGATTGCGCCGGAAAGAACTACCGGCTCCACGTGGATCTCGACCGCTGCACCGTCGCCGACGACGCCGGCTTCGATCGCTCGTTCCAGATCGATCCCTTCCGCCGCACCTGCCTGATGGAAGGGCTCGACAACATCTCGCTCTCGCTCAAGCATGCGGTTCGGATCGCGGAATGGGAGGCGGCCCACGGGCTGCCGGCCGTCGCCGTCCAGCCGGTCAATTGATCCAATCGGCCGCTCCAGGCTCGTCGCCATGCCGCCATCCCCGCAGCCCGCCTCACCGCAATCGTGGAGGCTCGCGGCCTTTGTGGTCGCCTGCATGGCCATCACGAGCAGAGCGCCGGCAGCTGAGCCACTCGCGGTCACGATCATCGACGATGTTCCAGGTGCCGGCCGACTCGCCGCTCCCGTGAACGGCCAGACGCTCTACGTGCTCGACAGCGACCACAACTCGGTTGTGGCCGTCGATCCCTTCGAGCCCGCGAAACGGGGCACCGTGATCGATTCGGCAGCGTTCGCAACCGCCGCCGGCGCGGTCTCCGCGCGGCTCGTGGCGATCGGCTGCATCGACTCGAACACGCTCGCGGTGGTCTGCCGCGCCGGCGAGGCATGGTCGATTCGCACGTTCAACCGGCTCACGTCACCGCGCGCGGCGGCCGGTGGCGAGGCCCCGCCGATGGCCGCCGCGTTACAGACGCTCCCGCTTGGAGCATCGGCGGCCGGCCCCCCGGGCGATGACGCGGCGGTCGACATCGTCGTCAGCCCGTCACGGGAGTGGCTCACCGTGATCGGCCTGCCGCCCCCCTTGCCGCCGGCCGTGCGGGCGCCGATCGCCGGGGCCCGCAGCGAGCCCTGTTCGGAGCGCCGCTGCCCGCGACTGCCGGCCGGGCAGCGGCCCGTCGCGGCGACCGTGAGCCTCGCCGACGAATGGGTGCTCTTCGTTCCCGAGACCACCGGCGACTCGCGCCGCATCTTCCTGTCGTTCCACGCCAACACCGGCTCTCAGCGGCTCCTCCACCTCGACAGCGGCCTCGCCGACATCCGCGATGCCGCCTGCTGTCGGGGTTCCGGTACGCTCTGGGTCGTGGGGGGCGGCGGCGCAGCAGACCGCCCGACCGGCCTCTGGCGGATCGACGCAGCGATCGAACAGGGCCGACAGGTAGCGCGGCCCGTCTGCATCGCCCAGCTCGACCATCCGCTCGCGGTCGCCTGCCTTTCCGACCGCGCGATCGCGGTCACCGTCGGCGGCCCGGCCCGCCGGGTCGTGCTCGTCAATCCGCAGCACTCCGGATCGACCAACGCCACCACTCCCTGAGCCCCATACAAGAGCCTTGCCCATGGCCACGACGCGTCGCGAGAAGATCGAGAGCATGCTGAAGGACGACCCAGAAGACGTCTTCCTGCGCTACAGCCTCGCGCTCGAGATGGGGGCGGCGGAGGAATGGGAGGCGAGCCTCGAGATCCTCGAGTCGCTCGCCCGCGGCACGCCCCCCTATGTGCCCGCCTTCCACATGGCGGCCCGGCAGCTCGTCGGCCGCGACCGCATCGCCGAAGCCCGCCGCGCCCTCCGCGAGGGCATCGAGGAGGCGCGTCTGCAGGGCAACGCACATGCGGCAGGCGAGATGTCCGAATTGCTCATGAGCCTCGGCGCCGCCGGCGAGGAGTGACACGCGGCTGGAGAGGTGCGGGCCTTGGAATCAACTCGCCCAAGACGGCTTCGGGTGACCTGTACCCCGGCTCTCCGGACGCTCGCTTCGGGCATCCCTGCCCTTCGCTCGCTCGATGCTGACTGCGCTCCCGGGATCCTGCCTGCGCTTGTCAGCAACGCCGGCGAGCGGGGTACAGGTCACCCGAAGCCTCCTCCAACGGTTCATTTCGGAATGCGGGTAGGCCCGGGGCTGCCTGTACCTTCTCGCGGGCTATGGGAGCGAGCGAAGGCAGGATGCCGAAAGCGAGCGGACATGCAGTGAGCGGAGGACAGGATGTCCGCAGCGAACGTCCGCCGAGAGGGTACAGGCAGCCCCGGGCCGGCTTGGGCGAGCTGTTACCAACGTGTAGTCAAAATCACGTTACAGGCAGGGGGCCGGCTCGGCTGATTCGGCGCCGCGTGTGATCACGAAGCCGAGGTCTTCGATCATCTTGTAATCGGCCTCTGGGAGCTGGCCCTTCGTCGTCAGGTAGTCGCCCACGAACATCGAGTTGGCGGCGTAGAGTCCGAGCGACTGGAGGCTGCCGAGGTGGATCTCGCGGCCGCCCGCGATGCGGATTTCCGCGGCGGGATTCGTGAGCCGCATCATCGCCAGGCCCCGCAGACAGTCGCGCGGCGTGAGGCGGCTCGCTCCCTCGAGCGGCGTGCCGTCGATCGAGTTGAGGAAGTTGAGCGGGATCGATTCCACGGAGAGCGCCCGTAATTCGAGGGCCATGTCGATGAGGTCGTCGTGGCTCTCCCCCATGCCCATGATGCCGCCGCTGCAGAGCTGCAGGCCGGCCGACCGGCAGGCGGCCAGCGTGGCGACGCGGTCGGCGTAGGTGTGGGTCGAGCAGATCTCCCGATAGAAACGCTCGCTCGTGTTGAGATTGTGGTTGACCTTGTCCACTCCCGCGTCGGCGAGCCGCTGCGCCTGTTCCGGCGTGAGCAGGCCGAGGCAGGCGCAGATGTTGAGGTCGTATTGCCGCTTGATCTCCGGCACGATCTGGCAGACGAAGTCCATTTCTCGCTGCGAGGGGCCACGGGCGGAAATCACGATGCAGAAGGTCTTCGACTGTCGCTCGGCGGCGAGCTTCGCCGCCTCGAGCAGCTTCGGCGCGGAGAGCAGGTTGTAGCGGGGGATCTCCGCTTCCGAGACCTTCGACTGCGAGCAATAGCCGCAGTCTTCGGGGCAGAGCCCGCTCTTGGCGTTCATGAGGAAGAAGAGCTGCACGGTGTTGCCGAAGTGGTGGTGCCGCACCCGCCAGGCCGCGTTCAACAGGTCGAGCAGTTCGACGTCGGCGGATTCGAGGATCGCCCGTGCCTCGTCGCGATCGACACCCCCGCCGGCCAAGACGCGATGTGCCAGGGCCTGCCAGCGTGACTGTGAACCGGGGGCCGACACCGCGGCGGAAGGACAAGGTGCGATCGACATACGGCGCGTCTCAAAACGGGTGGAATGGGGAATCCGGGACCTCCGGCGAGCCGGAAATGTACCAGACGCCCGAAACTTCGGCATCCGGAAAACCGATATATCCGGCAGGAACACACGCCCCTCCAGGATCTGTTGCCATGCTCCGCACCGCTTCCATGCAGGCCCTCCTGATCGCAGTCCTCACGGCCTTGGCGAGCTTCTGCGCCCTCAAGGCGTCTGCCGGCCAGCCGGCGGCCCCGCGTCGCTATTCGATTGTCGCCCAGTCGAGCAAGGCGACCGCCGCCACGGGCCGCCGCCCGATCGCGCAGCGGATCGCCGCGTCGAACCTGCCGCTCCTGATCCCGATTCGCGAGGGCTGCAACGAACATGGGTGTCCGGCGCCTGGCTCCACCGCGCCGCTCGTAGAGCCACCCGTCGCCGAAGAAGCGCCGAACGAGCAAGCCACTCCCGAGGCGGTGCTTTCAGACACCGCTGAACCGGAAACAGAAGCGGCCGCAGGAGCCGAGGCTCAAGAGGTCGTCGCTGAAGCGGTCACAGATGCCAAGCCGAACAACACCACCGCCGCGACGCCCGCTGATTCTGCCGTCGGCACCGTCGAGCCCGAATCGTCTCCTGCCGCCCCCCCTGCCGCAGACGCTCTGCTCGAGCGGGTGAAGACGGCGCTTGCCGCCAAGCAGCAGCAGGCCGGAGCGCAGGAGAAAGTGGCCCTGGCGCTTCCGGAGCAGCCGCTGGCCGGAGTGCCCGCGCGGCTCGAATTCAACGTCCGCGAATCACGGTCGCTCGTGAAGGAGGGGGAGCAGATCGTCATGCGACTCGCCGTTCGGAATGTCGGCGGTGAACCCGCGGCACAGGTGAATGCCACGCTGTTCTTCGCGGAGGGCATGGAGCCCGTACAGGCAATCGGCCACTCGGCCGAGGTCTATCCGGGTGAGGTCCGCTTCGGCACGGTGGAAGAGATTCAGCCGGGCGACTCGGTCGATCTGCTCGTGACCGCGATCGGCACCCGCCCCGGCAGCGTCACCTACCGGGGCGAACTCGAGTGCAGCCAACTCGGAGGCCGCATCGCCCGCGAAGGCGCCGTGACGGTCCGTCCCCGCAAGCCCGCCGCCGAGTGAGCCACCCCGCGCCTGCGTGAGCGTCTGTTGGGATGGGCTTCAGCCCGACAGGCTGAAGCTTGTGCTATCTCTGACAGGCTGAAGCCTGTCCTACCAGAGCGGGAGACTTCGGGTGACCTGTACCCCGCTCGCCGGCGTATGTCGCCAAGCACAGCCAGGATGGCGAAGCGTAGGCGGCATCCGAGTGAGCGGAGGGCAGGATGCCAATCCTGTTCGGCACGGTATTTGCGCATCACCGTTGGGGCATTGTACGCAGATTGCGGCGAGTTGCGCTCTCGTCATCGCTGCGTTATCGTGCCCGCCATGGCCGGACGG
>Ga0172376_10009402_pt1 | contig 10058 bp, 7 predicted proteins | sample Lak35m_FD_121114 | JGI IMG/M metagenome (GOLD analysis project Ga0172376, IMG submission 121114) | Freshwater microbial communities from Kabuno Bay, South-Kivu, Congo - kab_092012_35m | ecosystem: Environmental > Aquatic > Freshwater > Lake | place: Democratic Republic of the Congo: South-Kivu... | reverse complement strand
TGGAGCGGGCTGTCATGTGCCCGGAGTCGGCATGTTGCGACACGCAAACCTTGGCAGAGTCGCGGCAGACTGTGGCGAATCCTGTCCCGCTCAGATTAGAGTTCTGTGAAGCCGGGCAGACTGGATGATTCAGGACGAAGATGCGGCCAGCAGCCGGGCGGACGTTGGTGCGGCAATCAGACATTCATCTTTCTTGTTCAGGGACTGACCGATGAAGCGCACGCGGTATCTTCTCGCCGGTGGATTGGCACTGGCGGCGGCACTGACCGGTTCGCTGCCGGAAGTTCGATCTCAGGAAGCTCCTCCAGCCGGAACCCCCACGGCTCCTCCGCGGCCGGATTTTCCGCCGCACACGCAGGTGCTCGCAGAGTTCGTGAAGCTGCCCTCGGACCCGGCTGAACAGCCTCCGCTGATGACGCTTTACAAGCATCGGAAGGACGAGCGTCTGCTCGCTGAACTGCAGCCGTCCTTTCCCGCTCAGAAGTTCTTTCTCGCGACGACTGTGGCGGGCGGAGAGACATTCGCCGGGCTGCAGGTGGGCGATCTGTACTTCTATTTCCGGAAGTACGGCAACCGCCTGGCGATCATGATGCCCAACGTGGAGACGCGTTCGACCGGCGATAACGAGTCCAGGGCTTCCGTGTCGCGACTGTTCACGGACCGGTATCTGCTCGATACGCCCATTCTGACGATGGGACCGGGCGGCGGGCCGATCATTGATCTGACATCCGTGCTCGTGCAGCAGTCCAGTACGTTCTTCGGCGGCGGCGGGCGCTTCCTGAATCCCGGCCTGGTGACGATCAAGAGGACCAAGTCCTTCCCGAAGAACGTGGAACTGGCGTTTGAAGGCCCTGCCGCCGGCGGATCGGCCAGCGGCTTTGGTGGTGGAGCCAGCGGTCATGTGAAGACGCTGCATTACTCCATCAGCGTGATCACCGGCACTCCGGGGTATCAGCCGCGGCCTGCGGATACGCGAGTCGGCTACTTCACGACCAGCTTTGTCGATCTCGGCAAATACCGGGACGTGGAAACGAAGACTCGCTTTATCACCCGCTGGAACCTGCAGAAGCGGGACACATCCCTGAAGCTCAGCCCGCCGGTACAGCCCATCGAATTCTACCTCGAACACACGGTGCCGGTTCGATACCGGCGCTGGGTGGAACAGGGAGTGCTTTACTGGAACAAGGCCTATGAAAAGATCGGGATTCTCAACGCGATCGTCGTGCATCAGCAGGATGCGCAGACCGGCCGGTACATGAATCTCGACCCTGAGGACGTGCGGTACAACTTCATCCGCTGGTTGAACAATGATGTCGGGACGGCGATCGGACCCAGTCGCATCAATCCGATGACCGGCGAAATCCTGGATGCGGACATCATTCTGACTGACGGCTGGATCCGGCACTTCAATGCGCAGTTCACCGAGATCCTCCCCGCCGTGGCCATGGAAGGTCTGAATGCCGAGACGCTGGCCTGGCTGGCGGAACATCCGCAGTGGGATCCGCGGGTTCGCCTGGCCGATCCGGCCCAGCGACAGGAGATCATGGCCCGGATCCGTCGGCAGGCGGCGACTCCGCTGGCCGGCCATCCCGCCGGCCAGGATCAGTCTCCGTTGCTGGGGGATGACCTCTACGACGGTCTGATCGGTCGTTCCACTCAGCTCAACGGACTATGCATGGCCGGACAGGGCAAGTCGCTCGATCTGGCGCTCATGCAGATGTACCTCGCCGTGCTGGATGGAGAGGCGAAAGCCGACGATCAAAAGGACGATAAGAAAGAGGACAAGAAGGACGAGAAAAAGGAAGAGCCGAAGAAGGACGAGCCGATGCTCGACGGCATGCCGGAATCCTTCATCGGGCCGCTGCTGGCCGAGCTTGTCGCCCATGAAGTCGGTCACACCCTGGGACTGCGGCACAACTTCAAAGCCTCCAGCGTCCGTACGCTGGCTGAAATCAACAGCGACGAGGTGAAAGGCAAACAGCCGCTGGCCGGGTCTGTGATGGACTATCTGCCGATCAACATCAACGCCGAAGATGGCAAGCCGCAGGGCGACTGGTCCATGATCGGCATCGGGCCTTATGACGAATGGGCGATTGAGTACGGCTATACGTTCGGCGACACGAAGGCTGTGCTGGCTCGAGTCAATGAGCCGGAACTGGTTTACGGCACCGATGAGGAAGTCGGCGGTCCCGACCCGCGGGCCATGCGGTATGACTTCAGCCGCGATCCGATCGACTATGCCCGGAATCAGATGGCGCTGGTTAAAAAGCAGCGCGGCCGGATTCTGGACAAGTTTGTCAAGGACGGTGAAAGCTGGGCTCGCGCCCGCTATGCCTACGAACTCACCTTGACCATGCAGACCCGCGCCACCGTCATGATGTCGTCGTGGCTGGGTGGTTCCTTTGCCACTCGGTCACAGAAGGGGGACAAGAATGCCGGAAAACCGGTCAATCCCGTCCCGGTTGAACGACAGCGGGAAGCGTTGAAGTTCGTCATCGACAACATGTTCTACGACGATGCGTTCGGACTGACTCCGGACCTGCTGACGCATCTCTCCGTCGATCACTGGCTGGATGAAGGCTTCGGCGGCGAAGAAACCTGGCCGGTTCACGACCGCATCGCCGGGCTGCAGGCTTCGGCTCTGTCCCGGCTGCTCAGTTCCACCAGTCTGCGTCGCATCTATGACAACGAACTGCTGATACCGGCCGATCAGGATGCCGTGACGCTGCCCGAAGTCCTGACCTCAGTGACTGACGCCCTGTGGTCTGAACTGAAAGAAGCTCCGCAGAAGCAGTTCACGGCTCGCGTGCCGTTGATCTCCAGCATGCGCCGCAATCTGCAGCAGGACCATGTCACGCGGCTGATCGAACTGAGCCTGCCTGGTGGATTCTCGACCGAGGCTTTCAAGCCCATCATGAATCAGGCCAGCTTTGAGCTGACCCGGATCCTGGGTTCGATCGTCAAAGTGCTGGAGGCCAGAGACAAGATTGACCCCTACAGTCTGGCTCATCTCGAGAAGGTCAAGGAGCAGATCGAGAAGGCTCGCAGCGGCCAGTTCATCTACAACGCCAGCGACCTGCGCGGTGGCGGAGGTGGAACGATCATCATCCTCGGGCGCGATCAGATTCCCGCGGGATCCGCTGAACCCGTTCAGCCGTAATCCCGCTTCTGATCTCGCCGCGTGAGACGTCACAACCGGCCCGGTTCCGCAGTGAAGGAACCGGGCCGTTCTTTTTGATAGTCTGCGGTGCTGCAGGCCGGTCTGCCGGTTCTGCTGGTGCGAGACCTGCCGATGCCGAATCGCTCTTTCAGGAGCAGGATTGATGTCTGTCCGGATTCATGCATGCGATCGAACGGGAGTGACCTGTCTGCTGATGCCCGATCGCATCCGCCAGGAAATCACATACTTCGTCGCATCAGCCGGGGAGGATGGAGTCCCGGAGCTGCCGGCCGGTGAATTCTGGATTCACAGCCGCGATGCTCGACGCCTGCTCGACGAAGGTGTGATCACGATTGTTTCGCCGCTGGACAGTGCGGCCCGGACCGAAATGGAAATCTCCGAAGCTCAGGAAACCATGCTGGAGTGGCTGGTGCGGAATGAAGTCCAGCACATCCGGCTCGAACACTGCTGAGCATCACTGGCAGCGGCGGATCGAGCTGTGACGGAAGTCCCATTGTGTCCCGGAAAATGTTCCGAAGCCGGTTCCACTTCCTGCGTCGCCGTACCTCCTGTTGTGACTCTGTCCGTCATCACTGCGGCACCATCACTTCAAAAAGATGGGCGGGCATTTCATGAGGACGCAGCTCGACGAAATTGCGGGAACCCGTCCACTGGTAACTCCGGCCGGTCAGCAGATCGCGAAGTTCGTAGGGACGATCTTCAGGAATTCCCAGCTCATTCAGATCCACCGAAATCCAGCAGTGGTGAGTCCGATGAGGATCCAGGTTGACCACAATTAACAGGCGGTCGGACTGATCCGCAACGCGCCGGCTGTAGCTCAGAATCTGGTGATTGTCCGTGGTGTGAAATTTCAAATGACGCAGATTCTGCAGTGAGGGATGCGCGCGGCGGATGGCATTGATCTGCGTAATCAGCGGTCGGATGCTGTGCGACGCATTCAGATCGCGCTGTCGAATTTCATACTTTTCAGAGTTCAGGTATTCCTCACTGCCGTGTTTCACAGGCAGGTGTTCGCACAGTTCATAGGCCGGACCGTAGATGCCGTAATTCGGGCAGAGCGTCGCCGCCAGAATCAAACGCGACATGAACGCGGCACGACCGCCGGTCTGCAGGGCTTCTGTCAGGATGTCCGGCGTATTCGGCCAGAAGTTCGGCCGGAAATACTCCGCGACCGGCGTCTGACTCAGATGCGTCAGATACTCTTCCAGTTCGGCACGTGTGTTTCGCCAGGCGAAATAGGTGTAACTCTGAGTAAAGCCCAGCTTCGCCAGTCGGTATCGCACGGCGGGGCGAGTGAACGCTTCGCTGAGGAAGATGAGATCCGGGTAACTGGCTTTCAATTCTGCCAGGCACCATTCCCAGAACGGGAATGCCTTCGTGTGGGGATTGTCTACCCGGAAAATCCGCACGCCGCGTTCGGCCCAGAATTCAAAAATGGATTTCAATTCTGTCCACAAACCCTGCCAGTCTTCGCATTCGAAGTCGAACGGATAGATGTCCTGGTATTTCTTGGGCGGATTCTCGGCATACTGAATCGTTCCGTCGGGGCGTTGCCGAAACCAGTCCGGATGCTGTTTCACATAAGGATGGTCCGGTGCGCATTGAAAAGCGATGTCGAGCGCCAGTTCCATGCGGTGTCCGTGCGCAGCTTTTACCAGCGCGGCGAAGTCGTCAAAAGATCCAAGCTGAGGGTGAATCGACTTGTGCCCGCCCTCCGTCGATCCAATGGCCCAGGGACTGCCGACTTCTCCCGGTTCACAGGCCGGAGCATTATTGCGGCCTTTCCGATGAGTCGTCCCCACAGGATGAATCGGGGGCAGGTACAGCACGTCGAAACCCATCGACGCGACATACGGCAGGAAGTCGATCACATCGCGCAGCGTTCCGTGCTGCCCAGGAATCGAAGAACAGGAGCGCGGAAACGCTTCATACCAGGCGCTGAAGCCGGCTCGTTCACGATCGACGAACACCAGCCCCTTCTGCTCGGAGACGGTTGCCAGCGAGCGATCGGCGTAATGCGTCATCAGAGTCAGCAGCTCGTTGCTTTCGCAGGCTTCGCGACCGGCTTCTGCCGTCTGATTCAAGCGGATGTGTCCGGCCCAGCGGGCCAGCGCGTGTTGATCCGCAATCTCAGCGGCCCTTGATCCAGCCGCGTCGATCAGCCGCGCTCCGATCTCCAGATCCACTCGAATATCCTGCCCGGCATCGATCCGCTTGCTCAGATCGCGGCGCCACGAAAGAAAGTGATCCACCCAGGCGACAACCTGAAATTCCAGCGGTCCAGCCTGCGGGAGCGGAACGATTCCCGACCACAGGTCGTTATCGCCGGCAGTCAGAGGGACAGCCTGCCAGACCGGATTGCTTCCCGGCTTGCGGGATGCCGTGAAGCGGTACTGGATGACTCCGGCAATGACGTCGTGCCCGTCCGTAAACATGCGAACGCAGACATGGACGAATTCACCGACGGTTCGTTTCACTGGAAACCGGCCGCCGTCCACCAGCGGTTGCAGATCTTCGACGACAACCCGTGAACGGCCGGATGGCGGGAACATCGGAGTCAACTTTCTGATCGAACGGAAGTTGCAGAGTTCGGGGGAGAAACACGTCGCGCAGTGTGTGCCGGATGAGGTGAAACTGCGGCGGTGGGTCGGCAATATAGCCCCGGTTCGGATTTCTCAGACATGTCTCTCCGGGATGCCCTGGTCAGAGTTGTCGATCTTCTGTGCGTCAGCCCGCAGAGTTTCTCACGGCAGAAAACTTTTCCGCGACTGCAAACCGCTCAGGATGCGGATCAGCGTGGTTGGGTTCAGCACTGAGGCTCCGGGGAATAGGATGCGGCCCCATCAGCCCGCGACGTGGCGGCGGATTTCTTCCAACATCGAGTCTGGCATCCTTTGAGCAATCCTGACGACCAGGTTCTGATTGAACGCTGTCTGGCTGGAAGCACCGAGGCTTTCGGCGAGCTGGTTCTGCGCTATCAGGACCGGTTGTTCAATTCGCTGCTGCTGATGGTCAGCTCGCATGAGGATGCCCGCGATCTGGTACAGGAAGCCTTCGTACTGGCATTTCGCCGGCTTGATTCATTCCGGGGCGACTCAGCCTTTTACACCTGGCTGTTTCGAATCGGAGTCAATGCCGCAATCAGTTTCCGGCGGAAGATGTCCCGGCAGAAGGCCACCTCCATCGACGCCGCGCGCGAAGCACTCGGACTGGAGCCGCCTGATCGGCGCCACGACGGGACGCCGTCTTACCGCCTGGAAGTGCAGGAACAGCAGACTCTCGTGAGGCAGGCGCTGAGCGAACTGTCTGATGATTTCCGTCAGGCTCTGGTCCTGGCCGAGATCGAAGGACTTTCCTATGAAGAGGCGGCGGAAGTGATGGGCTGCCCGATCGGAACGATCCGCAGCCGCATCCACCGTGCGCGGAATGAACTGAAAGAAAAGCTTCGCATCCTGATGAAGCTCGACGAACCAGACGCAGAACCGTAAGAGCCGGCCAGCCCGCTGATGCGATCGCGCGCTTCCCGCCTGGATTCAAGACGGGGCGCACTATCGCCCTGAAGAGTCGCAGTGGATTACTCGAAGGCCATTTCCAGGACTTTACCTTCCGATTATCCCTGGGTGAGACTCCATACACGAACCCGGACCATCGTCGTATATGAACTTCGGGCACAACGGATCGGCGTGAGGCGATGAGCATTCCAGATTACTTTGAAGCTGGTGAACCTGCCTGCAATCCTTGCGCGACTTTCCGCCACATGCTCGCCAGCTCGCGTTTGCCGAGCGACTCGCACACATCCGCCATTTTCAGTCGCAATTCCGCATTCCGAGTATCCTCGACAGCCTGTTTATTTAACTCGCTGAGGTATGCCAGGAGATCATTCAGCTCTTTCCATCGCTGCAGCACGGCTTCTGCCTGTTCCATTTCACCGCCCTCGCGCAGAGCCAGCCCCAGCTGGTAATGACATTCAGTGTCGAACGGATGCAGCTCGACAACTTTTCGAAGACACTGAATGGCATCGGAATGTCTCTGACGAGACTGAAGAATCTCAGCTTTCAACTGGTAAGCCGTTCGCTCCTGAGGATCCAGAAGCAGTGCCTGTTCAAGTTCCGCCAGTGAAATATCAATCAGGCCGTCGTTCCATTCACAGCGGGCCAGCATGACATGTGCGAGAGCTGATGACCCGGCATTCTTCACCAGCAGTCGAGCCTCCTCATACTTGCGAACTTTGATCAGAACGTCGGCCAGTTCGAGTTCGACTTCCCGTCTGACATCTGCAGGTGGATCACGCTTCAATGCCGCGTTGTAGCTGGCTATCGCTTCCTGGTGATGGTCGAAATCCCGGTGAATCAGTCCGATAAGGCGGTGCGGTCTATAGTCGTCCGGCACTAATTGAGAGAGCCGGGTCAGTTCCTGAATGGCGAATTCAAGGGCTCCAAGGTCGTAGTAGACAATTCCCAGCCAGCGATGTCCTTCCGGATACCCAGGTGACTCTTTCACAACGACAGTCAACGCCTGTTGCGCTTCACTCAAGCGATTCAGCCCATGCAATGCACGGCCGGAGTAGTAATAAACAGGAATACGTAACGGCCCGTCGGGAGCCACTCCGGCCAGCGAATCCAGGGCCACGGCGAAGTGTCCATTACGAACATGAATGGCCGCGTCAAGAACCTGAACGTGGCCCTGAAATTCGGAATTCCGCTCCAGGTCACGCAGCAGCCCCGCCACATGGCTGATATCACCCCGGTCCATGGCACTGAGCACAAAAGCGAACCGGGAGTTATAATCCTCATTCGGAAGCAACGGCCAGATCCCGGCCGCAATAACCAGCAGCGCCGCAGCACTGAAGGTCAACTGCCGGGGCGATCGCGAAGGCATGCAAGCCCTCCAGTCACGACAAACGCTGGTGTGTCAAAACAGAAAGCCGCAGTGAGATGTCTCTCGCCTGCGGCTGCCTGAGTCCAGCACTGTGTTCTCGAATTCAGTCCGTCAACTGCAGCACGAAAGAATTCTCTCCGGATTCAGCCACAACTTCTTTCAAGGGAGTTGTCGCACCGCTGGAATACTTCGCAGGAATCAGTGACTTTGGGCCATTGCCAGATGCAAGGGCTGCGGATTGCTTCGCCAGTTCAAGCGGATCTGGCGGCGCTGAAGAGTTTGTGACCGGAGCAGAGCCAGCCTCAACCTTTGTGATTGTGATGACGTTCTCACCCGGGATCGCACCGTCGTTCAGCTTGAACATCGACAGCTTGAACTCGCCATTCGCGTCGGTCACTCCGCTCGCGGCACGCGGAGAATCCTTCGACCAGAAAGAGACTGTGGCACCCTCAACAGGCTTTCCAGCATAAACGACAGTGCCGCTTACAGGAACTGTTTTCACCTGCACAGCACCGCCACCACATCCAATTCCAAGTCCAAGTCCGAGGAGAATCAGTAGAGCTGAACGCAAGCAAGATCGCAGCATTTCTCTTGGCTTCCAACAAAAGTGAGCGAATTTACAAATCGCAACATCTCATTAAGACGCAATAGTCGCGGCTGCCGCGATGCACTGCCAGTTCTGGATTCCTTAGAACTCAGTTGTAATTAACTGACCGTCGCGACGGTCACCCAGTCTCTGGTAATTGGTGTAGTCAATCGAGTCCGTCAGGAACTTGACGGAACCGTCACACATTACAAAGTGCGCCCCGCCTGTATGGACAGATTTAAAGCCCTGGCTGGTCGTCCAATTATTAGCATTATTGCAGCCTGGAGGGGAAGCTGGCGAAGGCACGGGCGGCTCATTGTAGCAGTTGATCGGGAAGTTCAACGGTGCCGTAGTTGCCACCCAAAGGGAATTCCAGTGATAGAATCCATTATTTGTATGATCACCACAGTTTGGCCGAATCTCACCGCCGAGAATGACATTCGATGTCCCATCGGTAATGTCACTCACCTTCGCCCCCCAGTTGGCTCGAGAGACAACCCCGGAAATGGAACGCGGGTCTGCGGTATTGCCATGTCCCGACCCACCTGTTCCAAACATGTTTCCGCCAGGCGCCGCCATAGAACCGTAAGCATACTGAGGACACATCCCGGCATTGGTATCCAAGCCTTGATTACCCATGCTGAGCGCATAGTTGGTTTTTGTGCTGTGACCCCCAAGAGGAACGCTCGGGTCGCTTGGACAGAAGAATGCACTGACCACCTTATGACGCAGCAGTCCCTCACCGGGATCCTGAGTTCCGTTTCCGTTCAAGTCTTCAAAGTTGCCTTCCACATTATCCGGTCCCCACGCGGGGCCGATTCGATCAAACTTGATCTGCTCATAGAGACCGACCTGATCTACATAAGGGAGAAGCCGCACCAGGTACGACCCCTTACTGGCATCCGACCAACTGAGACCAAGAGCTCCGTCCCAATTGCAGACTGTCAGAGGAAACTGCCCGAAAGTGCCTTCATAGTTCGCCACAGCCAGTCCAAGCTGCTTCAGGTTATTGCGGCACTGTGATCGCCTGGCAGCCTCACGGGCCTGCTGAACGGCGGGCAGCAGCAGGGCCACCAGCACAGCGATAATTGCAATCACCACCAGCAGTTCAATCAACGTGAACGCTGCTCGTCTGCGCCTGACCAACTGCAACATCATAGCTCTCCCGAGGTAAGACTGGAAATGAACATAGAGAATCAGCTTCAGTTCAGGCCATGCCGGAACGTCGGCAATTGTTTAGAGAAGTGAAGTAAAGTGCAGTAAAAGCTCGAAATGTCTCGCCGGAACCGGCACATTGACAAACACGAGTCTACCCACAAGGTGGCCCGGCTGAAAGTGTGCTTGCGACTCTGGAAGGTCACGCAAACGCGGGAATTTACCTGAATACCCACGACGTCATGCATGCGATGCCCG
>Ga0172376_10009401_pt1 | contig 10059 bp, 9 predicted proteins | sample Lak35m_FD_121114 | JGI IMG/M metagenome (GOLD analysis project Ga0172376, IMG submission 121114) | Freshwater microbial communities from Kabuno Bay, South-Kivu, Congo - kab_092012_35m | ecosystem: Environmental > Aquatic > Freshwater > Lake | place: Democratic Republic of the Congo: South-Kivu... | reverse complement strand
CGTAAACGACACCTGGCCGCTGTTGTTGTTGTAGATCGCCGTTGGAAATGGCCCTGCTACCACGTTCGCACTGCTGGCCACGGTGTAGGTGCGATCGGCAATGGCCAGTCCGTCAACCGTGCCTGGTGTGGCGATCGTGACCGTCGTGCTGTTGGCACTGTTGAGAATGACCAGCCGCGAATTGCCGTCATTAGCGAATACGTAGTCGTTGCCGCTCACCACGGCGGTACCTGCGGCAGCCGTGATCACGACTGGCGTAGTGCGACTGGCCGCGACTGGAGTTAGCGTTACCGTTGGCATATCGATCTCCTAGATACTGATAAATTGCAATCGTCGGTACAATCGCTCGCGCTGCATCTCCCAATCCGGCGCGCTGTACTGGTACTCGCCGCCGGTGTTTTCAGATTGCATCGCGGTTTGTTCGAGCGCGTGCCGTATCACTTCGATGAGCGACGAACGCCAGCGCTCGCGCTCGTCCTGTGCTACATACGTGACGACCACGTAGCGCAGCCATACTCCGTTTCGCTCGATCCGGCCCTCGGCAGGCCATACCTGGTAGTTCGCAGCGGCGATCGTGGACGGCGTTCCACCAGGCGTTGAGCGCTCCGTCACACTCGTCACCGACGTAATTGATCTCGTGGTAAACACGTTCTGCTGTCCACCAACGAGCGTTTCCGATCTGGACGCTGCACCGTCCGCAATCGTACCGAACCGACGCTCAGCGTACGTCTCTTCGCGTGTAATGAGTGCCGCAAGATCTGCGTCGTTGAGCGCTGTTGCGACGATGGTTCGTACGGTTGCAACGTCCAAGAGTGGCATTATCGTCTCCGACGTACCTGCTTGTCAACAGGTGGCGCGTCTGGCGCTGTGACCAGCACCTCCGGCTCGGGATCTGGCTCGATGGGTGTCGCCAGCGTGAAGGAGTCTGGCGAATCGGCGAGAAGCCGATCCGCCTCTTCCTGACTGACGACGATAGCCGTACCAGCAACATGCTCTATCCGACGGCTGCGGTAGTCTGAGAGCACGTAGAGCGTCACCATCCTACGATGCCGGGAGCAACTGGATCAGCACGAACGCGGTATGATCGGCACTGGTTGGCAGGTACCCGGCGTTGGTTGTTATACCCACACCGATGCGCTTGCCAGCCGTGATCTTGTGCGTACCCACGCGACCAACGCTGGTGTTGCGTCGCACGGTTCCGGCAGCATCGAGCACCACGCTTGGCGTGTTACCGATGATCGTGCCGTCCGACGTGATGTTGAACGTTGCCGTACCAGCCGTCAGATCCGCGTTGCTCTCCACGTTGAGGTAGAGCACCACCGCGTACATACCAGCAGGTACGATGAAGCCGAGCGCACCCTGCGCACTCGTCATCGCGGTGTTGGTGGCGCTGGCTCCAATGTTCGCCAGGCCGAACTCGATCGTGGTGTTGAACCCACGATTGTAATCTAGCGCGTTGCCTGAAAATGTCACGACAATCCCTCCTAGATTGTGATGTTGCGAATGCCTGCGGTGTGGCGTGTGCTGGCACGAGGCCCGCGACACACAATCGCCTGCCTGAACGACGCGACCAGCACGTACTGTCGGCTCTGGATGTCCCGATCCATCTCAATGAGCAACTCGCGACGGAACCCGAGACGCCACATCGCACGATGGAAGATGCTCAGGCCACCCTTGGTGTTGTTGCTGGCCGTTGCACTCGCCTTGCCGTCACTTTCCGACGTCGGGTAAACCGGACTTGGGATAATCGGAATGCCACGGTACGAGGCCAGTTGTCCCGTCAGTACCAGCGCGTTCGGGCCGAACTTGTCGAGCGTCATCACGAATTCACCAGGTGAGCCGCTCGCACTGTTGAGGAACCCGCGCAGGTAGGTGCCGATGTCGCACGCGAACACCAGGCCGGTAACGTCGGTTGCGTACTTGTCCAGGCGGCTCATCGTCTCCATGATCTTCGCATCAGTCAGCACGCCAGCGCCGTCGATCGTCTGAGCGCTGAAATCCACGAGGTGCTGATGGCGAATGCCGTCTGCACCGCTTGAGAGATAGTAGCTGTCCGCTGCGGCAAGCGCATCATCCGAGTTGATGTTGCCAGTTGAGGCCTCGGTGCTGTCCGCGTTGAGTGCGAACGCATCGATGACCTCAGCACCGCTTCGTGCAAGCTCTGCACGCATCACCGGCATCAGTGCGACTACCGCATCCTCGTCCATCGTGTACGACCAGAGCTGCTGCGTGACCAACTCCGTGGTCTTCATCTGATCGTCGCCAGTTGCCATGTCAGGCGTCTGAATTGGCGTGCCGGGTGTGCCCTTGCGCCAGGTTGGAGCGCCAAACCCGCGTGGAATGTCGAACGGATCGGACGGCATGGGAATGCTCGTGAGCGCTCCGGCCACACGCGAGGCCATGTAGAAATCCTGCCACAGTTCAGTTGCGAGTTCCTGTGGTGTGTACTCTGCACCGGCACCAACGTTTGCCGGATCAAGGAACTTCACCACGTCGAGCAGATCCTGACTGGGAGCCTTGATCTTGTCTGGCTGTGCCTTGTTGCCGTAGGCAAGCAACTTGGCAGCCAACTTCACGTCCACCGGCAGCGTAGTCGTGCCGAACTCTTTATGCTTGCCGTCCGTGGTAAAACTCTTCACCAGGTTGCGGTAGCGATTGCCAGTCTTGATGGTTGGTGAACCGTCTTCGCCAATCGCAGCACCAGCCACACGGCGACGAGGAGCAGCTTCCATCTTCGCCTGCACCTGCGCTTCAACCAGAGCCGAAATCTGGCCCTCCATCCCGCGTACGAGCGCATCACGATCGATCAGTGTGCCGTTCTTCGCGGCGTCCGTGATGTGGTGAATCTCCTGTAACACCTGATCCAGATTTGTCATTTGGTACCTCGTAGTGTCGAGCGGAACGCCACCAGCGCCGCCGCGAGTTTCTCAACGTCTCCGCTATGATCAACTGCTGGAGCAACCAACAGATTATTGCCGTCCTTGCCGTCATCGGTCTCGCCGAGTTGTTCGAGCACCGAACCAATCGCGTCGTACGCCTCGCGTAGTCGCGCTTCGTTGGCTTTGCTCAGCACGCGACCAGCCTTGAAAAATTGATCCTTCGCACTCTTCTCCAGGCTCATCAGTCGCACCGCGTCACGGTTTGCCGGAATCGGAACCAGTGACCACTCGAACAATTCCCAACTGGTAAAATCCAGGCCGCCCTCATCATTTGGCTTCGCCTCCAGCGGTCGAAACCCGATCGACGCGGTATTGATCAATCGCTCTTGCCAGAGCTGCCGGATGATGTGCATCGGATCTATCGCGTTCACCGGATCGCGTAGCTCGAACATCACATCAATGCCATCGCTCGTGACGTTGATGTCTGTGGTTTTGCCGATTGTCTGCCACGGCTCGCTGTACTGATGACCCCATTGCACAATAGGGTTTTTGCGATAGGCGTCCAGTTTGCCACCGAGTGGCAGCACACGATCGCGATCGCGATCGAGGCTTGGTGTCGTGATGCGTATGGCACCAGCGGCTTTTTCTATCGCCACTATTTCCACAGCAGCCAATTTGTGAACCATGCTCATCAGTGATCTCGTTTCCTGCTCAACCTGCGCACGCGCCCATGCCATTGCTCGCTCGCTCTGACGTCTCGTGCCACCACCCCATAGCGCGTGTGCGACCACGCCAGGACTGGGATAGTTCTCGTGACTCGGGTTGGCGGCAGGCGCATCGAGATCTACCATGTGTCGCGCAAACCAGGCCGCCATACGACGCAGTTTGTCTTCGCTCACGTTGCCACGAGCAATGGCGCGTGCTTCGTTGACTGTCTGCTCCGTCACACCGTCACCGGCCAACCCTTCTGCGTACCACGTCAGGCCACGCTGTGCGTTGCGCTGCATCCAGTCTGGTGCAGCAACCTTCTGCACCATGACCAGGTTGCCACGCTTGGCGTCGTCTTCTTCGTCGATCATTTCAGCGACAATGCGATCGAGCGCTTCACGCGCCAGGTTCGCAACCGTCTCGGGAATGTCGGTTTGTGGCAAACGCGACGCAGCAGCACGCATACCAGCAGGCATAATGTAGAGTTCGCCATTGATCACGTCAGCGATGCCGAGTTTGTAGCTTCCGCGTAACTCCGGCGCTTCAGCGTCGTACACCAGGAACGCCTGACGCGCAATCGCTGGATCGGGAGTGTCATCGTCAAACCCTGCCAACGCAAACACGCGACGTACAGCAGCAGCACCGTCCCACGGTTGATCAGGCCCAAACTCAAGATCTTCGTTTACGCCTACTGTCCAATCAGCCATACGGCTCCTTGATCAGTACAAGTTTTCTCCGTAATCGGTTACGGCTCGATCTCCGCCCAGGGTCTCGATGACAACAAAATGGCCCGCCGTCACAGCGGGACAACTTGGTGTCCAGGTGTGAGAGCGGGCCGCCGGATGGAGTACCACCAGGCTAATGGTATGGCGAGATGACCCGCTCGCCTACGGGAACCAGCCGAGACCCACAAGTAAGGTTGGAGTTGATCACGCATGTCATCCCACGACGACTATCATAGCACACCATCCGAAGACGCGCAAGCGTTTTTGTGAACAATTGAGCGAATCATTCCGCGTGCCGTACGCAACGCCTGCTCGTGGCTGGCGTCGTGCTCGTCCCGCGTGCGACGCGCCTGTAGTTCGAGCAATCGAGCGGCTCGCTTCAACGTTTGCGACGCTTGCATAATGTCGTGTCTCGTGGTGCTCATCAATCGATGATTGGCGCAGCTGCTCTCACACAATTTGGGTGTTGCAACGGATTGGCTCGGTACCAGTCCAGCGTCTGTGTCGTACCGTTCAGTCGCACGCACTCAGGATGGCTGTCGTCAAACCCGTTGTCGAGGATCTCTACCTTCGACACACCGGCGCGCTGGTAGCGGTTGACCGTACCCTCGGCTTGCGCAAACCCCATTTCGGTACGCGCAATCGCACGAGACCGATTGCGGTAGGTTTGCTCCACAATGCCAGATAGTCCATTCGGGTAGGTGTCGTCACCCTCGACCAACTCAGTGATTGACCAACCCTGCTCTGCTCCATACTCTAGGTATTTTCTCAGTGCGTCGCGTGTCGTCTCCGTGATGGCCGTGACTCGACTGCTGCTCTGTCTCATTGCAGCGACCACTGCCGGATCGGTTTCCTCGAACGCCAGATCGACACCGAGCGCCAGGTTCCAAATTGGCCAAGACTCTTGCATGATTTGCACAACGCCAAGGGTAATTTCTGTCAACAACCCGTACTCCTCGTCGAGTGGCAACAGCGCGTCCACCGTAACACCGTCCACGCTTGCCTTCTGGATCGCGGTTGCGGCTCTGCTCGTGGTGGCAACGGCTCTCGCTCGTCGCACCACGTCACGCGCTAACTGATCGAACACCTCGCTGATGTCGCTCTCCAGATCGTTCGCTACGCGCTGCCTGATGCGCTGTAATCGTAATCCAGTGAGCCGCGGGTTTGGTGCACGCTTCATCACGCTGCGTTGTACCGGCTCAGGTGTTGCGATGTCGGCACCAACCAGCATCGACGCAGGCAAGAGCGTTGCCGGTAGGTAGCCAACCTCGCCGCCTGGGATTGGGCCTGTGCCAAGTTTCAGGGTTTGCTCGATGGTGTTGTACGGCACACCCATTGCCCATAGCCGCTGACCCTGCTCGATGCGCGGTGCTACGTCGTCCTGCAACACACCCACGCTACTGGTGTTCGTTATCACGCGCTCACCAGGCTGGAGCATCGGACGCACCGACGTGAAAAAATGCGTGAACGTAGCATCTAGTCGTTGCGTTGCAGGCAGGAGCGTCATTGTCCAGAAGACGCGCAAGGCCGTGCTGAAGTTCTCGTAGGTATCCTTGCCATAACCCATAATCTCGTCTGGCACACCGAACACGGCACCAACCGCCTGGCGACTGTAGTCACGCACGGCCAACATCGACACGTCGTCCGGTGATTTGCCAATGATGCGAATGTCCTGGCCGGCTTCGAGCAGGAGCGGTCGATGGCGTCCGTACTTCTGCTCCAGTTGCATTTCTGCGCGTGCGCGTTCCGCAGGCGTGAGCGTCTGATCCGTGCTAATCGCGTAGTCGCGAACGCCATCCGTGAGCGTGCGCTGCGTGTTGGAAAGCGACGCCAGATCGTTTGCGATCTCCGAGCCGACAGCGCGCATCACGCTCAACCCGCGCCACGGGTTCAGCGGATTGACAAACATCTCGTGGATCATACTGCGCGCATCGATCACCGGAGGGTTGAGCAATGGCACCTGGTAGAACGCAGGAATGGGATAGGCACTATCCATCACGGCACCAACCACCCACACCTCGTCTGGTCGACGTGGCCACAGTTCCGCCGGGTTGCCGCGTGCGTCTTCCACCACTTCGGCAAACCATTCGCCACCAAGCAGTTTATGAATGAGCAGGATTTCCGTGAACTCTGCGCTGTCGTGCGTCACGTTCGGCTGTTTGAGCAGCAGCGTGAGCGGGTGACCTTCGACCGGTTGCGCGTTGATGTCGACCACGATACGCGGCAATGGTGAGATGGCGGTCGTGATGGCGCTGATGGCACGACGCACCCACGCATACTGCCGGTATATTTGCGCGTGCGCAATGTAGCGATCAATCTCTGCACCGCCGGTCGTCGTTTTGCCCGCAGTCACGTGCTCGCGGTAGCGCAGGTTGGGATAGTAGTCAGTGAGCGGACTACCAGTCAGTTGTTTCTGTCCGAGTGCTTGGTAGGCTCTCGTCAGTCGATCGATCATACCCATATGCTCTCCCTACGCGGTAGCCGTCCATTGCCGCCACTACCATCCACAATACCATACTGATCAACAATCCTACGACTAGGCCGATCAGCCACGGCAGCGCTGCAATCAACCAGAGCCACGTCACCAGCAACCAGCGTTTAGCGGACGCGACCAATGATGTAACGGAGTGCGTCTGCATAATGGTACGTCGCTTTGTTGACAATCTCTTTGGTTGGCTTGCCGCGCTCGTCTGGTGCTCGTCGATAGGTTCGCAGGTTGTTGAGTAGTCCCGTGCAGTGCCGCATCACTACCAGCGTATCGTCATTGAGTGCGCCTGACACGCGGTCAATGCCAACTTCGACATCGGCAAACTGTGGCCCATTGACCGCTAGGCCGGATTTCCTGAACTCGCGTCGCCACTGCTCCTCGCTCTTCGATCCACCAACGGCGAACGGTTCGAGCGAGCGACAACGTTGCAAAATGGCGTGCGCGTGCTCTTCGATCGAGACGCCACCGGCTAAATACTCGTCGACCACGATCCAACGCAGCGTGACCGGCTCCTGCACCAGTATGATAGCACACGTATGCACACCGCCATAATCCAATCCCACGTAGCGCTGCCACGTGTCAGGAATGTCGAACGGATCGATCGTCGTGATGTTGGGATAGATGGCCAATCCGCCAGCGTGTACGCGGTGCTGGCACTCGCGCCAGAACGCATCAGGGCCCATCGTGGTAATGATGCGTTGGCACGCTTCCAGGTTCTGGCCGTCCCACGTTGGCACGCCATCAACCTGGTAGACAATCTGCTCACCGTTTGCAACTGGCGTGATGACGCATTGCTCCAGCGCAGGATACGGCCCGCTGATAATGCGATCGGCCAGGTAGTCCGCAGAGCCGTCGACCATCTGGCCAAAGATGCCGTTGGGAATAATCAGGTTTTGCACGCCAACGATCGCGGCGGTATCGGTTGCCGTTGGCAAAATGGTTTGGGTGAGCGTTTCGATCTTCTTGCGCGTAGTGACAGCGCTATCGTGAATGCCGTCAATGTCGTCAAACACGATCAGATCCGGCCTGGCGTCATCGTCCTTTGTGCCTCGGCTACCAACGTCCAAACCGAACGCATCAATGGTGAAGCCGGAGGCAGCGCGCAGCCGATTACGACGCCAACCACGCGAACTGCCGTACTTGTTGACACTGCGCTCTTCGCCGAGGCGCTCGAGAATTGTGCCAATGGCTTCGACGTGTCGATCGGCCTGGTCTTGTGTACCAGAGACGTAGAGCGCGTAGCGTCGCATGCCGCGAGTGAGAATGGATGCTGTCCCGAGTTCGCACGTGGTGGATTTGCCACCGCCACGCGGCCAGATGGCAATGAACGGACGCGGCCTGACACCGTGCTGAATGCTCCACGTCCAGTCCCAGAACTGGATGTGACGCTCGCTGAAACCAGCGCGAACGTAGGACGGCACGTGGTGCGTTGTCCAGTCGCGCCAGTGCAGGGTATCGTCACGGAGTTGCGAACGCTTGACACGTTGGATCGGAATTTGGATCGGATAGGCTGGCGTGCTGAATGCGCGTGTTGGCATTAGCTCTGCTGCTCCATCGCCTCCATCAGGCGATCGATGTTGAGCGCGTGACTGCGTGCCTCAAGGCCAGCCATCGCCACCTTCGCAACGATGGCGAGATCACCAGGCCGATAGTCCATCTGCTGACGACGCGCCATGATGTCGGCGAGCATGGCACGTGCTGCATCAAGCATTTCCGTGCCAAGGGAGAATGCTTGCTGGCGCTGCTGCTCAAGTTGCTGTTGATACTCACTGGTGGCGCGACTGATGAAGAGCGATGCTACGGCATCGTCATAGCGACGTGCGTGATCAACCCAGTTGAAGCGCTCGCTCCAACCAAAAACATACCGAACTGATCTCTTGCCATCCTTTTGAGCGCCAGAAACCTTATCAATCGAACGCTGCGGCCCCATGGTGATATAGCGCACACGAGCGTCATACGCTCGTGACGATTCACCGTCGAGACGTGGGATTTCAATAGTTGGTGTTTCAGTAGTCATGAGAGAAGAAACCGCGTAGTACCCGACGCGGTACGGGAGCCGAAGGAGCCGAACAGCAGCAAGGAACGTGTGTTCCGCCTAGGAACGGCTGCATTGTACCACGTTTACGTGCGTGCTTTGCGCTCCAGATCGGCTAATCGCTGATCGAAGTCGTCAAGGCGTTTCTCCAGGTTGCTGTAGTTTTCCGCGAGCGCTTCGCCGATGTCGCTGGTAATGTTGCGTGCCAGATCGAGTAGGCGCTTGTCAAATGATCCGTTGACAGCGTGATTGATCGATTCGGTTTTGATGGTGTTGTTCTGTAGATCGCGGCGGAGCTTCTCGAGATAGGCGATGAGCACGGGAATAGCGGCGACGAGAAACATCATCAGCAATTGCTGGAATGAGGCATCAGCAGGAACAGTGGTAACGGTTTCCATCAGTAGTCTCCTATGAGCGCGGTACTGATTGGATTGTAGCACACATGTCTAGATGCTTTCGAACATACTCAACTGTTCAATCGGTGATGCTGGTGTTGGTTTAGGCGTTGGCGCTGGTGCGCTCACGGCGATTGCTTCACGAAACCACGGCGATTGCACGGCATCAATGCGAGCCTGCGCAATGGCCATATACTCCGGTTCGCGTTCGATGCCAACAAACCCGAAGCCTTCGAGCACACACGCCTTGCCGGTGCTGCCTGAACCCATGAACGGATCGAGCACCACGCCACCAGGCGGTGTCACGAGGCGTACCAAGTAGCGCATCAACTCCGTGGGCTTGACCGTTGGGTGGTGGTTGCGTGAACGAATCAAATCGTCTCCTGCCGATTCTTTCCGTGCATCAAGCGAACATTGCCGACCTAATCCGCTTCCGTTCTTGTTTGCCTTTCGTTCTTCCATCCCCTCGCATCCTGCATCCCGATCCGCTTTGCTCGCCTTGACGCAGTAGAAGAAGCGGGCGGCCTCGTTCAACAACCCCACCACCTCATCGCTGCCGTCGTGGATGAGGTTGGCGGGCCATCTTCCCTTGTCTGTTCTTGTGTATTCAAGTTTTTCTCGGTCACTGTATGCCTCCTTGTCTTGTCCAAAATTACCGCCTCTCATATCGCTGACTTTATATGTTGTCACTTGCCCTGTCCCCGTCCCCACCCTGCACCCATCCACGTTAATCGCACCCGTGCCGTGTTGCAGGACGTTTTCGGCCACGGTGCCAATGAGCGGCTTGCGTGCCACGGTGATCGGTTCCATCGCGGGCTTGAGCGCGGTT
>Ga0172376_10009400_pt1 | contig 10059 bp, 7 predicted proteins | sample Lak35m_FD_121114 | JGI IMG/M metagenome (GOLD analysis project Ga0172376, IMG submission 121114) | Freshwater microbial communities from Kabuno Bay, South-Kivu, Congo - kab_092012_35m | ecosystem: Environmental > Aquatic > Freshwater > Lake | place: Democratic Republic of the Congo: South-Kivu... | reverse complement strand
TGGCACCCCAAGTCCTCAACCCTGAACGAAAGGACCACGGTGGTGGTTCGCTCCGATAACGGCAAAGAGGTTTTGTTTCGCCAAATTGCCGGGGCCTTGGCCCGCCGTATTCGTTGGTATGTTGCCGAAGGCGATACCGTTCAACAAGGGAAAGAGTTTGGGTTTATCAAATTTGGAAGTCGGGTGGACGTTTACTTGCCCCTCGGCTCGAAACCCTTGGTGCAGGTAGGTCAAAAAGTACGTGGTGGCGAAACCTACCTTGCCTCCTGGGACTAAGCCCTCCGAAACAGGGAACCGAACCCTGTTACGAATCATATTCGGGACAACCCTCCTGGATATGCTGGGGATTGGCTTGATTATCCCCGTGGTGACTCCTTTGATTTTGGATCCCCAGCGGCATCTACTGGACCCGGCGACCCCGTTTGGGGACCGGACTTTGGTCCTGGGGTTTTTGTTAAGCAGTTTTAGCTTGGCTCAATTTTTGGGTTCTGGCCTTTTGGGGAGTCTTTCGGATCGGCATGGACGCAAGCCCGTTCTTTTTTGGACCGTGGCCGGTACCATGCTATCGTACCTGGTTTTTGGGGCGGGTATTATGCTCGAATCCCTCCCTTTGCTTTTTGTGGCCCGCTTGATTTTGGGATTCTGTTCCGGCAATCTGGCCGTGACTTTTTCGTCCATCGCTGACTTGAGCACCCCGGAAGCCAAAAGTCGAAATTTTGGAATGGTCGGTGCGGCCTTCGGTATAGGTTTCGTTCTGGGGCCTTTTTTGGGAGGGCTCCTCTCGGATCCCCAAAACCATCCATCCTTGGGTTATGAAACGCCTTTCTGGGCTGCCGCTGTCCTGAGCGCCCTCAACCTGGCGGTCATTCAACGCTTCTACCAAGAAACCCTGGCCGAGCGCACCCATCGGCCTTTGGGTTTGGGGGACGGCCTGCGTCAAATTCGAACGGCCTTTAGCCACCCCACCCTGCGGCGACTTTTTTTGGTTTCCTTTCTCATGGTTTTTGGATTCAATTTTTTCTCCCAATACCTGCAGGTTTACATGATCGAACGGTTTGATTACAAACAACGCGACATTGGGAATCTGTTTGGGTATTTGGGTTTGTGGATCGCCCTGACCCAAGGGGGCCTCCTTCGGCCAATCTCTGCTCGGTTTAGCCCTGAGCGGATTTTGAGGGTCAGTCTGCCGGTTTTGGCCCTGGGCTTTGTAGGAATTTTGTGGCCCAGCAACCCAGTTTGGATGTATGCGATCCTGCCCTTGGTGAGTCTGGGCCAGGGATTTTCTTCCCCCAATTTGCTTTCTTTGGTTTCCAACCGTGCCGATGCGTCGGTTCAGGGGGAAATTTTGGGGATTAACCAATCGGTTAATTCCTTCGCCCAACTCCTTCCTCCCTTGCTGGGTGGCATCGTCGTCGCTTGGGATCTCCGTGCGCCTTTGGTGGCAGCCGGTGTTTTTGTTGTCCTTGCATGGTTAACTTTATCGAGCGTCAACAAAACACCCCTTGGCAACTCATCACCCCGTTGAACCCGGTTCTTGGGTTTGGTTCGCTCTGAATCTTGCCTTGGTAATCGCCCTCCTAGCGTCTCTAGGCCTCAGCAAGCATTGGAACGCCACCCAAATCCAGCGTTTTGGACGGGGTTTGGCCTTGGTTTTGTTGGGTAATTTATTGCTTCGTCAGGGAGTTTTGGTCTGGACCGGCGAATGGACTGCCCAAAACAGCCTTCCCTTGCAAATGTGTTCGTTCTCGGTTCTTTGGGCCGCCATCACCTTGTGGACCGGAAACGCCTTGGTTTACGAATTCTTGTTGTTTTGGGGGGCTGGTGCTTTGCACTCTTTTTTGACCCCCGAATTGGACGACGGGGGCAGCCTATACAACCATATCGAATACACCATCAGCCACGCCGGGATATTGGTGGCGGGTTGTTACGCAACCCTGCGCATGGGCTTGAAGCCTAGACGACTCAGCTGGCTCAGGATTTTTGGTTATACCCAAGTGGTTTTGCCCGTCATCGGTTTGGTCAATTACGTTTTGGGATCCAATTACATGTACATCGCCTGGAGGCCTTTGGTGGACAACCCCTTTCTAATCGGTCCATGGCCTTGGTACATCGTGGGCCTGGAATTTGCAGCCCTCTTGCATTTTGTGTTATTTTATCACCTGCACCGCTGGCTTGCAGCACGGTCAGAGCGCCAACGTGCGCTAAGCCTCTAGGCCCAATCGGGAATCTTTGGCCTCGGATCGATAGTCCTCCGAAACGAATTTTCAAAAGGATCGTTAAACGACTAGTCCTCCGAAACGGCCTCCTCGGATTTGCTGGACTTTTTCTTGCTTGATTTCTTGGAAGACTCCTTAGCGTCTGTTGACTTTTTGGCGGGCGGCTTTTTGGCCGAGCCTTTTTTGACAGGAGCTTTTTTGACAGGCGGCTTTTTGACCTTTTTGGGCTTGGGTGGAACGATGCGACGCAGTTCGGAACCTTTGGCATCCGGGGCAGGCCCGCTGATCAATTCGTTTTCCCAACCAAAGACACGCTCCGTCCGCGATACCCGGGTTGGGTACACGTCAAACTGATTCGTAACATAATGGTGCTTGCCTCGGTTGAGGTAGCACTCATTGCCCACCGTGCTACCGCTGTAACGGGTTTCCCCTTTGCGGATAAAATAAACAACGCAATAAGGGTGGTCCTTTAGATCATCCGGGGTCAAGGATTCAAAGGGCCTCAAATTCTTGAACTCGCCCGTATAATCACCGAATTGATCCAGAGTATACACTTTGGCTTCGTAGCGGCCGGTGGTATAATCCTTGAATCGGTAAATGCGCTGGGACACGACTTGTCCGGGCGGTGATTGAAATTCTTCGTACATCCATACGGCATCGGAAAAGTAGTTCTCCCAAATTTTGACCATATGGCATTCCACGGGGGTAGCGGTGGTATCCACCCTGGTTTGTTTGGTGTTATCAAAGTCCCCGGCAAGCCACTGGGTCAGCAAGGTGAGTTCTTTGGTGTAACGGGCTTTGGGGGGCTTGCTGCCTTTGCGGCCTTCGCCGGCAAAGTGAGCCGATGCAGGAGCAGAACCCACAAGGGTTAGCCCCAACAAAGCCAACAAAACATGGCCCCATCGCCGACTGTGGTTCCCTTTCCTACGTCCTAAACCGAAGGTACCGTTGATGAATACATTCATGGGCTTGATCTCTTGTATAGTTTAATGAACATTTACGCTCCAATTTACGATGAATTTGAGTCCTTAAGCCTTGTTTTGTGTCATTTTTTAGAAGAAGTAACGGCATGGCATACGCAAAGAATGGCGCTTTTATATGCCATTTCGTGAAAATAACCTTTGTGTAAAAATCCCCGGACTTTGTGAATAATTGCGGCGAAATCTTCTCAATTTTTGGGTAACGAAAAAGCCAACCTCCGGGAAGGCTTTTTTGGCCTTAACGTATAATTTTTTTGCCATGACCGAACCCATTCTCGTTGAGAATAAAGATCGCTTTGTCTTATTTCCCATCCAGCATAGCGACATCTGGAATTTCTACAAGAAAGCGGAGGCCAGCTTTTGGACCGCCGAAGAAATCGACCTGGCCCAAGACCTCACCGATTGGGAAAACAAACTCAACAACGACGAGAAGCACTTTATCAAACATGTCTTGGCCTTTTTTGCTGCCAGCGACGGCATTGTCAACGAGAACCTGGCCATCAATTTTTTGAACGAGGTGCAGTACCCCGAGGCCCGCTGTTTCTACGGCTTCCAGATCATGATGGAGAATATCCACTCCGAAACCTATTCGTTGCTCATTGACACCTACATCAAGGACCCCTCCGAGAAGAATTACCTCTTCCACGCCATCGACCACATGGACTGTGTGCGCAAGAAGGCCGATTGGGCCCTGCGTTGGATCAGCCAGGGTTCCTTTGCCGAGCGCATAATTGCCTTCGCCGCGGTGGAGGGGATTTTCTTTTCAGGCTCGTTTTGCAGCATCTTTTGGCTCAAAAAACGGGGTTTGATGCCGGGCCTTAGTTTCTCCAACGAACTGATTAGCCGGGACGAAGGCTTGCACCGGGATTTTGCAGCCTTGCTGTACACCCGCCATTTGGAAAACCGGATGGATCCGGCCAAGGTTCACGAAATCGTGGCCAATGCCGTCGAAATTGAGAAGGAATTTGTAACCGATGCCCTTCCGGTGCGCTTAATCGGTATGAATTCGGACCTCATGTGCCAATACATTGAGTACGTTGCGGACCACCTCCTGGGGGTTTTGGGGCTTCCGAAGCTCTACAACGCCACCAACCCCTTTGACTTTATGGAGCTCATCTCCATGGAAGGCAAAACCAATTTCTTCGAAAAAAGAGTGGGTGAATACCAAAAGGCCGGAGTTTCCGCGGAACGCACCCTGCAGAATCCCTTTACCACGGACGCTGATTTTTAGAATTTTAGCCTAACCCCGACCACCCCCAAAAACACGGCCCATGCAAGTCATCAAAAGAGACGGACGACGCGAAGAAGTCAAATTCGACAAAATCACGACCCGCATTGAAAGGCTTTGCTACGGCTTGGATCCTCGGCATGTTCAACCGGTCGAGGTGGCCAAAAAGGTGATCAATGGACTGTACGACGGGGTGAGCACGGTTCAGCTGGATGACTTGGCCGCCGAAACCGCAGCAGCCTTGACGGCGGCCCACCCGGATTACGCTGTTTTGGCGGCTCGAATTGCGATTTCCAACCTGCACAAGGAGACCAAGAAGTCGTTTAGCGATACCATGCGCGATTTGCACCGGTACATTGACCCAGTAACCTCGGCCCCGGCTTCCCTCATTGCCAACGATGTAATGGAGGTCATTGAGGCTCACGCCGAGGCGTTGGATTCGGCCATTATCTATTCCCGGGATTTTGAATACGATTATTTTGGATTCAAAACCTTGGAGCGCTCTTATTTACTCAAAATCGATGGTAAGGTGGTCGAAAGGCCCCAGCATATGTTGATGCGGGTTGCCGTCGGAATTCACAAGGAGAACATCGCATCGGCCCTGCATACCTACGAATTGCTGAGCGAGCGTTGGTTTACCCACGCCACCCCCACCCTCTTCAACGCTGGTACCCCCAAGCCTCAGCTTTCCAGCTGTTTCTTGTTGTCCCTGCAGGATGATTCAATCGACGGGATTTACGATACCCTCAAACAAACCGCCAAAATTTCCCAAAGCGCCGGGGGTATTGGGCTGAGCATCCACAACCTGAGGGCAACCGGTTCCTATATCAAGGGAACCAACGGTACCTCCAACGGTATCGTCCCTATGCTAAGGGTCTTCAACGACACCGCGCGCTATGTGGACCAGGGGGGAGGAAAGCGCAAGGGGTCCTTCGCGATTTACCTGGAGCCTTGGCACTCCGATATTTTTGATTTTCTGGAACTCAAAAAGAACCACGGCAAAGAGGAACTGCGGGCAAGGGACCTTTTTTATGCGCTTTGGATTCCGGATCTCTTTATGAAGCGGGTGGAGCAAAACGCCGAGTGGTCGCTCTTTTGTCCCAACGAAGCCCCTGGACTGCACGAGTGTTGGGGGGAAGAATTCGAAAAACTCTACCTGCGCTACGAAAAAGAAGAAAGAGCACGCAAAACCATCAAGGCCCAAGACCTGTGGTTCGCCATTTTGGAGTCCCAAATCGAAACCGGGACCCCCTATATGCTGTACAAAGACGCTTGCAACAGCAAAAGCAACCAGCAAAACCTGGGGACGATCAAGTCCAGCAACCTGTGCACCGAAATTGTGGAATACACCAGTGCTGACGAAGTGGCCGTTTGCAACCTGGCCTCCATCGCTCTGCCCCGTTTTGTCAAGCCCGATTTGACCTTTGACCACCAGCGGCTGTTTGAGATCACCCAAACCATCACCCGCAATCTCAACCGGATCATTGATATCAACTATTACCCGGTACCCGAGGCGAGGAATTCCAATTTCCGTCACCGACCCATCGGTATCGGAATCCAAGGTTTGGCCGATGTCTTTATTACCATGCGCTACCCCTTCGAGTCCGAAGAGGCTGCGGCCCTGAACCGCGAAATTTTTGAAACGATTTATTTCGGTGCGATGACCGCTTCGATGGAATTGGCCAAAGAGCACGGCACCTACGAGAGTTATGCGGGTTCGCCGGTCTCCAAAGGCGTTTTTCAATACGATATGTGGGGTGTTCAACCCGGACCACGATGGGATTGGGCCGGCCTCAAGGCCCAAGTTGCTCAGCACGGGGTACGCAATAGCCTGCTTTTGGCCCCCATGCCTACCGCTTCAACCAGCCAAATCCTGGGGAACAACGAATGCTTTGAGCCATACACCTCCAACCTCTACAGCCGTCGCGTTCTCAGCGGAGAATTTGTGGTGGTCAACAAGCATTTGCTCCGGGATCTTATTGATGCCGGGATTTGGTCTTTGGACCTCAAGAACAAAATCATCGCCCAAAACGGTTCGGTTCAAAACATTCCCGAAGTCCCCGAAAACCTGAAGGCCCTCTACAAAACCGCCTGGGAAATTTCCCAGAAAACCATTATCGACATGGCCGCTGGTCGGGGCGCCTATATCTGCCAAAGCCAAAGCATGAACATCTTCATGCCCGCCGCCAATTTTGCCAAACTAACCTCCATGCATTTTTACGCCTGGAAGGCCGGACTCAAAACAGGAATGTATTACCTGCGGACCAAGGCTGCGGTGAATGCCGTGAAGTTTACCTTGGATAGCCAACAAGCCCAACCGGTACAGGTAGCGTCCACCGCTTCCGTTGTTCAAAGCGCCCCCATCCCCAACAAGGATGAGGCCTTGGCCCAAGTCGCTTGTTCTCTGGATAATCCAGACGCCTGCGAAGCCTGCGGTAGTTAAGAAGCTTACTTTTTGGAGCGGTTGGGGCGATACCCCCCTTTGCGGGGCGGCCGGCCACTGCGTTGATCCCCATTCCCCGAAGATTTTGGGGTTTCGGTCCAACCACACCCGGGCCGCTCGGTCCACGGCAAGCTCCGTCCAACCAGTTCTTCGATCCGTTTCCAACGACGAACGTCCATAGGGTTGACCAGGGTCATGGAACGACCGTTGCGCTCTGCCCTACCGGTTCTGCCAATTCGGTGGACATAATCTTCGGGATCGGGAGGAACGTCGTAATTGATAACCAAGTCGATATTATCCACGTCAATGCCCCTCGAAAGGACATCGGTTCCTACCAAAACCGGTAAGCGACCTGCTTTGAAGGCCCGCATTAGGGTTTCTCTAGCGTTTTGGTCCAAATCGGAATGGAAAGCCTCGTTCACCACCCCCGCTTTGCGAAGGGTTTGGTGCAATTGCTTTACTTTTTCTTTGGAGGAACAAAAAATCAAGGCCGAACGAAAGGGGAATTCTCCCAACAAAGCAGTCAGAACCTCAAGCTTTTGGGGGTCCATCACCTTGAAAGCCATTTGTTCAATTTTATCGGCTGGCCGGGATACGGCGATGTTGACCTGGGCCGGATCCCGCAGAATACTGCGAGCTAGTTGACGAATCCGCTCGGGCATGGTGGCCGAAAACATCAGGGTCTGTCGGTCCTTGGGCAAACGTGCCACAATGCGCATGATATCGTCCAGGAATCCCATATCCAGCATCCGGTCGGCTTCGTCCAGTACCAAAAAACGCAGTTGGTCAAAATTGAAATTACCCGTTGCCATAAAGGACCATAAACGGCCGGGGGTGGCCACCACCAGGTCAGCGCCTTGACGAAGGGCTTTGTGTTGTTGGTCCCACAAGGCGCCGTCACCGCCCCCGTAAATCGGAATGGAGGAAATCGGGCTGTAATAGGATAAACCTTCGATTTGTTGGTCAATCTGCAAGGCCAATTCCCGGGTTGGGGTCAAAATCAAGGCACTGAGGTGGCGCTTTTCCTGGGATATCAAATGATCAATCAAGGGCAAAACAAAAGCCGCCGTCTTTCCTGTACCGGTCTGAGCGCAGGCGATCAAGTCATGCCCGTCCAAAACCAAAGGAATAGCCTGCTCCTGCACAGGGCTCGGCTTTTTGAAACCCATCGCGGCCAAACCATCCAACACGTCGGGGTGCAGGCCAAACCGATCAAATCCTGATTCTTCGCTCATGTCGAGGCCGAAGGTACGGCCTTCGAGCAGCGAATGCCTTCGTGCTCTTCGGTGAAACGACCAATGCAAGCCCAGCGAACACCGGCGGATTCCAGGACCGCCTCCATTTTGACCGACGCATCGGGATCCACCGCCACCAATAAACCACCGTTGGTTTGGGGATCACAAAGCCATGCAAAATCTTCTCCTTGAACCCCTTGTACTCGATTTTCGACATGCTGCCAATTGCGGTAACATTGATCCGGCAAAATGCGTTGTTGTAAATAATGTTCCAATCCCACCAGCAAGGGGACCCGGTCTGTCCATAAATCCAAACCCAACGGTGGCTCCAGCATTTCGAGTCCATGGCCCAAAAGACCAAAGCCTGTCAAATCGGTCATCGCATGGACTTCGGGCAACAAGGCCAAGGTGGCACCAACCCGGTTCACCACCGATAATTGTTCCAAAAGCCCGTAATAATCGGGGGTGTCCAGGAGTCCTTTGCTAAGAGCGGCGGCCATTATGCCGCTACCCAGGGGTTTGGTCAGGTAAAGAACATCGCCGTCAAGGGCACCACGGTTGGTTTTGAGATGCTCTTCCGCCACCAGCCCTTGGACCGCCAAGCCAAAAAATGGCTCCGTGGCGATGATGCTGTGACCTCCAGCCAGGGGAACACCCTCCTCGGTGCACAGGTCCTGGGCTCCTCGCATCACCTCGGCTGCGGATGCCAACCCCAAGTCGTCAACCGGCCAAGCCAACAAACCCAAGGCCAGGCAAGGCCGCCCACCCATCGCATAAATATCGCTGAGGGCATTAGCCGCAGCAACCCGTCCAAAATCGTAGGGGTTGTCCACCACGGGGCTAAAAAAATCGGCCGTCGATAACAACAGTTGATTGGTTCCCGGTAAGCGGAGAGCCGCTGCATCATCAGCATGTTCAAAACCAACCAAAACCTGGGGATGGGTGGTTCGTTCCAAGCCTTCCAGCATCGCCTTGAGCTGGGCAGGAGGCATTTTGCAACCACAACCCGAGGCTTTGGTTCTTTGGGTTAATCGCAAAGGTTCCAAGGGTATCGTATCAAGGATTGGTTGGGATGGATTGACCAAAAACACGTTGCGCTGCTTTGGAAAGTAACTCGACCAAGCGCATCCCGGTCGCATCACTTCGCAATTCGACGGCACAATCGGGACAAGGCCTCAACGAAAAAGCATGATCGTAGGTTCGGTCGTAATAGATCAAGGCCGTGCGGGCGGCCTCTTCCAATTGACCTTGTTCCAAGGCTTGAAGGGCCTGTTGGCAATGCTGAGGACCCATCTTGCGTTTTATTTTCAAAAAGGCATCGCGGAGCAGGGTTGGGTCGGCCTGTCCATAATTCGATAACAAATGGCGAATTCTAAAATCCATGCTGCGATTCAGGCGAAAATACGGTGCGCAGTGCATGGCCAAAAACAATTCATCGGGCAAATGCACCGACCCGATTTGCCGACTTTCACTTTCGACCCAGACCGGACGCTGAGGATCCAGCGCTTCCAAAGCATGGGCCAATAAATTCATAAAATGCTCTTGGCTGGGTTGTGAATGACCGTTAAGATTCCCAAAAGCTGAACCAAGATGCCTCGCCAATCCTTCCAAATCCAGAACCTGATGACCTGCAGAGGCAAGGGCCTGGAGTGCCTCGGTTTTGGCCGAACCGGTACGGCCACCCAGGACCAACCAGCGCCAAGGTTGCCCCCAAAGACCGGGCATGCGACCCCGCCAGGCCTTGTAACCGCCCTCGTACCGCTCCACCGGAAACCCGGCCTGCCGCACCAACACCTCCATACCCCGGGACCGTTGCCCACCCCGCCAACAATATACAATCCAAGGTCTGGCCTCCCCCACCCCGGCGGTTTGGGATAAGGACCGCAAGGCTTTCAACAACATCGGAATCTTGGGGCCTACGTAGAGCCAGGCCAAATCCAAGGCCTCGGCCGCACCC
>Ga0172376_10009399_pt1 | contig 10059 bp, 9 predicted proteins | sample Lak35m_FD_121114 | JGI IMG/M metagenome (GOLD analysis project Ga0172376, IMG submission 121114) | Freshwater microbial communities from Kabuno Bay, South-Kivu, Congo - kab_092012_35m | ecosystem: Environmental > Aquatic > Freshwater > Lake | place: Democratic Republic of the Congo: South-Kivu... | reverse complement strand
TGGAAACAGACCCGGGCGTGGTTTCTCTGCCGTTGAAGTTCAGGAGCGGGGGCGCGATGACTTCTCGATTCGATCTGTGAGGACGAACCCGAAGCGTCAGCGAGGGCCGCAGGTCGTCAGACTTTCGCCCTTGCTGACGCTTCGGGTTAGTAATGACTTCCGGAAGTTATTGCGCTCCCGTTCCTCAGCAGGTCGTCACAGTTGCCCTGGTTCCAGCTTTCCGCAGATGGTGACCAGCAGGAATGTCGCGACGGGGCCGAGCAGCAGGGAAATCAGAAACCAGGCCAGTCCGCTGCGGTTCCGGTCCTGAGCCAGTCCGGCATTGATCAACGCCAGCGAACCCCAGCCGATGGCATAGCTGCCGGATTGATCCATCGCTTTGCACTCTCCTCAGGATGACCATCATCGCACTGTGACGGATGGCTCACTTCGTATCGCTCTGGCCGGCGCGAATCAGACGGATCAGGACATTGTCCAGCTCGCGCAAACCTTCGTCCGGTTTGATCTGGTAGAAGCCGGCGTAGTAATGCGCAATTTTTCCGTCGGCTCCAATCACTACCCACACCGGCAGCTTCGCGCCCAGCGGCCGGGGATCGCCGAATTTCTCCAGCGTTCCGCCAGCGTCAATCGCCAGAGGATAGCCGAGGTTCATGAAATCCCGCAGCTTTCTCACCGAGCGGGTCGCGGCTCCGGCTTTGGCCTGGTTCGCGAAGTCGGCATTCACGGCAACACCAATGACATCCACTCCCGCCTTGCCGCGGCGGTTGTTGATAAAGTCGAGGTAACCGACCTGGCCGTAGGGTTCTTCGAGAGGGTCGCCCTGGTATTCCCAGAAATGCAGAACAGTGATGCGGCCGGTGCGTTTCTTTGAGTCGATGGTCTCACCACTGAGCGTGCTGAGTGTGTATTCCGGCGCGGGTTGACCGACGATTTTCTTCGCCAGGCTGGCAACGTCGCCGGCCCGCTGGGCTTGAGCCTGAACGTCGCGGGACATGGCCACAACGAGACCTTTCAAAGCCGTTGATTCCGAGCGGGGCGTCAGATCGGGCAGGGCGGCCTGCACCGCTGCCAGTTGAGTGTCAGATAATTCCGGCTTTGTTTCTCCTTCTTCGCGCTGCAGCTTTGCCTGAAGTTCCAGGACCGCATCCACTGCGGCCCCGGTCTCCCTGGTGGCCGCTTCAGTCAATGCACCGGCTCCCGTGAGATCGACCTTCAACACGAACTCATCGCCGCGTCCCATGAAAACCCGCCGCTCGGCACCGACAAGAATCAGCTCCTTCTGATCGACCAGAAACGTCTGCCGTCGGCCGAAGTTATCCTTCGCTTCGACCTGCCAGCAGACGCGGTTGCCGACGTCCTTTGTTCCCCGGACTTCATACGCCAGCGGGCCGGAAGTCCAGGTGGCTCCAGCGGCCAGTTTTGAAGCGTTCTCGAACACCGCCTGCGGCAGTTCGACGGGGTACTTCGTCCCTTCGTGAGTGTGCAGAACGTGAGCCGGGCGGCCTTCAGTCCGCCTGCCCTTTCCGTCGAGCGTCAGTTGCCCGTACCGCTCCGGCCAGGCCCATCCGTCTCCACCGCGCTCGTTGACCAGGTGGAAGAGCCGGTGAGTCGTTCCACTGCTGCGATCGAACACGTACAGATCAAACTGCTTGACGGGAGCGGAAGCTCCCTGACGCGAGAGCTGGCTGATGGTGCCGGAGTACCGCAGCTCGCGCGCGGTGTCAGCGGCGAGGGTCGCTTGCAGGCTGACAAGAGTTGCCATCAGGCCGGCCAGGACGGGGATGATCTGGTTCAAGCTGAGTTCCCTCATAATGGAGCCGAAAGGAGTACCCGGCACGAATCGCCGGAAGGCAGGAGCGGTCCGGACCGCAGTTCCGGCGCGTTCCGGTGGTTGGCTGTTGCTGTGATGTATCAGAGCGGAAGAGGAAAGGCATCCGCATGACGGGACAGACCGGAACCGGCGAACCGTTCGTCCTGGTTCGGAATCGGGGCATCGCAGGACAGGGTCTGGCCGACAGCGGGCCGGATGTGCGATACTCCGCTCTCTGCCGGGCGGTCTTCAGACCGTGCAACTGCGTCCGGATCACCATCACATACAGGAACGCTGCCTTGGCCGATACACCTCAGGAACAGCCCCCGTCGAACAAAATCGATGACTACCTGCTGATCAACCCGATCGCGACCGGCAAGACCGCGCAGGTCTGGGAAGTGCTGCATGAGCAGTCCGGGCAGTTGTACGCCATGAAGCTGCTGCTGCCCGAAGCGATGCTCGATCAGGATGCGAAGAATGATTTGAAGCACGAAGCAAAGGTCGGTGAGGGGCTGGAGCATCCCAACCTGATCCGGTTCCGCGGACTCGTGATGCGGAAGACCGAATGCTACATCCTGATGGAGTTGTTCAAGACTCCGAATCTGAAAAGCTGGCTCCGGAACGATCCCGCCGGACTGCATTCCCGGTTCCGCAAGATGTCGGAAGGTGTCTGCATGGCCTTGAGCCACATGCATGGCAAGGGCTGGATCCACAAAGACATCAAGCCGGAAAACATACTGCTCAACCGCATGGGCGAAGTCCGCGTGATTGACTTCTCACTGGCGGTTCGGAAAGCGTCGGCGCTGTCGTCACTGATGGGTGGTGGGAAGAGCACGATTCAAGGCACCCGGACTTATCTCGCTCCGGAAACGATCCGCAAGGAACCTTCCACCATCGCGACGGACATCTACAGTCTGGGCGTCACGTTTTTTGAATGTCTGACCGGACAGCCTCCCTTTGCCGGAACGACTCCCCAGGATCTGCTCCACAAGCACATTGCGATGCCTCCGAGCGTTCCATCCACATTAAACAGCAACATCTCGCCGGAAATGGACGCGCTGATTCTGAAGATGCTGGCCAAGAAGCCGAAAGATCGTCCTCAGTCGTGCGATGACCTGCTGACCGAATTCCGCAGGATTCAGCCGTTCAAAGAGGAGGTTGTGGAAGGCCAGGCAGCTCAGAAGGACTCGACTGTGGAAGGCGGACTGGAGGCCGAACTGGATCGGCTCATGACCAACCGTCGTGACAGCCGGGCGGATGCTCAGATCCAGGCGCTGCTGCGTAAACACCCGGAACTGCAGCAGATGTTTCTGAAGAAGAAGGCACAGCAGAAAGCCCTTGAGGATGCTGAGCGGGCCGAGCGTGAACGGCGGGCCGGAGTGCTGCGCAAAGAACTGGATGAGAAGGCTGCTCCCAAAGCCGCTCCAGAAGGCAAGCCGAAGAAAAGCCCCAAACCGCCGACCATTGTGAGTGCCCCGCCAGCCGCATACCCGCCTGGTATGGCCTGGCCTCAGCAACCGATGCCCGGCTACCCCATGCCGGTGGCCGGGATGCCTTACGGGGTGCCTCAGCCTGGAATGGCCTGGCCTCAGCAACCGATGCCCGGAGTTCCCATGCCTGGTATGCCCTACCCAGGCCAGTACATGCCACAGGGGATGCCGCCTCAAATGATGCCCGGCTATCCGCCTCAGCCAGGCATGACTTATCCGCCGGGACAGTTGCCTCCGCAGGGCATGCCCCCGCAACCAGTCCCCGCCCCGCCTGCAGCAGCTCCCGCCCAGCCGGTTCGACCATCGCCGGCCCGGCGGCCGACTCCACCACCACCGGCTCAGCACGGCGCCGAGCTTCCGTTGATGACGGACCTGCCTGATGTTGAATAGTGCCTGGACGGTCTGAGGCCAGATCTCCAGAATTCCGCTCCGGCAGTTTCGCTGCCACATCATCCCGCATCTCTTCCGTGCTTCTGATGAGCAGAAGCCTCCAGAAGGTCGCCATGGTTGACGACGAACAGAAACCGCGCCGCAAGAAAATCCCCGTTCCGCCACTGCCGTTTGAGAAGCCGGTCTTTGAACTGGAAGCTCAACTGGAGAAGCTGGAAACTCAGGCGGATCCCACTCCGGCAACGCAGGATGCAATCCGCAACATGCGGGTTGAAATCACCAGGATGCGCCGCGAGGTCTTCGACAATCTCGATCCGTCAGAGATCGTCAAAGTCGCGAGACACCCGGAACGCCCCCAGACACTCGACTACATCGAACTGGTCTTCGACGAGTTCCTGGAACTGCATGGCGACAAGGCCATCCGCGACGACCGCTCGATCCTGACGGGATTCGCCCGGCTCGATGACGAGAAGGTCATGTTCGTTGGCCAGGTCAAAGGCCGCGACATCAAAGAACGGACCGAGCACAATTATGGAATGGCTCATCCGGAAGGCTACCGCAAGGCCATGAGCAAGATGGAGATGGCCGCGCGGTTCGGCATCCCGATCGTGTGCTTCATCGACACTCCGGGGGCTTATCCCGGCGTCAAAGCCGAAGAGCACGGCCAGGCATGGCTGATCGCCTACAGCCTGCGCGACATGTCCCGTCTCAACACGCCCATCGTCTGCGTCGTGATCGGCGAAGGCGGATCCGGCGGCGCGCTGGGAATCGGCATCGGCGATCACATCGCCATGCTTCAGTTCTCCTATTACTCGGTCATCAGTCCTGAAGGCTGTGCCGGCATCCTCTGGAAGGACCGCAAGCACAGCGACAAGGCCGCTCACGCACTGCGTTTCACCGGGCGCGATCTCCTGGAATTCGGAGTCATCGACGAGATCATCCCGGAACCGCTCGGCGGCGCTCATCGCAATCACCGCCAGATGGCCATGACTCTCAAAGGCGCCCTGAGTCGTGCGATCAAGCAGTTGCGACTGGTGTCGCGAGAAGAACTCGCCCAGCGCCGCTACGAGAAGTTCCGCTGCATGGGACGGTTTGAAGAGATCCTGGCGGAACCTCAGTCGCGTTGAAGACCGGGATGCTCATTCTCTACGGCAGCCCGCTGTCGCTATGCCGCGCAGTCAGTCGTCCTTGAATCCGGCCAGTCGACACAGTTTCCAAGCCATTTTCAGCACCTGCCAGCAACGTCCGATAATGTCTGTTATGTTAAGTTGGAGATCTCGAAAAACCTTTGATTTCGCGGCTTCTGGTATTCCTTGCCGCAAGCAGACGCCGCTTCGAGCCAGTCGCTAAAGACTCAACTTGAACGGGATATCGAGTGGCTCTTCCGGCCTGGACTCGGCCTCGTCGTCGAAGGCGCTTCGCAGCCCAGCGGTCAGCTTCGAGGGCAGCATTGGCCCGAACAGATCCAGCGCGCGTCGAGCGGTCTGGCCGGAATGAGAAGAGCGGATCGCCGGCCTGGCATCGGGCAGCAGCACGACCGCGCATGACGAGAGCAGCAGGCTCAATCCAATGCCTTTGATGATCCCCAGAATCGCCCCCCAGTGCCGGTCGTATTCCTCGAACCGCTTCTCCTCCATCTTCAGTCGGAGATACCGGGCCAGCAGAAAGGTCATCAGCGACAAGGCGAGATAGAGAAGTCCGATCGCTGCCCAGTTCCGGAAGGGATCCTGCAGGGGAAGATGTTGCTCAATCTGCGGCACGAACTGCCCGGCCAGCACAGAGCAGAGCACAACGGAACCGACAACGGCCAGTTGCCAGATTGCTCCACGGGATGCTCCCCGCCACGCGAAGAGAAGCAGTACGACCGCCGTGAGAGTGTCGTACCACACGCTGTGAGAGATTCCGGCCATCAACGCCTGATCCATAGTCTCAGATTGAAGCAGAACAATGCAGAGTCTGGAGCGTAGTCAGGCCTTGCACGCGAGGTCCATACGGGCTGCGTCACTGCGTTCCGCGCAGACGCTCAGAACAGTTTTCGACTGTCGAGCAGAAGCGTCACCGGTCCGTCGTTAACCAGCGCGACATCCATGTGAGCCTGAAACTGACCGGTCGCCACGGTCAGACCCTGTCCCCGCAGTTCCGCCAGAAAGGCCTCGTACAGCGGCAGAGCGGCTTCCGGTCTCGCGGCGGCAATGAAACTCGGCCGCCGCCCTTTCCGGCAGTCCCCGAAGAGCGTGAACTGACTGACGACCAGCACCTGTCCGCCAGCATCCGCCAGAGACAGATTCATCAGGCCGTTTTCATCTTCGAACACTCTCAGCCCGGCAATCTTTCCGGCGAGGTAAACCAGATCCTCGTCGCGGTCATCGACGCAGATTCCCAGCAGAACCAGAAAGCCTCCATCGATCTGGCCGACAATCCGACCATCCACTGTCACGCTGGCTGACGACACGCGTTGAATAACAGCTCTCACAATTGCAACTCGCTGAAGATAGTAAATGTCGCCACTGCCTGCCTGCAAATGACAATACGACGATCAGTGTTATATCGCTGATCAGAATAATGGTGACGACTGAATTGAAAGTGTGTTATTGAAATTGCTGGTGAAGCTGCTGGTGCTGCCCTTCCTCTTTACCGGGAATATTGCCGACAGCCGCAGGGGCAGACCGCCCCGGTCAAAGCGGATGCGAACCGGATACAGCCGCTGATCTCATGGAAGCGGGTGAGTCCTGCCGTCGCGGCAGTTCGTGGTGTGTGTCCAATTCAGCAGGGGAGACCACCCTGCCCTGTCTACTCCCCTGCTCTGCTTGTATTGAATTCCAATTCATGTTCAGTCAAATGCAGGCATACGAATTTTACAAAACGTTCGATGAATGGTGTATGCAATTCGGCAGGGCAGTTGCAGCGGTTGCACTTGCTCATTCGGAAACAGAGTAGGGGGTGATGGGAATGGACGGTTCCTGATTCAGGAGAATCTGCCGCATCAGGACCGCCGTTGCCGGTGACATCTGCAGTCCGGACCGGAAATGCCCGGTTGCGACGAAGACGTTGTCCGTGCCGGGGACGGCACCGATCAGTGGCAGGTCGCGACCTGAATGAGGACGCAGGCCGGACCAGCACTGCTCCAGCTCCGCGTCCTGCAGCCCGGGCACAACGCGAGTCGCGAAGTCCAGCAGGCCACGGATTCCTCTGGCCGTGTTCTGCTTCACGAATCCGACACGTTCTTCAGTGGAACCCACCAGAATGCGGCCGTCACCGCGTGGAACCAGATAGCGGTTTCCGACTTCCAGAATGCGTGTAAAAGTCCGCCGATGAACTCGCAGCAGCGCGATCTGGCCGCGAACGGGTTCCAGTGAATTCCGGATTCCCGCTCCGGCCAGCAGCGGCTGGGTCCAGGCTCCCGAAGCCATGATGAAACGTTCGGCTTCAACAATTCCGGATGGCGTTCGAGCAGACAATCGCCCGGCCTGGCCTCGTTCCCAGTTCGTGACGGGAACACCTTCGTGAATTTCAACACCATTCCGGTAACAGGCGGCGAGCAACGCCTTCAGATGCCAGGGATTGCGCACCTGGCACTGATCTGGAAGATGAATGCCGGCGATAAACTCCGGACTGAGTGCCGGCTCCAGGGACTGCAGAGTCGAGCGGTCCAGCAGTTCCGCGCGAACACCCTCGTTCTGCCAGGCCGAGAAAGTCTCGCGCAGCGCCCGCTCGAACGACAGCCGGAAAGCTCCGCAGCGCCGATAGCCGTTGTCGATGCCGGTGGATTCGCGGAGCCGGGATGTCCAGTCCGGCCACATCGAACAGCTCATGGCGCGCAGCCGGGATTCGCCATCGTGTGCGCCGGCAGGATTCCCTGGCGGCAGCATGCCGGCTCCTGCCCAGCTCGCTTCGCGTCCAGTCCGGCCCTGATCCAGTACCTTGACCGGTACGCCATGTTCCGCCAGTTCCCATGCGATCGAGAGGCCGATCACTCCGCCGCCGATCACCACCACATCCGCTGCCACTGAAGCATCTCCACTGCGAATCGTTCCTCGACACGGAGTGGAGTATAGAAAGCCCCTGTCAGCGATCCCAACAGGAGCGCCCTGCCCGAAGCGTCAATGCGTCGTTGCCTGGACCTGCAGAACCGGCTGCGCGTGTTCGCCACTGCACAGCACCACGAGCAGATTCGAGATCAACACCTCGCGCTGTTGAGGAGACACTTCGAGTCCAGCCTTCTGCAAACGATCCACGGCGTCATGCACGATGGCAACCGCGCCTTCGACGATCGTCTTGCGCGCGTCGATCAATGCCAGTGCCTGCTGCCGCATCAGCATGGCCTGAGCGATCTCCGGGGCATACGTGAGGTCATTCAGTCGCACGCCCAGCACCCGGATGCCGGCCGGGTTCACGGCCTCCTGCAGGTCGTCCATGTAAGCCTGAGTGACTTCGTCGCTTTCACTCTTCAGGCACGGCTCGCTCTTGTCCGCGGATTCGTAAGGGAACCGCGAGCTGACTCGCTTGATGACCGCTCCGGCCTGATCGGTGATGAACTGATTGAAATCCTCAACGTCCAGTGCCGCCTTGCGGGTGTTTTCAACGCGATAGACCAGCACCGCGCTGATCTGAATCGGGCTGCCGTTCCGTTCGACCACCGTGGCCCGCTCGATGTGCAGTGTCAGATCGCGCGTGGGAATCCGCCGCAGCGATCGACCGACGGGATGAATCCAGCGGATGCCTTCACTCTTCAAGGTCGTGACGTACTTGCCGAATCGCAGGATGACCATCTCTTCGCGCGGATTCACGACGAAGAAACCGAAAATCAGAATCGGCGGAAAGCAGATGGTCACAGCAATTACCAGGAAGATTTCCATCAGCGCGGTTCCTTCAGAAGGGAACGATGAGATGCCCATCGGCCGAACCGGCCGGAGGTGACAGTCAGGCAACGAGAGAACTCATGGCCGGATCATTCCCGGAGCGGCGGCCGGAGAACGGCGCGTTCATTGTGCGCGGAACCGCCCTGCCCCGTCGCCTGCGGCCGGAAAGATGAGCCGCAGCCAGTCATCACCATCGCTGCGTAAGGCATTCACTTTCAATCGCCATTCATCCGCTGAATCCGTGTTGCCGCTTTGATGATCATGAAAATCACATAAGCCGCTCCCCAGCCCCAGATCGGCATCGACGACACGATGGTCTGAACGATGCCGGGAGAATCGTCTTCCAGTTTCTTTCCAACAGCTTTTGACTTGCGGGCATCCAGCAGCAGATCAAACCACTCCGGCTCGATCTCATACACTTCCGGGAACTCCTGGTCGATCATCCGGACCATCCGCTGGCAACTCTTCCTGAGCGAATCGTGTGTGGCCAGTCGCAGCGCGAACGACTGCTTGAGTCGTCCGGCTTCGCGTGGCGGCGCGACCACGACCTGTTTCAACCGGTCCAGCAACTGCGGGTCGCAGTCCGCATGCTGCACGATCTTCGGAAAGCGGTTGCGGACCTTCGCCGCGGCCAGCAGGCGTTCGTAAGCCAGTTGCAGATCCGGAAACGACTGGCAGTCCAGTTGCTGAAACCGCGTCTTGAGAGTCGGCAGGTCGAGCGTCCAGAACTCGCGTCGCAACGACTCCACCGCCTCGGTCAACGCGTGCCGCTTCTCAAACAGCTCATACTCGTTCGCCTCCTCCGTGGAACCCACTACCCCCAGAAACTTCGCGCGGGCTGTCAGCAGGCTCTCGGCGGCGTACACCGGATTCACGCTCAGCGCGGACTGCAGATAGACCGCGACATCAGATTTCGGGTTCTTCGGCGGAGTCATTGTGTTCCGAGTACTCGATTCCCAGAGACGACAGCATCAGCAGCAGCCCGTGCCGGTAATGCTCGAAGACCTGCGGATCACCGGCGGACAGCCCCTGCTCGAAGCCGTCAATAGCCTCTTCCAGTTGCGGTCGGAAGTGCGGATTGATCTCACCCAGCACACGTTCGCAGAACAGCAGAAGATGTTGATTGCGTTCGTCATCGCGCGGATAAAACTTCAACTTCGACAGGTTCCGGATCGCTTCATCCATCTGCTGCGGATTGAGTCCCTTCACGTGCTGAGTCAGCACGGTGCGGAACCGCTGGCCGCCTTCCCGCACGAACGATTCCACTTCCAGAATGCCGTTGAGGTCATACGTCAGGCGGATGCAGACCGGTATCCCGGCCGGGCCGGGAGGAATACCGGTGACGCGCAGTTCCCCCAGCAGCAGGTTGCCTTCGACGCGCCGGGATTCCCCCTGGTAGACCTTGATCAGCAGCTCGCGCTGATTGGCCTGCACCGTCGAAACGATTTCCTCTCGCGAAACGGGAATGGTTGTGTTGCGCGGAATGATCGGCAGGAAATAGCCCGGCATG
>Ga0172376_10009398_pt1 | contig 10060 bp, 8 predicted proteins | sample Lak35m_FD_121114 | JGI IMG/M metagenome (GOLD analysis project Ga0172376, IMG submission 121114) | Freshwater microbial communities from Kabuno Bay, South-Kivu, Congo - kab_092012_35m | ecosystem: Environmental > Aquatic > Freshwater > Lake | place: Democratic Republic of the Congo: South-Kivu... | reverse complement strand
ATGCGCAAATTGGGTTTTACCGCTGGCTGTTGGGCCACAAACTACTATTACCTTATTCATTTTTTAAGATTACTGACTCTTTATATTTTGAGTTCTAATTAATACTCATAAATTTTTGCCAACCGGTATATCAACAGGGTCGCTTTCATAGCCGTCAGGATCGTTAAACGGCATTTTATAATAGTTATATTTCTTGTAAAATTCTATAGCCTTTGGAGAAGAATGGGCGTGAATTATTCGATAATTTTGATTTTTCAACCATTTTTCGATTAACTGTAAAAAGTACCCTCCAAATCCCTGATTTCTCTTTTCTTGATCAATTACAATAATTCGCAGAACCGAATTTGCATTTGAGCAGAGCCGAATATGCCCGTAACCTATAATTAAAGCTCCCTGATATAAAATAAAATGAACGTGATCAGGGTGATTAAATGTCCAAGTATATGGATCTTTTATAGGCACATTATCGAAAAAATACTTTTGACGAAAATATTTAGCAGCTTGAACTTCATTATAATGAGCACATTTTACAAACCTGGTATGCTTGAAGCCATTTTGCTTTAAAATATTTAGTATGAAATCATTTTTCCTTAAAGTGTAAGCGGGAAATATAGAATAAGTTTTCGTAGAAGATGAAGGGTCTTTTAGAATCTCATCTTTTAAAGCAGCATATTCATCACGCACTTTGTCATTTTTTTGTAAATAATCCCTAAATAGCAGGGATACCTCTATTTCAGGATGCCCTTCTTCGTAAACATGAAGATTTACATTAATATCTCCCCTTTTTGTAAATCCATATTTAAATGGAATGTTCCATTCTCCCTTGTATGTGTAGCCTAAGCTTCCCAAAATATCTGTCATAGTATTAACGAACCACTCCAAAGGAATAAATGGTTTTACGACCGTAGTAATGTCTATTTTAGGCTTTGCAGCAAGACCAGGGACAGAAGTTGAACCAATATGGTGTACTGCTACACAATTTTGGCCAAGAGCCTCCCTGATTTTGATAGCTTCTGTCTCAAACATTTTAGGCCAATCCTTGTCATAAGGTACAAGTTTGATTGCTTTGGTTCTATCTTCACTTAAAGCTAATTGTAAAAATAAACAAGAAGAACCATTAACGTAGCCGCTACGTTCAAAATCCACTTTATAACCTAATTTTTCATAGAATCCTTGACTCTGGAAGCTCATTGTAGCAACCGTAGCTATTCTGCAACCTACTTTGCGACCGTAATCGTGTACATGTTTCATTAACTCCCGACCGAGGTTTTTTTTGCGCCAATCCTGATGTACCCAGAGCTGATCAGTATATATCGCACCAAATACCACAAAGCCATTACACCCAGCTATAATCTCGTCAGTATTATTGCGAATGAAGAAAGCAAAAGGGTGAGTTGAGCCTAATTCAGCAGTTTCATCATTTAGCTTTCTGGTTAAAAACTCAATATCATTAATACTTGGCCTTAGGCTATGCTCAATTTTTAATTCCTCTTTAAATTTGCTATCAATACTGCTCATAAAAACTATCTTAGAAATATTTAACTCCTATAGCTTCTCTAACCTCTTCCATCGTCAGTTTTGCTCGCTGAGAGGCTTTAGCCGTGCCATGATAAAGTATTTCCTGAACATCTTTTTGTTTTATAGTTCCCCTTTTCTCACGTATTTCCTTGAGTAAATCCTGAATGCTATTATTTAAAATATTTTTTATAGTCATATCTCCAAGACCGCCACGTCTATAATGCGCTTTTAGAGACTCAACCTCTTCCTTATCAGGGTGAAAAATATCTAAATAAGTAAATACCACATTTCCTTCCACCTGGCCTGGATCGCTGATTTTTAGGTGAGTAGGGTCAGTAAACATCTGGAATATTTTCTGTTTGATTTCTTCCTGCGTATCTGAAAGAGAAATAGCATTACCTAAAGATTTACTAGCTTTAGCCTTGCCATCAATTCCCACTAACCGTGGAGTATTGCTTAAAATAGCATTGCACTCTTTAAGGCACTCGGAGTCATAAATTCTGTTAAAACGCCTGACGATTTCATTTGTTTGCTCAATCATCGGTACTTGATCATCTCCGACAGGTACTAATTCTGCCTGAAAAATAGTTATGTCGGCTGCTTGACTAACAGGATAGCACAAAAAACCAGCTGGTATGGAATCATTGTAACCTTTTTGCTGAATTTCAGATTTAACGGTAGGGTTTCTTTCTAGCCTTCCGACAGTTACTAAATTTAGGTAATAAACCGTTAATTCGCCAATTTCCGGAATCTGAGATTGAACGAAAATTGTGGTTTGGGTAGGATCAATTCCAACGCTTAAATAATCTTTTGCAACTTCAAAAACATTTTCTGTAATCTTCTTCGGATTTTCAAAATTATCAGTTAGGGCTTGTACATCAGCAATCATAATATATTGATCATATTCATATTGTAGCTTAACCCTACTTTGCAATGAACCTACATAATGCCCTAAATGTAATCTACCACTTGGTCTATCACCTGTTAAAATTCTTTTTTTCATTTTTCGTAAACGTAAAAATATTATAAGTTAGTTGATGAATTGAGCTTTTATTAGTTATTTAATGAATTTTAGTTCCATTAAATCATATCGCAGGGTCGAAGTGTATTTATTATAAATATATACTTCAAAGCTTACTTTAGATTTTTTAGATTATACTTACTATGTTTTATCCCGCCAAGCTTTAATTTCCATTAATGCTTGCTTAAGGACTGCTTCAAGACCGATATTTAAATACCCGGAAATAAGATGTATTTTTTTATTAGCTACCTTTTCGAGCAATTTTACTTTTTTTGTCAGTTCCCGCTCCCCTAGACTATCAATTTTATTAATACACACGACTTCCGTTTTGTCCTTAAGCAGAGGAGAGTATGATTCAAGTTCATTTCTAATTGTCAGATAATCTTTGTCCACATGAGGAGAGTTTGCATCTATTACATGAATAAGTACACCGCATCTTTCTATATGTTTAAGAAATTTATCCCCAAGACCTTTTCCAGTATGAGCTCCTTCAATAAGCCCTGGGATATCAGCCAAAACGAATTCTTCTCCACTGACATAAACAACTCCAAGAGAAGGTTTTAGGGTAGTAAATTGATAATTAGCAATTTTAGGTTTTGCAGCCGTAGTTCTTGACAGAAATGTAGATTTCCCAACATTCGGCAAGCCAATTAATCCGGCATCAGATAGAAGTTTCAACTTTAAATAAATGTCCATTTCTCCGGCAATTTCTCCTTCTGTTCGTTTTCGAGGAGATTTATTTGTACTTGATTTAAAATGGCTATTTCCAAGTCCACCCTTTCCACCTGGAATAATTTCAAATTGCTGGTTATCTTGTGTAAAATCGTGGATTAGCAAACTTCCATCTTCTGAAAAAATTTGCGTCCCAACTGGTACTTTTAGAATTAACGGAGCACCGGATTTACCTGTCATGTTACGCCCTTTGCCTGATACACCATTTTCAGCTTTAAAGTGCCTTTTATAACGAAATTCTAACAGCGTATTAAGATGGGAATTGCTTTGGAAAATAATACTTCCGCCGTTACCGCCGTCTCCACCATCAGGCCCTCCTCGATCAATAAATTTTTCTCTCCTGAAACTTACTGATCCATTACCACCGTCACCCGCTTTGATATATATTTTGGCTTCGTCTATAAATTGCATATTATTTTCTGGCGGCTTTTCTGGTTAAAATACACGGGGGATTGTAACAAATTTTTGCCTTGTTGTCATTAAAAACACTTTATTTAAATATTCTCACATCAATTAATATTTGAAAGTTCAGTATTGCAATCTACTTATGCTAGAATCGCATAAAATGTATAAGTAATTTGGAGTGGTGATCTTGTTATGAAAAATAGTTCAATTGAAGAAATAATGGCAGCCCAAAACCAACCTTTTAAATGTGCCAGTTTTAGCGGAGGAGGAGCTAAAGGAGCTATTTACTCGGGAGCGCATGAAGCTTTATCTAAAGGAGCTATACTTAAAGGCCTTGAGGCTGTTGCCGGTTCATCAGCCGGTTCTCTAACTGCTGCTATGATAGCTACAGGTATTAGTAGCGAGAAATACAAACAAATTACTAAAGATACAAATCTCAAAGGATTACTGGGAGAAGGGTTTCTCATTAACAAGGACGGTAAACCACTACTGGAATTACTTAGAACTACTATTCGTAGTAATATTTCAGACTTTTTGGAGAAAAATGATGTAATTGGTCTATGTAACAAGCGTTTACAGGAAATAAACCAACAAAAATCTGCTCTAGGATCGTTGTCTCCTTCAGAACAAGAAGAATCCTTAAAAGAACTTACAAGACAGGAAAGTGTTTTACAAAATATAATTAGTTCTGGCGGTAAGGAAGTTGAAGAAATAAGGCAAAAAAGCCTGGACTCAGAAGGAAAAATCTTATTCGGGGACTTAGCTGTACTGCGGGTTATCGCACCGGAAACATTCAAAGACTTACTAGTTACAGCAACACGAAGAGATACGGGAGATCTTGAGATTTTTGATAGCAGAAATACTCCTGACGTCGAAATTGCCATGGCATGTAGAGCTTCTGCATCTATTCCGATAGTATTTGAACCAGTTAAGATTAATGGTAAGGAATATGTTGACGGTGGGTACAGAGATAATATTCCTTTAAGCTACTTCGACCAGGATAAAGAAACAGGCCCTCAGGATATTTCAGATAATCCTGCAGAAATTCAAGCTGCTAAAAAAACTGGCCGTACTCTTGCCTTAGCTTTTGGTTCTAGTATGGATGATTCGGCTAATATAGCTATTTACAGCGCAAAGGAAAAAATTGTTGATCCTAGTAAATTAGTGAAGTTTTTAATGGATGTAGTTTTTAAAGTATTAGCAAGAGTAGGGGGGATTTTTAAATATTCAGAAGAGGAAAATAAAACCCATGAGAAATTGAGAGACAATGCTTTAAATACCGTAGTTCTAAATACTGATGATGTCGGGACTCTCTCGTTTGATAAAGCCCAAGAAAAAGCAGAATATCTACATATCAAAGGGTTTATGCAAACATCCAGGTATCTGGATAATCATGATGTTGTGCCGATAAAAGACCCTAATTTTGAGCTTAAGGATTTTCTGCTTAAGGTATACGAAGATTCGCAAAGCAAAGGTACTGTCCAGAGCTGGAAAGACAAAGTTACTGGTGGCAAAAGTGAAAAATTAAATGTGCTATTGGATTTCTGTAAAGATGGTCCTTGGCAGAACAAGACTAAAGAAGAAGTATTAACAGATGTGATAACCGTGGCTTCTACTTCTCGAACATCAGGAATGGTTACAGCTGATACGAAAACCGTGAAAGCTTTAGTTGGGGCTTTAAACGATGCATTCACACCGGAAACAGTAAGACTGGATTTTGCTAGAACTCTAGGTATAGATATGCAGAAAGACAAAAGATTTGACCCAAGTAAAACTTTCAGCCAAAACATGGCAGAGTTTAAATTTAAAGATTCTGATTTCAAAGAATTTATAAAAAATAAACAAGCTACTACTGCTCGTGAAAATCCAAAATCAATGAGCGAAAAAATAAAAGAACAACAAGCTCAAAACGTAAGTAGAGCTAGGGAAATTTAGGGGGTCAAAAGGGTGTAATGAATCAATGGTATGTTAGAGCTTCATCTAAAAGAAAGCCTACAGGAGTGGTAATGTAAATTTTTATCTTTTAAAATTAGTTGCATTACTAGGAAAAAAAGTGGCAGCATGAGCCTACCTACAGAATGAAACCAATATAAATAAATGGTTACAAGTTATATAATTATGGTGTTTTAAGATAAGGTAAAGCTATTTTTTCATACACTTTTAGATTTTTATAATATAGAATACCCAGAAATATGCTGTTTAGGTGTACTACATGATAGAGCTTGATCCTATATTAATTGCACGTATCCAATATGCTTTTACAATAAGTTTCCACATTATTTTTCCTGCCTTTACCATAGGCCTTGCTAGCTGGTTGGCAGTTGTAGAATGGCTCTGGCTGCGAACAGAGAATCCTATTTACCAAGAAATTTACCGGATGTGGATCAAAATTTTTGCAGTTTGTTTTGGCATGGGAGTGGTATCAGGAATAGTAATGGCTTATCAATTTGGCACTAACTGGTCTCTGTTTTCTGACAAGGTTGGTAATGTTATTGGACCATTGCTCGGTTATGAAGTACTTACCGCTTTTTTCCTGGAAGCATCTTTCCTTGGAATAATGCTATTTGGGTGGGGACGTGTTAGCCGTAATATGCACTTCTTCTCTACCTGTATTGTAGCTGTTGGAACACTAATCTCAGCTTTCTGGATTTTGTCTGCAAATAGCTGGATGCAGACCCCGCAGGGCTTCGAAATAAGGGCTGATGGTCTCCTCTATCCAACAAGCTGGCTTGAGATCATATTTAACCCTTCATTTCCTTATAGATTTGCCCATATGATAACCGCAGCTTATCTTACAACTGCTTTTGCAGTAGCTGGGGTTGCGGCATACTATCTCTATAAAAATGTGCATATACAGCATGCACGTATTATGTTTGGAATGGCTATGCTTATGGCCATCTTTGTTTCTCCCTTACAATTATTTATAGGAGATGCCCACGGACTTAACACTCTTGAGTATCAACCACGTAAAATTGCAGCTATAGAGGGAACATGGGATACCGAAAAAGGAGCTGGCCTGCGTTTATTTGCTATTCCAGATCAACAAAACCAAACCAATAATTACGAAATTATAATACCTAAACTTGCAAGCCTTATTTTGACACATAGTTTTGACGGTGAAATAAAAGGGCTCAAAGAATGGAAACCTGAAGATCAGCCTCCTGTAACAGCGGTCTTTTGGTCGTTTAGGGTGATGGTAGCTTTAGGCTTTGCCATGATCATAACCGGTATTTTTGCGCTTTTCCTATACTATCGGAAAAGGTTGTTTGATACTCGTTGGTTTCAATTTTGGTGTATAGTTATGAGCCCCTCTGGGTTCATTGCCCTCCTTGCAGGTTGGTTCGTGACGGAAATTGGCAGGCAGCCCTATACGGTCTATGAAGTGCTTCGTACCTCAGAGAGTATATCTCCAGTTATTGGCCCGCAAATAGCAATAACCCTACTAGCTTTTGTTATAGTATATAGTTCTATTTTTGGTACAGCTTGCTATTATATTATAAAACTTATTAAAAAAGGTCCTAAAATAGGAGACGAGAAGGAAGAATTTTACGATCATAGTATGCTTCCAGTTCAAGTTATCAAAGAATTAACCCCAAAAACAGAAAGAGGATAATGTAAATGCTAGATTTTTCTTCTTGGCTTGATTTACCCTTAATATGGGGATTTCTAATTGCAACGGCAGTTTTTCTTTACGCCTTGCTAGATGGTTTTGATTTGGGGTGCGGTATATTGTTCCTTTTTGCCCCTTCTGATAAATGCCGAGACAGAATTATGAACTCTATTGCTCCGTTTTGGGATGGGAATGAGACTTGGTTAATTCTAGGCGGAGGAGGAATGTTTGCAGCCTTTCCGGTAGCCTATGCTATACTAATGCCCGCCCTTTATTTACCGGTGATATTTATGCTATTAGGCCTAATCTTTCGAGGTGTAGCATTTGAGTTTCGTTTCAAGTCTTCAGAGGAACATCGTAAAATTTGGGATATAGCATTTCATGCAGGCTCGCTATTAGCAGCTTTTATGCAAGGAGTAATACTAGGGAATTTTGTCCAAGGCATAGAAGTAAATGGCAGAAGCTTTGCAGGAGGTCCACTGGATTGGGCCAATGGTTTTAGTATTGTAACTGGCTTATCATTGATATTCGGCTACGCGCTACTAGGCGCTACCTGGTTAATTATGAAAACCGAAGATATTACTCAAAGCTGGGCTAGAGGAATTGCTTCCTATGTTCTTGTCTATGTGGGGCTAGCTATGGCTATAGTTAGCATCTCTATGCCATTTATTGATAAACGTATTATAGAACTATGGTTTAGTTTGCCTAATTTTTTCTATCTATTACCTATTCCTCTATTTACAGCCTTAGGGTTTGTATTGCTGTGGAAAGACTTGAAATCCTCTAATGAAGTAAGGCCGTTTTTTTTGACAATTGTTCTATTCTTTCTGAGTTATTTAGGTATAGGTATAAGCCTATATCCTTGGATTGTTCCATTTAAATTTACTATCTGGGAAGCTGCAGCGGTGTCTACCTCTCAATCCTTGTTACTAGTTGGAGTAATTATATTTCTTCCGATTATTTTAATTTACACAGCTTATAGCTACTATGTATTTAGAGGCAAAACTAGCCATGAAAGAATGTACTAATAAAAAACGCCAATGGCTTTGGTTTATTGCTTTGTGGCTAGGCGGCTTTGGTAGCGTGCTGCTACTTTCTACCATTATTAAGTTAATAATGAAAGTAGCCTAAATTCCACTTTTCAAAAAACTTAATTAATATAAACTTAAACAAGCAATTATATAAATTTTAACGATGTATGGGTTAACCGCAGTATCCGTAATAGCAATCAATAAAAATTGATATATTTTATAATAACTGAGTATATACTAAGTTGACTATTGTGGGAGTGTAGTATAACTTTTAGTATATTTATAATATTAGATTTTAAAATATGACTCCCGACATTGATATAATTATTTTTATAGCTTTTTTAATTATTAATCTTGTTGTGGGGCTTGCTTACGGCAAAGAAGTAAAAACGATTAGTGACTATTCCTTAGGCGGAAGAAATTTTTCCACCGCAGCACTAGTTTCTACTATAGTTGCAACCTTTGTAACAGGTAGCGCGTTTTTTGTCACTCTTTCCAAAACTTATTCTGACGGACTACCTTATGTGATAGCTAGTTCTTGTATGTCACTAGGCTTTTTCCTTACTGCTTTCTTTATAATCCCAAGAATGGGAGAATTCATGGGAGCTTTGTCAGTAGGAGAGGTAATGGGTACTCTATATGGAAAGCATGTAAGGTTAATTACTGCAATTTCTGCTATTATCTGGAATGTAGGAGGAATAGCGGTTCAGTTTAAAGTATTTGGGACTTTATTTAATTATTTCGTAGGAATACCTAGTACCTATGCAATTATCCTTGCTTCTACGATAGTAATATTATATTCCACTTTTGGTGGTATCAGAGCTGTAACTTATACTGATGTAATACAGTTTTTTACTTTCGGTTTTGTCCTTCCTACAATAGCAGTTATTATTTGGAATCATTTTAAATCACTCGGTTTTACCGTGGAAGAAGCAATAGAAAATCCCCTTTTCAGTTTTGAAGGGTTATCTCACTTAGAAGGATATAAGCTAGTAGATTTTATGCTTTTAGCACTTTATTTTTTATTTCCTGCAATAGGCCCTACCCATTTTCAAAGGATTTCTATGGCTAGTAGCATAAGCCAAGCTAGAAAAGCCTGGCTGGTTTCGTCTATTTTATTAGTAGTAATAAAATTAATTATAGCTTAGATTCCTTTTTTAGTGTTAACCATTAAACCGGATTTAGAACCTAACCAAGTTACCAGTTATCTAATTGATAATTATACCAATTTGCCCTTAATAAAAGGCTTGTTAATAATAGGGGTATCAGCAATGGCGATGTCTAGTGCTGATTCTTTTATTAATGGTTCAGCTGTCTTATTCGGATATGACATCAAAGAGGTATTGAATATAAAGGTAGGTCATTTAGTTTTATCGAGGTTATTTAGTTTTGTGCTAGGGCTTTTTGCAATTTACCTTGCCCTATCAACGAATGATTTACTAGCCATGGTAATGAGCGCTGCAAGTTTTTACTTACCAATTGTTGGTATTCCGTTATTATTAGCTGTTTTTGGTTTTCGCACTACCGAAAAATCAGTTTTAATTGCCATGGCTGCAGGTTTTACTACAGTTGTTTCGTGGGAAGTTTTAGATATTAAACTAAATTGTATAATATTTGCCATGCTCGTCAATATGCTAGTTCTTTTTGGCTTTCATTATATATTTAAGCAGGCAGGAGGCTGGGTAGGGATTAAGGATTATAGCTATTTGGAAAAGAGCAAGAAGGAAAAGAGCCGGATGATAT
>Ga0172376_10009396_pt1 | contig 10060 bp, 11 predicted proteins | sample Lak35m_FD_121114 | JGI IMG/M metagenome (GOLD analysis project Ga0172376, IMG submission 121114) | Freshwater microbial communities from Kabuno Bay, South-Kivu, Congo - kab_092012_35m | ecosystem: Environmental > Aquatic > Freshwater > Lake | place: Democratic Republic of the Congo: South-Kivu... | reverse complement strand
TAACACCAAAGTGTTTGAAGTGAATTAGGAAGTTCAGGTAATAAACTTAATTGATTAGATGAACAAATAAGTGTTTGAAGTGAATTAGGAAGTTCAGGTAATACACTTAATTGATTAAAACTACAATAAAGTTCTATAAGTGAATTAGGAAGTTCAGGTAATACACTTAATTGATTTTCAGAACAATGAATATAATGAAGTGAATTAGGAAGCTTTGGTAATACACTTAATGTATTCCATCCACAATAAAGTTCTTTAAGTGAATTAGGAAGTTCTGGTAATATACTTATTTGATTATAATAACAAGATAGTGTTTGAAGTGAATTAGGAAGTTCTGGTAATAAACTTAATTCAATATTATCACAACCAATATCAATAACTTTATCATAATTTGTAATTTTATTAAATGAATTAAATGAATGTAAATAATCTGTATTGTGATATTTAATATAGATCATTCTAGAAATAATTATTATTAGTTTTTATTAAAAATAGTAATTATAAAAATAAAAATCAATTTTTTCTTTTACGATGTATTCTAGACAAAAATATATAATTCTAGACGAAAATAATGATGTTTTATTTTTTTAATTAATTTATTATTATCACAATTCAGAAGTTCTGATAATGAGAATTTAAACTATAATTTTGTTATTATTGGTTATTGTTGGTTATTGTTAGTTATATATTTATAACAATCATCGAAATTATTTTGACGAATAAAAACATAACCGTTTGAAATTAATAAATTGTGAATTTGAGTTCTTTTTGGTTCAATATAATTATGTTCAACATCTATTAATCCACATGTATATTTTGTAAAATCAATTGATTTTAATATTTCATATTCGCTTCCTTCAGTATCGATAGATAGATAATCGATAAATGAAGGGGCATTTGATTGTTTTAATAAATCATTCATTGTAATTGTTGACACATTTATTTGTGTTTTATTTGAATTTACTTTTTTTTTATGAAGGTCAATATGCGAACTAATTCCCGATAATAAATCACGTTTATTAGCTATATCAAAAATTACGATTTGATTACTTTGATTATAAACAGCTTTATCAAAACAGATTGAATTTGGACGATTTTTACATAACAATTTAAATTGATATGGAATTGGTTCAACACAAATACCTTTCCAATTGAATTCTTTTTCTAGAAGATATGTATTTGATAATTGAATACCATCACTTGCTCCAATTTCAACAAAGTATCCATTTTTTTTATTATTATAAAATTTTAATACTTCAATATCTTGTCCAATTTGTGAATAACTAATCATTTTTAACAGTCAAATAATTTTACAGTCAAATAAGATAATAATTTTAGCATATTTAGGATAATATAATAAATAAAATTGAAATTATATAAACTTATGATATTATTATTATTGTGGATTTTATAACGAGTGATATTATTTTAATAATATGTCGAATATGTATTGTGTAAGTACTCAAACATATACAAACAAAAATGAATTGAGGGAATCAGGACATTCTTGTTATTATACATTTGAACGTGCGATTGAAGAACTAAAAAGCAGTGTAAATTATCATATAAAGATAAATAAATTCAATAATTCAATATTAATTGAAACAGAATATCTGGAAGACAGAGTAGTTCATTATTATGCGAACAATTTTAGAATTGAACATACAATTTCAATTCAAGAATCAAATCAAGAAACATTTACAAATCTAAAGTTTTCAATGTAAATATTCGTTTAATTTTCCAATTAAAAAATATTTTAAATTATTCTTATAATAGAATATAAGATTAATATAATATTTTTTCTATTTAATCTTCAATGACAATCAAAATAAAAACGAAGAATAAACTTCCAGATGATAATCGAAAAACGCTCGATACAATTCATCAACGCCAAGTTAAAAACTTTAGAAATCTTCGTAAATCGATTCCAACAAAGCAAAAAGAGATAAAGAAATTACAGGATCAGATTGAACAATTTAATAAATTAATTGATCAATCGAAAGATGATCCGGTTCTTTTTTTTGATTTAAGAAATCAGAAACGCACACTTGAAAATAAAATTATTGATATAGAGAATGATATAAAAAATATTGGTAAATCATTGGATGAAGACAAATATATTTTGAATATAGGGTGTTATGTTAGTCAATATTACAATAATATTGAAAATTCTGAATATCATAAGGAATTACAACGTGAAGCAAAGAAAAGAAGAAAAAAGAATATCAAAAAAACAGTATCTTTACTTGATTATTTTGATGATGATGATGAAGAACAAGATTCAAATGGAAATGATATAATACAAGAATTAAACCAAACACCAAAAATAAAAGTTCAATCAATGACAAATCAAGAAATATATGATACAGTTATGCCTCAATTGGATTCGAATTATGTTCCTCAAAAAAGAGATGATTTTGAGGGTGATTTATGTTTATATTGTCAATCTGAATGTATATTGGATCAAGTAGAAGGTAAATTAATATGTTCAAAATGTGATAATGAAGAATACATATTAATTGATAGTGATAAACCATCATATAAAGAAAAACCAAAAGAAATGACTAATTTTGCGTATAAAAGACTTAATCATTTTAGTGAAATACTTAGTCAATTTCAAGGAAGAGAAACAACCGAAATACCAGATAATGTATATCAAGAGATTTTAGCGGAATTAAAGAAACAAAAAATTACATCAAGTAAAGAATTAACATATGATAAACTTCGTTCGATTCTTAAGAAAATAGACCAAGCGAGATATTATGAACATATTCATTATATTATTTATCAATTAACTGGTATTAAACCACCGGTAATTGATGATATTTTAGCAAAAAAATTAAAAGAAATGTTTCAAGAAGTTCAGGGACCATTTACAAAATACAGACCAAATGGAAGAAAAAATTTCTTATCATATAGTTATATTTTGTATAAGTTCTTTGAACTTTTAGAACGTGATGAATATTTACCATATTTAACTTTATTGAAAAGTCGTGAAAAATTACATCAACAAGATTTAATATGGGAAAAAATATGTGAAGAATTAGGTTATGAATTTATCGCATCATTTTAATAAAAATACTTTTTAGAAAAAAGTATCGGTAAAAACAAACTGTGTGTTGTCTTCGACACACTTATACTTTTTAGAAAAAAGTATTGGCAAAAACAATTTTTCAGTTTCCCACGGTACTGAATTTCATTCTAGAATTATTTTTTAGAATTATGTTCTAGATGTAAATTTTTATTTTTTAAACTTTTTTTAATTAAATTATTTTTATGTAAATTATTTTTATTAAATGGTATTTCGTGGAGGCAACTAGAAAATTACCCCCACGAAATACCATTCAATGAAATACCATTCAACGAAATACCATTCAATGAAATACCATTCAACGAAATACTATTCAACGAAATACCATTGAAACTACTCCCACTAAATATTATTCGATTAAAATTATTCGATTAATCATATAAAATTTTTTTAATAGATTTACATCTAGAATTACTTTTTCGAAAATTATCAAATAATATTAATTCTAGAGACATATACAATACTAAAAATAAATATAAAATTTTTAATAGATTTACATCTAGAATTACTTTTTAGAAAAATTATCAAATAAAAAAAATAATCCAAAATTGGAAACAAATGTTAAGTATTTTTTTTTTCTAATAAATCTCGAATTAAATCAATTGTTATTGGTTTTCCAATTACTTTATCAAATCCTATTTTTTTACATATTTGAGTAGTTTCTGGATCTGAAAATCCCGTAACCCCAATTATTGTTCCATTATAATTCATAAATTCCCTTAAAATTTTTGTGGTTTCAAGACCATTTAAAATAGGCATTTTTAAATCTATCCATATAATTTGATATTTATTTTGACTTATTTTTTCTAAAGCTTCTAGACCATTTGAAGCAATATCATAATTAATATTTAATTTTTCTAAATATTTCGACATTATAAATCTATTAGATTCTGAATCATCTACAATTAAATGTTTTACATTATCAATTATATCTAATTTTTTTGATATTTCATTATACTGTTTTATTATTATTAATAATCTATTTTCTGTTTCCGGATTATTATTATTTTTATTATTTTGACTCCCCGGAAAAACATATTCAACATGATATTGTAGTTTTGATTCTTTCTTAACTTTCTTACCAAACAATCTTAAAAATCGTTTCATAATTGAGAACACATATTATTTATAAATAATTCAAATCAATTTTATTTTTATATCTAGAAATACTTTTAATAAAAAATTGATTTGATTTCATTTTATTTTTCAATTATACAATAAATTTTTAAATGTTTATACCAAAAAAATATATTATAATATTATTAATCACAATACTTTTACAATCTATAACATCTTATTTCATTTTTAGAGAACTCAAAAAAACTGAAAACAATAATATCAAACGTGATTTAACCAATAAAATACAAATTTTAATTGAAGAAGTTAAAATATTTTATCAAGAAATTAAATTAATTAATTCTTTTAGTGTTGGTATTTTCCAAAATTATGGTAAATATGTCCTCCCTCAAACATATAACAATTATATCAATTCTTTACAATTCACTAATTTCGTAAAATTAGATTTTCAAAGATGGATACCTAGAATTACTCATGAAGAAAGACCATTATATGAATCTTTTGGAGAACAATATATACGCTCTAATTTTAGTATTATTGATATCCGACGTATCGATAATACTTTTACATTCACTAATTCTCCAAATCGTAGTTTTTATTATCCATTCACTTTAAGTGTTCCTCCATTTATATTCACTCCCCTTGGTGGCGATTTTATGATTGACGATGCCGGAACATTTATACAAGCTTTATCTCGTTTATCCACAACATTAACTAACCGAGTAAATTTAATAAGATTGAACTCCACAAATACACAAAATTATGGAACTTTCCTTTATAACCCTGTATTCCCTATTGGTTATAATATATCATCACCGAATGAAACAGACATAATCGGATTTACTCAATTGGTCTTTGTCTTTAGTGATATTATTGATGGTTTAATTCGTGAAACAAAACAAATCAATAATTTTGATTATTTCCTATTGGATTTAGATGTTAATAAAAATCAATCAATAACAAGTAAATCAACTAATCTACGTCAAATATTAACTTTCGAAAATATTCAAAATATAGTTAAAGAACAACAATTTTCAATTTTAGAAAATTTTAGTCTAGAAAACAAAAATTATCAATTCATCACAATATTTGATGAACAATCAATTGACCGCGATTTCTTCCCTGAATCAATGTTAATTTTATCAATTCTTATATTTATTATTATTGATATAATTGTTATTATCGCATTATATACATATTATGTCAATATTAAAAATACACAAAATGAAATTTATCGTAATTTATTAGGTTATATTAATCATGAAATACGTAATTTATTAAATGGAATAATCGGAAATACAGAAATATTAAAAATAACATTTGAAGATATTAATAAATATATTGATTCTTCCAATAATCAAAATAATCAAAATATAATCGCTTTTCCAAATAACTTATATAATGATATGAAAAATGGAATTGAAAATATCAGTAATAATACAATTATTTTGAGTCAAATTGTTAATGATACAATTAATAGTAAAATTACATCACTTAATTTTAATATAAACAATAATAAAATTGTATTATCTAAACTTGCTATTTTTATAAAAACATTAGTTCGAATACAATTAGACCAAAAACCAAATATTAATTATAAAATTGAATTGTTTGATGATAATTATGTCTTCTATAGTGATCAATCTAGAATTATTCAAATTCTTATTAATTTCATATTGAATTCAATTAAATTTACTAATTCAGGAGAAATTATTTTTCGTGTGAAAAAAAATAATAATAATAATAATAATAATTATAACTTGATTTTTGAAATTATTGATACTGGATGTGGTATTGATAGAAAAATTCAAAAATACATTTTCACAAAAAAAATTAAAGAAATATTATCTAAAAATAATTATTATAGTGGAAGCGGTATTGGACTATATTTTTCTAAAATTATCGCAAAAGATATCAATGGTATTGTGGGTTTTAAATCAATACCCGAACAAGGAAGCACATTCTGGTTATCATTTGATTCAAAATATATTACTGAACCAAAATCAGACCCTAAAACATACCCTTAGCAAATTCATAAACTGACCACCCTATAGAATTCGTTAATATTGCTCTCATCGCACAATATCTATAACCTGCCCATAAATTACCATATTTAATAGCTTCTAAATGTGATATTGATTGTCCAGACTGTATTCTTGTTTTAATTGTATCAAAAGGATAACAAAATGTCCATGATAATAATCCAGATAAGCCACCTGCACTTAATGTTGTCATTTGATATTTTTCTTTACAATAATAATAACTTTGATAATAAACCGGAAACCCCACACCTTCACGCATTATCGTTGGTATAAACCCAATATTATTTTTAAATTTAAATTGATTTATTACATTTGCCGGTATTACATTTGCCTGATTATTTACTTTCATATATTCAATCGGGGCGGTTATTAATCCAGTAATTACACCTCCATAAATCCCACTTAAAATATATGAATTATTTTCTTGATATGCTTTCATTGTTATAGTATAATTAAAACTAACTAGGAATGATGATGTAATTAATGGATAACTAACACCCCTATACAAATTTCTTATTGTAATTTGTTTTTTAATGTTATCTTGTTTCCAGACTTTGAGGGTATCTAATGGATGACCAAATATAGTTTGGAATATACCACTTATTGAACCCGCAAAACATTCATCCATGATTATGATGATATCGATAATAATAATATTTGACTAATGATATTAATAATAATCAATTTTATACAATCAAAATATAAGGTAAAATTGATTAAAAATAACTTTAATAAAAACTTTAATAATTTTTAAAAATATAATGTTTCGAATTGAACCAGCAAAAATTACACACATTCCAGAATTAGAAAATATCGGGAAATTATCAAATATCATAACATATGATTACAATTATTATATGTACATTTTAACTAAATTTCCAGATATAAATTTTGTTATCAAAAATAAACAAAATAAAATTATTGGATTTATTTTATCACAAATTAAAACTAAACCAGATTCATCACCAATTGGTCATATTATCTCATTTTGTATATTAGAAGAATATCGGAATCAAAAATTAGGAACTAAATTAATCAACCATCTTAAAAAAAATATTATCAAACAATATAAAATTAATCAATTATATCTAGAAATGATGGTCGGTAATCGGGCTTTATCATTTTATAACCGTAATGGATTTACTGAATCCGAAAAATTACCAAATTATTATGATGATTCAGATGGTATATTACTAATTTGGAATAATTTCTCATAATAATAATAATATTATAATGATTCTCCGTATTGTCTATCTTTTTATCTATTTACTAATACTGCAAATAATTAAAATATTAAATTATTTCTTTAATCATTCTACAAATACTGAAAATTTTCAATCAACCAAAGACTTTGAAGGATTAGATGGTATAATATACATTAATTTAGACAATAGACCTGATAGAAAAAACTCAATTACAACCGAAATTAACAAAATTTTTGGAGATTCACAAATACCTATTGAACGTATTTCAGCCACATATATTCCAAAAAATGGGCATAAGGGATGTGCTCATAGTCATTATACCGCAATAAATAAAGCTAGAGAACTCAAATGGAAAACCGTTTTAATTTTTGAAGACGATTTCCATTTTACATCCGAATCATCTAAATCACAAATCAATAATTTATTTAAAACAATTCAACAATTACCTGAATGGAAAGTTATTTTACTTACAGGTGTTGGTGGTAAATCTGAAAAAACAGAATATAACGGATTACATAAAATTACATCCGGATATTTAACAACATCCGCCTATATAGTCAATCTTAACTATTATAATCATTTAATTTATTTATTCTATAAATCCTACTTGTCAATGTCAAGTGATAAAACAAGTATAAAAAATTATGAACCAAACGCCATTGACCAACTATGGGCAAAAGTCCAAACACAAGAAAAAGGATGGTATATTATAGACCCTATTATTGGAGAACAAAATAATCAACTATTATCAACTATACAAAGTCAAACAAATTATTCAGGTGAATGATTAATTTTTATAAAATGACTACTTAAAGCATCATTCAGATTGAAAAACGTTAATTTTTCATTTTTATCTAGAGTAAGCAATTTTTTAAATTTCGCATTTGGAATAATATTTATTTTCTCATCTTCAGATTGTAAATTATTATCAACAATATATTTTTTAATTAACTTACAAATTTCAACTTTACTACCTTTATAATTACTATCTAATTTTAATAATTTTCCTAATTCTGATGAAACATTATACATTTCCAATTCATATTTTATTTCGTTCTTTCTAGGTTTCTTTACCTTTGGTTCTTTCAATTCATCCGTTAATTTTTCTTTTTTAACAGATTTAGTTTTAGATGTTTTCGTATTAGATTCAATATATTCAATCAATTTATCATATTTTAAGAATTTTGCCTCATCTAAAATTTCAATAATCTGATATTTTAAACGACCTTCTAAACATAATTCTCCCGTTTTATAAAATCTACAAATTTCCGGAAAATATTGACCCACATAATCACTTATAAAATATGTATCTGATATATCATTTTTATCAATATTTTTAATCTGACATTTATTATTAATTAATTCATCAAACATATCATTATCAATAACATAGATACCCGAATTCATATACAATTTCTTACAATATGACATTTTCCTTATTTTTTTATTTTATTATTTGATTATTATAATTTATATCTCTAGAATCTAAATTCAATTTTTTATTTTATGTCTATAAATATATTTTGTTTAATAAAATTTATTAATTCTTGATATTTTAGAGTTTCCGCTTCATCTAATATTTCTAAAATTTGATATTTTGGTCTATCTTCTAAATGTATCTTTCCAGTTTTATAAAACCTATAAATCTCTGTAAAATATTGCCCAATATATCCTCTTATTTCTCCATATTCTATTCCACTTATTTCATGTGTATCTGAATATGAATATTCTGCGATCTCATTAGAATATTTAGATTTAAAAAAAAAATTAAAATCATCTTCCGTAATTGTATACGTTTTACCACACATACAGCTTATTTTAGTTGTCATTTATTTAGATATGTCTAAAATCCTTTATATTAAAATGTTTAAAAAAGTAATTTTAATATACTAAATAAATTAGTTTCTAAAGCACATTTTTAATAAAATTTATTAATTCTTGATATTTTAGAGTTTCCGCTTCATTTAATATTTCTTGAATTTGATATTTTGGTCTATCTTCTAAATATATTTCCCCTGTTTTATAAAACCGATAAATCTCAGTAAAATATTGCCCTGTATATCCACTCATCAATTGATTTTCCATATGTGAATTATAATTATCATCATCGACATTATAATACAAACATTTAATATCCTTATTATAACGAAAAAAAAAGTCATAATCTTCATTTGTAATTATATACGATTTACCACACATCGTATGAATTTTAATAATTTCAACCATTATTTATTTATTGTTATTTATTGTCATTAAATTGTTTATATCTAAATTTATTTATATTGACATGTTCCAAAAAGTAATTCCGAAACCAACAAAAATTAATCCCAATATAAACATCGAAATTTTATCTAATTTATGTTTGATATTTTTATATGGCAAATAATATGAACCTTCTTCAACATTTATATTATCCAAATAATCTGTTTCATCTTCCTCTTTATTTTCCTCTTTAGTTTCCTCTTTAGTTTTCTCTTTAGTTTCATCTTCCTCTTTAGTTTCCTCTTCCTCTTTAGTTTCCTCTTTAGTTTCCTCTTTAGTTTCCTCTTCTTGATTAGATTCATCTTCCTCTTTAGTTTCCTCTTCCTCTTCCTCTTTAGTTTCCTCTTCTTGATTAGATTCATCTTCCTCTTTAGTTTCCTCTT
>Ga0172376_10009395_pt1 | contig 10060 bp, 20 predicted proteins | sample Lak35m_FD_121114 | JGI IMG/M metagenome (GOLD analysis project Ga0172376, IMG submission 121114) | Freshwater microbial communities from Kabuno Bay, South-Kivu, Congo - kab_092012_35m | ecosystem: Environmental > Aquatic > Freshwater > Lake | place: Democratic Republic of the Congo: South-Kivu... | reverse complement strand
CAATAATAATGATATCTCTATTCGTAAAAATAATACCATAAAATTTGGAGGAGGTTGGTTTACTCTAATCAAATCTACAGTTTTTAATAAAATACCTCTTGTAGATGAATTAGGTTCTTATGCTCCTGATGACACTTATTTATCTTTATGTGGAGACCAGATTATTCCTCAATATATTTTAGAGGGAGTAGTAGTTAGTGAAATAGGAAAACGATTTTCAGAAAATAAAGATTATCTTAAACCTCAGCTTAAGATAAAAATTCAAGATAAACAAAAAATCTCAGATAATGAGCTTTATCAATTAGTTAACAAATTTCATCTTAACAAATAAGATGAGATGCGATATAAAACAATTAATAATCTTTTTAAGATAACAAAATTTTATTTTTATTAATTTTATTTAAAAAATATATGATTTCATTTATTATACCAAGTTATAATAACTTAAGACACTTAAAAAATTCTTATACAAGTATTAAAAAACACGCTCCTCAAGCTGAAGTTATTTTATTGGATGATGGTTCAACTGATGGTACATGGGAATGGATTTGGGAACTTGCTGAGTCATATCAACATAGAGAAGTAAAATGTTACAAATCAGATGAACGAGTTGGGCATACGATACTTTATGATAAAGGTATTAAGATGGCAACTAACGATATTGTAGGAATATTACATGCTGATATGATTATAGGACCCAATTATGTTGAAAATATTCTTAAACATCTTAAATCTGGGAAAGTAGTTTGTGCTACTAGAGTTGAACCTCCTCTTCATCCCGCTGGTAATGAGAAAATAATTCAAAACTTTGGTACAGACTTTGATGACTTAAATATACCTTTATTTGAAGAATTTTGTTTAAAAACCCAAAAAGAAGATAAAGATATAACTACAAGAGGTATGTTTGCACCTTGGGTTATCTATAAAAAAGATTTCCAAACTATAGGAGGACACGACCCAAAATTTGCCCCCTTTCCTTATGAAGACTCAGATATATTTCAAAGGTGGATATTAGTTGGATATGAATTAATTCAATCAAGAGATGCTTTAGTATACCATCTAACTTGTAGAGGACATAGATGGAATAAAGAAATAGGTGTAAATGATAATGAATTTAAAACTTTTGAAGAAAAAGCTAGAAAATATTATCTAAAAAAATGGGGAAGCTGGATTAAAAATGATAATTGGGGCCACCCCATTATAAGTCCTGTTTATAAAAAATCTATTATTATAGAAAATTCTAACCCTCAATTAGAAGAAATATTAGAACCTTGGTTTAATGGGGGGAAAGATATAGTTGTTAGAATTGATGGTAATAAGTTTTTTCAAGAAGATTTTCAATATATTCAACAATTAAATGATATTATAAAAGAAAGTGGAGAAATAGGTGAGTTCCAATTAGGTAATTTGTATATTACAATTAATTCACTTGATGAATATCAAAATGATTTAATATTTATACACAACACTAACTCCTAAATTACTTACTATGAAAAAGAAAGAAATACTATCGTTAGAGATTTTATATGACTATAAAGAGGAGTTAGACACATTACTTGAGGATGAAGATTTCCATAAGCTTATATTAGATGAAGCTGTAAAAGTAATAGATGAGGCTATTGAACAAAATGAACCATCAGTTCGATTGGCTTATATTTCTAATTTAGAAAGTTCTATATTTATTCAAAAATCAAACTTTAAAAAAGTAATAAATAAAGCTCTTTCATTTTATGAAAAAAAGGAAGATTACACCAAATGTAGTGAATTAGTCAAACTAAAAAATAAAATATGAAAAAATTTAACCTAACAACTAAAAGTGGCGAAGTAATAAATACTATTACAACCCCTGACTTAAATGCCGCTATTAGTTATTTTACTATTCAAAAACAATTATTTCCCGAAAAACTATTAGAAATATACGATGTTGTGGAATCAAAAGCGTGAAATACAAGAAGCATTTGAATTGATATTAGGAGCTCCTCTTGATTTTAGAGTGTCTTATAATGTTGAGGAGGAAAAGTTAAAAGAAAATTTTACTCAAATTATAGACAACTTAACTCAAGCTTTAGAGAGACAAAAAAACATGGAGAAATTAGGAATTAATTTCCTACTCTATGATGATAAGTTTTTTAGAATAATTGAAGACCTTATTCACTTTTGTTTTGAACCTGAAGCCGCAGAAGCAGTATTATTCTACGTTTACTCCAGATTTGATGATGATGGAAACTTAGTAGCATTTGTCAATGCCGACGGAGCAAAATATGAATTCAAAACCATAGATGATCTATGGGATTTAATAATTTTAATAGGTGAAAAATACGACCAATAAATATGAATTGTATTATATGTGATACAGAAATAAATCCTTTACGTTTAAAAGCCCTCCCAAATACTAAAACTTGTGTTAATTGTTCCAATGTTGGAGCTAAAAGGGGAGTTGTAGTAACGGGAGGTGAAGGAGAAGATATTTACAACGATTTAGTTATATTAGAAGAAGATCAGTATAAAATGTATCTACAACAAATAGGACATACTGATGGAGTTACGGACTTAGAAGAAGAAGGAGATGCCGAAGGCGAGACCACTATCTAAAGATGTAGTTTTAGCTGCTATGGCTAAAACAAAGTCTAATAAGGCTGCGGCTCGCTATTTAGGAGTTTCCTATACTCACTATAAAAGATGGGCTAAGTTTTATAAAAACGAAGATACTGGGCAAAGTCTGTTTGAATCTCACCTTAATCAAGCTGGCGTCGGCATACCTAAGTTCTCTACTTTTGGCAAGAAATCACCGGGTATTCTCGAAGTAATCGAAGGAAGAGTTGATGCCTCCCATTTTACTCCTGATAAAATTAAAAATAAATTAATCCACGATGGATTAATAGATGATAAATGTAATCATTGTGGGTTTAATGAAAGGCGAGTTCTTGATTATAAAGTTCCTTTACTTATGCATTTCAAGGATGGGAATAAAAAACATTATAATCTTGGCAATATAGAACTTCTTTGTTATAATTGTTATTTTTTGACAATAGGTGATATATTTACCGACAAACAGATACAACATATTGAAGATTTTAAACCCGTAAATGAAGGTAAAGTAGATTGGGAAATAGATGATTATCACTTACAACGCCTAAAAGAATTAGGATTAGATACCGATGATGAAGCACCTGAATTAGACTACATCTCCAGAATATGAAAAAATCTAAAAAACATAAATCCTTAGTAGAAGATTATGATAACCAAAAGGCTAAACATTTGGAAAAATTAGCTTCTAAAATGTTAGACCAAGACGAAAAAAACCAACGCTTAAAAAACAAACCCTCCTCAGGAGAGTTCTTAAAATTCTTTTAAAGAGAAATTTGGCTTTTTATTAAAAAATTCTTATATTTACATAAATACTTAAAAAAATAATGGCAGTATATTTTAAAGTTAAGGACTATGAAGATTTTTTGGAAAAAGCCCGCTGTAAAGATATTAGCATTGCCAAAGCAATAGTTGATACTATACTAAACAACCTTGATACTAAAAAGAGACATATTCATGTTTTTGAAATTGAGGTTGAAAATGAAGACGCAGTATATGATTTAACTATTGACCGAAGCAATTTTATAGATGCATTAGAAAAAAATTTATCTCATTACGAAAGAGAAGAACTTTATGAGGAATGTGCCCAAATAATTGACGCAATTAAATTCCTTAAAAATAAAGTAAATGGCTAAACAAACAAGTGCTTATACCTATGAACCTAGAGACATAAAAGTTTCAAGACCAAACGTTCACGCAAAAACAAAAACAAGTAAAAACAAGACTTCTAAAAATTATCGTAAAATTTATAAAGGACAAGGACGATGAGTAAAAACAGCAAAATGACCAATGTTCGGGCATCTCAAGAATGGTCCAACTGGATGAATCTTCAATACCCCGATCAAGCCGCTCGCCGCAAAAGCGCTAAGTTCAAGCCCCAACCTCAACAATTTGATGTTTGGGACGATGAAGAGTGGGATTATGATGTTTAACCTTAAATCCCAAAATTTTGATGAGCTAACCGATGAAGATTTAATCTACATTGCTGAGTATAGCCCCAATCTTTTGGAGACTATTTGTATGTTATGGACTTTAAATGTCCATTTGAAGAAAAATTCAAAAATTTAGAATTTTGATTTCGTAAAAAAAGTTCTTATATTTAAATATTAAGAAAAGAAAAATGCCCATATTTAGAGTTTGGACTGATGGAGTATATAAAGAAGTGGTTCAGGAATCTAGTCAGTATATTTTTATACCTGATGGAAGTAAGCGCAATGGTGCCCACCGGATCCTTTACTACCATAAGCACCCATATTCTCCAGCTTTGTATACTAACCAAGAAGGGAAAAAGTTCATAGTACCAACTTGGGTTGAAGTTCATCCTGCTACTAAATTGTGTGACATTAGATGGGAACCACCCGTTGTTAAAAAACAAGCCAAAAAAGAAATTAAAACGTTTGTCTCGTCAAGTGATGCCTCTATTAAATACCAAACATCAATTACTCATCTCCCAACTGGTGAGGTGAAATATTATTGCAATTGTCCTGGTAAATGGAGGGCTAAAGACGGAGAATGTAAGCATATTAAGTCCTTAAAAAAGGTTTAGAATTTTGGCCCCGTAAAAAAAATTCTTATATTTATATTATAAGTTTAAAAAAAAGTTATGAAAGTTCAAATCCAGAAAATGTCAAATTTCAAATTTGACTCCAAGTTGTTTTCACCAATGAAAACCGGAACCCAAATTGATCCATTTTTCAGTTCTGATGGTGGTGTGATGCCTGGTACTAATATTGTAGTTACAGGTGATCCTGGTGTTGGTAAAACGACTGTATTGTTGGATATTTTGGCCGACCTTCACCAAAAAGGCAAACGTGTATTGTTTGTTAGTGGTGAAATGAATGCCATTGATATGGTGGGATATTGCAAACGTTATCCTAAATTCTCCGATTTGGAAATTTTATTCTTGGGTGACTATGCAGATTCAGACCCAATGAGTGTTTTGGCCGCTGTGTTCAACCAAGGATATGATTGTGTATTGATTGATAGTTTGGCAGAAGTAGCTAACTCAATTGTAGATTTTGAAGGCAAAGGCACTTACAAATCTGCTACCAGCAAACTTTTGACATTGATGGAGGAACATAACTTGGGTAAGAATAATACTAATACTAATACTGCGTTTTTGATTATCCAACAAGTTACTAAATCAGGAGCATTTGCAGGTAGTAATCGTATCAAGCATATGACTACAGGAATGGCTCATATGAAGTTTCAAGATAATGAACGATATATTGTATTTAGTAAAAATCGTAGAGGTGGTAATATGAATAAATTGTTTTTTAGTCTTGAAGTTAAAGATCAAGTAAACTGGAAATATGAAGCTCCTAATAATGACTAATAAAAATAAAATGAAAAACATTCTTTTGATTTTGGGTGTGATGATTACTATGACGTCTTGTTACTCAAACCAACAATTTGTTGGAACTGGGGGAAACCATCTTAACCACCCCAGACATAAAAATAAACCAGTTAGGAGAGGTGATGTTAGAGTTATAGAATCAGCTCATGGAAGGTATGGTGGATTTTTCTTTTACAAAGAACGCCCTTGCCACGAGCAATGGTGATTATATAAAATTGTTTTGTTGTTAGGTTGTTGTTTTTTTTAAATCTTATACAAAAGGAAGGCCCCGATTTCGGGGCCTTTTTTTTGTTTTATTTAATATTTATAATAAAGGTTCACAACCAAAATATTAAATATTACAACTATGAAAAAACTGCTATGTTTGTTGGTATTGAGTTTATTTACTTTAAAAGCCTATTCTCAAACTCCTATCTCCCCCATCCTCCATTTACCAGAAACTCAAGCAAGCGAAGACACATTGGAATGGTGTGGTGACATTTTTTATGAACCCATAGCTGTAAGACAAATAGCTTACAGCAGAACAAATGTTGAAAAACGAATTAAAGTAGTATTTAATATTATTTGGGCTGATACTATTGTTAATTTACCCCCTCCTTATAATACTACTACCTATATTGACCCTGAATATGTAGTGGTAGCATTTAATGATTTGGTTAATGCTTTTGAAGGTAGCAATATATCTTTTGAGTTAGCAGATATACTATATTTTAACTTAGCCGAATACCCAGCCCAACCATACACCCCAGAAGGAGATACTTGGGACCAGATTGACTTTGGAGACGCATTAATGAATAGCCCATACTGCTTTAATCGTATGAGTGCCCCATTACTGCGAAGAATAGCTAATTGGAATGGAACAAACACCCAATATCACCCAAAAGACTACTTAAATGTTTATATTTACCCTAGAGAATGTAACGCGGGGATTTTAGGATGGTCTTATATTCCCCCATATATTGGAGACCCAATGATTTATTACCCTTGGACCCCAGAATCTAATATTACATGGGGGGATGGAGTATGGGTTAAATCTAGTGTATTCGGAGATGAAGATAGAGAAGGAATGTCTTCAACAGCTTATAATAATGGAACATTGGTCCATGAGGTAGGACATTACTTAGGATTATACCACGTATTTCAAGGTATAACAGCATGCGGGGAAACTATAGGTGTCCCATTTGGAAGCCCATACTCAGTATGCGAAACAACAGGGGATTTAGTATGTGATACTGCTCCTACCAAGCAAGTATTTAGTTGCACTCCATTATGTCCTGATTATATATGGCCCAATGATTCTCCTTGGAATGGTTATCAGTCAATTAATTATATGGGTTATTATCCTGATGAATGTAAACTTCAATTTACTGCTGGACAAATAGAACGAATGCATGCTTATATAGCTGAGTATCGTCCTGATGTATTTGAATATGTTTATGATTGTGATATATTAATTGCTGATTTTAATGGGGATAATATTGTGGGAACAGCTGACTTAATGGAATTGTTATCTTGTGTGGGTCCTTATGAGGGATGTGATTTGTATGATTTAAACAATGACGGGTTCATAACAATAACCGATATAATGATTTTCCTAACATATTATGGAATGTCTTGTGATCCTTTCTCAGTAGAAGCTCCTTTTCAAAACCAGGAGCATATGATGAAAAGGTTAAATCTATATTTAAAAAACTAAAGTAAAAGAGTTTTTTAAAGAAATTTGGTCTTATATTAAAAATTTCTTATATTTAAGTAAGAAATTATAATTAATAATATGAACATAGACCAACAAATTAGTCTAAAAGAATTATTTAAACAGGCCAAAACATCCCTTAAATCGGGGGATAGTAATACTGCCCGAGACTTGATTGATTTTGGTTTGTTACGAATTGCCGAATCCAAAGAATTGGGCCAACTTCAAAACAATAGCAAAATTGATGGAGTTGAAGTTGACCTTTGGTTAACTCGGCTTTGGGTATTTTTAGAAAATAATGATTTACTTTTATCTTAAAAAACAATAGTTATGCATTACGCAATCAGAAACATTCAGCAAGCTCTTTATGAAATTGACAAACTTCATTCGGATTCACTTACTCCGGATGTTGCGGCCTTGATTGACCAAATCAAGTGGGGTATAGAGGAATTCCAACAATTCTCAGAATTGAATGAACATGAATAATTTTATTTACAAATTTCCCCCCAATGTAAAAAAAGCATGGGATGAAATGGATGATGATGCGTTTGATGAGTTTGCATATCAACGCATCCAAGACAATGTAGATGAGTATGGAGATCTGTTTGAAGATTTTATTGATGAAATTTGATTAAATATGAAATCATCTGTAATTTTTATATGTGTTTTCCTGGGCCTATTTGGGGCTGGATTATTTATGCACGTGTTGTATGATATTTGGAAGGATAAATACGAACGTAAAAAAAATAAACGATATTATAATAAACTATGAATTTAAGCAAAAACTTAACCCTAAAAGAGGTTACTAAATCGAATACGGCTATACGTAAAGGTATTAACAATGAACCTAATGCTGAACAACTCGAAAACCTAAAAGTATTAGCTACTGAAGTATTCCAAAAAATTAGAGATCATTTTGGGGTTCCAATCAAAGTAACAAGTGGATTTAGGTCTGAAGCCCTAAATAAAGCAGTTAAAGGAAGCAAAACATCTGACCATATGAAGGGATGTGCTATTGACATTGATATGGATGGCACTCCAGATATTACTAATGCTCAAGTATTTAACTTTATTAAGGATAACCTTACATTCCGGCAACTTATTTGGGAATTTGGAAATGATACTAACCCAGATTGGGTTCACGTTTCATATGTTGCTGGGGGTAATAAAAAGGAAGTTTTAAGAGCATCTAAGAAGGGTGGTAAAACTATCTATACCTCATACAATCGTAGATAAAAAGACTTTTTTAGGAAGTTTGGCTTTAGAATAAAAAGTTCTTATATTTATATTATAAGTTTTAAAAAATATATTAGTAAAATGGCCGGATGGTGAAAAGGTATACACGACAGACTTAAAATCTGTTGAGCCGAACGGCTCGTGCGGGTTCAAGTCCCGCTCCGGCTACCTAAAAGTTCTTTGACATGTTTAGCATATGTAATTAATTATGCGCCCGTAGCTCAGCTGGATAGAGCAAATCACTTCTAATGATTAGGCCACAGGTTCGAGTCCTGTCGGGCGTACAAAATTTATAAAATAAAAAAATAAATGAATCCAAACATTGAACGAGTTGAAAAGTATTTGAAAGATAAAGGAATTCAAATCCAAAGTTCATACTTTCCTGACAATTGGATTGGCCCTTCAGCTTATAATGCGTATTTTGATGAGCGAAGAGCTGAGTTGCTTGAAAGGCAAGGATGGACCCGAAAAATTGTTTAAATATGTTATATAAATTTTGTGATAAAAACTTGGATTATATTAAGGTTAGTATTAAAAAACCTATAATTTATGGTTCTATGGCTTTATTAGGTTGTAGTGCTATTGCTTATGGTGTTGGGAGATATTTTCAAATAAATAATCTAATGGACTTTGAAAGAGAAATTTTAATTCTCACAGCAGATGAGTTGATTGATACATTCGATGAGAGTAAATTGATTCAAATGTTAGCAGAATTAAATGTTAAATTTCCTCATATTGCGGTTGCTCAATCTATGTTAGAGACTAACAATTGGAGAAGCAATATTTTCGCTACAAATAATAATTTATTTGGAATGAAGGAAGCTAAATCACGAATCACCACTTCAGACGGAACTATTTCAGGCCATGCCTGTTATAACCATTGGAGAGAATCGGTTTATGATTATGCCTTTTATCAAGCCTCATATTTATCCAAAATCAAAACCGAAGAAGAATATTTTAACTACTTGAGTCGAAGTTATGCTGAAGATAGTTCATATGTAATTAAATTAAAAAACTTAATTAAAAATGAAAAATTAAAAGAAAAATTTGATTAAGTTAAATTTCGCGTTCTGCACCTCTACGAATTAAAAAGGTGCAATCAATTGGGGGCGTAGCTCAGTTGGTTAGAGCAGGATGCTTATATCATCAAGGTCACAGGTTCAAGCCCTGTCGCCCCTACCATAGCGGTAGTAAAGCTGTAGTTAAGAGGTAGAGTGTATTAATTTCCGAAAAAGGGTTTATAGTAGGAAGGCGTCACTTATTGCACTTAACCAGAAACCCTGAAAGACCCGAAACCGCTTGGGTTTGATCGTTTAAAACTATTTAGGTGAAATATCCGGTAGTGTCCCCTAAAAATGATCCTCTGGCTCAGATAGCTCAATTGGTAGAGCAGTGCTTTTGTAAAGCATTGGTTGTGGGTTCGATTCCTACTCTGAGCTCAATTTTGAAAATTAACCCAACAACACTTTAGCAAAAATACTTGGGGTGTAGAATTAGGAAAACTATTTAATATCACTCCTTATGGTACTAGAAATTGGGTAAAGAAGAATCTACCTAACTTTTGGGAAAATTGCGCAAAACATACCTAATGCTGGTGTCGACAATGGTAGTCAACCTCTCTCCAAAAGAGGATAAGTGGGAGTTCGAATCTCTCCACCAGCGCATTATTAAACTAAAAATGATGATCT